>Ga0185299_10004024_pt1 | contig 18309 bp, 16 predicted proteins | sample PaiPotPPA55metaG_FD_128002 | JGI IMG/M metagenome (GOLD analysis project Ga0185299, IMG submission 128002) | Iron sulfur acid spring bacterial and archeal communities from Banff, Canada, to study Microbial Dark Matter (Phase II) - Paint Pots PPA... ...
CAGCCAGGCGCAACGTAAGGTGGCCTTCGAGGAAATCCTGATTGCCGAGGGCAGCGACTGGAACTGGTGGTACGGGCCGGAGCACCATTCGGCCAACGACCGCGATTTTGACGAGCTTTACCGGAAGCATCTTTCGAACGTTTATCAGGCGTTGGGAGCTACGCCGCCGGATTATCTGGCGCAGCCGATCACGGCGGGCGAGGTGCGGCCGGACTTTACGCCGCAAACTCAGTACATTCATCCCCGCGTTACGGGCGACAAGATACGTTATTTCGAGTGGATGGGCGCGGCCATTTTTACGGCCGACCAGCGTGCCGGCGCGATGCATGGAAAACAATTCATTCTGGATTCCGTGTATGCCGGGATCAACAGTGTGTTCGTCTACGGACGATTGGACTTTGCGGGTGCGGTTCCGGATATGGCGTTCGATCTGGTAGTGAACCTGGAATCGTGGGTGGCCGGAGAGGCGCGCCCGCGGCGGACATTGCAGCTCGATGCCAAGGCGGAGGAGCGCAAGCTGACGGGATGGAAGGTTGAGGGCCTGGAGGAATCGGAGTCAGATTCTTCTTCTATCGGCGAGGAGATTGCCAAGGCCGTGCTGGGACGCAACTTTGAGTTTCGGTTGCCCCTGAGTTGGCTGCTGGCGCTGCCGGGATCGGCTGCGAGTTCACCGATGGCGGCTGAGCACAAGACGGGCGCCGTGGCGATCGCTTCGACCAACCGACTGCGGCTGCGCTTCAGCCTCTGGCAAAATCATCTGCCGGTGGACGCGTTGCCGGTGGAGGGTTGGATCGAACTTGAGTTGGTGAGCGAAGCGGAGCTGGCATCGGGGATGTGAAAGGCAGAAACGCGTTCGGGTCGTGGAACAAAACAAAGCCGGAGGCGTGCGCCTCCGGCATCGTGGAAACCTGAACTTGTTTATTGTTCAGCGCTGGCCACTACGGGTGTCATCGCCAGGGGCCGGTTGAGCTCGAGAGTCAGTTCGGTGCCGGAGCGCAGGACGGCTGAACGGTGCTTGCTGAGCCAGTGAACTCCGGTTGAACCTGCGCCAACTGCACCGCCGATGAGGATTCCCGGCGGGCCGCCGATGAGGCCGCCGATCAACATGCCGCCCGCCGTGCCGCCGCCGGTTTCGATTTGGTCGCGGCGGTCATGACCGGGTCCCTTGAACTCGCCTTCCTGGTTGACGTCGGTGTCGCGTCCGGCATTGGTGTCGACCAAAGTCGCATCGAGGAAGAATCGTTCGCCGGTGGGCAGGACCAGTGCTTCAGCCAGGATTCCGATGGTCGGCTTGCCTGAGATGCGGCGCGGTTCGGACACTCGGGTCACGCGGCCTTCGATCATGGTTCCGGCAGGAATCAGTGTTTTTCCGTTAATTACCACAGCCTTCGTCAGCCGTGCCTGAAAAGGGTCGCCAGCTTTGTTGCTGAAGGTCGCGAGTGTGGTCTCAAGTTTGGCCATCAGGGCTGTGCCGGCCGGAATGGGTGCACTGGTCTGCGCCGCGGCCATCGTACTCATGTAAGAGCATGCTGCTAGCACGATGCAAGGTAGAATTGTCCGCTTCTTCATGACTCCTCCTCAGAACTTACAACCCGTAAGTCTTGCGACTGTTGCATTGACTCTAGCCCAGGCAGATGGCGGGGACAATATGAGTCCGGGCCGGGGAACCAGCGAAGATAAGGGGACGATCGGCTTCCGGCTTCCGGACGCTTCCGGTGGAATCCTACTCCTTAGAAGCCGCCTTATGGAAGACGCGCGGGCGCGACAACAGTTGGCAGTTCTTCTCGAAGTTGGCAACCGCTCTCGTGAGTTTTCATCATCAAGGCTGCCAGATTCAGAATGCGCTGGGCGGCGTACTCTGTGCTTACACCGCGGGCGTGAATATTCGAGATCAGGTTCCGTTTGGCATCAGTGTCTGAGGCTTTGGGCCGGTATGCCATGTAAGCGGACAGGCTTTCGGCGGTTGCTAGCCCGGGACGTTCTCCGATCAGGAGCACAGCAACTCTGGGCTTCAGCAACTCGCCAATCTCGTTGAGAATGCCTACGCGACAGTGATGAATCACACATATCGAACCGACGCTCCAGCTTCGAGCCTGCGCTCCAGCACAGAGGACCGGCAACAATCGAGGAACTTGCGTGGCCACGGCGGTTACCGAGAGCCCGTCGCCGATCGAAATTTGCAAATCCTGTCCCGCGGCGCAATGACTGCTTATCTTCACGCGAGCCGAGTCGGTCAAGTGACGGCCCAAGTCCGGGCGCAAGAGGTATTCATCTTTGGTCGTTGCCTGAGAGGATACTTCGAGCAGATTCCACTTGCGCACGAAGTCTTCACCGAAATTGGTGAGGAGATTTAACTCCGCGCGGACGGCATCGCGGGCAGCGGCGTGGGCTTCGCGCAACTCCATTTGGGTGCCGGTTCGGTACGCTGCGCCGCTTCGGCCCGCCAGCAAGCGCGCCGGAGTCTGCGCCCGCAGCTTGTTCACGATCGCCGACAAACCGGGCTCAGACAAATCGTATGGCTGTGCGATTTTGTCTTTTTCTTTTTCTTTGTCTTTTCCGCGAGCCATTCACACCGTCTTTTCCAGAGACGACTCCAGTCCCCGCATGAGTTGCCGCTGCGCCGATGAATCGAGAGAGGCCGGTTCGGCGCCGCGATAGATCCCCATATTCTGCAGCCACGCGAGAAACTCCGGTGCCGGACGCAACTGGAACAGCCGCCGCGCCGCCAATCCATCGTGATAGCTGGTGGATTGGTAATTCAGCATTACGTCGTCGGAACACGGAACGCCCATGAAATAGTTGCAGCCGGCAGCCGTCAAAAGCAGTAGCAGGTTGTCGGCTGAGTTCTGGTCGGCGGCGGCGTGATTGGTGTAGCAGACGTCGCAACCCATCGGCAAGCCAAGCAGCTTGCCCATGAAGTGATCTTCGAGCCCGGCGCGGATAATCTGCCTTTCGTCCGCCAGATATTCAGGCCCGATGAAGCCGACGACACTGTTGACGAGGAAAGGCTGGAAGGCGCGCGCGACTCCGTAAGCCCGGGCTTCGAGCGTGAGTTGATCGACTCCGTGATGTGCCTCGGCCGAGAGAGCGCTGCCCTGGCCGGTTTCGAAATACATCACGTGCTCCCCGGCCCAGCGGATATCTCGTTGCCGGTGATGCTCGAGAACCTGCTGCTGACCCTCGCGCAGCACGCTCAACGTGATTCCAAAGCTGCGGTTGGCGGCCTCCGTACCCGCGACGGATTGAAAAAGAAGATCGACCGGCGCTCCCTGGGTTAACGCCGCCAGTTGCGTAGTGATGTGCGCCAGGCAACAGGTCTGCGTGGGAACGTCGTACGCGTCTACCAGACGATTCAAAGCCACGAGAATTGAATGGACTGTTGTCACGGAGTCTGTTGCAGGATTCACGCCGATGACCGCGTCTCCGCAGCCGTAGAGCAGTCCTTCAAACGCCGAGAGAAGGATGCCTCCGACGTCGTCGGCCGGGTGATTGGGTTGCACGCGGATGCCCAGCACCCCACGCTCGCCCATGGTGTTGCGGCAGCGTGTGACATTGCGAATCCTGGCGGCCGCCAGCACGAGATCCTTGTTGCTCATCAGCTTGGCTGCCGCGGCGGCGATTTCAGGGATGATCGCGGTTTGTAGCTGTTGGATCTGAAGATCTGCGGTTCCGTCGTCGAGAAGGAACTCGCGAAACTCTCCGACGGTCATACTTCCGATGGGACGGAAAGCTTCCTGGTCGTAGGTTTCAAGAAGAAGGCGCGTGACGTTGTCTTCCGAGGGATCAATTAGCGGACGCCGGACAATTTCTTCGAGCGTCAAGTCGGCAAGTTTTCTTTTCGCTGCGACTCGCTCTCGTTCCGATCGCGCGGCAATCCCGGCCAACTGGTCGCCGGACTTTTCCTCGTTGGCTTTGGCAAACAGTTCGCGAAGGTCGGAGAAATCGAATCGCTCGATCATGGGATTATTTCTGCACGGTACATTATGTTATCGAAAATGTTATCGAAAAGCCGAGCATTGTTAACATCGCCGTGGTGTTCATCCGCTATAATTCGTCTCGCTTTAATTCGAACGATCCACGACTCACAGAGTAATTCAAACTACGGAAGGTGAGCGCAGTATGACGAATATTGCAGCAATCATCGGGCGGGAGGTGCTGGATTCACGCGGCAACCCTACGGTAGAAGCGGAAGTACAACTCGCCGAGGGGGCGATTGGGCGGGCCATTGTGCCCAGCGGAGCATCAACGGGCGAGCATGAGGCTGTCGAATTGCGCGACGGCGACAGCGCGCGTTTTTTCGGCAAAGGAGTTCTTAAAGCGGTGGAGAACGTGAACGGCGAGATCGCCGACGCGCTGGCGAATTGGGACGCCTATGACCAGCGTGGACTTGACCAGAAGATGATTGGACTGGACGGCACGGAAAATAAAAGCCGGCTGGGAGCGAACGCAATTCTCGCGGTTTCCATGGCGGCAGCGCGCGCGACTGCGTTGGAATATGGCTTGCCGCTCTATCGTTATCTCGGCGGCGCGGGCGCGAACACCTTGCCCACGCCCATGATGAACATCCTCAACGGAGGCGCGCATGCAGACAACAATGTGGACTTTCAGGAATTCATGGTCATGCCGGTGGGCGCGTCTTCGTTTTCAGAGGCGTTGCGCTGGGGCGTGGAAGTTTTTCATACGCTCAAGGGAGTGCTGAAGAAACGCGGGTACAACACAGCAGTCGGCGATGAGGGAGGATTCGCGCCGTCGGTAAAGTCGAATGTCGAGGCCATCGAAGTGGTGCTGGAAGCGATTCAGCAGGCCGGCTACAAGCCGGGGGAAGAGATCGCGATCGCGCTCGATCCCGCAGCGAGCGAGTTTTATCAGGATGGCAAGTATGTCTTCAAGAAGTCAGACAAGTCCGCCAAGAGTTCCGACGACATGGTGAAGTTCTGGGCGAAGTGGGCGAACGATTATCCCATCGTGTCGCTCGAAGATGGACTGGCTGAAAACGACTGGGACGGCTGGCAGAATCTGACCCGAGAACTCGGCGGCAAGATTCAACTGGTGGGCGATGACTTGTTCGTGACGAATGTTCAATTTCTGCAAGAAGGGATCGACAAAGGTGTAGCCAACTCGATTCTGATCAAGGTGAATCAGATCGGCACGGTCAGCGAGACTTTGGATGCCATCGATCTGGCGCGGCGGAACGCCTACACGTCGGTGATCTCTCATCGCTCCGGCGAAACGGAAGACACGTTCATCGCAGATCTGGCCGTTGCCACCGGGGCGGGGCAGATCAAGACGGGGTCAGCGTCGCGTACGGACCGCATCGCAAAGTACAACCAACTGCTGAGGATCGAGGAGGAGTTGGGGAATTCGGCGAGGTTTCTGGGGTTGAAGGCGCTGAATTACCACGGGGTATAATCTTTGAACAAATATGGCGGACACAGAGATTATCTTCTCCGTGCAAGAGTTGCCTGAGGGCGGCTACGGAGCCCGGGCGCTTGGCTACTCGATCTTCACGCAGGCGGACAGCATCGACGAATTTAAGCGAAATGTGAGAGAGGCTGTCCAGTCTCATTTCGACGGGGGGCCGGTTCCTTAATGAAGTTTACTGCCGTCTCTCAGCAGAAAAAGGAATACGCAGTTTATCGGTCAGTTCGGTGTCGGTTCGTGTCGTGTCTGCTGATCTTCCTGGCGCTGGGTTTCAGCGTCAGGGCCCAGACATCTCCCACGCCCAGCCCGGGGCGTCCCGCGCAGGACTATCTCGTCTACGTCGTCTGCGAATCCGCGGACAGGATCATGCTGATTCGCTTTGGCCCTGGCGGCGCGCGCGTTGAGAGTCAGATGCGCACTGGTCTCATGCCGATGGACGTCAACGGGCCGCATGGGATCGCAGTTTCTCCGGACAAACAATATTTCTACGTTTCCGTTGGCCATGGCCGACCTGAGGGCTCCGTCTGGAAGTATCGTGCCGGGACGGACAACGTGATCAAATACACCAGTCTCGGATTGTTTCCGGCTACCACAGACATCACACTCGATGGCAACTTCATCTACGTCGCCAATGCCAATTTCCATGGCGACATGGTTCCGTCGTCGATCTCGGTCGTAGCTACGGATCAGATGATTGAGGTCAAACGCATTCCTACCTGCACCATGCCCCACGGGTCGCGCCTCAACCACCAAGGCACCAAACATTATTCGGCCTGCATGATGGACGACATGCTGGTCGAGATCGACACCAGAAAGTTCGCGGTGGACCGCTACTTCATGCTGGGGAAGGGTAAAGAAATGGGCATGAGCGGCGCGCCCGATCCCCATGCGATGCCTGATCACAAAAGCGCCACGTGCACGCCGACGTGGGCGCAGCCTTCGAACGATGGGTCGATCGTCTACGTGGCCTGCAATCAATCGAACGAGATCGTCGCAATCAAGACTGACACCTGGACTCTGCTGCGCCGTTTTCCCGCCGGAACCGGCGTATACAATCTGGCGATGACCAGGGATGGACGGCTGGTCGCAACTAACAAGCGGGGACAGTCAGTGTCCATCTTCGATCCCGTGGCGGGGCGCGAACTGGCGAAAATTCCCACACAGAGAAAGGTTGTGCACGGGGCCGTGGTTTCGCCGGACGACCGCTTCGCTTTTATTTCGGTCGAGGGAGTTGGCTCCGAACCTGGCACCGTTGAGGTGATTGACCTTGGCACGATGAAGACCGTGGCTACGGTCGATGTGGCGCCACAAGCGGCGGGTATTGATTTCTGGAAGATGGAACCGAGCAAGCAATGAATCGTCGTTAGCCGGTGGTCGTTAGTCGTTGGCAAAATCTCCGAGCGACTTACGACCAATGACTAACAACCAACGACCAACATCGTTTTACAGATTCACTCCGGGAGGGCGAATGTTCAAGCACGGTGCGCTCGCATTGGCAGTTGCAGTCATGATGTTTTCTATAGGAACCACAGTTTGGTCGCAGGACGCGGCGCCGGCCAAGCCAGACTCCAAGTCCGGGAAGCCAGACGCGGCTCCCGCCAAGCAGGACGCGGCTACGGATGCCACCAAGCAAGAGCCTCCCAGCACTTCAGTCGCTCCCGCGAGCGTTGAGATCAGTCCCAAGACCCTCGACGCTCACGTCGGAGAAAAGGTCAAGTTCAGCGCTGCCGCCAAAGATGCCGCGGGCAGTCCCATCGACGAAAAGCCTTCGGTGTGGTTCGCGGCTCCGTTCGATGTGGCGGGCGCCGATGAAGCGGGCGAAGTTACTTTTCACGCGCCGGGTGTGGTCACGGTGGGCGCGGTGATCGCGGGGAAGGCCGGTTATGCCACGGTCAACGTAAGCGACTCGAAAGTTACGGCCCTTGAGATTGAGCCTCCCGCGTATGCCAGCGTCGTAGTCGGCGGCGCGGAGAAACTGACAGCGATTGCTCGCGACGCAAACGGAAATCCCCGAACCGATGTCGCAGTGAAATGGACGTCGGAGAAGCCATCCACCGCGAGCGTAGACGCGGCCGGGTTGGTCACGGGAATCGCGCCGGGAAGCGTCACGATCAAAGCCACGTCGGAAGGAGTGAGCAACACCATCAAGTTGCAAGTTGTGCGCGATGCCGCGCGCAAGTTAACGGTCAAACCCGCTTCCGCGGAGGCGCGCACCGGCGACGTCGTCCACTTCAGCGCGAGTGCAGATGGCGCCGGAGGCCACTTGAAAGATCCGCCCGTGCGCTGGTCTCTCAGTGGGAGCGGCAGCAGCGGCAGCGCCGCCGTTTATCCTGACGGAGCCTTTGTGGCGGAGAAGGCTGGCACCTACGTGGTCATGGCCAGCAGCGGCCAGCACAGCGCCACGGCGTCGGTCGTGGTCCGTCCGCGCAACGTCGAGCGCGAGGTGGAGGTGGTGTCTCACACTCCCATGCCGGATCTGCAGATGTCGGAAGAGTGGATCATCGGTCACCACGCCTATCTGGCTACCATCGCGGATAAACTTTTCGTCTATGACATCGCCGATCCTGCGAATCCCAAACTGCTCGACACCCTCAAAGTGGACGCGCGTATCATCAACGACATCAGCACCACACCGGACGAAAAAATCGGCGTATTCACGCGGGAAGGTGCTTCGAATCGCAAAAACGGAATCGTTTTCCTTGATACGTCCGATGCCGCGCACTTGAAAGTTCTTTCCGAATACACTGCGACTGTAACGGGCGGCGTGCACAGCGCCTACGTTGACGGCCATTACGTCTACCTAACCGATGATGCCACGGGATCTCTCCGCATCATTGATTTTCAAGATGTGAAACATCCCAAGGAGGTCGCACGCTGGGAGGCGCAGAATCCAACTGCCGTCAGCATTAACACCAAGTACGGAACCGTGTCCAGCGGCCGTTATTTGCACGACCTGCAAGTAAAGGATGGTCTGGCCTATCTGGCATATTGGCGGGATGGATTGATCATCCTCGATGTAGGCAACGGCATGGCTGGAGGCAGCCCAGAGAATCCCAAGCTGGTCAGCCAATACCATTTCAACCATTACGAACTCTACGGCGACGGTTGGCTGGCGGGGTCTCACAGCGTGTTCCGCTACAGGAATTATTTATTTGTAGGCGACGAGGTGTTCCCGGCGATTTTCGAACTCGATGATAGAGACCGCATTCCAGTGCGCGCCATCTGCCACGTCATGGATGTTTCCGATATCAAGCATCCCCGCGAAGTGGCGCAGTATGAAGTGCCGGAAGGCGGGTCGCACAATTTCTGGGCCGCGAACGACATGCTCTATGAAGGCTACTACAGCGGCGGCGCGCGTGTGCTCGACATCTCCGGCGAACTACGCGGCGATCTCTACCGTCAGGGCCGCGAAATTGCCCGCTTCTGGACCGGCGACGCCAAGGGATTCCGTCCGAACCTGCCGTTCGTCTGGGGAGGGCAACCCTGCTCGGTGACGTGCGACAGCCCCCTGCTCAACAGCCTGATTTATTTTAATGACATCCACTCAGGCCTGTGGATCACGAAACTCGGCGAACCGAAGTTCGAAGGCTCGGCTAGCTCGCCGGCGGTCCGCAAGGGAGAGCGAACCGTGCACTAACGCTGACAGAAATATTTCTCGGGAAGGGCACGACTTCAGTCATCCCGCGCCCCCTGGCTCTTTTACTGCGGGCAGAACACGGTCAACGAGCGTAATCGCGCTTTATCAACAGTTAACCGTTGTTCCGATCACGTGGATCGCCTGCTCTTTGATAGATAACGAAATTGAACAAGGTATTCCGGCTATGCTCTTTCAGGAGCTTCGACGACCTTAGCAACCTTTCCGTTTCCAATCTAGGTGCTACGTACGCGAGGTACACCGGGCTTGTACTCGCCATCAGAGAGCGCTCTATGCGAGAAACAACCTGTTCGAGGACTTGCCCCCGGCAAGGGTCGAAGAACAACAAAACCAGTGGGCCACGTGGAAGATCAAATTCTGTGAAGTCAACAACCACACTTCTAATGTTCTTGCATCTCTGCTTCGGAGAACGGTACCTCCTAATGTTTTCCTCAGCAGTACGATGCAATTCGGGAGAAAATTCCAAGCCAACGATTTCCTTGAACGGGAATTCGGACGCTAGCAACAAGGCCCGCCCTTTCCCAGAACCGTAGTCGACAAATGTGTATTCATCGAACAAAATCCCCAGACTCGTCAGAACCCCACCAAATCGATCCGGCTCAATAGCACGGTAGTCGTGTCCTTCAATCCAGTTAGAGCTTGGGATGTTTAGGTCGCTTAGATAGGTCCACCCTCCAAACTCGCCGTCGGTGTCCACATCGTGGGCACGGTCGAAGTCGCTTTTGCCTTCATCAGGGCGGAGTTTTCTGACGGCAAGATATTCCCTTACAAGGTGCATAGGCAGCAAGACGCCTCGCACCATGCTCCTCGCTAGACCATAATCTCTTATTGATTTCCGAATTCTCGGAATGACAGTTTTATAAACTCGCGGCATGAAACGAGCGGTTGACCTCGCCGATTGATGTTATCAGGTCACTACGCGAGCGGACGCACTGGAAACGAAAGCGCCCACAGCTCTGTGACATCTAACCTTGCCTTCCACAGCCCGAAGAGTGGATGATGGTCGCGGAGGCAGAAGCGACAGCAGCCATGCTAAATGCTTTGTTGCCAAGATTTTGCCCGCAAGTTATTGATTCCAGGAGATTATTTCGCAATTTGAACGCTAACACGATGATTCTAATAGACCGGGGGGAAGGGGGGGTAACCCATTTGACTTAGTCCATGACTTAGCTATAATGACCTCATGGAAGTCAACATCCACGAAGCCAAGACGCACCTTTCGCGTTTGTTGGAACGCGTCGCCATTGGCGAGGAAGTGATCATCGCGAAGGCGGGAAAGCCGGTGGCGAAATTGGTGCCGATCGAAGAACCGCGCAAGAGGAGATTTTTGGGATCGGCCAAAGGCGATTTTGTTGTGCCTGATGATTTCAACGATCCATTGCCCAAGGAGCTCGAGGACCTGTTCTGGGAATGAGGGCTCTTCTCGATACGCACGCCTTCTTATGGGCGATCACCGATGATCAGAGGTTTTCCCGCAGGGCGCAAAAAGTGTTTTCGGGTCCTAACGACCTCTGGTTGAGCGTGGCTAGCATTTGGGAGATCCTGATCAAAGGGAAGATCGGCAAACTTCGTCTGCCCGAGCCGGCCGGACCTTATTTGGTCAAGAAGCTGGGTGAGAATAGAATCGAAGTTTTGCCGATCAAGCTGGATCATGTGCTGAGACTCGAAACCTTGACCATGCACCACCGCGATCCGTTCGACCGAATCTTGATTTCGCAAAGCCTTGAGGAAAAGCTTCCGCTCATAACGGCCGATCCAATCTTCGAACGTTATTCTGTCGAGGTGATCTGGTAGTTGGTGAGGTTACCGCGAGTAACTGGAGAGCCTGCAACCGTTATGCCTCGTCCCAAACCACTTGTTCTTATCATCCTTGACGGCTGGGGATACCGCGCTGAGACTAAGGCCAATGCCATCGCGCTGGCGCGCAAGCCCACTTACGACCGTCTGCTACGCGAATATCCCAACACGCTCATCCATACCAGCGGACCTTTCGTCGGCCTGCCCGAGGGACAGATGGGGAACAGCGAGGTCGGGCATCTCAACATGGGCGCGGGGCGAATCGTTCACATGGATATCACACGCATCGATCTGATGATCCAGAGTGGCGAGTTCTTCTCACACCCGGTGCTGCTCGCGGCGATGAAGCATGCGCGCGTCGGCGAGCGCAGACTGCATTTGTTCGGTTTGGTCTCCGACGGCGGGGTGCACTCGCAACAGGCTCATCTCTACGCCCTGCTGAAAATGGCGAAGCAGAACGGCGTGGACCGCCTCTTTGTACACGCCTTCATGGACGGCCGCGATACGTTGCCTACCAACGGCGCCCGCTATCTCGAACAACTCCAGCAGAAGATGCGCGAATATAACTCCGGTAAAATTGCCACAGTGAACGGCCGCTACTACGCGATGGATCGCGACCGGCGATGGGAGCGCATCGCCAAGGCTTACAACGCGATGGTTTTCAGCGACGCGGAAGGCGGCAAGTGCGCCGACCCGGTTCAGGGGATGAAGGATTCTTACAATAAAGGCGTGTCCGATGAGTTCGTCGTACCGTTTGTGTGCACGGATATGGATAAAGATAAAAGCGGTCAGCCTCTCGCCGCTATTCGCGATGACGACGCCTGCATCTGCTTTAATTTTCGCGCCGACCGCGTGCGCCAGATCACGCGGGCGCTGGCGCGCAGCAGCGGGCTGAATGCGAAAGGCAAAAGCGATCTTCCCGGCGCGGCCGACCTCGACGCCACGATTCCACGCGATCGAGTTCCAAAGAACCTGCACTACGTCTGCATGACGCAGTATGACAAGAATTTCAGCCTGCCGGTGGTGATTCCTCCGGAGTCGATGGCGAACATTCTGGCCAACGTGATGGGCGGTCTCAACATGCGCAACCTGCGTGTAGCCGAAACAGAGAAATACGCGCATGTGACTTATTTTTTCAACGGCGGTGTGGAGCAGCCTTTCCCCGGCGAAGAGCGCGCGCTCGTACCTTCGCAGAAGGTTGCAACTTACGATCAAAAACCGGAGATGAGCGCGGCCGGCATTGCCGATGCGGTTGTGAAGGCCACAGAGGAGGGAACGTTTGACGTAATTATCGTCAACTTCGCCAACGCGGACATGGTCGGTCACTCCGGCAAGATTGAACCCACAGTGAAAGCGGTCGAGACTGTAGATGCCTGCCTGGGCCGCATCGAAACCGCCGTTCGTTCGAAAGGCGGAGCCATACTCATTACCGCGGATCACGGCAATGCCGAGATGATGATCGACCCCGCGACCGGCGGTCCGCACACGGCGCACACCACCAATCCGGTGCCGTTCATCGTGGTTTCAGAAGACGCGAAGCAGTACACGCTCACGCCTAACGGCTCGCTGCGTGACATTTCGCCGACCATGCTCGGGATGCTGGGCGTCGACGAACCGAAAGAGATGACGGGGCACGATCTGCGCGCCTTCCTGAAGAATCAGAAAAAGTAAATCGATGAAACTTTTGATCGTCGTTCATCACCACTTTGATTTGTGGAATGTGCCTTTCTGGTTTCCGGAGAAACTGCGAACAGATTTCCCTCAGATCGAAGTAACCCATAGAACGAACTATGACGGAGTCTCAGAATATCTTCGCGACTCCGAAATCATCTTCGCGTTCTCACTCCGTCCCGAGCAGTTCAGGTTGGCTGAGAGGCTGCGCTGGATTCACGCGCCGACTGCAGCAGTGCATCAATTGCTGTTCCCGGAGTTGGTGACGAGTGACGTGGTCTTGACGAACGCACACGAAGTACACGGTCCGGTCGTGGCCGAGCACGTGATTGCGCTGATCTTTGCTCTGGCAAAGAAGATTCCGCAAGCGGCAAGACTGCAGCAGCAGCGAACCTGGGGACAGGACGCGATGTGGAACGATGGTCCGCGGCCGCGCGAGGTTGCGGGCGCCACGCTCGGTCTGATCGGGCTCGGCAGCATTGGAAGTAGAGTAGCGCACCTGGCCCTGGCGCTGGGAATGCGCGTAATCGCAGTGCGGGAACATCCCGAGAAAGAAAGGCCCGAGGGAGTAGACACAGTCTATGCGCCGGCGCAGCTCAACGATCTGCTGGCCCAATCGGAATATGTCGTGGTGGGCGCGCCGCTTACCGAGGACACGCGCGGACTGATCAATGCGGATCGTCTGGGTGCGATGCGGCCCGATGCGTATTTGATCAACGTGGGCCGCGGCCCTCAGGTGGACGAGACCGCGCTGGCCGATGCGCTGCGCAGCCATCGCATTGCGGGCGCGGCACTCGATGTTTTCGAGCAGGAACCGCTGCTGCCCGAGTCCCCCCTGTGGGCGCTCGAAAATCTACTCATCACGCCGCACACTGCCGGGCTGACGGAAAAACTCTGGCAGCGCCACTACGCGCTGTTCTCGGAAAATCTTCGGCGCCATCTGGCCGGTGAGCCGCTGCTTTTCGTCGTTGACAAACACAAAGGGTACTAAGCATCAAGACGCTTTAGTACTTTTCTAGGACCAACCGCGAATTGACGTTCGACTTCGAGGTCGGTGCTTATCTCGTTCTGAGGGATTCTTCGCTTCGTGCTACAGTTTTCTCGCGGGCAATTGTGTCGCCCGAATTCCATGGAACCTCGGCTGATTTGGATCAATCTGCTGGTGAAGCTGGGCGTGGCTGCGGCCGTGTCCAGCAGCCTGGTGCGTTCGGTGGAGTTCAAGTCTCTGCTGTTTCGCGAAGAGCGTACGCTGCGGCAGAAGGTTTATCTGGTTCTGTGGTTTGGCTTGCCGATTACGATCGGCGTGTGGATCCGGTTCTCGGCCAAAAGTTTCATCGCCGGAGACTTGAGTTTTGAAACCGCGCTATTGCTGGGTGTGATCGGCGGGCGTTGGGCGGGCGTGTTGGGAGGCGTATTAATGGCCCTGCCCGCGCTCGTACACGGAGAGTGGGCGACCCTGCCCTTCGGCGTGCTTTGCGGATTTATTGCCGGCCAACTGCGCACCATGGCGCTTGACAAAGATGACATCTGGTCGTTTTCTCCATTTATCGATCTCAGCATTTACCGCTTGATCCGCCGCAACCTGCCGACCCCGCGCTTATTCGACTGGCAGATCATGTTTTTCACGACGATCATCGGGTTGCGCTTCGTGCAAAGCCAGTTCTCGCGATATTTTCCTCATTCCATTTTCAGCATGGACAGCAGCAATTTGTGGATCGAAACGGCGATTTATGCGGCCTCGGCGATGGCCATCGGAATTGAGCTGAAGATTTTCAACAGTGTGCGCATCCAGATCAAGCTGGAGGAGCAGGAGCGGCTGTTGTTGCACGCGCGTATGGAAGCGCTGCAAAACCAGATCAATCCTCATTTCCTTTTCAACACTCTGAATTCGATTTCTTCTCTCGTGCGCTTCGATCCCGATAGAGCCCGCGACGTGATTTCCAAACTGGCCACCATTCTGCGGCGCTTGCTCAACAGCACAGACTCCTTCGTCCCCCTGCGCGAAGAAGTGGAATTTATCGACAACTATCTCGACATTGAGGTCGTGCGTTTCGGACCCGATAAACTCCGGGTGGTGAAGGAACTGGATCCGGCGTCGCTCGACGTCATGGTTCCCAGCATGCTTTTGCAGCCGCTGGTGGAGAACTCGATCAAGCACGGACTCTCCTCTATGGTGGAAGGCGGCAGCATCTATCTGCGCAGCCGCTTGTCCGACTCCGAGCTGGTGATTGAAGTGGAAGACGATGGCGTGGGCATGGCGGCCACGCAATTGGTGGAATCGAGCACGCGGGGCGCGGGCATTGGCATGGCCAACATTTCCGAGCGCCTGCAGGTGCTGTATGGAGATACGGCGCGCATGACCATTGACAGCCAAGAAGGGAAGGGAACCCTGGTGCGCATCCGGTTGCCGCTGCTGCAGGCGATGGGAGCGATTCCGGAGGGTTTCTACGAAGAGCGCTCGACCACGCGCCGGTAAAAATCCTCGTATTGGGGAACGATCTTGCTGGAGCAGAAACGGGCCTGCGCGGCGGCACGGGCCGCCTTGCCCATCGCCCGCAGCCGGCTTTCATCGTTCAAGAGTTCGATGGCGTAGCGCGCCATCGTATCCACGTCGCCGACATCGGCCAGGTAGCCGCTAGTGCCGTGTTCGATCACTTCCGGGACGCCGCCGGTGCGGGTCGCGATGGGAACCACTTCACAGGCCATCCCTTCCAGTGCAGCCAGACCGAAGGACTCCAGTTCACTCGGCATCAACGAAATGTCGGCGATTCCAAGCTTCTCCTGCACCTCGTCCTGTTTGCCCAGGAAAAGCACGTCTTCATGGATTCCTTTTTGTACAGCCAACCATTCGGCCACGGAACGGTCCGGGCCATCGCCGATCAGCAATAGTCTCGACGGAATTTGCTTGCGCACGCGGTCAAAGATCTCGATCACATCCGAGACACGCTTCACCGGGCGGAAATTGGAAAGGTGCACCAGCAGCCGCTCATTCTTTGGCGCATATTCGGCGCGAAGTTCCGCGGAGTTCTTGGGCCTGCTATATACGTCGCAATTGACCGAGTTGTAAATCACTTCAATTTCTTTCCTCACATCGAAAACCCGCAAGGTCCGGTCGCGCAGATAGTTAGAGACGGCGGTGACGCCATCGCTCTGGTTAATGGAATAGCGGGTGATAGGCAGGTAGGAGCGGTCCAGCCCCACCAGAGTGATGTCTGTGCCATGCAGGGTGGTAACGAAAGGAAGGCGGCGGCCTCGCGGGCTATCCCCCAACATCTGCCGCGCCAGCAGCGCACTCACAGAGTGCGGAATCGCATAGTGCACGTGCAGCAGGTCAAGATCGTAGAGCTGCGCGACCTCGGCCATCCGCGTCGCCAGCGCCAGATCGTACGGCGGATAGTCGAACAGCGGGTAGCGCGATACTTCGACCTCGTGGTAGTGAATGTTGGGTTCCTGGCCGCGCAGGCGGATGGGCTGGGCGTAAGAGATAAAATGAATTTCGTGGCCGCGCTGCGCCAGCTCCAGACCAAGTTCCGTGGCCACCACCCCGCTGCCGCCGTAGGTGGGATAACAAGTGATCCCAATCTTCATTCGGTTGAAGTCCGCCCTTTCCAGCGGTTGTGCAGGGTTCTGTAATTCGATGGCAGGAAACACCAGAGGATGCAGATTCTACAGGGTGGAGCGTGCCGGGGTGCGGGAAAAGCGGGCAGGAGCGCTGAACTTACTCGGATGTTTTTGGCGCTGGCCTGGAAAGGCCAGGGTCGAGCTTATCCAGGTGAGCCTGAAGCCGTTGCTTGGTGTCCTCGGGCAGACCCGTGAATTCGATGCCCATGCCGACGCCGGCATCGCGCGTGCGAACGGCAGCCGAGGTAGTGAGGTGCTCCTGGTCAATCCAGAAATCCACCCGCAGCACGGTGGAAATAGGGAAAGACATGTTGGTCTCAACATAACAACCGTTGCCGCTGATATCGGTGGCGCTCACCCGCATCGGAGTATTCACCCGCGCGTCACGGAATTCCAGGGGAAACGAAATCTTATGGCGCTGAAACCGCCGGCGATTGTCATGAAAAGGACCGGGCAGGCGAGACCGCATCTCAGGGGGCAATTGAGAAATCCACGGGCACTCCTGATCTACCAGCAACTGAACCCCGACCTGAACTTTCTTTAATCCCTCGGCCTCCATCACCCAGATCACTTTACAGCGAGCCTTCTTGGTGTCGTATTGAACGCCGACGACGTCGCCCACCTTTAACTGGTGCTCGAGACCGGAAATGCAGGCGCCTGTGACGCTGGCGTTCTGGGCGATCGCGTTTTGATTGAAGGGGTGGTTGTTAGCCCCCATGCCCCACACACGTATGCGCAGGTCCAAGGTCGCACGCGGGGCTGCCGTCGAGGCAGACATGATAAGGGTCTCCCATCCCGACTATTCTGCGCCGGATCTAATGGAATCATAACCCCCGGGAAGAGTCCACATAATGTTACCGAAGTCACTCGCAGCCGATGGCATGCGCCTGAATTGCAACCGGAAACCGCTACGGGGCAGTTCCGGAGGGAATCAGGTTGCGGTACGAAATCAGCTCAATTCCTTGCTGCAACAGGAGCTCGCGCGCCTGGGGCATGGTCAGAACCCGCAACTCGGTCTCTCGCGATGCGCGCAGGCGAGTGTTGGCACTTTTCAGATCATCATCGTTATAGCCGGGATGACAGACGAACTCCCAGGTGCCTTCGGGAATGATTGCGGCGATGCCGCGGAAGAGTTTTTCGTCCAGCGCGCCGGTCACGACGATGCCGAGCGTGCCGTCGGGGGTGACCATGCCCTCGCATTTCACCTCATCACGGAACTTGGCGGCAAGAGTGCTGAGAATTCGTACCTCGGCATAGCGTGCCCATAGATTTGGACGGGTCAACAGTTCACTCGACTTCAGGGGTTTGCGCGGGCCGAACGGATTGCGAATCGCGTGCACGCCGCAGGCTTGGGCCGCCCGCAGCAAGGGCCGGAGCACCGCTGGAAACAAGTGCGTGTGTTTGTGGGTATCCACGTGGGAGACGCCGATGCCGGACGATTGCAGCTTGCGAATCTGCGCGCTCGCCTCCGCTTCGATTTCGGCTGAGTCAAGGCGGCCGGCCAGCGCGCGGATGGCGAACGATTTCAGCTCGTCGCGGAAGCTGGCTCCGCTTGCAGAAGTAATAGACGGCAATCGTTTGGCATCGAGAACCGGTTCGCCGTCGATCAGTACGACATGGCAACCCACACTGAGTCGAGGAGCAGTTTTTGCCAGACGTGCGGCATCGTCGAAAGCTCGCCCGTTGGCCATCAAGGTGGAGGAAGTCACGATACCGTGAGTATGAGCTTCGACGACGGCGCGATTGACGCCTGCGGTGAGGCCAAAGTCATCGGCATTGACGATCAGACGGCGCACCGCGTCAGTCTAGCAGGGCCAGTGCCAGGTTCGTGCAAGAGCGGAGGACCGATCAGCCTACGGATAGCCTGGCAAGGAATGGGCGAATGGAAACAGGTGCTGAGTTGCAGAGTTAGAGATGAAAGGGTTGGTTGTAGGGCTCGACGGGATAGCCCTTCGCCTTCCAGGCTGCTAATCCGCCTTTGAGGAACTTGATCCGTACGAAATGCAAGTCAAGTGCTCGATGCAAAATTGCTCGACTGGTTTTATCGGTGGGGCAAGTACAGTAAACGATCGAGTCTTTCTCTTTCGGGATGAGCGACGGGTTCTCGAGCACTTCTCTTGGAGGAATCCTCTTCGCGCCAGGGA
>Ga0185299_10004027_pt1 | contig 18300 bp, 12 predicted proteins | sample PaiPotPPA55metaG_FD_128002 | JGI IMG/M metagenome (GOLD analysis project Ga0185299, IMG submission 128002) | Iron sulfur acid spring bacterial and archeal communities from Banff, Canada, to study Microbial Dark Matter (Phase II) - Paint Pots PPA... ...
GGTCGGAGGCGGCAAGGCGCGTAGTTGTGCGAGCGCTTCGTTTTCGATGAAATCAACTTCACGTATGACCCGGGCTATCTCGGAATCCAAATCGGATGGGAGAATCCCCGGCGGATACGGGTTGTAAACCGTCGGTTGCTGTTCGTGACCAGCCCATTGGCTTTTTGGGGCGGCTCCATTTTGTGCCGATGTCAGCCGAGTACACATCAGCAAAATGGCCGCGACCCCCGCGCAGATTATCACCAGTCCTATCATTCGTCTTTCTCTCATGAAGTAACCCCCTTTAGTGATCTAGTGATCTGTGATTCGGCGAGACTAGGATGGATGGCGCGCGGGATAGGCACACGAGGACACGACGACACACTTCGACGCGTCACCCATTAAATTAGGAATTGCTCCGCTAGGTAAGAAAGGCCGTCAACGTTTCTGCTTGGACTGCTGCGGAGGACCTCGCTTCACTGGCCAACCCCTTTCGTGACGAATGTTCGAAACTGGTTGTCACTGGGGCAGATGCAAAAAATGACGCGCAGGATAGGTACAGTACTGAAAATTTTGACGCGTCACTCCCAAGTTAAAAAATTACTCGGATAGGAAAAGGAGTCAGTGCCATTGGCTCGACTGCATTCGTCGCACTGCGTTGGTTGGTTGCTTTGGTTGGACTGCGAAGGAGGACCTATTCCGGAATCATCTGGGACCGGCGGATTCGATTGGCCCGTGAACCCCTGAGCAATGTCCGATCCGGCCAAAAATCTCAAGCTGACCTAGTGGGTAACGAGCACCGTTGCCTGTACAGATCCCGATCTCTGTCGCACTGGATTGGCTCGGCGGGAGGGACTCGCCCGCAGCCAATGCGGACAGATCAAACCGCATCGAGGCGTCTCAGTGTTTCCGATATGTTCCCAGCGCCACTGGAACATTGAACTGATCCAGGCGCGTAAACAACGCATAACTAAAATACTTGGAATTGCCAGATAACCTTGACTGGCAAAATCCTCTCCCGAAGCCGAACATCATGAAACCGCACGCTTGCGGTGTCCTGCCTCAGATAACACTGTATGATATTGCGGTCAATACGGATAATTATGTAGGCCATCTCACACAAGCACTACTGTACTACACCGTACATAAACGCCTCAGGAATCTAAAGGCTCGACGAGACCATCGCAAGCCGCGGTCCAACGTTCGTCTTTGCCGGAGCGCTCAGCTTTAGCTGATCAGCGCATGGAACCGGGGATCGGCGCGCAGCGAATCCAAGTCCGAATCCTTCGCCGCCCAATTCTTGTAAAACGTCCCGTGCTCCATGACCTTTCCCAGAGAGGCCAAAGCATCCTCGGTCTTGCCGAGCAGCGCATACACACAAGCCACATTATAGAGAATCGAAGTTTCTTCGGGATCAATCGCAATCGCTCGACGCGCCCATTCATAACTTTTCGCATGCTCGCCAATGCGAGCAAAAATAGTAGCGCCCAGGTACAGCGCCCGCGCATCGTCAGGATGGTTCTCGCTGTATTTCTCCACAAGCTGCAGGGCGCGTTTCTCCGTAGCCGCCGCTTCCACGGGCCGGCCCAAACCGTGGTAAACCCCAACGAGCAAACTCACCGCCTGGTAGTCATCGGGGTTTAGTTTCGCCGCTTGCTCGTAGAGTTCCGCGGCCCTCGCTAAATTCCCCGCCTGGAACGAGGTCCGTGCATAGAAGTAGTAAGCCTCATAAAGTTTTGGGTCCAGCCGGATCGCCGCCTCGAATTCCTTCTGTGCCAGAGCGAAATCCCTTTTCAGCGCGAACGCCAAGCCGCAAGCCGCATGGGCTTCGGCCAGTTCGGGATCGAGCTCCAGAGCCTTGCGGCTCGCCGCCTCCGCTTCGCTGAGATTGTCGTCCACGCTGTCCCAATACATGTAAAGAAACGAGCAGCAGTCCGCTACACCCGCATACGCGCGAGCATATTGTGGGTCGATCACAATGGCGCGCGCGAACATCTGCCGCGCGAAATCGAAACCCTTGCGCCGAAATTGATAAAAAAACTGCCGTCCTCTCAGGTAGTAATCGTACGCCTGAGGATTGTCCGTCTGCTTGCGCGCGATAGCCTTTTCTTCCTGGGGAGAAAGCTTGATGCGCAACGCCTGGCTGATGCTGCGCGCAATCTCGTCCTGCACCTCGAAAACATCCTTGAGTTCACGATCGTATCGTTCCGCCCAGATAGAATGCCCCGTCTGCGCGCGGATCAGCTGCGCGGTAATGCGCAAGCGATTGCCGGCGCGGCGCAAGCTCCCGCTCAACACGCAAGCGGCATTCAGTTCACGCCCCACCTGCGGACCGGTGGCCGGCTTGTCGCGATACGCCAGCACCGCAGCTCGCGGAAACACTTGCAGCTCCTTGATTTTTGAAAGCTCGGTGATGATGTCTTCGGTCATGCCGTCGCGAAAATATTCATCGTCCTTGCTGTTGCTCAGATTTTCAAAGTACAGCACGGCGACGGATTTTTCCGATGCCGCCGCAGGCAACTCGGCAGCAGACGATGGCTTTTTCGTATCACTAAGCCGCCCGGATGAATCGCGGTCACGCTTCAAACGCTTAAGGTCGGTCTTGATTTCCGAAGCGGTCTGGTAGCGCAGGTCGCGGTCCTTCTCCAACGCCTTGTTGATGATTCGTTCTAGTTCCGCAGGCACGGCAGGATTAAGACTCGACGCAGCCTTCGGCGTCCCATGAAGGATGGAATCGAAAATCGACGTCGAAGTGTCACCCCCAAATGCCAGTTTGCCCGTGGCCATTTCATACAAAACGCTGCCGAACGAGAACAAGTCCGTGCGCGGATCAAGCTCTCTACCCAAAGCTTGCTCCGGCGACATATAAGCCATGGTGCCCAGCGCGGTCCCCGGACTCGTCAGAAAATCTTGACCCTCGGCCACGGTAGCGGACGCATCACCTCCGCCCACATGAACTCTTCTCGCTTCCATTTTCGCCAACCCAAAATCCAGGATTTTCGTTTGCCCGCGCCGCGTCAAAAAAAGATTCGCAGGCTTGATATCCCGATGCACGATTCCTCTGCTGTGCGCCGCAGCCAGCGCGTCGGCAATTTCAATCCCGGTATCCAGAATGGCATCGATTTCCAGCGGCCTCCCGTTGATTCGATGCTTCAGGGTCTGGCCCTCCAGCAGCTCCATCACAATAAACGGACGCCGATCGAATTCTCCAACATCATGAATCGTGCAAATATTGGGATGGTTCAATGCGGACGCGGCACGCGCTTCCCGTTGGAATCGTTCTAGCGTTTGCGCGTCAATCACCGTGTCTTCTGGAAGAAACTTCAGAGCCACACTGCGGTCCAACCGCGCATCCTCCGCGCGATAGACCACGCCCATCCCACCACCACCCAGCTTTTCCTGAATACGATAATGCGAGATGGTTTGTCCGGTGAGTGACCTGGGCTCCGTCATGGCTGGGTCATCTTAGGGTGCTGCCCAACCCAAGTCAATGCAGCCGAATCGCCGATGTAGCAGACCCATCGCGAACTATTGCGCGGCTTCGACCGTCAGTCGTAGCCCAATCGCCTTCGCGACGGCGAAGAGGGTAGACAGACGAGGATTGCCGCGTACCGACAATGCCCGGTAGAGACTCTCGCGCTCGATGCCCGCCGCCTTCGCGACTTTTGCGATGCCTTGCGCTTGGGCCAAGTGGCGCAAGGCCATCAGCAGCACGCGCGGCTCGTCTTCGTCTTCCAGTGCCGCTTTGAGGTACTCGGCTGCGAAATCCGGCTCTTTCCGGATTCGTCGAATGATCGCTTCATCGTGCGAAATGCTTGCTTTACGCTTCATGGGTCCTCTGTTTGAAATCTTCAAGGTATTCCAATGCCCGCCCAATATCCCCGGCCTGCCTCCGCTTGTCGCCCGCGCACAAAAGCAATACACATTCCCTGCCGATCATTGCGTAGTAGACACGATAGCCCGGTCCCCAATCGATCCGCAATTCGCTCAATCCTTGACGCAACGACTTGCAATCACCAAAATTTTCGGCCGCCAGCCGGTTAATTCGCACCGCGATCTTGGGCCTGGGCCCGGGCATCTCCCAACCGCGCCAACCAATCGTCGAAGATATCTTTCCCGGCGCGGCTGACGTAGTGCCGGACCTCGATCTCATTTTCCATTGTAACCTATAAATCACAAGGCGACATAAATCATTTGAAGAGAGCGAATGGCCGGCCTTTCAATGGAAACGCTCAGCTATCGCCGTAGACCGGAATCGAAGCCCCGTGAACCACCTTCGCGTCGTCGCCACACAAAAATAAGATGACACGCGCAATGTCCTCCGGCTTCGGCCACTTCGCGAAGTCCGCTTTAGGCATTGCTTTCCGATTCGCTTCCGTATCGATAATGCTCGGAACGATGGAGTTGACGCGCACCCCGGTGCCCTTCAGATCGGCAGCCAGGGAATCCATCATGGCAATCGCCGCCGCTTTGGAAGCGGCGTAAGCAGCGGCCCCCGCTGCATGATCGAACGCCGCTTTCGAGGCCACATTGACGATCGATCCGTAACCCTGTTTCAACATCACCGGCACCACAGCCCGGCACAACACAAAGCCAGATCGCAGATTCAGCGCCAGCATCTGCTCAAACACTTCCGCGTCCAGTTCCCACAGACGGATGCCGCCGGCATAGCCGCCCACCGTATTGATCAAAGCATTTACCCGCCCGTGTTTCCCCGCCAAGTTCTCAATTAAGCCGGCCACCGCGGTTTCATCCGTAACATCGACACTGTATCCCTCAAGCCGCGGCTTGTTCGCCCCCGCCGCCCCCAGCAAAGCCTCCCATTCCTCCCGCCGTCGATAAGTAACCGCAACCGTGTAGTCACGCTCCAGCAACGCCAGGCTAACCGCCCGCCCCAACCCACCGGTCCCGCCAGCCACCAAAGCTATTTTGGCTCCGATCTTCCCAGTCATAACGTCGTCTCCCATTGCGCGAACGAAAGTAAGTCGCTGCCCAATCCCTCGCGACTTGTACAGGCGAGTTTAGCTCGCCAACTGACATTTGCTGAAGCAGGGCACGGCTCCAGCACGCCGCGGAAAAATCTTTTCTTTAGGGGGCTGGGGCTTGAGAGTCCGTGTGAGAACTCCGGTTTTCGTCAGGGCACGGCTTCAGCCGTGCCGTAACTGACGCCGAATCAATAAGGCTTTAGCCGCTGAGGGCATGAGCTCTCAGTTCTCACACGGACTCTTGAGCCCCGGCGTAACTCGCGCGTGTCGAACGAGCTTCAGCCCTGAAGAAAGCTTGACCGCACCGTGCCGGTGCTTTTTCAACCAAAGAGAGAGAGCCGTCAGGCCAGGTCTTCGGACTTGATCGGGAGGCGGCGGATGCGCTTGCCGGTCCCCGCGAAGATAGCGTTGCAGACGGCTGGGGCGATCACCGGCAGGCCAGGCTCGCCGATGCCGGTAGGTTCTTCTGTGCTGTTAACGATGTGGACTTCGATCTTCGGCGTCTCGGCAATGCGCGGCATCTGGTAGTCGTTAAAATTGGATTGCGCGACGCGGCCGCGGTCGATGGTGATGGCATCCTTCATGAACGCGGACACGCCGTAAATCGCCGCGCCTTCTACTTGGGCAGCGATGCCGTTTGGGTTGACCGGACGGCCGCAATCGACAGCGTAGACGATGCGGTGCACTTTAACTTGGCCGTCCTTGACGCTGACTTCGGCGACGCCCGCGGTGTAGGACTCGAACGAAAAATATCCCGCGATGCCGCGATAGACGCCCGCGGGCAGCGGCTTGCCCCATCCCGCTTTCTCAGCGGCCAGCTTCAGAACCGCTTTCTGCCGCGCGGTGTCGAGCGGCTTTCCTTCCTTCGGATTGGTGAAGTCCGGAATCTTCCGGTCGTCGCCAATCGCGCGCAGACGAAACTCCAGAGCATCGGCGCCGGCAGCGGCTGCGAGTTCATCGATGAAACTTTCGACCACAAAGCCGCTGCTGGAATGCTCGACCGAACGCCACCACGCGCGCGGCACGCCGGATTTCGCCAGCGTGTATTCGATGCGATAGTTTTTCGTCCGATAGGGAATGAACGCGGCGGTAGCGAATTCGCTGGCCTCCGGTTTTGCCGCGCCATCCTTGTCCCACACCGCGGCAATCGACGTCGAAGTCTGAAAATGTTTCCACGCCGCAAGATTGCCCTGCCCATCCACAGCGCCCTGCAAGTGATGGTAGGAAGCGGGCCGGTAAAAATCGTGCTGCATGTCGTCTTCGCGCGTCCACAGCACCATCACCGGCTTGTTGCCGATGGCCTTGGCCACCTGCGCGGCTTCCATAACGAAGTCCGCTTGATAGCGCCGTCCAAAACCGCCGCCCATCAGCGTGGTGTGCACCACGACCGATTCCTTCGGCAGCTTGGAAACTCCCGCGATGATGTCCTGCGCCCATTGCGGAGCTTGCGTCGGAACCCACGCCTCCGCGCCATCGGGTCCGATGCGCACGGTGCAATTCATCGGCTCCATGCAAGCGTGAGCGGCAAAAGGAATCTCGTACACGATATCGACTTTCTTCGCGCCGGTGGCGGCGGAGAGAGCTGCGTCGGCGTCGCCTTCGTTGCGCACGATTTTGCCGGGCTTGGACGCGTTCTCAACAAATTGTTTTCGCAGCGATTCGGAAGACTCCGAGGCGTGCGGCCCTTCATCCCAGGTGATCTTCAGCGCCTTGCGGCCTTGCATGGCCGCCCAGGAATTGTCGGCGATCACCACAACGCCGCCGGTGGTAAAAGCACCTGCCGCGACGGGATCGATCGAAATCACATCGCGCACACCGGGCACATCCTTGGCCTTGGTCGCATCGAACTTCGCCGGTTTCCCGCCGAACACCGGGCAGCGGGCGATGACGGCGTAAACGAGGCCATCAGGCCGTGCGTCGATGCCAAATTTCGCGGTGCCCGTGGACTTAGCGCGAGCCTCGAAACGCTTTTGGTCGTGGCCGACGATGGTGAAATCGTTGGAATCTTTCAGCGGCACGGCGTTGAAGTCCGGCACCGGCAGTTCCGCCGCAGCCTCAACCAGTTCGCCGTAGGTGAGGTATTGCTTGCGCGCGCCGTGCAGCACCCCGCCGTCTTTCGGCTTGCACGTGTTGCGATTCACGTTCCAATGCTGCGCGGCAGCGGTGATCAGCATTTCGCGCGCCGCGGCGCCCGCTTGGCGAAGAGGCGTCCATGATCCGGCAACGCTGCCGCTGCCACCGGTGCCGAGTTCGTAGATTGCAGGATTCGTGGGGGCTTGCTCGACCCGGACTTGCTTCCAATCGAGGTACAGCTCCTCGCCAAGAATCATGGGCAATGCGGTCATGATGCCCTGGCCCATTTCGGACTTGCCCAGGATCAGCGTTACCTGATTGTCCGGAGTGATGCGCACCCAGGCGGTGAAGGGATTCGCCGGCTTTTTCTCCTGCTCTTCCGCCGTGGCGGCCGAGGCAGACGGGGACAGATGGAAGCCGATGACCAGGGCGGCGCCTGCGGAGGCGCCTGTTTTCAAGAAGTCGCGACGATTCACTACGGATGACGTTGCCATGACGTTTACCTCGCGTTCTTCGGAGCCGGCTGGACGCCTTCGTTGCTCAGGGCGAGCCGGAGCTATCAGTTGTGGTTATGACCGCCCTGAAGGATCAGGCGGCGGACGTTGCTTTGCCGGTTTGCATGGTGGCGGCGCGATGGATCGCTTTGCGGATGCGTTGATAGGTGCCGCAGCGGCAGATGTTGCCGCTCATGGCGTCGTCGATGTCGGCGTCGGTGGGGCTGGATTTTTTCGCGAGCAGCGCGACCGCGGACATGATTTGTCCAGATTGGCAGTAGCCGCACTGGGGAACGTCTTCGGCCATCCAGGCGACCTGGACCGGGTGAGTGCCGTCGGCGGAGAGGCCTTCGATCGTGGTGACCTTTTTGCCGGCCACGCTGGAAATGGGAGTGATGCAGGAACGCGTGGCTTCACCGTTGATGTGCACCGTGCAAGCTCCGCACAGCGCCATGCCGCAGCCAAATTTCGTGCCGGTCATGTTGAGGGTGTCGCGGAGCACCCAGAGCAGAGGCATATCCGGGCTGACGTCGACGGTTTGCGTTTTCCCGTTCAAAGTAAACGTGGTGGTGGCCATAGGGCCCTCCTTGGCGAGAGCGATATCGTACAACAGATCGCGCCCGGGATGAAAATCGCCGATATATCGTTAGTTTGGTCGACATGGGATCGGTTGAGATCCTTCGGCTACCCTTACCGGGCAGCCATAGGATGACAGGGTTGTGATAGTCGGGGCGCATAGAGACAGTCGCGCGTGGAGACAGCAATGCCTCTCCCACCCTTCGGACGGACGATGGGTGCCGGAGGTGAGCACAATCATTGCGATGGTGAGCAGCCTTGGAAAAACTAGGCGGTGACGACGGTTCGTGGAGCTTCGGTTTCGACGCCGCGCCAGCCTACGGGGCGGCCGCTGACCGCTTCCTTGACTGAACGGAACAGCACCACATACATGAGTTGGCGGTAGTAGAAGCGCTGGAGCAACACCGGGAAGAGGAGTGTCCAGTCTTCCTTGCGCTCGAGCGCGAAGGCTACCACGCAGGTCAGCAGGTCGATGATCAGGAAGCCGAGGAAGAAAAGCACGGAGCGTTCGACGTCGGCGGTGGTCCAGATTTGCGGCAGGTGCGCGACCTTTTGTCCCAGGGCCCACAGTAGCAGCGAGCCGAAGAACATGAGATCGATCACTGGAGAGATCAGCGGCAGCGCCAGCTGGAAAACGAAAATGTTCGGCAGCGCAACCCAGCCGAGCGTTCCATATTTCGGCCGGAACAGAGTGTCACTGTGCTTCCAGAAGGCCTGCAGCGTGCCGAACGTCCAACGGAATCGCTGGCGAATGAGCTGGCCAGGTTTTTCGGGTGCTTCGGTCCATGCGATGGCTTCTTCGTCGTAACCGATGCGCCAGCCGAGGCGGCGAATGGCAATGGTCAGATCGGCATCCTCGGCGACGGTGTCCGCGGTGATGCCGCCGGCAGCTTCGATCGCTTCTTTCCGCCACGCGCCCAAAGCGCCGGGAACGACGGTGATGCAATTCAGCAGATCGAAGGCGCGCTTTTCCATGTTCTGGCTGGTGATGTATTCGAGAGCTTGCCAGCGCGTGAGCCAGCGGGAGCGGTTGCCGACTTTGACGTTGCCGGCCATGGCGCCAATTTTCGGATCGGAAAAGTGACGCACGAGCTTGCTGATGGCGTCGGGCTCAATTTCCGTGTCGGCGTCAATAGTGACGACAATCTCGGTGTCTGCCTTGCTCATGGCATGGCTAAGCGCCGCGGATTTGCCGCGATTGACCTGGTGAAGGATGAGCACGCGGGGATCCTGTCCAAAGTTGCTGTCGAGAAGTTCTCCGGTGCGGTCGATGGATCCGTCGTTTACGACGATGATGCGCAACTCGCGAAAGTCGGAAGCGAGCACGGAGGTCACCGTCTGCACGATGACGCTTTCTTCGTTGTGCGCGGGAATCAGCACGGTGACGCTAGGCGGCGGATCGGGCATGACCGCGTGATCCGGCCGCAATTTTTCGATCAACGCAAGAATGCCGATGATCAGCGCGCGCCCGCTAACCAGGACGATACCCACGATAAATATGGTGGCGATGCCAACGCGCAGCCAGCGGTAGATTCCGAAGATGAAGCCATCCGCACGGGCTTGCAAACGTTCCCCGGTGGAGAGCGGCATCATCACTTGGGCCCGTGTCTTGCCAATCAGGTCCGAAACAGAGACAAACTCGAAGCCCTGGGCTCGCAGCGCGTCGATGATTCTAGGCAAAGCGAGCACGGTGTGATTGCGCTCGCCGCCGCCGTCATGAAACAGAATGATATTGCCGTCCTCCGCCTGCCGCATCACGTTGTTGATGATCTCTTGTTCGGGAATCTGGCCGGCGGCATTCTGCTGCCAGTCGTGCGAGTCGATTTTTTGCCCTACGATCAGGTAGCCCATGTCTTGCGCAATCGGAAGCTGCGCGACTTCCTCGGCATATTCCGGCTGGTGATCGATGCCGTACGGCGGGCGAAACAGGATGGACTTCACGCCGATGGTGCTTTCGATGAGCCGCTGCGTCAGATTCAATTCCCAGCGGATTTGTGTCTTGGTGATTTCGTCAAAGCTGGGATGCGTGTAGGTGTGATTGCCGATCTCCTGATTTTCCGCATACTCCCGCCGGAGGATTTCCGGAAACTCGCTGGCTTTTACGCCAATCACAAAGAAAGCCCCAGGCACATTCTTCTCTTTCAGGACATTTAGAATTTGCGGCGTCCAGCGGGGATCAGGGCCATCGTCAAAGGTGATGGCTAGCTTTTTCTTGGCCGCGCCGATCTGATCGATATGGTACGAGAGCGGGTAGGCATCGTAGTTTTCGTCGGTAAAGAGATCGGTTGAGGCGTCGTAGGTGAAGGAACGCTTGCCGCGTTTGGGGGTATCCACGAAGCGCCACACGTCGCCGTTGCCGTCGAGGATCAAATCAGGGCCGGGCGGGATGTCGGTGAGTTTCTGGCGGGCTGCGTCATCCGGGCGGATTGCGTCCCAGATACTCCACATGGAAGTGTCGGTGTGTCCGAGGCGAAACATCATGGTGCCCTGCACGCCCATGCGCTCGCTGGCCCGCAACTGGTTGTAAGCGGTGACGGCGTCGAGCATCCACACCTGGTGGACGAGATTGTGTTCGTCCACATAGGAATAGTGTGGATTCAAAGAGGCGTCGTCGAAGTCAATAGTTGTTTCGGATTCATAGGCATGCAACAGCGCTTCTTGCACGCTGAACTCGGTTGCGGTGGACCATTTCCTCGTCAGCTTTTTCGCGTCATTGACCTTCTGAGGAGCATTCTGGGGCCAGTCGTACGCGAAGTTCGCGATCCCTACAATGATCTTCTGCGCGGGCACAAGGGTCTGAATCTGCCGCAAATTTTCGACGAACCAATCCTGCGCGCTGATGGGACCCGGCGGCGAGGAGACCCAGTGCTGGTCAAAGTTGAGAAGGACGATGGCGTCGCATTCCTTGCCAAAAAATTTGTAATCGTAAGCCTCGTCCCGGGCGGGCAGCTCAACCGTCAACTTCAGGCCGACGGCATGGAGGGCGGGCGCGAGTTCCGAGACGAATGCGCGAAAGTGAGGTTGCGTCTCATCCGGGATGGACTCGAAATCGACCGCGATGCCGGCCTCGTGGGCCTCAACCACAAACTCAACGGCATTTCGAACCAGGTTATGGCGCGCCTCGGGATTCGCCAGTATTTGCGCCATTTCGCTCACGCGCCAGACCTGGCCGTCGTAATTATTGAGCAGGCCCATGATGGGCAGCTCGACATTCGCCGATTTCATCCAGCGATGGAGCTGGTCGTCTTTCAGCAACGAGACCGCTTCCGCGGGGCTGGCTTTCACGGTCTGGTAGCGCTCGTAATCGACGATGGTGAGAGCGCCGTCCGAAGTAACTGCATGCAACTGCTCGGGAATTAGGAGGTCGAGGTCTTTGTAGTGGCGCTTGAGCGAGGCCAGGCTGTTGGAATCCCAGCTGACGTAGTAGCCGGCACGGATTGGATCGTAGGTGGCGGGAAGTTTGCCGAGGCTAGCGAGGCGGCGGCGGCGTCCCTCGCGGCCCGGAACAACTTTCGGGCCGGTCTTGAGTTTCAGCGCGCGATAAATCGGACGCGTATCCGGGAGCAAACCCGCCGGCAACTCAACGCTGGCCGCGATGTTGACGAAGAAATAGGCAAGCATCAGCGTCAGCAAAGCGCCGCTGATTTCCATGACTCGGCGCGTGCGTCGCCAACGGACGCGTTCGGCGTCGTAGAAAATTGGACCGCGTTCCTTCATGAAGCCTTTCTACCTGTCGAGCGGGGCCGGGGTCTGAATGTTCGGGCAGGGCTCGGGTCCGTCTGCCGCAATGCCTCTGCTCTTGCCACTGCTCTATTGTAAGATGCGTTTTGTTCATGAAGCGAATTTTCTCGCACCCCCTTGTTGCGCTTGCCGCTGGTCTGTGCCTCCGGTTGTTTTTCGTCTTCAAGTTCCCCGCGAATTCCGGCGACACCGTCTTGTACGAGCAGATGGCCACCAATTGGCTGAAGCACCACGTCTACGCCATGGAGGTCTTCGGGCAGATCACGCCAGTGGACCTGCGCATGCCCGGATACCCCGCATTTTTGGCGGTTATCTATGCCATTACCGGGCGGACCGGACCGGATGCGCGGCTTTACGTGATGGTCGCGCAAGCCCTGGTGGATCTGCTCTCCTGCGTGCAGATCGCGACTTTGGCGGCGACGTTATCTTTGATGGTGAATGAGCGCAATCCGCCGGGGGGTGTTTTCAGCGCGGCACTTTGGCTGGCGGCATTGTGTCCGTTCACTGCAAACTATGTGGCGGTGCCCCTCACCGAGGTCTTTGCCACATTTTTCACGGCCGCGGCGCTGTTGCCACTTTGCCTGCTGGCCGGGCGCCCCCGGAATAACGGGTGGCTGTTCATCAAGAAAAATTGGCGATTTGCGAATAACTTCGCGTTTCTGGCGGCGGTGGCGGCGTTTCTGGTCGGTGTGGGGACGCTGTTTCGACCGGAAACGCCGCTGCTTCTTGTGGCTGGCTGGATCGTTCTGGGGATTGTGCTGGTGTCGCAGCATGAAGCCAAGCGCTGGATTTTGACGGTGGTCGGCATGGGGCTGGTCTGCGCGATACCTCCCGTGCCTTGGGCCGTCCGCAATGCCGTGACGCTGCACGAGTTTCAGATTCTGGCGCCGAAAAACTCGAATCTGCCGGGCGAGCTAGTTCCCTACGGCTTCATGAGTTGGGAAAAAACCTGGCTGTATCGCTTTCGCGACGTGTATCTGGTGCCGTGGAAGCTGAACGATGAAGTGATTCGTGTTGAGGATATGCCCGCGCGCGCGTTCGATACGTCGGAAGAGCGCGATCGTGTCGCGGCGATTCTGGAGCCTTACAACAACGATTTGACCTTGACGGCGGAGGAAGATCGGGCTTTCGGAGAACTGGCGCGACAACGCACGGCGCGTCACCCGCTGCGAACTTATTTGTGGCTGCCACTGGCGCGAGCTGCGACTTTATGGTTGACGCCACGCATCGAGCTGATTCCGGTTTCGGGCAAGGTCTTTCCGCTGGTGCAGTCCTGGCATGACGACAAGGTCGATCAGTCGATCACCGTGGGACTATTTCTGCTGAACATTGCTTACGTGGTGCTGGCAATTTGGGGAGCAGTGTACTTGTGGCGGCGAAGCAGCGCGGTGCGGCCCGCGGTTGGCGTGCTGGTCGTTTTTATTGTGTTGCGTACGGCATTTCTGACCACTCTGGAAACGCCGGAGCCCCGCTACGTTCTGGTGTGCTTTCCAGCGATAATCGCGCTCGCCGCCCAGGTTTTTGCGCGTCGCAATGAAGCTACTTAATTGCGTGACCCAGTATTTCTTCGATTCGCTCGTCGCGCATATCATCGATCATCTTATCCCAGCGGAAGTTACACGGCGCTTTGCCGTCATAAACCCACATCCCATTTCGACGAACCGGCGAGCCGTCCCGCTTTGCGAGAAGGAAACCCAAAGACTCCGGACGCTCTTCCAACTCTAGAATCGTTCCAGGCTTTAAGCCAAAACGTTTCTGAAGACTCTTCGGAATCGCAATCCTTCCGGTGCTATCGATTTTGATTTTCATGGTTGATCGACCCGCTCGTTACAGTTGACCATTTTTCAATCACCATGCCATAGCACGCACCTGTAGCCGCGGTCTCTGAGACCGCGGGGTTTAGATCTCATTTCAAGCGGAAATCGATGAGGGTGCTTCTGTTCGAACCTCCCATCGCTTCGAAAATCGGAGTGGCGCATGCGAAAAAGCTGTCTCGGCTAGCCTTCGAAGGGTTCTGGATGGATGGTTACGCGGTGAACCTGGGGGAATCGTTCCTTCACACGGTCTTCGAGGGCGGCGGTCACGTCGTGGATTTGCGTGATGGGCAGGCTGCCCTTCATGGTGCAGTGGCACGATGCCAGGATGCGATGTTCCACCTGGCGTACGTGGACGTCGTGGCAATTTACAAGCTCATCGTATTCAGCGGGAAGGCTATTCAGAAATTCCTCAATGGCACGAGAGAGTTGCTTCATCTCTCCGCCGCCGGAGTCAGGCGTGGCAATGTGGCGCCCCAGCGGCTCGATGTGAATGTTGACATCGATGGGGCCGTCGCGCAGTTCGCGAATGCCGTCCTCGAGTTCGGAAGCCTGCCGATGCGCATCGCGGAGGCTAAGGTTCTCGTCCACTTCAAGGTGTAACTCCACGAAGAGCTGGTTCTGCTGTTGCAGCGCGCTGAGATCGTGAATCGCCAGGCCCATGCGCTGTGCCACCGCCCGGATCGCTTCGAACAGATGCTCACCCTGGGGAGCGCGCGGCTCCGCATGCACCATCACATCCGACGGGACGATTTCGCCGATGCGCTTCTCGATGGCGTCGCTGAGCGCGTGGACCTGCTCGAGGCTGGCCGTGCGTGCCACGCTGACGGTAGCGTCCACGAAATGGCGATTGCCTGCGCGGCGTACGCGCACGCGGTCCACGTCCAGCACGCCCTCCATGCGCGCCACCGCGCGAGCGATTTCTTTCTGCAATCCCTCGGGCGCCACATCCAGCAGAGCGTCCACGGTGCGTTTGCCCAGCCTCGACCCTACCCACAAGATAACGCCCGCGACCCCAAGGCCCGCGAGCGCATCGGCATAAATCAGCCAGGGCATGTTCCAGCTTTCGCCGGCCCACACAAGCCCAATTCCGGCAATTACGACCAGGGTGCTCCAGACATCGGTGGAGAAATGCAGTGCATCGGCCTCCAGCGCTTCGCTGTGATATTTCTTCACCACGCTTGAGAGCGCCCGCGCACGGGTCATATCGATGGCCAGCGCCACGAGCAGCACCGCGATCGCGGTGATACTGGGGGCAATGTGTACGCTGCGAAAAAACAAGCGCTCGAATGCTTCGTAGATGATGTACAAGGCGGTGAGCGCCAGTAGGCCGGTTTCGACGAAAGCCGAGAAATTTTCGAATTTGCCGTGCCCGTATGGATGGCGCTCGTCCGCGGGCTGATCGGAAACACGCACCGATAAGAAGGTGATCACCGCGGCAACTAGGTCCAGCCCGGAGTGGAGGGCTTCCGACAGCACGCCCAAGCTGCCGGTACGCAGCACCAGGAAAGCTTTCAGGGACACCAATACGACGGCGGAGCCGACGCTCAACAGCGCCGCCCGTTTTTTTTCTTTCACCTCGATGGATAGATCGGTAAGGAGCACTGCGCCTAGACTACCTCAAGTTGAGGCTTTAGCTTGAGGCGCTTACACGGGAAACTCGGTTGGTTCCGATGGCGTCTCTCCGCTGGCGTGATGTCGTTGCGGGGCGTACCATGCTTCCTCGCCATGAGGCTGCTACGAGGTTTTCGTTGGTTGTTGTTGTTAGTTGCGACGCTGGCTTCGCCGCTGCTAGAAGCTAGGGTTACTCGCGTGGAGATCGCTTCGCGCACCGATGTCCTGCAGGGTATGGTGTTCGGCGATGCTGGCCCCTATGAACGCATCACTGGGCGCGTCTATTTCTCTCTTCCGGTTTCCAATCCACGCAACGTTCGGATCGTCGATCTCGCCAATGCCGTAAACCTGAAGGATGGCAAGGTGGAGTTTTCCGCAGACTTCCTCGCGATTCGCCCGAAAGATGCGCGCAAGGGCAACGGCTCATTGTTGCTGGAAGTACCCAACCGGGGCCGTTCCCGGATTATCGCGTTGGTGGACGGCGGCGATTGGGATGTCGCCAACGATGTGGGTGATGCATTGCTGCTGCGTAACGGCTACACGATCGTGAGTCTCGGTTGGCAATGGGACGCCGACGGCGCGGACGCGCTGCGATTCTTTGCGCCCATCGCGAAACAACTCGGCGAGACGATCACCGGGCTGCTGCGCGGCGATGTGATGCTGTCGAAACCGATGCAAGAGATTCCGCTGGGCCACCTGATCCTCGGCAACATCGGAGGGACGGAATATCCGGTTGCCGCGCCAGACGATCCGCGCAACGTTTTGACTGTGCGAGACTCTCGCGACGCGAAACGCACGGTCATTCCGCGATCCGAATGGCGGTTCGCGCAGACGGTGGACGGCAAACTCGTCGCGAGCGATCGGCACATTCATCTCGATGCGGGCTTTGTGCCCGGGAAGATCTACGAGTATGTGTACGTGGTGGCCAATCCCGTCGTTGCCGGCGGAGGATTCGCGGCGGTGCGCGATTTTGCGTCTTACGCCAAGCATGCACCGGACGCGATCACACCCGCCGCGCGCGTCTACGGCGAGGGTATCTCGCAGAACGGGCGCTTTCTTCGGGACTTCCTCTACCAGGGATTCAACGCCGACGAAGACGGAAAGATGGCTCTCGATGGTGTGCTCGCGCACGTCGCCGGGGCCGGGCGCGGCAGCTTCAACTATCGCTTCGCGCAGCCTTCGCGGGATTCGCAGCCGACGTCATCGGTCCATTTTCCGACGGACATTTTTCCTTTTACCGATCAGCCGGAAACGGATCCGGTCACCGGAGAAAAAGGCGGGTTGCTGGACCGCGCGATCGCGGACAACACCGTGCCGCGGATTTTCTTCTCCAACACTTCGTATGAATATTGGGGCCGCGCGGCCGCGCTGATTCATGTTACCGCCGACGGCGAACACGACGCGGCGATTTCGCCGAATGTGCGCGTCTATCATTTCACGGGGCTGCAGCACTTTCCCGGCCCCTACCCTCCGGGCAAGGGACACGGTGATTTGCTGGGACAACAGCCGCAGTCGCCGTTGCCCATCAAATATTTTTGGCGCGCGATGATCACCAACATGGACGCGTGGGTGCGCGGCAATGTTCCACCGCCGGAAAGCAGCTACCCAAAAATTGCGGACGGAACGCTGGTGTCCTTGAGCAAATATGCGCTGCCTGCGATCCCGGGCGTCAACAAGCCGCATGAGGCGAACCAGGGCGACCGCCTCGACTTTGGACCGAACTGGCGCGAAGGCATTTTGACGCTGCAACCGCCGAAGGTCGGCAAACCCTTTCCCGTCCTCGTGCCGCAGGTCGATGTCGACGGTAACGAACGCGATGGCGTACGTCTGCCGGAGATCAGCGTTCCGCTGGCCACGTGCGCGAGTTGGAATCTGCGCGATCCGTCGATCGGTGCGGCCGATCAGCGCGTGGCTTTCGAAGTTTCCAACGTGCCATTCCCAAAAACCGCGGAGGACCGTAAGAAACTGGGTGATCCGCGCAAATCGATTGCGGAACGCTACTCTGGCCACGCGGACTACCTGGCTCGTTACGCGCGCGCCGTCGATGCCCTGGTGAAGCAGCGCTGGATTATTGAGGAAGACCACGCGCAGCTCGTACATCGCGGCGAGCAGGAATGGGATGATGCAACGAAGTAGCTAGGGTGCTTCCCGCGCGCGAACGAACCACTCGGTTTTCCCCTGCGCGGCTGTTAGGTTTTTCGCGGTAAGAATCGCAAAGCTGCAGAGTTCATGCAGTAGCGCAGGCCGGTCGGCCCGGGTCCATCGGGGAAAACGTGGCCAAGATGCGCGTCGCAGAGCGTGCACTTCACTTCGCGCCGGATGGTGCCGAAGGAAGCGTCCTTCTTTTCGTAGACGTTTTCATCCGCGATGGGCTTCCAGAAGCTCGGCCAGCCGGTGCCGGAATCGAATTTCGTTGCCGAATCGAAGAGCGCGTTATCACAATCAATGCAGCGGTACAGACCTGCAGCGTGCTGATCGGAGAGTGCGCCGCTGAAGGCCCATTCGGTCGCGGCGCGGCGGGTTACGTCGTACTGCAGCGGGCTAAGCTGTTTCTTCCACTCGTCCTTTGTCTTTTGGACTTTAGGCAGTGTTGCCGCCGCCTGGCGAGTGCCGTCGTCCGCAAATTTGATGATGGTGACCGGACCGGCAGAGCCAGGCGTTTGCGAGGGGTTGTCGTCCGCGAACGCCCCAATTAGCGCGCGTTGCAGTCCGATGAGCAGTCCATAAGCGCCGAGAGTTCCTGCACCAAAAATGAGGCCGCGACGGGTTAGGTCTTTCATGCGAGTGCTTCGTTGAACGAAACCACGCGCGTTCCAGAGTTCCGGCTCAAGCGCGGGCATCCTGGCCGCCACTTATATTACGTCTTGCTGCGACGATCGGATGTCGATCGATCGAAGTCCAACTTCTAGCGACGCGGTATGCTTATTTTGAGGCGCTCAGCGACGGAGCCGGCAGCAACGGCAAACGCTTGGGCTCGCCCCGCGCGCCGCGCACCTCAAGCTCCTCAAATAGCAATGACGGAGC
>Ga0185299_10004028_pt1 | contig 18295 bp, 16 predicted proteins | sample PaiPotPPA55metaG_FD_128002 | JGI IMG/M metagenome (GOLD analysis project Ga0185299, IMG submission 128002) | Iron sulfur acid spring bacterial and archeal communities from Banff, Canada, to study Microbial Dark Matter (Phase II) - Paint Pots PPA... ...
CAGATAGTCGCCGGCGCCGCCGAGCGGCTTGGCGAGCTCCGGGTCCGCGTCGATGAGCTCGAACAGCTCGTCGATGCAGGATCCGTACCTGCGCAGCAGGTGCTCGACCCGCGCGGTCGGCAGGTTGTGGTTCCTGGCCAGCCGCTCGCGCTCGTTCCACAGCGCCGCGTAGCCGTCGGCGCCGAGCAGGCCGACCTTCTCGGTGACCGACTCCGGCACCTTGCCGCCGAGGTTCTTGGCCGCCGCGTCCACCACGTCCTTCGCCATGACCCGGTACGTCGTGTACTTGCCGCCCGCGATCACGAACAGGCCCGGGGCCGGCTCGGTCACGACGTGCTCCCGGGACAGCTTCGTGGTCTGCACGTTCTCGCCCGCCGAGACCAGCGGTCGCAGGCCCGCGTAGACGCCCTCGATGTCGTCGTGCGTCAGCGGCCTGGAGAGCACCGCGTTCGCGTGCTCGAGCAGGTATTCGATGTCGGCCGCGCTCGCCGCCGGGTGGCGCCGGTCGAGGTTCCAGTCGGTGTCCGTGGTGCCGACCAGCCAGTGGTTGTCCCACGGGATGATGAACAGCACGCTCTTCTCGGTCCGCGAGATCAGGCCCGTGTGCAGGTCGATCCGGTCCTTCGGCACGACGAGGTGCACGCCCTTCGACGCGCGCACCTTCACCCCGCCCTCGGCGTTCGCGAGCTCGTGCAGGTCGTCCGTCCACACGCCGGTCGCGGCGATCACCCGGCGCGCCTTGACGTTGATCTCCTGGCCGGTCTCCAGGTCGCGGACGACCGCGCCGATTACCCGCTTGCCCTCGCGCAGGAAGCCGGTCACCTTGGTACGCGTCGCGACCTGGGCGCCGTACTGCGCGGCGGTGCGCGCGAGCGTCATCGTGTAGCGCGCGTCGTCCACCTGCGCGTCGTAGTACTGGATCGCGCCGATCAGCACGTCCGGCTTGAGGCCGGGCGCCTTGCGCAGCGCGGCCTTCTTCGTCAGGTGACGGTGCATCGGCAGCGCCCGCGCGCCGCCCATCGTGTCGTAGAGCATCACGCCCGCGCCGATGTACCCGCGCTCCCACACGTGGTGCTTGAGCGGCAGCAGGAACGGCACCGGGGTCACCAGGTGCGGGGCGATCTTGTGCAGCAGCACGCCGCGCTCGCGCAGCGCCTCGCGCACCAGGCCGAAGTCCAGCTGCTCCAGGTAGCGCAGCCCGCCGTGGATCAGCTTGCTGGAGCGGCTGGACGTGCCCGCGGCCCAGTCCCGCGACTCGACCACGGCCACGGAAAGACCGCGGGTGACCGCGTCCAGGGCGGTCCCGGCGCCGGTCACGCCGCCGCCGACCACCAGGACGTCGAACTCTTCCTCGGCCATCTTGCCGAGCGCGGCGAGCCGGTACTGCGCGCCGAGGGGGACGGATTTCATCGGATTCCTCCAAGGAAGCCCGGCCGTTTACCGCCGGGAGGAACTGGATTTCTGTGTAGCAGGTCAAGGGCGGCCGTTTCGAGGCGAGACGGCGTCGAGTGTGCTCGGGCGTGCGGATTGAAGCTGCCGGTGACCTTGCATGTCGGTGATTGCGGTTGAGTAACGGTGCTGTGGCTCGGTGTGGCGGTTCGAACGGATTGTCGGTGGGTGTCGGTAGCGTCAGAGTTGTGATCGTGACGCGGGTGGTGAAGTTGCTGCCGACGCCGCAGGAGGCGTCGGCGCTGTCGGCTACGCTGCGCGCGTGCAACGAGGCCTGTGGGCTGATATCCCAGGCCGTGCACGGGGGGTCGGTGTTTGACCGCAACGGCTTGCAGCAATTGGTCTATCGGCGCGTGCGCGAAGAGTACGGGCTGGGCGCGCAGGCGGCGGTACGGTGTGTGAAGAAGACCGTCGACGCGTACGCGGCGCTGCACGCGCAGGCCAAGGCGGGTCTGCTGGGGCGGGAGGGCTGCAAGCGGCGGATCAGGGTTTTGGGTAGGCCGATCGTGTTCGGGCCGTTGTCCGCCCAACCTTTTGATGACCGGATGCTGTCGTGGCGCCACGATGCGCGCACCGTGTCTATCTGGACCGCGTCCGGGCGACTCAAGGACCTCGCGTTCACCGGGGATCCAGATCAGCCCAAGCAGATCGCCGAGTACCGGCGGGGCGAGTCGGATCTCGTCTTCCGGGATGGGATGTGGTTTCTGCACGCTGCCGTGGAGCTGCCCGAGGCGGCGCTGAACAGCGAGCCGTCGGGGTGGTTGGGTGTGGATCTGGGGATCGTGAACATCGCCACCACCAGCGACGGGACCCTGATGGCGGGGCGCGGGCTGAACCGTCACCGCAAGCGTCAGCAGGATCTGCGGGCGAAGCTGCAGGCGAAGGGCACGAAGAGCGCGAAGCGGCTGCTCAAGAAGCGCTGGCGTAAGGAGTCGCGGCACGCGACGGATGTGAATCACTGTATTGCGAAGAGGATCGTGGCCGAGGCTCAACGCACCGGTCGTGGCATCGCCCTGGAGGATCTGCGGGGCATCCGCGAGCGGGCACGGTTTCGCAGGCCCCAACGGGCCACGCTCCATCCCTGGGCCTTCCACCAAGTCGGCGGGTTCTTTGTGTACAAGGCGCGGTACGCCGGGGTGCCGGTGGTGCACGTGAATCCGGCGTACACGAGCCAGGAGTGCGCCGAGTGCCACTATGTTGACAAACGCAACCGGCCTTCCCGAGCCGTGTTCGTGTGCCGGTCGTGCGGCGTCGTTGCGCATGCAGACCACAATTCCTCCCGTGTGATCGCCCAACGGGGCGAGAGCACGTGGACGGCGGGGCGTGAGTCACGCGTTCCAGCCCCCACGCCTCAACCGGCGTAGGTGCTCAGATGCGGGAGGAGACGCGGCAGCCAGCCGCGCTCTACCCGCAAGCTCGGGACTTCAGACCCGAGAAGTTGACGGTGTCCTCCAGTCTCTTCCTTGCCTTGACGGACATTCAGGGGGGCGATCCCGGCGGGCCGGGCCGGGGCTGTGCGCCCCCGGCCCGGCCCGCCACGGCCGTCAGTCCTCGAACTCGACCCAGTTCAGGGTGCGCTCGACGGCCTTCTTCCAGTTCCGGTAGCCCTTGGCCCGCGCCGTCTCGTCCAGCACGGGCTCCCAGCGCTTGTCCTCGTTCCAGTTGCTCACCAGCTCATCGGTGGACTTCCAGAATCCCACGGCCAGGCCCGCGGCGTACGCGGCGCCGAGCGCGGTGGTCTCGGCCACGACCGGCTTCGAGACCGGCACGCCGAGCACGTCCGCCTGGATCTGCATGGCCAGCTCGTTCGCCGTGATGCCGCCGTCCACCCGGAGCACGTCCAGGTGCACGCCCGAGTCCTGCTCCATCGCCTCGACCACGTCGCGGGTCTGGTAGCTGATCGACTCGAGGGTGGCCCGGGCCAGGTGCGCGTTCGTGTTGAACCGGGAGAGGCCGACGATCGCGCCGCGCGCGTCCGAGCGCCAGTAGGGGGCGAACAGGCCGGAGAACGCCGGGACGAAGTAGACCCCGCCGTTGTCCTCGACCTGCCGGGCCAGCGACTCGCTCTCCGCCGCGCCCGAGATGATGCCGAGCTGGTCGCGCAGCCACTGCACGGCCGAGCCGGTCACCGCGATCGAGCCTTCGAGGGCGTAGACCGGGGCGTCGTCGCCGAACTTGTAGCAGACCGTGGTCAGCAGGCCGTTCTCCGAGCGGACCAGCTCGTGGCCGGTGTTCAGCAGCAGGAAGTTGCCGGTGCCGTACGTGTTCTTGGCCGAGCCGGGGGCGAAGCAGACCTGGCCGACGGTCGCCGCCTGCTGGTCGCCGAGGTCGCCGGTCAGCGGGACCTCGCCGTGGAACGGGCCGTCCGCCCGGGTCACGCCGTAGCCGGCCGGATCCGAGGACGGCTTGATCGTCGGCAGCATGGCACGCGGCACGCCGAAGAAGCCGAGCAGCTCGTCGTCCCAGTCGAGCGTCTCGAGGTTCATCAGCATGGTGCGGCTGGCGTTGGTCGGGTCGGTGACGTGCACGCCGCCGTCGACCCCGCCGGTGAGGTTCCACAGCAGCCAGGAGTCGGTGTTGCCGAAGACCGCGTGGCCCGCCTCGGCGTCCGCGCGCAGGCCCTCGACGTTCTCCAGCAGCCACTGGATCTTGCCGCCGGAGAAGTACGTGGCCGGCGGCAGGCCCGCCTTGCGCCGGATGACCTGGCCGCGCTCGTCCTTGTCCAGGGCGGCGGCGATCCGGTCGGTGCGGGTGTCCTGCCAGACGATCGCGTTGTAGTACGGCCGTCCGGTGCGCTTGTCCCACACGACGGCGGTCTCGCGCTGGTTGGTAATGCCGACCGCGGCCAGGTCGCTGGCGTGCAGTCCGGCGGTGCGCATCGCGGTCTCGACGACCGCGCGGGTGCGCTCCCAGATCTCGGTGGGGTTGTGCTCGACCCAGCCGGCCTGGGGCAGGATCTGCTCGTGCTCCAGCTGGTGCCGGGCCACCTCGTTGCCGCCGTGGTCGAAGATCATGAAGCGGGTGCTGGTCGTGCCCTGGTCGACTGCGCCTACGAAGTCTGCCATCGCGCGTGCCTCTCAACTTTTTCTCGAACGCTCTAAGTAACGCTCTAAGCCTGTCTCTGTGCTCGGCGGCGGGGTTCGGGGCGATCCGCGGGACCGCCCCGAACCCGTCGTCACGCGGGTTGGTGGCTCGTGCCTCCGCCGGACGCGGTCGACTGCGAGCCGCCCACCACCTCGCCGTCGCCGCTCTCCGCGAGCACCTGGCCGGACGCGATGGTCGGCTCGGCCGAGGGGGTGCCCTCGATCGGGGCGCCGGGCTCGGCGTTCGGCAGGAAGCTGCCGATCAGGATCTTGTAGAGCCACGCGCCGAGCACCGCGCCGATCAGCGGCGCGACTATCGGCACCCAGAAGTAGAGCTGCCCGTATTGGTCTCGGAACGCTGTGCCGTACCCGGTTATGAAGGACGCGAGCCGCGGGCCGAAGTCACGGGCCGGGTTGATCGCGTAGCCGGCGTCGGTGCCGAAGGCCATGCCGATCGCCACCACCAGGAAGCCCACCACCACCGGGGCGAGGTTCGACAGGGGCGAGGTGTTGCGCGCGTCGGTGATCGCGAAGACGCAGAAGAGCAGGATCGCCGTGCCGATGATCTGGTCGCGGAAGCCGCCCCAGAGGGTGACCCCGACGGTGAGGCTGCCGTTGCCCGGCATGGTCGAGAAGATGAACTGGCTCTTGTACCCGTGCGACGGGTCGAGCCGGGCGAGCACCTCGGTGTAGTCCCAGCGCACGAGCAGTGCGGCGACGAACGCGCCGAGCGTCTGGGCCAGGGAGTAGGGCAGTACCTTGCGCCATGGGAAGCCGTTGAACACGGCGTTCGCGACGGTCACGGCTGGGTTCAGGTGTCCGCCGGTGGTCTTGCCGGCCACGTAGACACCGAACGCCACGCCGAAGCCCCACGCCCAGGCGATGCTGTCGTGGTCGCCGTAGCCACCTGCGACGACCTGGGCGACGACGCCGATGCCGAACAGCAGCAGGATGAACGTACCGGCGAACTCGGCTGCCATCTCTCCCAAGAGCCCGTGGGCCCTCAGTCTTGCCACCATGTCTCCTCCTCGAGACGAGTGGGTCGAACAAAGCGCCTGATCCGCGGGAACGCGGGGCGCCGACGGGATCAAAGGTCCCTCGCTTCGAACATCCAGTCAACGAACGCCATTCGACAATGTCGAACGATGGCCGGTTCGGGGGGTCCGGATCTCCCGCAAGGACGGCGGCCGGCAGACGCGGCCGTACTGTCCTCTCCCCACACTGGTGCCTTTTCGCCGTGACGCAAGTCGGGCCGTTCGACTATGTCGAACGGTCGCCGAGCCGCTACCATCGGCCTCATGCCGGGGTCCGTCCAGTCCATTGAGCGCGCCGCCGCGATCCTGCGCCTGCTGGCGCGCGGCTCAGGACGTTTGGGGGTGGGGGAGATCTCCACCTCGCTCGGCCTGGCCAAGGGCACCACGCACGGCATCCTGAAGACCCTTCAGGACGTCGGCTTCGTGGAGCAGGACAAGGCCAGCGGCAAGTACCAACTTGGTGCCACGTTGCTCCATCTGGGTACCAGCTACCTCGACGTCAACGAGTTGCGCTCGCGGGCCGTCAACTGGGCCGACGCGCTGGCCTCGCGCAGCAACGAGGCGGTCCGCATCGGCACCCCGCTCGACGGCAAGGTGCTGGTCGTCCACCACGTCTTCCGGCCGGACGACTCGCTGCAGACCCTCGACACCGGCACCCTGCTGCCGGTGCACGCCACCGCGCTGGGCAAGGTGCTGCTGGCCTACGACTCCGGGGTGGCGGCCGAGGTGGCCGGCGCCGAGCTCGAGCAGTACACCCGGCGCACGCTCGTCACCCCGGCCGCGCTGCGCCGCGCGGTTTCCGAGGTGCGCGAAAAGGGCTGGGCATACGAGGCCGAGGAATACAGCAGCGGATTGGCCTCGATCGCGGCCCCCATCCGCGGGTACGGTGGCTACGTGGTCGGTGCGGTGGGCATCGCCGGCTCCGTGGACCGGCTCTGCCCCGCGGCCGGCCGGCCGGAGCCTGGCCTGGTGACGTTCGTCCAGAACGCCGCCAGGGCGATTTCCCGCGACCTCGGCGCCGGTCGCTGGTAACCCGGTACGAAGCCAGGAATCCGGATGATCGCCGTGCGCCTTGGTACGCTCCGCCCGCACCCCGCCGCAACGACGCAGCGAAAGGCTTCTCCATGGTCGCGCACTACGTGATGTCGGTAGACCAGGGCACGACCTCCACCCGATGCATCCTGTTCGACCAGGGCGGGCGCCTGGTCTCGGTGACCCAGCGCGAGCACCGGCAGCACTACCCGAAGCCGGGCTGGGTGGAGCACGACGCCATGGAGATCTGGCGCAACCTCGAGCACATGGCGCCGCAGGCCATCGCCCGCGCCGGGGTCGACGCGAGCCAGATCGCGGCCCTCGGCATCGCCAATCAGCGGGAGACCACCGTGCTGTGGGACCGCCACACCGGCATCCCCGTCGGCCGGGCCGTGGTCTGGCAGGACACCCGCACCGACGCGCTGGTCGAGCAGTACGCCAAGCGGGCCGGCGCCGATATCGTGCAGGAGCGTTCCGGGCTGCCGCTGGCCACGTACTTCTCCGCGACCCGGCTGCGCTGGCTGCTCGACCACACCCCGGGCCTCGCCGAAAGAGCGGATCGCGGCGACGTGCTGTTCGGCACGATGGAGAGCTGGCTGGTCTGGAACCTGACCGGCGGCAAGGACGGCGGGGTGCACGTGACGGACGTGACCAACGCCAGCCGCACCCTGCTGATGAACATCAATACCCTGCAGTGGGACAAGGAGCTGCTCGAGTTCTTCGACATCCCGGCCGCGATGCTCCCGCAGATCCGCTCCAACTCCGAGGTCTACGGCACCGCCACCCGCGCGGTGCCCGGCGTGCGCATCGCCGCGGCGCTCGGCGACCAGCAAGCCGCGCTGTTCGGCCAGACCTGCTTCGCCCAGGGCGAGGCCAAGTGCACGTACGGCACCGGAAGCTTCCTGCTGCTCAACACAGGCAACGTCCCGGTGCGCTCGAGCCACGGTCTGCTGACGACGGTCGGCTACCGGATCGGCGACGAGCCCGCGGCCTACGCCCTCGAAGGCTCGATCGCGGTCACCGGCTCGCTGGTGCAGTGGTTCCGCGACAGCCTCGGCCTGATCTCCAGCGCCCCGGAGATCGAGACCCTCGCCCGCACCGTCGAGGACAACGGCGGCTGCTACATCGTCCCGGCCTTCTCCGGCCTGTTCGCCCCGCACTGGCGCAGCGAGGCGCGCGGCATCATCGTCGGCCTGACCTCGTACATCACCAAGGGGCACCTGGCCCGCGCGGTGCTGGAGGCGACCGGCTGGCAGACCCGCGAGGTGGTGGACGCGATGAACGCCGACTCAGGCCTCAAACTCAGCACCCTGAAGGTAGACGGCGGAATGACCTCCGACAACCTGCTGATGCAGTTCATCGCGGACGTCCTCCCGGCCCCGGTGGTCCGGCCGATGGTCGCCGAGACGGTCTCCCTCGGCGCCGCGTACGCGGCGGGCCTGGCGGTCGGCTACTGGCCGGACCTCGAGGGACTGCGCCGCAACTGGCATCGCGCGGCGCAGTGGTTGCCCTCGATGGAGGAAGAGAAGCGGGAAAGCGAATACTCGAACTGGAAGCGCGCCGTGGAGCGCACCTTCGACTGGCTCCGGCCGAATCAGACGACGTAGCCGACGGTCTGTTTTCGACCACTGACTATGTCATCTGATTCACTCGCTCAGGACCCGTTCGCCGCCAGCCACGCAGTGGCCTGCTTCGCCACGAGCGCCGTCAGGTCGCCGAGGTCGACGTTGTAGTCCACGACGTGCAGACCCAGGCTGGAGGTCTGCGCCGAGGACGGGAACAGGCCGGTGTCGCCGGTGACCTGCAGCCAGCTCGACCCGTCCTGGTAGGTGCGCCGGCCGTCCACCGAGCCCTGATACTCCTCGAATCCGGTACTGACGCTCGGTAACGTGAATCCGAGCAGGACCAGCGACAGGTCCCCATTCGGAAGCAGAATGTTGCCGTTTGCAAGCTGTTCCGAGGGTAGATAGGTGTCCAGCGGTTCGTTCGTGCTCGGATCGTCCCCGTGCAGGAGCGCGGTCGGATTCGTACAGAGGATCTGGTATCCCGAAGCCGTCGCCGTGCCGAAGTTCGCCGAACTGCCAGGGTCGTCCCCGCCCGGTTCGTCGTAGCTCGAATAGGCGACGACGCAGCCGTACGCGACAGTGTTCGAACATTCCGGGATGTCCTGGAACGTCGCGGTCGGGTACGTTCCGCCCTCGCCATCAGGCTGCCCGATCGGCACCTGCACGTTGCCGCCGAGCAGCACCGCCGAGACAAGCTGGTTCTGCTCCGAGGTGCCGTCGATCTCCTGCTGAATCAGATTGATCAGGACCGAACTGCCCTGCGAATGACCGAGCAGCACGACGCCGCGCCGCTTGCCGGTCGTCGGGTCGATGTTGTCGTTCGCCCAGTAGTACTGCCAGGTCTGGAGCACATCCGCGTCGGCAGTGCTCAGATCCGCAGGCATGCCGAGCAGCACGCTGAGGGCGACGGCGGGCAGCGAGGCCTGCCGGTAGACCGGGATGAACGGTCCGCACCATAGCGATGTCGCATCGGACGCCGTCGAGCCCGACGAGCCGGTCCACCGAACGTCCCCCGACCGAAGTCTCGCCCTACAGTTCCAACCCGAGTTCGGCAAAGAACGCGATAGCGGCCTCAAGGTCGTCGACAACGATGCCGACGTTGTCCATCCGCAGAACTGTCATATCCGCGAGCATAGGCGCTGGTGGTGACGTTACGTCGGCTCCTCGCGTATCAGCGCTTCTTGTTGCCGCGCTTGCCAGGGGCCTTCTTGCGCTGCGCCGCATTGTCCCGAACCAGTTGTTGATACATCGCCCGGCTCTCGCGGGCCGCGCTCTCCCCCGGGAAGTCGGCGCGTAGCGGGGCCGTGCCCATGGCGAGGACGAGCCCTCCGAGCATCGGAAAGAACGGAACCGCGAGGAGAATCGTGAAGCGGCCTGTGAGGAATCCGGTGGGTTGTGAGCCCTGGAGTCGGTTTCTCTGGTAGCCGTAGAGGGTGAGTCGACGATACATCGCCAAGTAGGCGGGGATCGCCGGCAGACTCCAGAGGACCAGAATGACGACTCTCAGCACGAGTGGAAGCTGCGTGTGCAGGGCGTATCGGTGGCTGAAGAGCAGGTAGGGCCCGAAACCGAGGGTTGCGAAGCCCAAGACCAGCCCGATCACCAGGTATATGAGCGTGAGGCTGACCCGCCGCGCCCAGTAATTCGGGCCGCGATCAACCCAGGTACGTCCGACGTAGCCTAACGACGGCTCGCCCTGTGCTACTCCGTGGACGTACAAAAGGACCAGCACTTCCCGAGGCCCTGCCCGGTCCCGTCCGGCGAGTTCCTGCCAGAGGCCGCGGAACCAGTCGGCAATCGACTCCATGGTGGTGGCCGCTCCGCTTTCTAGAAAACCGAATCCCACAGGCTCTTGACCGTGCTCAGCGGATGCTCGACTGAGTCGCCGATCTGCTTGCCCATGCCTACCACGTCGTTGTTCCACACGTCGGACGTCCCCTGGAGGAAACCGAGGCCTAGGCCGACGACCACGCCGCTGTCGTGGATATCCTCCGTCCACGGGACATTGTGTGTCCACTCGTTCACGAAGGAGGACGAGAGGTACCCCAGCACCGGTGCGAACGGCCCCGTTTCCGCGGTCAGCAGCTCCACGCCGACGCCGACCAGGTTGGCGCCACCGTCCGCCACCAGTGCGTGCGTCCAGCTCCAGCCGCGCTCGTGGTCGTATTTCATCTGCGCCCACGTGCCGACGGTCACCGCGACGACATCGAGGCCGGGTATCTGGTCCAGCACCCTGTTGAGCGCGCTGGTGTCCTTCTCCAGGCCGAGCAGGTCGGCGATCGAGGTGTTGAACCACTTTCCCTTGAGGTTCTCCGCCTCGTAATCCTCGGCAGCGGCCAGGTCGCCCTTGACGGATTTGATGACCTTGCGGATATCGGCGCGAGCTATCTGCCTCTCGGCCCGGGTAAGCGAGCCCCCTCCGCCCATCTTCAGCGACGCGTAGTAGTCCTGCAGGCTCTCGATATCGCTCGAGAGCGTCTGCTGCTTCACGTAGGTCGGCAGGTAGAAGTAGTCGTGCATCAGTCCCGCGAGCGAGCTGGCGCCGGCCGAGTTCAGCAGGTCCGGGCTCGCGGCCGGGTCGACGACGGCGAGGACGCTGGCCAAGTCGATCTGCGCGTTCTGGCGTGCCTCTTGCGCGAGGTTCTGGGCCGTGGAGACCTGCTGCGCATACCGCTCGTACGCTGCCTGCGCCGCCCCGGCGAATGTCTGCCCGGGAACGGGGTAGCCCGCGGCGAAGAACCTCACGCCGGCCTGTTCGGCGGCGTACTGCGCGTCGTCGAGTTGTCCCTGAAGCGAGGTCAGTTTGCTGACGAGCTTGGACAGGGCGCCGCGCGTGGTCTCCAGGCTGTTGACAAGCACGCTCATGGCGACCGCGTCCTCATCCCAGACGCCCTTGAACGCGCTGGCGGCGTCCCCGTTCCAGCCCGCGTCCCCCACGAGCTGGTTCACGGTCGTGTCGAGTGCCGACGTCGATGCGTTGAGAGGTGCTATCGCTTGGCCGAGCTGGTAGACGATCTCGCTCAGGCCGGGCAGGTCTCCGCCTATCTTCGGCACTGCTTCCCCCTGTTTCCGCAGGTCTACGAGTACGAGCCGAGCACGGTATTGAACAACCGCTCAACGTCGGCGTCGGTGCTGGTGTAGTTGTCGTGGCACGTCTGCAGAGCCTCGGCGTGCGCGCTCAGCCTGCGGTTGAAGCCGGCCTGGAGAGCGCTGAACGAGAGAAGCAGGCCGCTGACCACAGAATCGAGTTCGGAGTCGCCGGTCTCGGCCATCGGAGGGTTCAGGCTGCTCTTCAGGCTCGCGACCTCCCGGCTCTCCGTGGCGAACGTCTTGGCCGCCGCGGCGAGGTCGCCGAGAATCACCTGGTATCCGGCACCCATGTTCCCGCCTCTCGAATCGCTTCGCTGACATGTTCCGCTGTCCACCGGGCGGCTTCGGGATCGAGAATCGGGTCGATCAGCACGCGCTCAACACCCATGGCCCTGATAAGAGCGGCGAAGGCGACCGCGGGAAGCCCGACCCATGGCTGGTAATCGCCCAATTGGGCGACAAGGCGTTCCGGACTGCGAAACGCGATCGCCACCGCTTCACCCGTCGGCGTCCGTCGCAGCTCGAATCCGTTGCCGGCAGCACCGATCTTCGGATGCGCAGGTATACACAGGATGTCCGAATCGCGGGGCAGGTCGGGTGCCGGACGCACTCCGTATCCGTGAGGCGCGGGCCGCTGTATATGGTCAGGCTCGGACACGACGCACAAATTTATCAGGCACGTCACCGTATGGAAAGGGTTCAGCCGGCGCTGCGACGGGAGGGCATGGTGATCGGCAGCAGTCGAATACCGCAGCCCTTACGCCCCCGACAGCCTCGGCAGAATCCGTTGCGCGTCCTCGCCGTTGAGGCTCCGCTCGACCAGCAACGCGGCGGAGCCGAGGATGAGCGGGTCCGGGGCCTCGGCGATCTCCGGGTCCTTGTTCGCGTACGGGAAGAGCGAGAGCACATGCTGCATCGCCGCGATGCGAGCGCGCTTTTTGTCGTTGCTCTTGATCACGGTCCACGGGGCGTCGGCGGTGTCGGTGTAGAAGAACATCGCCTCCTTCGCGTCCGTGTACTGGTGCCAGCGCTCCAGCGACGCGAGGTCCATCGGGCTCAGCTTCCACTGGCGTACCGGGTCCACCTGGCGGATCAGGAAGCGGGTGCGCTGCTCGGCCTGCGAGACGGAGAACCAGAATTTCACCAGGTGCACGCCGTCGCGCACCAGCATCCGCTCGAACTCCGGCGCCTGCCGCATGAACTCCAGGTACTCGGCCGGGTCGCAGAATCCCATGACCCGCTCGACGCCCGCGCGGTTGTACCAGGAGCGGTCGAACAGCACGATTTCCCCGGCGGCCGGCAGGTGGGCGACGTAGCGCTGGAAGTACCACTGCGTCCGCTCGCGCTCGGACGGCTTCTCCAGCGCGACCACGCGGGCGCCGCGCGGGTTCAGGTGCTCGGTGAAGCGCTTGATGGTGCCGCCCTTGCCCGCCGCGTCGCGCCCCTCGAACAGGATGACGAGACGGCCGCCGGTCCCCTTGATCCAGTTCTGCAGCTTGAGCAGCTCGATCTGCAGCAGCCGCTTGTCGTGCTCGTACGCGGCGCGGGAGAGCCGCTCGTCGTACGGGTAGTCCTGCCGCCAGGTGTCGACCGCGTTGCCGTTCGCGTCCACCAGCACGGGATCGTCGTCGTCCTCTTGCTCGATCCGCAGACCCGCCGTGCTGGTCACGTCGCGCAGCTCCCAATGCCGCGCCGCGTCGGCCGCCAAAGCGTCGGCCGCCGCGCTCTCGGAGCCGGGACCGGGTTCGGGGGAGATTGTCTCTGTGCTCACAGCTGTAATATCCCTGACGGACGGACTCGTCATATGACCATACGTCGAACACTGGGCTAACTTGCCTGCTGAGCGTAGGCCGAAAGAGGGGGACGAGGATGCGCAGGGTGAGCGTCGTGGGCGCCGGGGTGATGGGCATGAGCATCGCCCACGAACTGGCCGTGCACGGTGGTTACGAGGTGACCGTGGTCGCGGAGCACGACGCGCTCACGAGCGTGTCCAGCGTTGCGGCGGCTGTCTGGTTCCCGTACCAGAGCGGCGATTCGCCCGCGCTGCCGCACTGGCTCAGGCGCGCCCGCGAACGCTTCGAGGCGCTCGCCGAGGCCGATCCGACCGCCGGAGTCGACCTGCGCGAGGGGACGCTCGTCGAGCGGGTGGCCGACGCGGACCGCTGGTGGACCGACGTCATCCCACGCAGCCGGGTGGCCTCGGCTGATGAACTTCCGTCCGGGGCCGTCTCCGGCGTACGCGCCGTCGTGCCGGTGATTTCCACCGCGCACTACATGGCGTGGCTGCGTCGGCTCTGCGAAAGCCTCGGCGTCCGCTTCGTCGAGGGCACTGTGACCTCGGTGAACGACGTCGCCCGAGACACGAACGCCGGCGCGGTCGTCGTCGCGGCCGGACTGGGCTCGGGCCCGCTGCTCGGCGACGACTCGATCTTCCCCATCCGCGGCCAGGTCGTCCGCCTCGCGAACCCCGGCCTCACGGACTGGATCGTCGATGACGATTTCCCCGGCGGGCTCACGTACGTCGTCCCGCGCCGCACCGATATCGTCTGCGGAGGCGTGGCCGAGGCCGGATCCTGGGACACCGAGATCCTGCCCGAGACGGAAAAAGCGATCCTGCGACGGGCCACGTCGCTCGTGCCCGAACTCGCCGGCCTGCCGATCGTCTCCCGCGCCGCCGGCCTCCGCCCGGCCCGCGAAAGCATCCGTCTGGAGCACGTCGCGGACTACGCGGTTCCCGTCGTCGCCTGCTACGGCCACGGCGGCGCGGGCGTGTCGCTCTCCTGGGGCTGCGCCGAGGCCGTGGCCGGGCTGGTCGCGGAGGTGTGACTTCTTCTTCGAGGCCGGTCTTCCGCCGTGCCCGTTCTGTGACGTGATCGGCACCGGCCTGCGGCAGGTGCGCCGCTAGCGTCGGGCCCATGATCGTATGGCTCAACGGCACCCACGGCGCAGGCAAGTCGACGACCAGTGCACTGGTTCAGCAGTTGATCCCGGATTCGCGGGTGTTCGACGCCGAGAACGTTGGCGGGGTGCTCATGGACATCACACCCGGGCTGCCGGAGACGGACAACTTCCAGCACTGGCCGCCGTGGCGGCCACTCGTAGTAGAGACCGCCCGCCGCGTCCTCGACTACACCGGCGGCACCCTCGTGATTCCCATGACCGTCCTGGTCGAGGAGTACTGGCGCGATATCAGCACGGGCCTGGCCCAATACGCGATTCCGGTGAGGCACTTCGTCCTCCACGCCGACCAGGACACCCTCCGCGAGCGCATTGCGGGGGACACCGTTACCGGCCCCAATTCGCCATTCCGTCTCAAATACCTCGAGCCCTACGTCGAGGCGGCACGCACGTGGCTGCACGCCGAGGCCGAGGTCGTCGACACCACGCACCTCACGCCCGACCAGGCCGCCCTGCAGATCGCGGAGGCCGTCAAGGGCTGAGGCTTGATCCGCGCGCCTACGCGGAAGCCCCCGCGGTCGAGCGCAGTTGCATGATCCAGAAGTCCAGGGCGGCACGTAGCTGTACGGATTGCCCTGTCGAGAGCAGGAGCGACACGCCGCCCTGGATCCCGGCGAGCAACGCGGCGGCGGCCTGCTCGACGTCGACCTGCGTCCCGATCAGGCCTCTGTTGTGTAGAGCCTGGACCCCGGCGGCGAGGCTCTGCTGCCACTGGCGCATCAGTTCGACCACGATCGCCCGCGCGCCCGGCGTCGACCGCCCGATGTGCTGGAACAGGGACCCCATCGGGCACTGGTCGCCCTGGACCTCATACCGCTGCACCACCACGTCACGCCAGCGGTACCAGGCCTGCCACGAGTCCAGGCATCCTAGGTAAGGCTGCTGGTCGTCCAACACCCGATCCGCCTCGTGCTGTGCCACCGCGAGCAGCAGTTGGTCCTTGCCTCGGGGGAAATAGTGAAACAGCTGGCTCTTGCTCGTTCCCGACCGATTCCGCATATCGTCGAGGGTTGTGAGCGCGACCCCCTGCTCGCGCAGCACCTCGGCCGCCCCCGCGACGATGCGCGCCCGGGTCGCCTGTCCCTTCGGGGTCAACACCGTGGTCATGTCCCACCTCCGTGACTGGACTGTCCGGTCCACTCTATCCCCACATTGGAGACGGCCTTGCCTGCGCCGCCGCAGCGCTAGCCGCTCAAACTGGACTTGCCGGTCCAATTTTATCAGCGCAAGATCGACCTGAGGTTCCACACCTGCACGACTTCGGGAGACGAACACCCATGACCCTTCGGCTACAGCACAAGACCGCGCTCGTCACGGGCGCCACGAGCAACATCGGGCGCGCCATCGCCCTGGCATACGGCAACGAGGGCGCGCACGTCGTCGTGTCCGGGCGTGACCGCGACCGAGGCGCCGCGGTCGTGCAGGAGATCCGCGCGCTCGGCGGACGCGCCGACTTCATCGCCGCGGATCTCGATGGGACGGCCGCCGCCTCCAGGGCGCTCGCCGAGCAGGCCACGGACATCCTGGGCGGCCGCATCGACATCCTCGTCAACAACGCCGGAATCTACCCCGGAGCGACGACCGCGCTGACCGACGAAGAGACCTTCGACCGCGTCTACGCCGTCAACGTCAAGGCCCCGTTCTTCCTGACCGCCGCCATCGCCCCGGCCATGGCCGAAGCCGGCGCGGGCGCCGTGATCAACCTCGGCTCCTGGATCGCCCGCCTCGGCATCCCGATCGGCGCGCTCTACAGCTCAACCAAGGGCGCCACCGAAACGCTCACCCGGGCCTGGTCCGCCGAATTCGGCCCGCACGGCGTGCGAGTCAACGCCATCTCGCCCGGAGTGGTGCGCACGCCAGACCCCGAGGAGAACGCACCCCACCCGGGCGACGTCATGATGCACGGCACGCCGGCCGGCACCGTCGGCTCCCCGCAGGCTGTCGCCCAAGCCGCGGTCTACCTCGCCAGCGACGAGGCATCCTTCGTGCACGGCACCGTCCTCGACGTCGACGGCGGCCGCACCACCGTCGCCGTCATCGCCGCCTGATTCTGCAGGTAACGAGGGGCTGAGGTGAAAATCAGTTGCTAGCTTCGTGACCTGGCCGGATGCTAATGCGGTGACGAATCTCGGCGAGGCAGTGCGCTCATGGAACCAAGACGGCTTCGTGATCCTTCCGGGATTCATCCCCGAAGACGAGCTGAAACCGGCTCTGGGCGAGCTGGACCTGATGTTCCCCTCGGCCGAGGGCTTCCACGACGGGTCCGATCCGCGTCGTGATCGCTTCGTGGGAGACGAGTTCGCCGGAATCGACAGCCTCCCCTTCGCGGGCACGGAAGTCAGCCTGCTCGCGGTGCATGCGCGTCTCGTGGAACTCGCGCAGGTCCTGCTCGTCGAGCAGGACCTGCGGATCTACGGCGCCGAAGCCTGGGCGAAGTACACCGGAGCCGCTGACTACGACCAGAATCTGCACCGCGACTACCTCGGTCACACCATCCTGGTCCCCAGCGACGAGCCGGCCTGTCAGCAGGTGGAGATGTTCGTCTACCTCACCGACGTGCCCGAGGAACTCGGTCCGCCGCACATGCTGTCCCGCGCCCACGCCGCCGACCTGCCGGCCAAGCCCAACTGGTATCCGCGCGGTGATGTCGCGGACAGCGAGTCAGGATACGTAGCCACAGAGGGCAGGCCGGACCTCTACGAGGCGGAGATCTCCGGTGCCGGGCCCGCCGGAACCGTCATCGCCTTCGAGACCGGCACCTTCCACCGCGGCACGCAGTTGATCGCGCCGCGCGGAGTGCGCTACAGCATGCAGGTCTGCTTCCGGCCCGCCGCGGTGCAGTGGGGAGACCGGCTTGCCTGGGCCGTGCACTCCTTCGAGCCGGCGTGGGAGCGCTTCGTCGAACGTGCCACGCCGCAGCAGCTTCAGCTCTTCGGATTCCCGCCGCCCGGTCACCCTTTCTGGACGTCGAGGGCGTTGATCGGCATGGCAGAGCGCTATCCCGGGCTCGACCTCGCGCCGTGGCGTCCGGTCGCGGGCTGATCAAAGCGCGACGGTGAATATCACAGCACGACGATCTTGCGCCGCCGCGTGGAAGAAGTCTGCGATGCCGTCGACGTTGCCCCAGGTGTATTCGAAGTCTTCGTCGCCGCGCGCGCCTTCGTAGTCGGGGAACGCCAGGCCGTCGTAGCGGGTGCGCAGCCATGTCCGGTCGATCGGCGTGAGCGCGTCCGCGACGGTCGGGACCTGGTCGGCGCGCACGAGCGATACGAGGTAGTCGTTGTCCTCGCACAGTTGCACGCCGCCGAGGACGACGTGGGAGAGCGGGAAGGAACCGCCGACCCGGGCCAGGGTGCCGTCGGTCAGGCAGCGGTGCAACGCGTCCCAGGCCTTGTCCGTCGCGAACACGTATTCGGAATCCAGGGCCGCCTCGATCTCCCCGACGATCGAGATCACGTCCGCGTCGTCCTCGGCCGCGAGCAGCCGGGAAACGATCTCCTCGCCGATCGCGAAATGCACTCCCAAGCCTGCCATCGCCGGTGGATCCTCCCCGAAACGCCACGGCCGTCGCTCGGAGCGTACCAGTGCGCAGGGCATCCGTCCGTCAGTGCATTGACTCGGTGGCCAGCGGGTCAGCCCGTCAGCACGCACGCCGGCGCGGGAACGGAGAGGGTCGCACCGGTCGGGCTCGGCGCGCCGCTGGCCGGGTCGAGCCGGAACACGGTGATCACGTCGGCCAGCTGGTTCGCGCTGAAGAGCAGTGTGCCGTCGGGGGACAGCGCGATGTCCCGGGGCCACGAGCCGCCGGTCGGGACCGTCGAGACGAGTACGGGCTTTCGCGGGTTGGCGAGCGCGTAGGTGCGCAGTTCGTCCCGGCCGCGGAGGCCGACGTAGAGGAATCGGCCGTCCGGCGACACGCGGATGCCCGAGGGGAAATCGACGCCGAGCACGCCGTCCTCGACCACCGGCACCACGGCGAGCGTGGTCAACGCCCCGGTCTCCCGGTCGTAGTCGCAGACCACGAACTCGAACCCGAGCTCCCCGAGCACGTATACCAGCTCGCCATTCGGGTGGAAGGCCAGGT
>Ga0185299_10004029_pt1 | contig 18295 bp, 18 predicted proteins | sample PaiPotPPA55metaG_FD_128002 | JGI IMG/M metagenome (GOLD analysis project Ga0185299, IMG submission 128002) | Iron sulfur acid spring bacterial and archeal communities from Banff, Canada, to study Microbial Dark Matter (Phase II) - Paint Pots PPA... ...
GTCCCGCCGTGCGATGGTCGTGCCGATCATCGCAAAAAATTCAACAGGTGGCGCAATGGCAGACGAACTCAAAGTCGAACGCAATCAGAACTACGTCACGGTTTCATTAAACCGCCCTGAGAAGCGCAATGCGATTAATCGCGCGGTGATCGAGGCGCTCGACGGCGCACTCGCGTCGATCGAAGCCGATAGCGACGTGCGCGCAGTGGTGATCCGAGGCGAAGGCCGCGGCTTTTGCTCCGGCCTCGACCTGCGCGATATCGAGCAGATGGGCACCGGCGGTCTCACTTTTGAGAAGGTGATTGCACGTCTGCAGAAACTCCCGGTCCCCACCATCGCCGCAGTTCATGGCGACGCTCTGACTGGCGGCCTGGTTCTGGCGCTGACTTGTGACCTGCGAATCGCTAGTGAAGGCGCGCGGCTTGGGATGACACCGGCGCGGATCGGATATCTGCCGACTTATTGGATTTTCCGCAAGTTCGTCGAAACCGTTGGTCCGGCAAATACCGCCGAAATCATGTATCTGGCTGATGCGGTTGATGCAGGCCGAGCGCGCGAAATGGGGTTGGTGCATAGAGTCGTGCCTGACGATTCCCTCGCATCCACGGCGGCCAAATGGGCGGCAACGATCGCGGCCAACGCGCCCTTATCGGTGCGCGCGATGAAGCAAATGATCGGGCGGGTAGTGAGCAACGCCTTCGAGGTCGAGCACAAGGACCTGGACGAACTCGGCAACAAAGTCCGCAGCAGTCAGGACGCGCGCGAAGGAGTGCGGGCATTCCTCGAAAAGCGCAGGCCCGTCTGGCGTGGCCAATGATGTGGCGAGTTTCCGTCGATAGGCAAGTGAGGGTCCCTCGCCCGCGCAGTAGCGACAAGGGGGAAAGGCGGCGCGGCTCTTCGCAATACGCCCTTGATGGGCGCACGGTGGGCATGCGATTCTCGCGCCCAAGCAAATCGCCTGTTTGGTAAGGAGCATTTGAGATGGCCGAAGAAGCGCTCAAGGAAGAAGCGCTCAAGGAAGAAGCGCTCAAGGAAGAAGTGCTCAAGATCGAGCGTCGTGACAATTTCGTGACTCTCACGATGAATCGCGCAGAGAAGCGCAACGCCCTTAACGTCGCGCTAATGCAGGCGATGGATGAGGCCATCAGCTCAATTGAAGGCGATAATGAAATCCGGGCGGTGATCGTTCGCGGCGCCGGTTCGAGCTTTTGCTCCGGACTCGATCTGGCCGAGGCTGATCGGCTTGAAGGCGGCCGAGGCCCGGTTAACATCGAGCGCGTATTTCATCGGCTGGGTCATATTCCAGTCCCGACTATCGCGGCGGTGCAAGGCGCGGCGCTGGCCGGCGGATGCGAACTGGCGCTGCATTGCGATCTGCGCATTGCCGCCGAGGATCTCCGTATGGGGATGACGGTCGCGCGTGTCGGCCTGCTGGTGCCGTACGATTTTATCCGCAAGCTGATCGAAGTTATCGGCGCGGCAAATACCGCCCAGATCCTCTACACCGCTGAACCGGTCGGCGCTGAACGTGCGTTTCACATGGGGATGGTGCACGAAGTTGTGCCGAACGCGAGTCTCGACGCGACTGCGCATACATGGGCCGAGCGGGTATCCTCTAACGCGCCGCTCAGTCTGCGCACCATGAAACAAAGCATGTGTCGGGCGCTAAGCAATTCGAACAACGCGTGGCACGACGATTTGCTGGCGATGGCCCAGGTCGTCCGGCAAAGCCAGGATGCCAAAGAAGGCATCCGCGCCTTTCTGGAAAAGCGCAAGCCGCGTTGGACAGGTAAGTAGCGCCGACCCCGTCCCGGCAACGGAGGCAGCGGACTCCCGGCGGCACTGCTGCCTCTCGGACTAATTGCGCGCCAGCGCTTTGCGCAGCGCCGCGACATTCTGAACGAGCTGGCTGGGCAGATTGAGGGTGCCGGCGACGTTCGAATACGGATACAAGCGGCCGTTGATATGCGCGTGGAGCGGCAGGCCGGCGCCTTGATGGATTTCGTAATCGAGCGGCAGTGGGCCGAGTATTCGCACCAGGCGAAAAATTGCGCGCGAGAACCTGCGCAGCCCTTCGGCCGGCAGCTCTGTCAGACTATCGCGAAATTCGGGCATGATAACATCGTAGCTGCGCGGAAATGCGCCGATCGGACTCGCATAGCTGACGACGCCGTCCCTGCGCTCGATCACCAGTCCGGCGCAGTCGACAATCCCGGTCAGCTCCTCCCATAACCCAGGATGCTCTCGCTCAGCTCGCGCTTCGGCTTCGATTGCAGGCAACGGTTGCGGCGAGCCGATAACTTGCTGATGGGGATGCGGCTGCGACGCGCCCGATTCGCGCCCCTGGTTCTTGCGAATCACCACCGAATGCACCGCGGGATTCTCCAGCACGCGGCGCATCAGGCGGACATCGGTCAGGAGCAAATGATGGAAATGCTCCTCGCCGAGCGCACCCGTGCACATCAGGTCGTTAATCGAATGAGGATGCTCGCTGAAGTGACGCGGGTCCTCAACCACGATGTAGGACTCGTTACGCCCGCCGGTCAGGCTCTCCGGGATGCGCGGAAAGAGGTTGTTGAACACGCGAATCACCCAGCTTGCACCTTCTACCAGGTGACGCCCGTGCCATTGGGGGAATTCTGCGGGCGTCACCCGCATCAACTCGGGCGGCGCCAGGCTCTCGTTGCCCGGACAAAAAGGACAGGCCCGAATCGCATTGTGGAGCGCCCTGGTGTCCGGCGCCGGCACATCGGGATTGAGTTCCTCGCGGCCGCCGAGGGTAAAGGCAAAGCTTTTGCCGCGCACGTCAACCACGTACGAGATCACACCGGTGATGGGATTTTTGATCCAGACCAGCGCACCCTCGCGCATCTCATATTCGATCGGCATAGCGGTAATCTATCAACTCGTAGACCGCTTCGGCGAACCGCACGCGTAATCGAGACGTGGGGCACCAAAGATATCCCAAAGGGCCGGGGTTCGCGCACTCCTCCGCGCAATTAAGCTGGGTCGCTAAGCATCCCGCTGGGCGACTTTGAGTCTAGCCGTGGTGGCGAGCTTGCGCTGCCCGTCGTCGAACGTCAGAAACATATTTGCCCCCAAAGCAATAGCGGTGGCGACGTGAATGATATCGAGGCTGCGGGTACCGAGCCTGGCCGTCCATCTCGACGCTAGCCGTCTGGCGCGGGCGAACATCTCTTCAGATAGAGCTTGGATCGCAAACACCCCGTCGCGCAGATCTGCGCGCAACGCTGCGCGAGCCGCGCGTGCCTCAGACGACCGTACTTCTTTCCTAAATAACCGTAATTGCACAGCGTTTACCAGTTCCAACTCTCCAAGGGCCGTGATGAGCACTGGCAGCGGCATTTGATGCATCCACTTTGCCGCCTCGACCGAATTCGCATCCGGAACATACAGAGATACCACAAAGCTCGTGTCCGCGTAGGCGCTCAAAGACGCTCGCGCTCCTGCGCGAAGAGCTCCGTCCAGCTCACCCGAAGCGTTTTGTCGCCGTAGATGCGCCGCAAGCGCGCCAGAAAATCAGGGCGGTGGGCGGCGGACAACCGCGCGGGCAGTAATCGCGCAATTACCCGCTTGCGCTTCGCGATTTCGAGCTTCTCGCCCTGCTGGAGCAACCGCTCAACCTCTGAAAAGCGGTAGCGAAGATCCCGCACGCTTGCCTTTCTCACGTGATGCATTTTAGGCATCACACAACAAGCGCAGTCAAAAATCCGGCCCGCGGTCAAGGCGCGGCCTTGAGTAAAGCTCGACGAGATCGCAAAGTTAGAAGCTAATGCCGTCGCGCACCATCCATATACTGCCCGAGCAGGTCGCCAGCCAGATCGCCGCTGGCGAAGTTGTCGAGCGGCCGGCCTCAGCGATCAAAGAATTGGTCGAAAACTCGCTCGATGCCGGTGCTCATTCGGTCTGGGTCGAAATCGAACGGGGCGGGACCAGTTTGATCGTGGTCGCCGACGACGGCTGCGGGATGAGCCGCGAGGATGCACTGCTCTCTTTGCGCCGCCACGCGACCTCCAAGGTGCGCGAAGTAGCCGATCTCACCGCTATCCGGAGCTTCGGCTTTCGCGGCGAGGCGCTGGCTGCTATCGCCAGTGTCGCCGAGTTGCGGATGCAGACCCGGCGTCCAGACGAGGGTTGCGGGGTGGAGGCGCTGGTCAATGGCGGCGAGGTCGAGCAAACTCGCGACTGCGCGCTGGCGCCCGGAACCCGGATCGAGGTGCGTCGCCTGTTCTACAATACTCCGGCGCGGCTCAAATTCATGAAAACCGTGGCAACTGAGCAGGCCGCAGCCGCTGAGGTTTTGCAACGCCTGGCGCTGGCGAATCGCCGGACAGCATTCCGGTTCGCGGCCGACGGCCGCACGATTTTTGAATTGCCGCGGGTCGGCTCGCCACTTGAACGGGTGCGCCATCTCTACGGCGCAAAACTGGCGGAGCGGATGCTGCCGTTTGACTATCGCAGCGGCCCTGTCCGGTTACACGGTTTGACCTCGATGAGCCAGGAGTCGCTGGCGGCACCCCGCCTGGTATTCACCTATGTCAATAACCGCCCGGTGCGCGACCGCATGCTGATGCGTGCGATTGCGCGGGCTTATGAAACGCTGCTGCCACGCGGACGACATCCGGCAGTGGCTCTATTCATCGAACTGCCGCCTGAAGAGGTCGACGTCAACGTTCATCCGATGAAAACCGAGGTGCGGTTTCGCCGTGCCGGCCAGATTTTCGAGCTGGTCTACTTCGTGCTGCGGGATCGCCTCAAAGATCAGACAAGCAGCGAGCTTACGCCGAAGGATTCGGCGTCCGCGCGCGATCAGCCTGCATCTCCTCCACCGTTTTCTGATACCGGGGCACCAGCCGTCGCGGAGCGCAGCCGAGCTAACCAGGCTGGACGAAGTGAAGCCGAGCAAACGACTCTGCAAGGACTGCATTCAAATAAGGACTCTGGGGCATGCGCACAAAATGACGAAAGCGGTCCAGGATCCGAACGGCCGCTTTGGCTGATAGCCGACTCGATGACCAACCGCGCCATGCAGGTTCCGCTCGCACTCGGTTTCGGCCGTGCCAATGACAATTCACGCGATGCCAATGGTGTTTCAGCGGGCCGGCCGGTGCCGGACTATTCGAGCCTGCGGGTGATCGGTCAGTTATTTGCCGGCTTTATCGCACTGGAAGGCGATGATGGCTTTATCCTCGTGGACCAGCATGCGGCACACGAGCGGATAACATTCGAGCGCCTCCGTGCCGAACTCCGCGCCGGGGGCATCCGCGTGCAACCGATGCTGGCGCCGGTGCCCTTCGAGCTTAATCCCGCGCGTGCGGCGCAAACCATGGCGACACTGCCAGAGTTGCATGCGATGGGGTTCGAGGTCGAGCCGTTCGGTGCGGCCGCGCTCCTGCTCAAGGGCGCGCCCGCGGTGTTTGCTCCGAGTGACAGCCGCAGGTTGCTCTCAGATATGCTCGACAGTATGGGGGAGAATGGCTTTCGGCTCCACGGCGAGGGTGCGATGGAAGAATGGCTGAAGACGCTTGCCTGCCATGGTTCCTTGCGCGTTGGCCGCGTGCTCGACACGCGAGAAATCGCGTCCCTGCTCGAGCAGCTCGACCGGACCGAGTTCAAGACCAACTGTCCGCACGGGCGCCCGGTGCATGTTGAGTTTCGCCGCACACAGCTCGAGCGGATGTTCCGGCGATGAATTCCGGTGTGCGCGTCGGCTTTATCGTCGGACCGACTGCTGCTGGCAAAAGCTCTATCGCGATCCAAATTGCAGAGCGGCTTGGTGGCGAGATCGTCAATGCCGATTCGCGCCAGGTTTACCGCGGAATGGACATCGGTACGGCCAAACCTCGCGCCCATGATCTGCGCCGCGCCCGGCATCATCTGATTGATATCCGAGACCCCGGTGAGCCGCTCGACGCGGCTGAATTCGCGGTGTTGGCGCATGCGGTGATTGCGGACATCGCCGCGCGTGGACGGCCCGCTTTGGTGGTCGGCGGCAGCGGTCTTTACCTGCGGGCGATTCGCAGCGGCATTTTCGCCGCGCCGCCCGCCTCCCCTGAAATCCGCGCCCGCCTGGCCGGTCTTGCGGCCCAGCACGGAATGGGCGAACTGTTCGAACGCCTGTGCAAAATCGACCTTGAAGCCGCAGCTTGGATCAAACCGAACGACCTCAAGCGCATCGTGCGAGCGCTCGAAGTCTACGAACAGACCGGTATGCCTATCAGTGAACATCAGCGGCGCCATCATTTTGCCGAGCACCCGTTCGAGACGCTGACGGTGGGGCTGACGCTACCCCGCGAACGCCTGTACCAGGCCATTGACCGGCGTTTCGATCAGATGGTCGAGGAAGGACTGGTCGGTGAAGTACGCTCGCTATTAGCAAAAGGCTACGATCGAGCGGGTCCATCGGCTTTAGCCTATCCGCGTGAAGATGATCGGCAGAGCCCTCTGGCACTGGCACTATCTACCATCGGCTACCGCGAAATCGCGGGATTTTTGCGCGGCGAGATGGGTCTTGCAGAGGCAATCGCGCGCGCAAAGCATGCCAGCCGCCGTCTGGCCAAGCGCCAACTCACGTGGTTTCGCGCCGATCCGGAAATCGTCTGGCTGGACGCCGCCGGGGACGCCGATCGGGCGTTGAAGCGGTTTCAGGATTTTTTTTCGAACCCAATTACCTGTATGTCTTCCACCCCGCCGGCGTAGGCGCACTCGAGCAAATGAGGTATTCTGCTCGGTCGAAGGAACCTCAGTTGCGAGAACAGCTCGAGCCTATCGAGCGCGTGCGGCTCGCACGCGACCCCAATCGTCCGCAGACGCTGGACTATGTTGAAGCGCTAGTACAGGATTTTTTCGAGGTTCATGGCGATCGCCGCTATGCCGATGACGAGGCGATTATCGCGGGACTCGGGTACTTGGGCCGCATGCCGGTCGCGATCGCCGGCCATCAGCGCGGCCATTCGACCGCTGAGCGGCTGCGCCGTAATTTCGGCAGAGCCCATCCTGAAGGCTATCGCAAGGTGGCGCGCGTGTTCGACCTCGCCGACCGCTTCGGCCTGCCAATAATCACGTTTATCGATACCCAGGGGGCCGAGCCCGGGATAGGCGCCGAGGAGCGCGGCCAGGCGGAGGCGATTGCCGCCAACCTCGCGCTGATGGCGCGGATGACAGTACCGATTATCGCGTGTGTCGTCGGCGAAGGCGGCTCGGGCGGTGCGCTGGCACTCGGGGTGGCGAATCGCGTGCTGATGCAGGAGAATGCGTGCTACGCGGTGATTACTCCGGAGGGATGCGCTGCCATCCTATGGCGTGATAGCGGGCAGCAAAAGGTGGCGGAAGCCGCTGGTGCGCTTAAGTTATCGGCTCCGGACCTGATGCGGCTTAAGCTAATTGATGAGATTGTGCCCGAACCCCGCGGCGGCGCCCATCATGACCCGTCCGCCGCCATTAAATTCGTCGGTGCCGCGATTTCACGCCATCTGTCCGAGCTTTGCCGGATGAAGCCCGCCCACCTGCGCCGCGACCGTGAGCGCAAGTTCGCCGCGGTAGGCAACGCATTCCTGATAACCGGTGACCCGGGCGTCCGGAGCTCGGACCGGTGAGCTTGTCGTCCGTTGGTGCTTCCCTGCGGTGCATTGAAATGCGGCGGCTAATCGGCTAGCGATTGCACCCGCGATGGCTCGTGCCTCATCAAGACCGCTCGCATCGGCGAGCGATTCGCTCGACGGTCTGCGCAAACGGATCGACCAAATCAACCTGCAACTGGTCGATCTGCTCTCCGAGCGCGCACAGCTGGCGCAGGCGATTGGCCGTTTGAAGCAAGCCGGCGGCAGCGCAATCGTGCAGCCGTCGCGCGAACGCGAAGTGCTCGAACGCGTGGCCGCGCACAATCACGGGCCGCTGAGCCTGGATCATCTAAGGCGGATTTTCGTCGAGATAATCTCGGCGTGCACTGCCCTGGAGCAATCGGTGCGGGTCGCATATCTGGGTCCCGAACATACTTACAGCCATGAAGCCGCACGCACCCGTTTCGGAGGGAGCGCCCGCTTCGAGCCGCAACCGTCCATCGCCGGGGTGTTCCAGGCGGTCGAAAACGGCCGCGCCGATTTGGGCGTAGTGCCGGTCGAGAACACCACGGAAGGCTCGGTCGGCCTCACCCTTGACCTGCTGATCGACACCCCATGCGCGATAATTGCTGAAATTCTGCTGCCGATCCGCCACGCCATAATGTCGCGTGACGGCGATCCAGCCAAGATTCAGCGTATCCTGTCGCATCAGCAATCGCTTGGGCAATGCCGCAACTACCTTGCTGCTCGCTATCCGCATTGCGAACTTGAAGCAGTTTCCTCGAACGCGTTCGCCGCCAAACGCGCGGCCGAAGACGCTTCAATCGCCGCGATCTGCTCGGCTGCTGCTGCCGAGGCTTACGGACTGGTGGTAATCGAGTCCAATATCCAGGACGTCGCGCAGAACACGACACGCTTCCTGGTGCTGGGTAAGGAACAGGCGTCAGCGTCTGATCGCGAGACCGGGGGGCGCAAGCCGGCGCCCGGTCCTATTGCCGACAAGACGAGCCTGGTCTTCGCGGTGCCGGAGCGAGCCGGCGCGCTGCATGCGGCGCTCAGTCTGTTTGCGCGAGCGAAAATCAACCTGACCATGATCCAGTCGCGTCCGCAACGTGAGCGCCCCTGGGCGTATACGTTTTTCGTTGACTTCCAGGGCTCGTGCGAGCAAGCGCGGGCCAAGCGTGCTCTGCGCTCACTTGACCGGCAGGCGCTTTTTTTGAAAGTGCTAGGATCGTATCCTGAAGGGAGATAGGCGGTAGTCCGAAACGGGGTTCGCCGCAAAGTCTACTAACCTTGATAAAAGCCGAAGATTTGGTCTTGCCGCCGGTCGCCGCTCTCCACCCGTATGAGCCCGGCAAGCCGATTGAGGAACTGGAACGCGAGGGGGGCGCCGGCGATGTTATCAAACTGGCGTCCAACGAAAACCCGCTGGGTCCCTCTCCGATGGCGATCGCGGCAGTAACCGCGGCGCTCGCGGAGGTCAACCGCTATCCCGATGGCGGCTGCTGGGCGCTGACACGGAAGATCGCCGCACGCCATCAAGTTGGCGTGGAGCGCATTTTTGCCGCCTCCGGCTCGGTCGAAGTTCTGAATCTGCTGGCTTTTTTATTTTTGCGGCCCGGGCTTAACTCGGTTTTTTCGGAGCATGCCTTTGCCATCTACGCGCTCGCCACCGCGGCGGCGGGTGGCGAATGGCGCGCGATTCCGATGAAACCGGGGTATCGCTTCGACCTCGATGCGATCGCCGCCGCGATCGACGGCAATACACGCCTGGTGTTCCTGGACAATCCCAACAATCCGACCGGTACAATTTTCCGCACCGCGGAATGGGAGAAATTCCTCGCCAAGGTGCCCGAGCAGGTGCTAATCGTCGCCGACGAAGCGTATTTCGAGTTCGTCCGCGATCCTGATTATCCGGACTCGCTTAAGTATCATGATACCGGCCGCATGATCGTGACCCTCAGGACTTTCTCGAAGATTTTCGGGCTCGCCGGGTTGCGGATTGGTTACGCCGTCGCGCGTCCGGACATCGTCACCTTGTTGCACAAGGTGCGCCAGCCGTTCAACGTTACCTCACTTGCTCAGGTCGCGGCGATTGCCGGGCTCGACGATGGAGTGCACGTACGCCGAACCTTGGAGATTAACGCGGCCGGACTCGCCTACCTGGGCCATGAATTCAAACGGCTGGGCATTGATTTTGTGCCCAGCCACGCGAATTTTATCCTCGCCGAGGTTGGCGATGCCTTAAAGGTCTTCAACGACCTGCTCAAGCTGGGCGTGATCGTGCGCCCGATGGGCGGCTATGGCCTGCCCAGGCATTTGCGAATAAGCGTCGGCCTCGAGCAGGAGAATCGCCGGCTCGTTTCTGCTCTCGAACAGGTCCTCGCCCAACCGCCGCAAGCGGCGACCACCAGCAGGGCAGTCACCGATTAGATGTCGATCCTGTTTCGCCAATTGACGATCTGCGGCGTCGGCCTTATCGGCGGCTCTCTCGCCCTCACCGCGCGCAAGCATCGGCTGGTCGAGCGGATCGTCGGACTCGGCCGCACACAGTCAAATCTCGATATCGCCATGGCGCGCGGGCTTATCGACTTTGCTACGCGGGATGCCGAGGAGGCCGCGCAGGGCGCGGACCTCTTGATGCTGGCGACCCCGGTAATGACGTTCCCTGCGACTCTCAGCGCGATGGTTCCGTATTTGTCTCCGAACGCCGTGGTGACCGACGTCGGGAGCGTCAAGAGCTGGGTTGTGCAGCAACTCGAACCGTTGCTCAAACCTGCCATGAGTTTCGTCGGGGTGCATCCGGTTGCCGGCAAGGAAGTAACCGGTGCCGCTGCGGCGGAAGAAGGTTTGTTTGTGAATCGGCGCGTAATTGTTACGCCGTCAGCGCTGAGCAGCGCGGAGGCGCTGGAAAAAATCGAAACGTTATGGCGCGCCACCGGCGCACAGGTTGAACAGATGCCGCCGGCGTCGCATGACGCGATCCTCGCGCGCGCCAGCCATCTGCCGCAAATCGTTTCGAGTGCGCTCGCTTGCGCGTTGGCCGACGAAATGGTGGAGGGGCGCTGGGCAGCCGGTTTCGGTGCGGGTGGATTACGCGATACTACGCGTATCGCCGCCTCCTCGCCCGAGATGTGGCGGGACATCTGCCTCAGCAATAGCGAAGCGCTTACCAGCGCGCTAAGGCTCTATCGGGAGTGGTTCGCCCGCTTCGAGGACGCGGTCGCGGCGAGTGATGAACGAGCCCTGAATGAGCTGTTCGCGCGCGGCCGCCGGATGCGCGAGCGGACTGAGTGAGCTCATTGGCGCAGGGCGGGCAAGCGGCGAAGCTATCCGCAGGATTTTACGATGACGACGCGAACGCGACCCGTGGTCGCGATTGACGGGCCGGTGGGCGCGGGTAAATCAACCGTGGCCCGTGCGCTCGCCCGCGCCTTAGGCTTCGATTACCTGAATACGGGCGCGATGTATCGTGCAGTCGCGGTGGCCGCACGTTATAGTAATATTGACGAGAACGCCGCCGACCGCCGACTCGAACAACTCCTTGATTCAATCGCGATTAATTTCGAAGGCGAGCGCGTATTGCTCGACGGAGAGGATGTCACCGCCGGGATTTCCCAACCTGCGATCGGCGATTTGGCGTCGCGGCTGTCAACTCGCGCGGTGGTGCGCGCTCATCTGCGGAAGTTACAGCGGGCGGCGGGTGAAACGGGTGGCGTAGTGATCGAGGGACGCGATATCGGCACGGCGATATTTCCTGACGCCGAATTCAAATTTTTCCTGACCGCCGACCTCAAGGTCCGCGCCGAACGCCGCTTCGCCGAACTGGCCGCTCGCGGTGTTACCATCACCGAGGTCGAAGTGCTGACCCAGCTGGAAGAACGCGACCGCCGCGATCAGCAGCGCGAACTGGCGCCGCTGCGCCCGGCCGACGACGCGATCGTAATTGATTCCAGCAAGCTTGATGTCGAGCAAGTAGTGCGTGCGATGTTGGCGCGCGTTGAGTCCCAGGTGGAGCATGGCAAAGCCGCTGAGTTGAAACGATAACGGACCGCCAGGGCGCCTGGCGCCACGAACTGCCACCGATTAGCCGAGACCCAGCGAATACGATCTAAACCCAGAGCATAGTAGCAGGGAAACAGTCCGCGAGTTGCATCTAAAAGAAGGAGTCGGCGAGGTGTGCGTGAAAAAGTACGGAGTGCGGTACGAATCTAAAAAGCTTGCATGCAATGCGGGGCTTGAAACACAGCTAGTACCCTTGTATGTGAAATGCAGTAGCGCCCAAGCCCGCAGAAGGTCCCACTAAATGGAGAAACAGTTGTCGGAAAGAACGAACGGAGGAACGAATGATTTCGAATCGCTGATGGAACAGAGCCTGCACGCCCCCCGGGCCGGCGACGTGCTGACCGGCACGGTACTTCTGATCACCCGCGATAACGTAATCATTGACATAAATTACAAGTGCGAAGGGCAGGTGCCGCTCGTCGAGTTCCTCGACCATGAAGGCAAGATCATGGTCAAGGAAGGCGACGAAGTAGATGTGTATTTCGAAGGCACCGAGACTGAAAACGGCACGGTCATGCTTTCGCACGCCAAGGCTGAGAAGTTCAAAATCTGGCGAGAACTCGAACGCGCCTTCCAAAATGAAACGCCGGTCGAAGGGGTGATCCTCGGCAAAGTCAAAGGCGGCCTGCAAGTCGATATTGGCGTGCCGGCCTTCCTGCCCGGCTCGCATGTGGATTTGCGCCCGGCGCGCAATCTCGATCGCTACGTCGGCCAGCGTGGCCGTTTCCAGATACTCAAGTTCAACCGTGCGCGGGGCAATGTGGTGGTCTCGCGCCGCGCCGTAATCGAACGCGAACGTACCTCGCTCAAAGAACAAACGTTGAAGGTGCTGGAGGAAGGCGTGATCCTCGAAGGCACCGTCAAGAATATCACTGACTACGGCGCCTTCGTTGATCTCGGCGGCATCGACGGCCTGTTGCATATCACTGATATGGCATGGGGACGCTTGCAACGCCCGTCCGAAGTGGTAAAGGTGGGCGACAAAGTCAAGGTAGTAGTGCTCAAGTACGACCCCGCGCGCGAACGCGTGTCGCTCGGGATGAAGCAGATCATGCCCGATCCGTGGAGCAAAGCGGCCGAGAGCTATCCCGTCGGCACCCGCTTCCGTGGCAAGGTCGTGAGTGTGACCGACTATGGGGCTTTTGTCGAACTTGAAAAAGGTGTCGAAGGGCTGATCCATGTCTCCGAGATGTCCTGGAGTAAGCGCGCGGTCCATCCCTCGAAAGTCGTCAATGTTGCCGATTATGTCGAGGTACAGGTGCTCGGAGTCGACGAAGCCAACCGCCGAATCTCGCTCGGACTCAAACAGACCGAACCCAATCCGTGGCAGGCGCTGGCCGAACGTCATCCGCTCGGCAGCCGGGTAACGGGTAAAGTGAAATCACTGACCGACTTCGGCGTATTTGTCGAAATCGAACCTGGTATCGACGGCTTGGTCCATATCTCCGATCTGTCATGGACCAAAAAAGTGCGGCATCCTTCGGAGCTTTATCAGAAGGGCGACGAAGTCGAAGCGGTAGTGCTTGGAATAGAGGTCGAACAGGAGCGCGTCAGCCTTGGCGTCAAACAGGCGACACCAGACCCGTGGGACACGGTGGGGCAGCGTTATCCGCTTAACACCAAGATCAGCGGAACTGTGAGTTCGGTCGCGGATTTTGGAGTGTTCGTCGAAATCGAGGAAGGTATTGAAGGTCTAATCCATATCTCGCAGCTTTCCAACGAACGCGTTGACAAGCCGTCTTCGCTGTACAAGGTCGGCGATAAGGTCGACGCCTTGATCGTACAAGTCGACACCCGCGAGCGGCGGATCGGACTTTCTATCAAGGCCTTGCACCAGCATGAAGAGCGTGAGGAGATGCAGGCCTATCTGCGGCGTGAACGTGAAGGCGCACGGTTCTCGCTCGAGGATATCCTCAACGAAGAACTCAGGCTCGATCGCGAAGAAAGCGGGCGCAGTCGCAGCGGACGCGGCCGTGAGCGTTAAGCCGGTAGCGCGTCTTGCGCGCGGAGTTAAATGACGAAGCGCGGCATTATCGACGAACTGCTGGTCCGTCATCCGGGAATCTCCTGTCGAGACTCGGAAACCCTGGTCGATGTGATATTCAACGCAATCACGCGGGAACTGGCGGCCGGCCAGCGTATCGAACTGCGTGGTTTCGGCAGTTTTGGTGTCAAGCTGCGGCGCGCGCGCCAGGGGCGCAATCCAAAAACCGGTACCCCGGTTGAGGTCGCGGCCAAACGAATTCCTTTCTTTCGCGCGGGCAAAGAACTCCGAGTCGAACTGAATGGCCCGGCCCCAGGCGAGAGCAAATCGCCAGCTTGAGCCGGTGCAAGCGGGTGAACAGCGCCTATGGGCACCGTGGCGCTCCGCCTACCTTGCCCGAACGCTGAGCACGCCGCAACGATGTATTTTCTGTATGCGGCGGCCAGACGCGGCGCAATTAAGCCGGCGGCTGGTGCTATATGCCGGGCCGCAGGCAATAGTGATGTTAAACCGCTATCCGTATAACAATGGCCATTTAATGGTAGCGCCCCGCCGCCACGTCGGTTCACCTGAATTGCTTAACCGCGAAGAGCGCACGATTTTGGCCGACCTCGTCGCGTTCGCGGTCGAGCGCTTGCGCGCGGTACTGCGCCCGGCGGCATTCAACGTTGGAGCCAATCTCGGGCGGGCGGCCGGTGCCGGATTTGTTGACCATATGCACTGGCATGTAGTGCCGCGCTGGGAAGGCGACACCAATTTCGGGCCGGTCATCGCTTCCACTCGCGTGCTCTCGCAGCATCTGGAAGAAGGCTACGCGCTGCTTGCGCCGCATTTCAAAGCGATCGAGACTGCTTTATCTTGAACTCGGCGGAAAAGGTCGCTCGCGGATCGTCTATGAATCACGACTTGGTCAAGCTTCAAACGGTCGGCGAACTGCGGCATGCCGGCTATCAGACTTTGCCAGTACGACTGGAGATGCGCCAGAACCTGCTGGGACGGCTGCGTGCAAAGGAAAAGGTAATACCGGGGATAATCGGCTACGATGAGACGGTGGTGCCTGAAATCGAAAATGGAGTCTTAGCCGGCCATCATATGATTCTCTTGGGCGAGCGCGGGCAGGCTAAGTCGCGGATTATCCGCTCGCTGACCAGTTTGCTCGATGAATATATTCCGGCGATCGCCGGGTGCGAAATCAACGACGATCCCTATAATCCGATTTGTCGGCGATGCCGCCGGCTGGTGGCCGAGAAGGCCGACGCCACCCCGATCGCGTGGATTGGCCGCGAGCATCGCTATGCCGAAAAACTCGCCACCCCCGACGTTTCGGTGGCCGATCTAATCGGCGAAATCGATCCGATCAAGGTCGCCGAGGGCCGTTATCTCGCCGACGAAGAGACAATTCACTATGGGCTCATTCCGCGCATTAACCGCGGCATCTTCGCCATCAATGAACTGCCGGATTTGACCGAAAAGGTGCAGGTCGGGTTGTTCAACCTGATGGAAGAAAAGGACGTTCAGATCAAAGGCTATAAGATTAGGCTGCCCGTCGACATAGTGTTCTTTGCCAGCGCCAATCCCGAGGACTATACTTCGCGCGGACGCATCATCACGCCGCTCAAAGATCGCTTCGATATCCAGGTCCGAACACATTACCCGCGCACGCTCGAAGATGAGATTTCGATCATGGACCAGGAGTGCAGTTATCCGGCTGACTCCGCGCTGCCGGTCAGGGTCCCGCAATTTCTAAAGGACATCCTCGCCCAGATTACGTTCGAGGCGCGCGCCTCCAATGAGATAAATCAGTCATCCGGCGTGTCGGTGCGGGTGACTATCAACAATCTTGAATCAGTGATGTCCAATGCCGAAAAGCGGGCCGTGATCAACGAGGAAAATGAGATTGTGCCGCGTTTGTCCGATCTCCATTCCGCCTATGCCTCCACTGCGGGCAAGCTCGAACTGGAGTACGTTGGCGAGGATAAAAAGGAAGAGGATCTGATCGAACGGCTGGTCAATCGCGCAGTGCTCAAGATTTTCGACCATCACATCAAAATCGACGATCTCAAACGCGTCGTTGCCTATTTCGAGGAAGGATGGGGCGTCGAAGTGTCGGATCGCTCGCCTTCGTCCGAGTATCTGGATGCACTGCGGGAGGTTCCGGGCTTGCGTGAGGCGGTCAATCAATTGGGCCCGTTCGAAAGCCCCGGCCTGATGGCTGCGGCGAGTGAATTGATTTTCGAAGGCCTACACCTGCATCAGAAACTCAACAAGGAACGCCACGGCGGCCGCTTCGCATATCATGCCTGAAGCCGGGGTCATGGTAAGACGCGGCTGCGATCGTTCGCCGCAGCCGCTGATCGCGCCGATAGTCCAAAGCAGGACCGCAACCTACAGGACCAGCTTGCCGGCTCCGGGCGATTTAGTCTGCACGCCCAGCGCAACAGGTTCCGGTCACCGGCTCGTGCGAGGTTGATGAAAGAATGGTTACCGCGCGCTACACCCAGTGGGACGGCACTCAGAAGCTTAGGCTCGATGCCGATAAGGTGTTCGAAAAACTCGCCGAGTACCTGTCCTACACCGACGATATCCGTCAGGCGATGGATTGGATGATGCGCCAGGGGATGGATTTCGACGGCGTCAAAGTGATGGGCCTGGAAGAATTTCTCGAACAGTTGCGCCAGGAGATGCGCCAGCGGGATCGCGATTTCAACTTGCGCAACGCGCTGTCCGAAATGGAGAAGCGGCTGGAGGATATCCTTAATCGCGAGCGCCAAACGCTGCAGTCCATGCGCGGTGAAAAACCCGAAGTGGAGGAAAAGGAGCGCCAGCTTCAGCGGATGCCGCGGCGGCTGTCAGAGGCGCTGCGAAAGCTGGAAAGCTACGAGTTCGAAGACGAGAGTGCCAAAGCAGACTACGAACAGCTGCTGGCCGAATACGAGAATATCCGCGACCTCGAAAATTTCCGTGACCGCTACAATCACATGTTCCGCGGGCCCAAGAGCCTTGAATATCAGGAGGCGCTTGAGCTGATGCGTGAAATGGAGCGGATGCGGCAGCTCGAACAGGACCTGATGCACGGCAATTTCGACAGCATCTCGATGGAGGATCTCAAGGATCTGCTCGGCCAACAGGCCCATCAGGACTTCCAAAGCCTGCGCCAGGTGATGCTGCTGCTGCAGCGTTCCGGCTACACGGTTCAGCGGGGCGAACATATGCAATTGTCGCCCAAGGGCGTGCGCCGGATAGGCCAGTTGGCGCTGCGCGATATTTACCAGGGCCTGCTCAAGGATCGTGCGGGCAACCATCTCACGGATTATCGCGGGATCACCGAGATGCGTCCGGATGAAGTTAAGCCGTACGCCTTCGGCGAGCCGCTCAATCTCAACCTGGTTGGTACGCTAAAACATTCATTGACGCGCAAGCCGGGCGTGCCGCTCGAGCTTGATCCGCGCGATTTCGAAATCTACGAAAATGACTACGGCAGCTCCTCGTCGACCGTACTGTGCCTCGATATGTCATGGTCGATGAGCTGGGAAGGACGATTCGCAGCTGCGAAAAAGGTCGCGATGGCGCTGGAGACGTTAATCCGGTCGAAGTTTCCGCGCGACTTCTTTTCGATCGTCGGCTTTTTTACTCGCGCCGTCGAACTCAAGCTCAAGGATTTGCCTGAGGCCTCCTGGAACATGGGAGACCCTTTCACCAATCTGCAGGACGGGTTGCGCCTCGCCTCGGACCTGCTGGGCCGTCATCCGTCACGCAATCAACACATCATCGTGATTACTGACGGTCAACCAACGGCTTACTTCCTGAACAAGCGCCTCTACTGTGAATGGCCGCTATCATTCGGCGGCATCAGCATGCGAGCGGCCCAGGAGACCTTGAAAGAAGTCGAACGTGTCACGCGCAAGGGTATTACGGTCAATACGTTCATGCTCGACGATTCACCGAGCCTGCGCGCGTTTGTCGAAAAGATGACCCAGATCAATCGCGGCCGCGCGCTCTACACCCGCCCCGACCATCTCGGCGAATACATGCTGGTCGATTATTTGGCAAAAAAACGCAAGAAGGCATAGGTGCTGCAGCACCGATCAGCGCGAAGTGCGCTGTGCGGTAATGCCTTCGGCGGCTCTCGGCAAAGTCCAGGTGAGACCGATTTTCCGCAGCACTATGCGGTTGGATTCGCCGCCGGCGGCGGCGACTAAGCGGCGCATCGGCTCATCCATCGGTTCCTTCGACAGGCGAAAGGTCCCCCAATGGAGCGGCACCAGGTAACGGGCGCCGGTTTGGACGAACATCGTCCAAACCTGCTCGGGATTGGCGTGGTTCCTGATCCACGGATCGTAGGCGCCAATCGAGAACGCGGCGACCTCGGGCGGGTTCTGATGCAGCGCTCCGAATAGGTCCGTGATTGCGCTGTCACACGCGAGCAACATCCTGCGGCCGTTTTTCTCGAGCACGTAGCTGTTGAAGCCATATACGCGTCCCCATGGCCATCGCTTGCCCCAATGATTCGCGCCCATCGCGGTCACTGTCAGCCCGTTCACCGAGGTTCGCTCGCCCCATCGTAACTCCCGCACGTCGGAATATCCTAGCGGCCTGATGAGAGTTGCGCATCCGGTGCATGCGACGACAACGGCGCTCTTTGGTAACACCCTGAGCGAGCTGAGGT
>Ga0185299_10004031_pt1 | contig 18293 bp, 16 predicted proteins | sample PaiPotPPA55metaG_FD_128002 | JGI IMG/M metagenome (GOLD analysis project Ga0185299, IMG submission 128002) | Iron sulfur acid spring bacterial and archeal communities from Banff, Canada, to study Microbial Dark Matter (Phase II) - Paint Pots PPA... ...
CGGCTCCGCGTCCGGACTCTGCATGCGAGATGGCGCGCGCGAGCGCGCGCGGCGAGCGCGATTCGAACGCGCGTAAGAGCGTGGTGTAGCCGTTGCTCTCGGTCAAAGCGTTAGAAACATTGCGGCCTGCGCCCGCGCGGACCTCCCCGGCACGGCTGCGAAGAACCCGGCATGCAGGCCTTGCTTCTCGCCGTGCTGTTCAGCCGCGCGGCCATCGACGATGCCGTCCGCCTGGTCATGCGCACGCAGCACGTCGCCGGACTTTCCATCGGCATCGCGCACGAGCGCAAGGTTCTCTACGAGCGCGGCTTCGGCTGGAGCGAACTCGGGCCTCGCTCGCTCGCGCAGGCGCAGACAATCTACCGCATTGGCTCCCTGACAAAAACGTTCACGGCGGCGGCAGTTTTGGATCTCACGCGCGACCGCAAGCTATCGCTCCACGATCCGGTCTCCGAGTATGTGGCGTCGTTCCCGTGGCCGCACGGGATCACGGTGGAGGATCTGCTCACGCATCAGAGCGGCGTCCCGTCGTACAGCGACAACGAGCAGCTCGACCGTCATCGCGAGTACACCCCGCAGCAGCTCGTCGATGCGGTCGCTTCGCAGCCCGTCGCGTTTGACCCGGAGAAATTCTGGTCGTACAGCAACACGAACTACGTTCTGCTCGGCATGATTGTCGAGCGCGTTTCAGGCATGCCGTATCAGACGTATCTGCAATCGGCCGTGCTCGATCCGATGAATCTGCGCAATACGCGGTACGGCGACCGGCAAGGGCAGGCACGCGGTTATGCGCGCGATACGCTCAACTCGCCGGTGATATCCTCTTCGACATCGTTCGGCTACGCAGCCGCGGGCATGACTTCGAACGTCCCCGATCTGCTTACGTGGCTTGCATCCGCGAGCGAACCATATTACGGCTTCTTTCAATCGCACATGTACGGCGACCGGGTGTTCTATGCGAGCGGAAGCGTTAACGGCTTCAGCTCGTTTGCGCTCATCGAACCGCAAACGCGCGATGCGATCGTGATTTTGACCAATGCCGACAAACTCGATCTGATTCCGCTTGCCAAAAGCGTCTTCGCCGTCCTCGAGCACGTATGCTGCACTCCCTGATTTTGGCTGTCAACCTCATCATTCCGATGACCGGAGAACGCACGCGGCCTATCCAGCCCCAAACGCTGTTTCATACGCTCTTCGCGGATTTTTTCAGCGAACGCGACGGCACGACGTACGTGCAGACGGGCGACATTCCGGCGATGTGGCTGCGCGACTCATCGGCGCAAACCTTGCCCTACATCCGCTTCGTCGACGCCAACCCGATCCTGGCGGTGCGATTCGCGGGCGTTATCCGGCGCAATGCACGTAACATTCTGGTCGATCCCTACGCAAACGCATTTTCGGCAGATTACGGCGTCTGGGAACGCAAGTGGGAAGCGGACAGCCTTTCGTGGCCCGTTCTTTTGACGTGGGCGTACTGGCAAGCTACGGGCTCGCGCGGCATCTTCACGCCATCGCTGCATGACGCTCTTCGCAGGATCGTCGGAACTTGGCGCTGCGAGCAGCTTCACGCGCAGTGCAGTCACTATGCATGGGGGGGACGTGTGGACACGCAGCCGTACAACGCGCAGACCGGCATGGTTTGGACGGCGTTCCGTCCCTCGGACGATGCCGTTGCGTATCATTTCAATATCCCGGTGGAAGCGCAAATCGTCGTCGCGCTGCAAGACGCGGCGCGATTGTCGCTGATCGGCTATGCTGATGCCAATCTCGCAAACGAAGCGAACTCGATGGCGGTGCAAGTCGAGCTGGGCATACAGCGGTACGGGCGTATTTGGGATCCGGCGTACGGCGGATGGATATACGCGTACGAAACCGATGGGCTCGGTAACAGCGCCTACATCGACGACGCGAATTTGCCGGATCTCGCGTCGCTTCCGTATATCGGCTATTGCTCGGCGGACGATCCGGCGTATCTCAATACGCGCGCCTACGTTTTATCGAAACGCAACCCGTGGTACTTCAGCGGCAAATATGCCTCGGGACTGGGCAGTCCGCATACGCCGTACGGCTACGTTTGGCCGCTGGGCCTCATGGCGCGCGCGCTTACGGCGACCTCATCTGTTGAAACATCCGAAGTTCTGACGACGCTCGCAGAAACAGATAGCGAGCAAGGTCTCATTCACGAAAGCTTCGATCCGGACGCGTACTGGCTCTATACGCGCGATGAGTTCGGCTGGGCCAACGCGCTTTACGCGAGCCTCGTGTTCCGCAGCGTTGCGGGTTTTCCGAGCGTGCCGTTCACCGCGTGGGGAAATACCGTTCTGCCCTACGAACAAATCAGCAAAACGCCGACCTTAACGCCGCCGCTCGTGCAAATACAAAATACCGGGATTCTCTACAGCACGCTGGGCGATTTGCTCGAACGCGCCGACGGACACACGACGATCGCGCCGATCCGCACGCTGATGAAACGCAGCGCTAGCGGCCGAAACGGCGCTCCCGCTCGGTAAAATCGTGTACTGCTCGCGCAAAGTGCTCCGCGCCGAAATCCGGCCAAAGCACGGGAAGCGTTACGAGTTCTGTGTAGGCGAGCTGATACAGCAGGAAGTTCGAGATGCGAAAATCGCCGCCCGTGCGGATCAGGAGATCGGGATCCGGAGTCTGCGGTTCGTACAAACGCGAGCGAAAGAGCTCCTCGTCGACTGCGTTTGCATCGAGCGTCCCTCGCGCAACTTCGAAGGCAATCGACTTTACCGCGTGCAGAATCTCGGCGCGTCCGCTGTAGTTCAGCGCAAGATTGAGCGTGAGCCGCCCATTGCGCTGCGTCGCGCGCATCAACGCTCTCAGTCCGGCGCGCGCCGGAAATGCGAACGGCTCGATATCTCCCAGAACGCGTACGCGCACGCCTTGCCGCGTGAGCGAATCACGTTCGCTTTGCGCGAAGACCGCGCATAACTGCATGAGCATCGCGATCTCGCCGGGCTCGCGCCGCCAGTTCTCCGTCGAAAAACCGTAGACGGTAAGCGCACGCACGCCCAAATCGATCGCCGCCGAAACCGTCGTGCGAAGAGCGCCGATGCCGCGCCGGTAACCCTCGATGACCGGAGCACCGGTGCGCGCGGCCCAGCGCCGGTTGCCGTCCATGATAATCGCAACGTGAGCGGGCGCACTTTGTGGGAGCGGAGCGTGCATCGCCATGCTTTACTTTGTATCACAAAGTAATTGCTTCCGCAAGTGCGCGCGTGACGCAAGCGGGACGCGGCAGCCCCTTCGCCAACCAGAGCGCCTCATGGACCAGGGTTACTACCGCTATGCCACCGTTGCCGGCGACCGCATCGTTTTCGTCTGCGAGGAGGACCTATGGTCGGCGCCGCTCGGCGGCGGCGCGGCTACGCGGCTGACAGCCACGCCGGGCGCGTGCAGTATGCCGCGTCTCTCACCCGACGGATCGCAGATCGCGTTCATCGCAAACGATGAAGGACACCCCGAAGTCTACGTCATGCCCGCAAAGGGCGGGCAGCCGCAACGGGTGACATATTTGGGCGGAACGCTTGCAGCGGTTTGCGCATGGAGTTCCGACGGATCCGAAATTCTGTTTGTCAGCAATCCCAATGCATGGTACTTGCGTGAGACACGCGGTTTTGCGATCTCCGCGAGCGGCGGAACGCCGAGCGAGCTGAATCTGGGCCATATGAAATCCGTCTTTCCCGGTTCCGGCGGAGCGTTGGTCATCGGGCGAAACGAAAGCGATCCGGCTCGATGGAAACGTTACCGCGGGGGAACCTCGGGCGAGGTTTGGATCGAACGCGCCCAGGGGGAATTCGAGAAGCTCGCGCTGCCGGACGGAAATCCGGTATGGCCCATGTGGATCGGCGATCGGATCTTTTTCCTCGCCGACCACGAGGGCATCGGCAACATCTATTCGTGCGCGCTCGATGGCGGCGACGTCCAACGCCACACGCACCACAACGATTATTACGTGCGCTTTCCTTCGACCGACGGCGAACACATCGTCTACACGGCGGGCAGCGCGCTCTACAGCCTGAACGTTTCATCAGGAGAACTCCGCGAGGTTCCGGTGACCGCTGCTTCGGCTGCGCCGCAGGCCGTGCGGCGTTTCCTGGATGGTTCGGAAACACTCGACGAGTTCGCCCCGTCACCCGACGGCACGCGCCTTGCGGTCATCGCGCGCGGCCAGCCGTACACGATGCCGTTTTGGGAAGAGGCGCCGCTCCATCACGGCGCGGGCAGCGCAGTTCGCTACCGCAACGTCGCCTGGATGCACGACGGGGCGCGCTTCGTTACGACGACCGACGAAAGCGGCTACGAACAGATCGCGGTTCATGCCGCAGACGCCGCGAACTCGCCGCGCATCCTCACAAAAGGCGACATCGGGCGTGTGACCGAGATCGCGTGCTCGCCCGTAAATGACCGCATAGCGTTTGCAAATCACCGCTACGAACTGATGCTGATCGACAGCGACGGATCGACGCGCGTGCTGGACAAGAGCTTGGGAAGCCGCATCGGCGATCTCGCGTTCTCGCCCGACGGCAGATGGCTCGCATACGTCTGGTGGCCCGGCGGCGACAACGTCGCGATCGTGCGCATCGTCAAGTGCAAATCCGGAAAAGTGTACGACGTGACGCCCAAGATGCGCGTCGATCAGAGTCCCGTGTGGGATCCTGACGGCAAGTATCTCTACTTCATTTCGACGCGCGACTTCGATCCAGTTTACGATGCACTGCAGTTCGACTTGAGCTTTCCCCAGGCGCAGCGTCCGTTCGCTGCTACGCTGCGCGCCGACGTGCCCAACCCGTTCACGCCCAAGCCCAAACCCGTTCACCGCGAACACGAGCACGAGCATGAGAGCCCTGACGAAGAGAAGAAGAAAGTGCAGCGCCCGCCGCGCATCGAGATCGATTTCGAGGGTATTGAAGACCGCATTCTGGCTTTTCCGGTGGACGAAGGTGAATACGGTCAGATCGTAGCGGTGCGCAACCGCGTGCTCTTCACGAAGTTCGAAGTGCGCGGGATTAAACCGGGCGATCGGGATTGGGACGCGCAGGAGGCCGGCGGCACACTTCTGGCATACGATTTCGAGCAGCAGCGCAGCGCTACGATCGCGAGCGACGTCTCGCAAATCGTGCTCGGCAACGACCGCCATACGCTGGTGTACCGCTCGCAAGATCGTTTGCGGGTGATCGATACGCTCAACGACTTGCCCGAAGAAAACGACGACATCAAACCGCCGAGTGAGCCGGGACGCAAGAGCGGCTGGATCGACCTGGATCGCGTCAGCGTCGAGATCGAGCCTCGCGCTGAATGGCAGCAGATGTTTCGCGAAGCGTGGCGCATGCAGACCGAGCAGTTCTGGGTCGAAGATATGTCCGACATCGATTGGGATCGCGTCTACGACCGGTATGAAGCGGTGCTGCCGCGGGTGCGCACGCGCGCCGAACTCTCCGACGTCATTTGGGAGATGCACGGAGAGCTCGGCACCTCACATGCATACGAGATTGGCGGCGATCTCCGGCGGCCGCCCGAGTATCATACCGGATTCCTGGGCGCCGATTTCCGCTGGGATCAGAGCGCGCAAGGCTGGCGCATCGAACGCATCTACCGCGGCGATTCCTGGAATCGCAAAGTCGATTCATCGCTGGCCGAACCGGGCCTGAGCATTCGCGAAGGCGACGTGGTCGTCGCAATCGGCGGAAAGCGATTGACCGCGCAATTCTCGCCACAGCACGCCTTAGTGAATCAAGCGGGTCGCGACGTTGCGATCGTCGTGCGCGGCGCCGCGGGCGAACACAGCGCAACGGTGAAGACGCTGGAAAGCGAACAGCCGCTGCGTTATCGCGCGTGGGTCGAATCGAACCGCCGGTACGTTCACGAACGTACGGACGAACGAATCGGGTACGTGCACATTCCGGACATGGGACCGTGGGGCTTTTCCGAATTTCACCGCGGCTACTTGAACGAATTCGATCGCACGGGTCTCATCGTCGACGTACGGTATAATCGCGGCGGACATGTCTCGCCGCTTCTGCTCGAAAAGCTCGCGCGAAAACGCGTTGGCTACGACGTTTCGCGTTACAGCAACAAACCGCTGCCGTATCCGCCTGAATCGGTTGCCGGTCCCATCGTCGCGATCACGAACCAGTTCGCCGGTTCGGATGGCGACATTTTCAGTCATTGCTTCAAGCTGTACAACCTCGGTGTGCTGCTCGGCAAACGCACGTGGGGCGGCGTCATCGGCATAAACCCGTATCATTACTTGGTTGACGGCACGATTACGACGCAGCCGGAGTTCTCGTTCTCGTTCAAAGACGTCGGATGGAAAGTCGAGAATCACGGCACGGACCCGGACTACGACGTCGACATCGCTCCCCATGACTACCGGGACCGCAAAGACCCGCAGCTGGAGTTCGCGCTCCGCCTGATTACGCAGGCGGCGGAAAGCTTCAGGGAGCCGTACCCGGATTTGAGTACGAAGCCGTCCCTTTCATTGCCGACCTTACCTTAGCCGCGTAGGTCATTCCGGGCCCGCGGCCGGGTCCGATGGGTCCCTGCGGCTTCCCCGCTTGCACGACGATTCGCGGCGAGTACTTCCTATAATGAAAGTCCATGCGTGTAATCCGGCCGCAGGACTTGCATATCGTACCTGCGCCGCCGCCGGCCTTGGAGCAGCGGCTTATACGCGCATGCGATCTCGTCATAACGGTCGCAGGAATAGTCATGAAGATGCGATTCGGTGATGCGGCCGTGCGCGAGCGATTCGCGTACCGGTACCGCCATCACGTCGGAAGCGATCGAACGCCGGATATCGTTTATAGCTGCGGGCGCGACGATGACGGGTCTTACTTCTTTTGGTCGTCCACAACGACGTGGTCCTGGCCGGCGGAACCGCTGCCGATGGACGCGATCGTGCTGCTGGTGGACGCAACCGCGATGAGCTCGCTCGTGCGATCGGATCCTGGGCTCGCCTCGTTTCACGCCGCCGCAATCCGTTACGGCGGTGCTGCAGCGGCGATCGTCGGCGACTCGACCGCCGGAAAAACGACGACCACCGTCGCGTGCGCGCGCCGCGGGATGCAGGTATATTCCGACGAGCGCCTGTTACTGGGCGCGGATGCTTTCGTGCTGCCGTTCCTGCGCGCGTTCAACATCCGCCGCCATGGCGCTTCGTTACTGCACGAGGACGCAATCGCCGACGAGCTGGGCGCACAGCTTGCCGCGCGCGCCGGAGAATCCGATTGGGTCGATCTCTCGCCCATGGAGAGCATGCCGCATCTACGCGTGCCCGATCCGAAACCGCTGCGCGCAATATTTCTGCTGGATGGAAAAGCCGATCGCGTCGCGATACGCCAAGTCCATTCCGCACGCTCGTGTCCCCGTTTGCTGGAGTCGATCGACTGCGCGGCGCGTGCCCGAATCGATCGGGCGGCGCGCGTGATGTCGCTGCTGCGCAGCGTCGCCGTGTTCAGTCTCACGCTCGGCCGCCCCAACGAATCGGCGCAGGCGATCGAAACCACTCTGCAGGAACTCTCTCAAGATGCAGCCTGAAAGCTACGAAAGGCTGCACGGAGTTCTACGCGCGATCGTGCGCGGCGAGGACGTCACGCCGCTGCTTTGCGATGTCGATCCGGTGCGGTTTTCGGCTTTTGCAGCACGGAATCGCTGCGCACCGCTCATTTCCAGCGCGCTAGCGGCATGCCCGCCCACGCTCGCGCCGCTCCGCCGCGCTTTGCGCGCGCACGAGATCTCGTGCGCGTTAAAAATCAGCCGCCTGCACGCGCAACTAAACGAGATCGTTTCGATCATGAACGGTCGCGGCGTAACCCCGGTCCTGCTCAAAGGGGCGGCACGTCTGTGGGAGCTCGCGCCCGGCCATCATCTGCATGACTCGGTCGATCTGGATATGATGATCCGCCCCAACGAATTTTCGGAAGCGACGAATGCGCTACGTGAGGCGCGCTACTTCGAGAGAGCATCGCCGGTGGAATTGCGCTACTACGAGCGGCGCCATCATCACGCCGCGCCTCTCTTTGCGCCGGACGGCGGCGTCCCCGTGGAACTCCACCGCGAGCTCTATTTACGCGATTGCATCTCGCTCTCGACGGACTACGATGCGATGGCCCCTTATGCGCGTCTGGCGGCGCAGGGGCCCGGGAGTGCTTACACCCTGAACGCGGCCGGCACGGCGCTGCATTTGATCGTCCACGGGTTTGGACGTCCGCCGCTGCGCGATCTTTATCTCCTCGCTGTACTCTTACGATCGATGGCTGCCGATGAACGCGGGCAATTAGCCGCGGTGCTCGAAGCCGAAACGAAGGAACCCGTGCGTTTGGCTGCCACTGCATACGACGCCGCGTGCATGGCCGGCATACCCTGGCGAGCAAGCAGTGACGCGCGCCGTTTCGCGCAGTGGTGCATCGAGCGCGAGAATTTGCCGCGGGCACTTTGTCTGCGCAGTGACTGCGTCGACGCTGTATTGGCCCATCCGGATCACGCGGTGCGCGCATTTCTGCGGGCTGCGATCGGAAAACGCCCCGTTGCGGAACCGATGCTGCAAAGCGTGCTGCGCCAACCCGTCCGCGCCGTGTTGCGAGCCGCTGCCGGAATTCATATCTTGTACGGGCTGCAGCGCAAACGCCTTCGTCCCGGTTGGATACGAATCGCGCTACGAGGCGCGCTGCGCGCCCACGCGCGAATGTACCGCACCGCCCTTGCCGCGCGATCGCTTGTGCGCCGGTGCATTCTTCCGCGACTTCCGCGCGCGGTCGAGAACCAGATTGCGCAGTATCCCGCTCTGCGCACGTTCGTGCGCGAGGCCAGACGCTCGAGCCGGCGCCGAGCCGCATTTCACCGTCTTCTCACGACGCCGTTCATAACGGAATACCTCAATGCCGAACTTTTGCGCCTCATGCAGGACGAAGACGCCCTCGGCAGACTTACGGAGTATCGCCGCAGTTTGACGATCGTTCAGACGCCGGAGTTCGTGCTCAGGATTCAATTTCTCGATGACGCAAAGCCGCCGCGTGAAATCCAAAGCGCACTGCGGACAACGCTCATGAGCCCCATCGGCGGCTCCATACGAATACGCCGTTTTTCCGTGCCCGATGCGCCGCTGCGCGGAATCTTCCACGCACAGGCGGCTTTGAGCGAATGTGAAACGGCGACGCTGGGTCCCGGTGAAATGGTGAACGTATCAGCCGCAACCCAGGCTTATACGGTAATGCCGGATGCCCCATCAGCCGCGATCCTGACCTTGGAGGATGCGCGAACAGAAAGCCTGTGCTGGCGGTTCGATACGGCATCGTTCAAATGTTTGGGTGCCGTATCGAGCGACATTACCGTCTCGCGCCTGAGGGAAACGCTGGAGCTCGCAAGCGCGCTAGGCGTACGAAGCATCGTCGCCCCCGCGCGATCGCTGCTCGACCACCCCTCGCATTTCGTTCGCTGGTCGGCCCTCTCGGCGGTAGCCCGGTTGTCCAAACGCGACGCGCTGCCGATGCTGCGACGGGCAACGCGCGACGCGCATCCACAGCTGCGCCGCGCCGCGGTGCGGCTTCTTGCGGCAAGAGGCGAGCAATGGCACTAACGTTCGACCCGAACGTGCAGGACGTGCTTTCCCTGGAAGACTTCGTGGATTACGTCGACCGCTGCATCGAGGTGGATGATCCGGATTCGCTGTGCGAATGCGCGCCGGCGTTGAAGTCGCTGCTTAACAACCGCTCGCTCATCAGCGATGTCATCGCGCGCGAGCTTCGTTCGTGGCGCGATTTCCAAAAGGGCAATGCGTACGTAGCCACCACCTTGATTCTCGCGCGAACTCAACGGTTCTTTATCCGCGCCAACATGTGGCTCCCCGACCGGCCTCGATCTCGCGCTCACGCCGACAATACGATTTACGGGCTCACCCACGATCACAACTTCACGTTCATGACGGGCGGATTTCACGGGTCGGGCTACACCACGGAAATCTACGAGCTCGATACCCATGCCGTCCGCGGGCTGAGCGGCGAGCGCGTCGAGCTGGAGTTTCTCGAACGCACAACCTTGCCGGAAGGCAAGATCATGCTCTATCGCGCGATGCAAGACGTTCACCGGCAGTCGCGACCCGACGAGCTTTCAATTTCAATCAATCTCGTCGTGCCGACGCACACCAAAACCCGGCCGCAGTATTTCTTCAATCTCGATCGCGGCGAGATAACGCACACCGAGTACCCGGAGCGGGGACGGGCCCTCGCGCTCTTCAAGCTCGCGCAGTACGCCGGCGATAAAAAGACGCATTCTTTGCTTGGCGACATCGCGACGACGAGCGCCAACCCGCGTTTGCGGGCGGTCGCCTACGAAACGCTGTGCGAATGCGGCCCCGAGATTGCAGCCGCAGTCAGTGAGCGCGTCCTGCGCGACCCGGATCGACACGTCCGTGCCACGGCCAAGCGTGCGACCCCAAAGGACCTAGCATCCAAGGGCCACCTTTCCCAATAATCTAAGCGACCGTTCGGCTATCTTCTACCTACGGAGGCGTAGCGTTCTATGCACCAGGACAAACAGCAGTATGACGAGCCGGCCGTCGATTCATTCGACGAAGCGGATATTCTCGGTGACGCACCGGCACTGGCTACACTACAAACTCAGGGATCCGGGCAAGGATTTCATCAAGCATAGAGAGGCTCTTGTTATCATGGATAGACCAGTCGATTATCAACAACCCGCCGTCGATTCGTTCGACGAGGAAGAAATTCTCGGTGACGCGCCCGCGACTGCAACGTTGCAAACGGACGGGTCTCAAGTTCGAGTCAATCAGATCTAGGCGAGGAGAAGTACAAATCATGAATCGTGAGACAAACTACCAAGAACCAGCCGTCGATTCATTCGACGAAGTTGAAGTTCTCGGTGATGCTCCTGCGGTTGCTACAGACGCAGTCGGTGGTTCTCAACTTCCCCCTCACAACACGTAGACATTCATCCCTACGCGAGGAGATCGCCATGGATAAACCCATCACCGCATCCTACGAGGAACCCGAGGTGACCGAGTCCTTCGACGATCGCGAGATCTTCGGCGATGCTCCGGCCGACACGGCATCAGTCGTCACGGGGTCCCACGTCGTCCTGCACGCGGTCTAAAAGCCGTGCAGATCGAACGCTCGCTTCCCATCGCCTTCGAACGCGTCGAAATGCGGTCCATGGGAAGCGAGACACTCGTGCACGACGCGGAGCATCACAAAGTGCACGTCCTCAACTCAACTGCCGCACGCATTCTGCAAATGTGCGACGGCACGCGTGACGTTGACGAAATTGCCGGTTCGTTGAGCTCGCAAACCGGCCAGCCGCGAGAGCGAGTGCTTCGCGACGTGGCCGGTGCGCTCGAGGTTTTCCTCGATTTGAAGCTTATCCGGTACCCTTAGCTACACGCCGTTGACGCAACCGTTCTTGGCATTTGAGTATTCTTCTTGCACATCGAAGAACTCGCCGCCGAAGTTGTCGTCGTCATGAAATCCGACGCATTCGTCCCCTATCTCGATTAGGAACAATCGATTGAACCACGAGCTCCCGTCGGGGTCGGAAATGGCTTCAAACGTTTCGTGCGAGAGCGTCGAAGCCATAATGTCGACCGTGCCATGCGGCGCTTGGATCAGCGTATCGGCGCATCCGCTAGGCGCTCCCGGGACTACACCTTGGTACGGCTCGACGCTGAACAGCACGTGACCTATGTCGGCGAAATCGGCGCTTCCGTGATATGCGCAGAAAATAAAGTTTGCCGGATTGTCAGGCGAATAGCAGACGTTTGGCGCGGCGGGACCCATACACGTATCGGTGCCTTTCGGCAAGAAAACGTGGTAGACGTGGCCATACCCCGTACCAAATGCCGAGGCTACTGCATGAACGATTGCGGCAATGGAGACCTGCGTCGTGGAACTAAGTTGAACGACGTGCGGCAGTCCCGAAATGGTAAGGTTGGCAGACGTGCCCAGCGTATAACGGTTGTTCGCTGTCGTGCCTTCGTATTGATCGAGAATGTGAATGAAGTTACTTGCCGCGAGCCGCGCTAAAAACGTTCCGGGGCTCCCGCGCGTCACGCTGCCCCAGCACGCGGCAGGTGTCGAAGCGCAATTCACATAGATTGGATTTGAAACCGTCTTTTTCACAAGAGCGCCGCCGAAATACGTCAGGTTAAAAGGCGAATTCACGATCGCCGACCGGCGCACCGTCGCAGTACTCGATGCGATCGGCCGCTTTTGAATGTGTGTCCAGACGATATGCGGCGCCGATGTGGTACTGCTTGAGAGCGACCGGGATACGATACTTTCGGTGACGGCCGGCGCGCCGGACTGATTTTGCGGTTGGGTCACGGCGTTGCGGGCCGTACTGGGAGTTACGGCGGACCCGCCGCTGCACGCGCTGAGGGCCCCCGCACACACCAACACGGGTGCCAGGCCTGAGAGACGTCTGTTCATTGTGAACACCCCTTTGAAAAGTGACTAGCTCCGCTTCACCAAAGATATCAATAGTAACGGCCGCGCCCGTGCACAGAACGGCCCAGCGATGAGCGACGAGTGTTCCAAACAAGCGGGCCTTTATGGCTCAAGGACAGTTACGGAAACGTATCGACGCGCATCCCTGAACGCGTTGGACCCGCAATAGTCCAAGCGGCATCCTTGCGGAAGGTGGCCGGGTCGCGTATCGTTATGGCACAGCAGAGGAGGCAACGGCAATGCCCAAATTCGTCATTGAGCGCGAAATTCCAAACGCGGGAAGCTTAACGTCGGACCAGCTCCAAGCGATCTCGCAAACTTCGTGCGGCGTCCTGCAAGAGATGGGCCCTTCCATCCAATGGGTTGAGAGCTTTGTCACCGATAACAAGATCTATTGCGTGTACAATGCGCGCAGCGAGGAAGAGGTCCGCGAGCATGCGCGGCGCGGCGGGTTCCCGGCCAACTCGGTAAATCGCGTTCGAACCCGCATCGATCCGACGACCGCCGAAGCGCGTGAAGGAGCGCCGGTCGCCTAAGCCGACGTCCCGCTCGTCCCGCGACGGTTGACGCCTCTCGCCCCCGTACGGTATGACCTCTTCATGAAGGAGAGTCTGCGCAGGTACGGCTGGGTTTTTGCGCTGTTCACGGCAATCGGACTGGCGTTCTTCAGCTACCACTACCTCGACGATCTTGCGCGCGGGCACCCGGGCACGCTCTTGACGCGCTTCATCGAGGAAATGACCGGCGCCTACACGGCCATGGTGCTGCTTCCATTCGTCGTTTGGTTCGCCCGCCGGTTTCCGTGGCCGCTGCAAATTTTCGGCTTAATCGCATACTCGCTCGTTCACACCACGCTCATGGCCGTCTCGCGGACGATCCTTTTTCCGCTCGCCGGACTCGGCCAGTACGACTACGGCATCATGACCTACCGGTATCCAATGGAGGCATCCCACGATCTGATCATCTATCCGGTCATCGTCGGATTCCTGTACTTTTTCGATCGCTTTCGCAGAGCGCGCGAGGCCGAAATCTCGTCAGCGAAATTGCAGCGTGAGCTGGCTGAAGCCAAGCTCGAAAATCTACGCCTTCAGCTGCATCCGCATTTTCTCTTCAACACGCTCAACGCAGTCTCGGCGGTCATGTATGAGGACGTGCGTAAAGCCGACGCCATGCTCGCTCGTCTGAGCGAATTCCTCCGCATTATCCTAACGACGAGCGACGTGCGAGAGATAACGCTCGACGAAGAATTGCAGATCGAGCGCATGTACGTGGACATCATGAAGGCACGCCTGGAGAACAAGCTGCAATTGACGATAACGGTCGATCCCGATACACGATTGGCGAAGGTCCCCGCCTTGATATTGCAGCCGATCGTCGAAAACTCCATCCGCCACGGGATGGGGACCGAGCGAACAGAGCTCAATATCGAGATCGAGGTCACGCGCAACGGCACGAACGTGCAGGTGCGCATACGCGACAACGGCATCGGCTTGCCGTCGCCGTCGCCGGCGCACGGGCACGGGCTTGTGAATGTCACTTCCCGTCTGGCGCATTTGTACGGTGAGGGATCCCAGCTGAGGATCGCGCAGCTCGCTCCGCACGGAACGGAAGTCTGTCTGCAGTTTCCGCTGCGCAGCTGATGCGCGTCCTGGTCGTTGACGATGAGCCGGCCGCGCGCCGCAAAGTGGTGCGCTTCCTCCAAGAGCACGCGGACGTCGAAGTGATCGGCGAAGCGGCGAACGGCGAGGAAGCCGTCGCGCGCATCAACGCCGAGCATCCGGACCTGATTTTCCTCGACGTACAGATGCCCGGCATGGACGCCTTCGACGTCATCGAAGCGATAACCGAAAGCGAGCACATCCCGTCGATCGTTTTCGCGACGGCGCACGACGAATACGCTGTGCGTGCCTTCGAAGTCAATGCCCTAGACTATTTGCTCAAGCCGTTCGATCGCGAGCGCTTCACTCAAGCGCTCGTGCGCGCGCGTAAAAGCGTCCCGAATTCTAACCATGCGTCGCAGACGCAGCTCCTTGCGCTGCTCGACGCCATGCGCCCCGCCGGGCGTCACGTTCGACGGCTGCTCGTGCCAAGCGAGGAGCGTTCGGTCTTCGTCAACGTTGCCGAGATCGTTCGGATCGAAGCAGACCGCAATAATGTTGACATCTACACGAGGCGCGGCACCTTTAACATGCGGACGACGCTCGAATCGCTCGAGGAGAAATTGGACCCGGAGCAGTTCGTCCGCATACACCGCTCGCACATCGTGAATCTCGACGCCGTCAAAGAGATCCACCCGTGGTTCCACGGCGATTACAAGGCCATGCTCCACGACGGCACCGAACTGATGTGGAGCCGCCGCTACGCCTCGCGCCGCCCGGATATGATCAAATAGTCCCGCTCGTCCCCTCGTACTCGCGCAGCGTGCAGCGCATCGCGTATAACCGTTCTATGGAACGACGACGCTTGGCCATACCAATCGCAGCGGGTGTGCTCACGTTCATCTTTCACCTCGCCGCCAATCCGCATTATGGATTTTTCCGCGACGAACTGTACTTCATTATTTGCGGCTTTCACCCTCAGTGGGGGTACGTCGACCAGCCGCCGCTCACGCCGTTGCTCGCCGCAGGATCGCAACTCTTCGGGCACTCGCTGTTTTTGCTGCGCGCCGTCGCAGCGGCATTTGCGGGCGCTTCAGTTTACGTAATCTGTCTGCTCGTGCTCGAACTCGGCGGCGGAGCGTTCGCAATGGTCCTTGCGGCGATATGCGGCGCGTTGTGTCCGGTGCTTGCTGCATTTGGCGAAAAGGTTGGTCCGGACATGGTCGGCCTGTGGCTATGGCCGCTGGCTGTCCTGTACCTGGTGCGCATCGTCAAAGGGGGCGACACGCGGCAATGGCTCGCAGTAGGTGCCGCAGTCGGCATCAGCGCGGAGAGCAAATACAGCGTGCTCTACTTTGCCGCAGCGTTTCTGGCCGGGCTGCTGATCGCACCGCAGCGGCGGGTGCTCTTCTCGAAATGGTTCGCGGCGGCCGCCGTCCTAGCGATCGTCATCGCGCTTCCGAATTTTATCTGGCAGGCCGCCAACGGGTTTCCGATGCTCGAAGTGCTGCGCGCGGGACAGAACGGAAAAAACGTCATTCTCTCGCCAGCCGCCTACGTATTGGCGCAATTCATCATCGTCAACCCGCTTCTTTCGGTGGTAGCAATCTGCGGGCTGGCGTGGATGCTGCGCGGAGAGCAAACGCGATTCCTCGGCTACGGCTATCTGCTCCTCATCGCCACAATGATCGCATCGCATGCCAAACATTACTATCCGGCGGACGTCTATCCCATTTTATTTGCAGCAGGCGGCGTCGCGATCGAAGCATGGACGCAAAGCGCGCGGTATCTTCGTCCCGTAACCGCCGCGATAGCGTTGCTGGCCGGTATCCTCTTACTTCCGTACGTTGAACCCATCTTACCGGAAGACACATTCGTTTCGTTCAATAAAGCGGTCGGCCCGAAGGTCGGCATGGGCGTAACCGCAACCGAGCATCTCAAACAGACGTGGATGACGCAGGATTGGGCCGACATGCACGGCTGGCCGCAACTTGCGGCGACGGTGCAGCGCGTGTACGACGCGCTTCCCATGGCAGATCGCGCCAGAGCCGTCGCCGTCGCGCAGAACTATGGCGAGGCCAGCGCAATCGCGTTCTTCAGCAACGTTCCGGTCATTAGCGGACACAATCAATACTTCTTGTGGGGCACGCATGGTTACAGCGGCGATGTCATCATCGACGTCCGCGGCGATTGCGGTGCCTCGCTTCACCTCTTCCGCGAATCTCATCGGGTGGCGACTTTCTCGGCGCCGGATATCATGCCGTACGAGGACAACATGCCGATAATGGTCTGCCGCGGCATAAAAAAACCGCTGGCCAAAATATGGCCAGCGGTCAAAGACTATGAATAGATTTTTAGCGTGTCGCTTTCATCGACGAGATCGGAATGAACCCCAGCTGCCCGAGCAGCGGCGTGTCGGATTTTACGAAGTTGATGAAATCGGCGACTTGTGCGCTGGGCTGGCCATTGGTGAGCATGTGCTCGTATGACCAGAACGGATATTTGCCGGACTCCACGTTCGCAACGGTGGGCGCAACGCCGTCGATCGACACCGCGTACAGCTTGTCGCGTTTGACGTAGCTCATCGCCACGTACGAAACGGCACCCGGCGTTTGCGCAACCATCGTGGCCACGGTGCCGGATGAATCTTGCGTGAGGCCACTCTCCGAAGGCTGAGCGCCGCCCATGATCTTCTGCACGAACACTGCACGCGTGCCGGAGCTGCGGGGACGGTTGATAATCGTAATTTGTTGGTTCGCGCCGCCGGCTTGGCTCCAGTTCGTTGTCTTGCCGGTGAAGATGTCGCGGATCTGCTCGACCGTCAAATTCTTCACGTTGGTTGCCGGGTTGACCACGACGCCGAACGGCACGACCGCGACTTCACGATCGACAAGACTGGGCTGATTCGGCGCCGGAACGTCCGAGTCACCGATGTCGACGCCTTTTTGCGCTGCCTGCGTGATGCCCGTCATCGATCCTCCGCCCGAAACGCTAATCTTCACGTTCGGGTGTTTGGTTTGGTAGTCGAGCGCCGCTTGTTTTACCAACGGCAACAGCGCCGTGGAACCGGCGATCGTTATCGATCCCGGCGCACCGGCGGTCGTCGTGGACGACTTCTGATTGCCGCCGCTGCAGGCAGCGACCGGAACGATAAGGCCCGCAGCAATGACGCTTAGCGCTAGTTTGTGTAGCATTTTAAGGCGCTTGTCCGGGCGTTGCTAAGATTCCCTCCAGCAGTCGCGGATAAACGATATCGATGCGGGCTTTTGGGTTGTCCGGGTCGATGATGTCGTGGTTGCGTGGGAGGTCGGTAAACTCAAACGTCTCAATGCCGGCCGGACGCCGCGCTTTCCAGCAATGCACTACGCGCCCAGTTACGTCGTTGTTGACCGCGGGGTCGTTCTTATTGGTCATCACCACGATGGACTTGGCAGCAAACGATTCCCGCTTGCAAGCAGCGTACACGTCCTCGCCGATTCGCACGGTCTGCGCGAGCGCATGCGTGGGAAATTGCGGGTATGCCGTAGCGGGACGCTGCTGCTCGCGTGCGCGCGGATCCCACCACAGAAACATGTCGGGCAGCACCAGCATGGTATGCGCGAGTGCGGTGCTCAGCCAATATGGAAGATTCAAAATCGCGAAGACCGGCGATATCGGGATCGCGCGGGCGACATCCGAACGGTGCTGGCCGAAGTATGCGCAGAGCAAACCGCTGGACGATATGCCCGCAACGCAGACGCGATCGCCCAAGCCGCAGGCGATATCGACCGCTTCGGATGCTCGCGCGAGCAAATTCTCCGCAGTCAATTTCGAGAGGCGCCTCGTCATCCGATCCCGATCGCCCTGCTCGGGCATGCGCGGAATGAAGACGTTGACGCCGCGATCGAACACCATCGGAGCGAATTTGCGGTATTGCCCGGGATGGTTCGTGAAGCCGTGCAACAGCACCGCGACGAGCGGCGTACGCGCGCCGTGGTCCAGCAGTGCCGTGCGGGCTTGAGGCAGGATGCGATCGTCGTCGTAAGCCTTGAACGCCCGCACGCGTTCCAACGCCTCGTCGTATGAGCGCGCGGGCCTTACTTGCGATACTTGAAGCACGCCATTATGTGATCGTCGACCAAGCCGACGGCCTGCATGAACGAGTAACAGATCGTGGTACCGACGAAGCCAAAACCCCGTTTGCGCAGGTCTTTGCCGAGTGCGTCGGAGATTG
>Ga0185299_10004032_pt1 | contig 18287 bp, 14 predicted proteins | sample PaiPotPPA55metaG_FD_128002 | JGI IMG/M metagenome (GOLD analysis project Ga0185299, IMG submission 128002) | Iron sulfur acid spring bacterial and archeal communities from Banff, Canada, to study Microbial Dark Matter (Phase II) - Paint Pots PPA... ...
GCGGATTTGCGCCTCCTCGTGCGCACGGCAGGTGACGGTCACGACATAGGACGTTTCGATTTCGGCGGTTTCGAGCGGCTGGCGATTGATCAATCTTACCAACGGCCGCAGCACGAGGTTGACGCCGGCGACGAGCCCGGCGGCGAGGATCGCGCGGCTCCAATGGCCGGCGCCGGCGAGCAGTCCGACCGCGCAGGAACACCATAGCGTCGCCGCCGTGTTCAAGCCGCGCCGTTGACGCCTTCCTTCCAAATCACCCCGGCGCCAAGAAAGCCTATGCCGGTCACGACCTGCGCCGCGACCCGCGTCGGACTCGTGTCGGTGAATTGGCTCTCGAACACGACGAAAATCGCGGCGCCGAGCGAGACCAGCGTATTGGTCCGTAATCCCGCGAGGCGCTGGCGCCACTGCCGCTCGAAGCCGATGGCGCCGCCAAGCAGGACGGCGACGATCAGATTGAGCGCGTCGTTCCGGAACGCCGGATCGAATATCGGCAGCATCGATTCTTCTTCGACTCCGAACCTGCGCGGCAGAAAATCCCCTGCACGGAAGAAGATCGGGCGCGAACCTCGCGCATCGTCCGCGCGACAGTTGGATGACCGGTGGGTGTTGGCGAATCCGGTTCTGGCCGATGGGTGGGCGGGATACAGCCACTCCGCAGGAACTCGTTAAGCAAATCCGATTGAAATGGCTTTTTGAGGGTTGACAGATCAGGGCGCGAGGAGCATTTCAGCTTTAGCGGCCTGGTTCCGTCCAGATTCGCACAACCCCCGTTAAGGATAATGGGCAGTAGTTTTTTCATTGAAGACACACGCGGTGTTTGCGTGAGAGGTTCAGGGCCCGCCTAAGGCACGCCCGTCCGCTCACTCTCCGCCGCGGCAAGACGGTTGGAGGTGAGCCATGTTCACAAAGCTCCTCGCTATGTCCGGCGTCGCGCGTGCTGGCGCGCCCGTCCGAAGTGGCCGCCATACCCGCGTCGGCGCGGGAGCTTCGTACTTTCCCTCCCTCAGCGCGAATAGCCGCCACGTTCCCCGTCTCCATGCGCCGCTCGAATGCAGGTGGCGGATCGACCCGATGACCGGCGCGCTGTCCGCTTTCTGGCGCGACCCGTCCGCCAATACCCGCGCGGCGGCGCCCGTCGAACAAGAACCCGTCGACGCCCGACGATGGGTTGCCCAATCCCCTCAGGCCGCGCGCGGTTCTCCCGCCCCGCGGCTTGCCGCTTGAACCAAGGAGGATCCGTTGAACGACGGCCCTAGTTGCCCCGCTTTCGCTGTGTCCCACACGAATGCGGGTTTCCGGAATAAGCCTAGCCACAAGACAAATCCCGCCATCGACGCGGGCGCGGAGGTCCCCGCCGTTTGACGGCGCCATGGCTCGCCCGCGCCCGATCGCGGGTCAGGAGACGAGCCATGAATGCCATCGCGAATATGACGGCCGCCCGCACGGCCGTGCTCGACGAAGCCCATGCCGGCCACATCTACGGCGCCTTCGGCACTATCCGGCAGGGCGACTACGGTCCCCGGGAAAGCTGGAAGCGCCGGCTCCAAACTTTTCTCGCCATTCTCGGCCCAGGTCTCATCGTCATGGTCGGCGACAATGACGCGGGCGCCTTCGGCACCTATACCCAGGCCGGGCAGAATTATGGCACCGCGCTGTTGTGGACGCTGCTTCTTCTGGTTCCCGTTCTTTATGTGAACCAGGAGATGGTCCTGCGCCTCGGCGCGGTAACAGGCGTCGGCCATGCCCGCCTGATCTTCGAACGCTTCGGCAAGTTCTGGGGCGCCTTCAGCATCATCGATCTCTTTCTCCTCAATGCGCTGACCATCGTCACCGAGTTCATTGGAATCGCCCTGGCCCTCGACTACCTCGGCGTCTCCAAGGAACCCGGCGTGGCCCTCGCCGCGATTTTGATCATGGCGGCCGCGAGCACCGGCGATTTCCGCCGTTTCGAGCGCTTCGCGATGGTGCTTGTCTTCGGCAGCCTCCTTCTGGTGCCGGTCTTCCTAATGGTCCATCCGCCGGCCGCGCAGATCGCGCGCGACTTCGTTGTCCCGCAGTTGCCGGAAGGCGGAAAGCTCAGCGAGGTGATGCTGCTTGTCGTCGCCATTGTCGGCACGACGATTGCGCCCTGGCAACTCTTCTTCCAGCAAAGCTATGTCATCGACAAGCGCATCACCCCGCGTTTCATCGGCTATGAGAAAGCCGACCTTTGGCTTGGCATCGTGCTTGTCATCGTCGGCGCGGTTGCCATGATGGCCATCGCGGCCGCGGCTTTCGCCGGCAAGCCGGAATTCGGCAATTTCGCCGACGCCGGTGCCGTCGCGAGCGGAATAGGCAAATATGTCGGCCGGGCGGGGGGCACGATGTTCGCGATTGCCCTCATCGATGCCAGCGTCATCGGCGCTTCGGCGGTGTCGCTGTCGACGGCCTATGCCATCGGCGACGTGCTGTCGCTAAAGCACTCCCTGCATCGCAAGCCGTCCGACGCCAAGGGTTTTTTTGCTGTCTATTGCGGCTTGATTGTGGTTGCCGCCGGGCTCGTCCTGACTCCCGGCGCACCGCTCGGGCTCTTGACCAATGCGGTGCAGGCCCTCGCCGGCATCCTCTTGCCGAGCGCCACGGTGTTCCTGCTCCTGCTGTGCAACGACAAGGCGGTGCTCGGTCCATGGGTCAACACCCGCTGGCTCAACCTATTCACCGGCGGCGTCATTGCGGTACTTCTGATGTTGTCGATCATTCTCACCGCCTCCGTCATGTTCCCGGAAGCGGCCAGCGAGAAGGTGATTCTCGGCATTCTCGGAGGTGGCGGCATCCTCGGCGTTCTCGTCGCGCTGGGCATTGTGCTGGTTGGGGAAAAAAATGGCCAAACGGCGATCGCGGCGGCGGTTGATCGAGCGTCGCGCAGCAATTGGCGGATGCCGCCGCCCGGCGAATTGCCTCCGCCGCGCCTGTCGATTGCGGTAAAGACCTGGATGTTTGTCTTGCGCTCCTATCTCGTGCTTGCGGGCTCTCTCGTTCTGCTCCGGATCGTAACGCTCGTGGCATACTAGAAGCAACCTCGCTCCTGGTACGATTACTGGAGTCCCGGCGGCTGCACGGAACAATTGCAATTTCTGCAGGCCGTCGAAACACTGGTAAGCCTCAGCCACCGCGCGCATCCGGACCCGCAAGCTCAATTGGCATGATTTGGAAGGGACCGAGTCGCACCCGAAGCCGGCGCCCCTTGACCCGTCACTTTCTTCTATTTCCGGGCAAAACGGCGGCATTCCCATTGGTGCGGAGCAGCTTTTTCGCCCGCGACACAGCGTCTCATTCCCGCGCTATAGCGGCGCGGCGTGGCTTTCGATCCGCCGCGGCGGCAGCGATTCCGTCTTGGCGACCCCGGCCTTCACGGCGGACTGTATTTTTTCGAAGGCACGCACCTCGATCTGGCGCACCCGCTCCCGGGAAATGTCAAATTCATCGGACAGCGCCTCGAGTGTCATCGGTTCGTCGGCAAGCCGCCGCGCCTCGAAAATACGCCGCTCGCGCGGGTTTAGCACTCCGAGGGCATTGCCGAGCGCCGCGAGGCGATTGCCGGTCTGTTCCCGTTCCGCGAGACTGTGCTCCTGGCTGGCGGCGTCATCGACAAGCCAATCCTGCCATTCGCCCTCGCTTGCCTCGCGCAACGGCGAATTCAGCGAGGCGTCTCCCGACATCCGCCGGTTCATGTCGATGACGTCCTTTTCGCTGACGCCGAGCCTGTGCGCGATCGTCTTGACTTGGGCGGGACGCATATCGCCCTCATCGAGCGCCGAAATCTGGCTCTTCGCCCGTCGTAAATTGAAGAAAAGCTTCTTTTGGCTCGCTGTAGTGCCCATTTTCACGAGCGACCAGGAGCGCAGGATATACTCTTGAATCGAGGCGCGTATCCACCACATGGCGTAGGTCGCCAAGCGAAACCCTTTGTCTGGCTCGAAACGCTTGACCGCCTGCATGAGGCCGACGTTGCCTTCCGAGACAACTTCGCTGATCGGCAGACCATAGCCCCGGTAGCCCATCGCGATCTTGGCGACGAGCCTGAGATGCGAGGTCACGAGCTTATGCGCCGCGCTCGGATCCTCATGCTCGCGCCAGCGCTTGGCGAGCATATATTCCTCCTCCGGCTCCAACATCGGAAAACGCCGAATTTGCATGAGATAACGAGCAAGCCCGCTTTCCCCTGCAATCATAGGCAGAGCAGCACTCATTGCACCTTCTCCTTGGGACCCCTTGTCAGCGGATCCCCGGGCCGCTTCCTATGCCGGCCACGCGATTCGACAATATAGAACGCCGGGACCGAGTCCGAAAGAGGGCGAGCGAGCCACTCGGATTAAACATTGGCAATATTCCACTCCGCAAAGGGTTCATGCTGTACGATACAAAAGAATTTTACCGGCTCTAATCCCACCCTAGATTACGCTGGCTTTGGTACGGCGTTACATCCTGCGGTAAAATAAGTGTGAAAGCTTGAGCGAAAAACGCAACCTGGCGCGATTTCCTTGTGCGAGACTGGCGCGCCGCCCGGTGGGATTAAATCTCTTTGCCCAGGTCAGCCGAAGCTCCGCCGCCGAGCGTCTCGCGCAGTCTTCGCAGATCTGGCGGCAAGGCGCTCTCGAAGCGCAATTCGACGCCCGTCACCGGATGCGGGAAACCGAGCACCGCCGCGTGCAAGGCTTGCCGGGAGAGAGACGCGACGCAGGCCCGCGCGGCGGGTGGGAGCCGCGTCGTTTTGCTCTTGAAGCCCGCGGCATAGACGGGGTCGCCCAGCAGCGGATGACCGATATGCGCCATATGGACGCGGATCTGATGGGTTCGTCCCGTCTCCAGCTGGCAACAAATAAGGCTTGCTATGCCAGCAAAGCTCTCGATGACCCGCCAATGGGTCAGCGCCCGGCGGCCGCGCCCAGCTGGCGCGACGGCGATCTTCCGGCGTCTGGCGGCATGACGGGCGAGCGGCGCGTCGATCCTGCCCGAAGGCCGGGCCGGGGCGCCCCAAACGAAGGCCAGATACGCGCGGGTGAGCGGTAAGGTTTTCCCGTGATCGGCGAAGAGCCTGGCCAGACCGTGATGCGCCGCGTCCGTCTTCGCCGCCACCAAAAGTCCCGAGGTGTCCTTGTCGAGCCGGTGCACGATTCCGGGCCTTTTCACGCCTCCGATTCCGGCGAGGCTTGCGCCGCAATGGGCGAGGAGCGCATTGACGAGGGTTCCCGATTCATGTCCGGCGGCCGGATGCACCACGAGCCCGGCCGGCTTGTCGATGACGATCAAATGTTCGTCCTCGAAGATGATTTCGAGCGGAATCTTTTCGCCGAAAGGCGCGGGATCGGCGGGCGGCGGAAGGCGCAAGGCGGCGGTCTGGCCCGCGCGGAGAATGTGACTCGGGTCTATTACAGTCGCGCCGTCGATGGAAGCATAGCCGGATTCGATCAGGCTCTTTACTCGCGTGCGCGACAAATTCGCCGCCGCCGCCGCAAGGAAACGGTCGAGCCTATCGCCGACGCGTTCGGGCGCAACCCGATAGGCAAGGGAAAGATTATTTTCCTCGCTCATCCTGATGCGGCCTGTCGATTCCCCGCGCAACGATCAAAAAACTCGCCAATCGTACCAAAACGTATGGCCCGCTCCGTTTGCAAGCGATTTTGCGATCTGGTTTGGTTCGTCTGCGACAAGGATCTCGCTTCGAAGGCCGATTTGCGGACCGCAATCGCCGACTTGAGGACCGAACTGAAAACCGAAATCGCCGGGATAAAAATAAAGCGCGTGCCGCGCGGTTGCAAAATTCCCCGCCGCGGCACGAGATTCTGGCTATGACCCGCGTCGACAATCCCACGATTTTTTCCGGCATCGGAGTCGAAGCCGTTGATTCGAGGGAAGGGCATTGCTGCGGCGGCGCGGCGAGTCACTCCAACGCGGGCGGCGGGTTCAATGAAATGGGTGCGGGTCGCGCCATATCCGCATATAGAACGGAACTTCGGCTTGCGGTCTGCGGCGCTCTCCGATCGAAATGCGCTGTTACGGGGCGGGGCATGATGAAGCAGCCAAGGTTGCGCGCATGGCGGCTGGCGCGGGCAGCGCGGCGGGCCGAACCCAAAACCGTGCCCTCGGCGGCACCGGATCTGCCCGCCATCGCCGCCAAGGCCGACGATCTCGAGGAGATCAAGAAAGCGGTCGAAGACGCGGCCTCCGTCAGCGGCGGGCTGTGGCTCTCCTATCTCTTCGTTCTCTCCTACATCGCGATCGCGGCGGGCGCCGTCACCCATGAAGATCTTTTGCTGGTTCGCGCGGTCAAACTGCCCTTCCTCAATGTCGAACTGCCGCTAAAAGCCTTTTTTGCTTTGGCGCCCCTTGTCGTCCTCATCATCCACGCCTATGCGCTGATGCATTTTATCATGCTCGGCAAAAAAGCTTCGCGTTTCCACAACGAATTGCGGCGCCAATTTCCCGACAGTGCGACGGAAACCCAAAAGAGCGGCGCTGCGCCGGACGGCGCGCATAAGGCAATTCGCGACAAGCTGCGGCGGCTGCTGCCAAGCAATATTTTCGTCCAAATCCTCGCCGGGCCGCCGGAACTGCGCACCGGTATTTTCGGGTCGATGCTGAAACTCATCGCCCTTACGACGCTTGTCGTCTTTCCAATTCTGCTGCTGCTCCTGCTGCAGATTCAGTTCCTGCCTTTTCACGATTGGAAGATCACAGACGCGCAGAGGGCCGCGCTTTTTCTCGACATTGTGCTCTTGTGGCTGCTGCGGCCGCCGATTCTCGCGGATTTGAGCGTCGAAAGTTCCGGGCGCGCTCGCCTTTTCAATCGGGCGGTGCGCGACTTCGGGCTTGTCCTCGCGGGAGTCATGAGCATCGCGGCCTTCTGGTTCTCAATCGTGGTCGCGACCATCCCCGGCGAATGGCAGGAAACGGCGCTCGGCGCGCTCGATAGACCCCCGTGGCGGATCGCCGATTATGTAGATGACGAAGGAAAACCCAAGTTATTTTCGACTCGCGATCTCTTGTTCGCGGGTGAGGTGGATCCAACAACCCGAAGACGAAAGAGCCTGTTCTCGAACACTTTGGTCTTGCCGGGCTTCAACCTTTACGAGGCGTTGAAAGTCGACGATCCGAAAAAGCTCGCGTGGAAAAAACATCTTTTCGATCTTCGCGGCCGCCATTTGGAAAAAGCCGTGTTGGATGGCGCCGATCTCAGCAAGGTCGATTTGACGGGAGCATACCTTGGGCGCGCGTTGCTCGTTGGTGCGCGGCTTCAGGGCGCGTCGCTCGATGGGGCAGCGCTTCAGGGCGCGTCGCTCTTTAGGGCAAATCTGCAGGGCGCGTCGCTTGGTGGCGCGCAGCTGCAGGGCGCGTCGCTTGGTAGCGCGGAGCTGCAGGGCGCGTCGCTCGATGGGGCAGCGCTTCAGGGCGCGTCGCTCTTTAGGGCAAATCTGCAGGGCGCGTCGCTTGGTAGCGCGCAGCTGCAGGGCGCGTGGTTCGAAGAGGCGCGGCTTCAGGGCGCGTCGCTTCAGGGTGCGCAGCTTCAGGGCGCGTCGCTCTTTTTAGCGAAGCTGCAGGGCGCGTCGCTCCTGGAGGCGCAGCTGGAGGGCGCGTCGCTCAAAGACGCTCAACTCCAAGGCGCGTCGCTTTACGCGGCGAAAGTCAATGCGGCCGACTTTTCGGGTGCCTTTCTGTGGCGCACAATCTGGGGAGAGATAGACCAAGCGAAACTTGGAGCGGTCCGGCTTGATAGGTTAACGGAGCTGTGGAGGCCCGGTTGGCAAAATTCTGGTTTTCACTCATTGGACTCCAAGGCCTATGCCGAGCTTCGGGTCTCGATGAACGGCATCCCCGAAGGCAAGATGCGGATGCGGGACGAGGCGCTGAAGAAGATCGAAAAGCTCGACTGCGGTAGCTCAGACAAGACACTGGCCTCATGCGATCCCCTCGCCAACCCGCCGCCTGAAGTCTTGGCCTGGCAAGAGAAGCTCGCAGCTGCCAGTGTCGATGACACGGCATATGCAAAAGCGCTCGCCACGGAGCTGCAGGGCCTCGTCTGCGCTAACGACGCGAACGCGATTTACGTTTTGCGCGGAATAGTTAGAAAGGAGCCGATGCAAGTGGCGCGGTTTGCCGCGACTCACCGCGAAGCCCCCGCGCTCGTGGATTACATCATGAGCAAGGACTGTCCGGTTTCCACCTCGCTGACCGACGACGACAAGGCGAAGCTGCTGCAAATCAAGCAAGACGCTGAGAAAAAGTTCCCGTCTCCCCCGACATCGAAGAAAGAGAACTAAACTGGCAACCGGCCCCTGGGCAGCACGACGATGCGATGGCGTTTAAGCACGCCATCGCTGAGGAGTGACTGTAATCCGATCCAAAATTATCAGCGGTCACTAAGCTCGCTGCTCAAAGAACTTTGCACGTTGAAACAATTTCTTTTGCTGCCACCGCCTAAAGCACTCTTTGTGAAAATATCGCGTGCCGTAGCTACAACGCACATCGCCTGCCGCGAACCGTTCAACGCACTCATGGCAGTATGAACAACGTTGTTTCCTATCATCTTTCTTGATCCGTGGCGGATCGAGCCGGAAGTGTGTCATGATCTTCACCTAAATGCCAAGCTGAATATAAACGCTAACAATGTGACAAAAATTGCACTGAAAAGCGATTTTCTTACGCGCTATAGGCCATAGCTTTCTCCAACACATCACCCATCCGAGGGACGACATTGTTGATCCCAACGCATCGCCAAAAAACCGTGCCAAAATGAAACAGCACCAGCGATAGACGATTCCATTCGTCACAATCGCAGGCGAATTCCCGCCCGTTTGATTTTAAAGAAGCAAATCCCTGGCTGCTTCTGATGAGGGTAGCTCCGTTTCGGACATAAAAATAATTCAAAACATCATTCCCGCGGCCTTGGCGAAAACTTGCATGCATCAGCCGCAGTCACGCGTTGAACATGCTCTTCGATCTCGTGAAGCCTTGACTTTGTTAAGAACGCTACAAGAGTATCTGTCGCCTCTTTGACATTGGCTTGTATTTCCTTACGCACCGAGCAAAGATTTCCAGCCTGTTTGGTCGCTAAGTTAGAAACTTTTTCGCTTTCATCGTACAATAGCAGAACAGAACAACACATATTATGAGCATATATTCGCCCAGAACGACTAGTCACCATCGCCTTGTCTGAGAGCCTCTGGGAAACAAGTTCCTTTCGTATTTGAATCGATTTTTTTCTCAAATTGAGGACCTCGTCCTTTATAATACCAAAACGGTCAAGCAAGTCATGATAGTCATCAAAAATAGCGCGTATAAGATTTGACTTTATTGTTCTTTTTATAAACGACTGCTCGTAAACCCTGTTAGGAAAGTCTTTTATTATTTCGCCTGGAATTTCATAATCAAAGTAATTTGTGGCGTCAAGCAAAGTAGAAGCTTGCATTGGTTTGCTAGGCATAAACTCATTCGTACAATAATTATCATCTTTTCGAGCAATCTCTATTTCGTCTGCGCACGAGGTATGTAATTCAAGAAAGTCATTATCGTTAATGAAATATATAGATTCAACGTCACTCATATACTCTGACTGAACTATATCAACGTTTCCGAGAGCCTCATTTGCTTGTTGAATTTTCTCATTCGTGTCTTCAATCCATTTTTGACCAAAAAAGGCCAATAGCCCTACGGAAACGCCGAATATTACTACCGCCAGCTTTATAAACAGATCGCTGATAGCCTTAAAAAATTCACCATCAGGCCCTTTGCGCAGAAAAACCAAGCCTATCACTATGAAAGCGCACCCAAGTATAAGTGCTATAACGAACACAATTGAAATCATGTTTTCCTCCGCAAAAACAAAGTTTCTTTGCCAGGCGCAAACAGAGCTTTTTACCTTGCCATCGAATTTGCCCATGTGCCGTTATATCTTTTTGCAATAGGTCCGGCAAAGGTCGCTTTTGTAACATTGCGCATTAGCCTGCGCCGTTAACATCCTTCCGCAAAAGGCAGGAAGAGCGCATCGCCAATAATTCGTGAATCGTAACAAAATGAAACAATAACACGTAAATTACGCCAATGGAGAATGCCACTATTTTTGCCATTGCCTCGGGCGCGGGGCGCGCCGCGATCGCGGTCCTGCGCCTCTCGCGGCGCGGCGGTGCGGACAATGCACCGGTACGCCAGCTAGAAGCCGCCGCCGGGGTTGGACCTTTCCGCCCCGTCGTCTCATAGTGCCGCCATGAACGCCCTTCTGTTCGACACGCTCCGGCTCTCCCGCATCCTCCGCGACAAGGGGCATTTTACCCCCGAACAAGCCGAAGCCTTGGCCGAGGCTTTGGGCGAAGTGAGCCACGGCGCTCTCGCCACCAAGGCCGATTTGGCGGATCTCGCCACCAAGGCCGATCTGGCGGCGGTACGGACCGAAATCGCCGAATTGCGAACCGAACTGAAAACCGGGATCGCCGAATTGCGAACCGAACTGAAAACCGAGATCGCCGAACTGAGGATGGAACTGAAAACCGAAATCGCGGAGACGAAAACTGACCTCTTGAAATGGATCATAGGCGCGATCGGTTTTCAGACTGTGGTGATTCTCGGCGCGCTCATCTCGCTTGTCAAAATCTTCGCCAAGTAAATTCCTCGCTCCCAGACCAAAGCTTGCAAAATCGCCAGCGGCGATACCGGCTCGTTGTCCCGACGAGGTGAGTTCCAATACCGGCAATAAACTCTATGGACAACGACACGATCTTCGCCATCGCCTCGGGCGCGCGGGCGCGCCGCGATCGCCGTTTTGGGCCTCTCGGGGCCGGCGGTGCGGACAATCGTCGAGGCCTTGCGGGAAAGCTTCCTGAAGCCCATGCGGCGGTACTCGCAATCTTCCGCGATCCCGCCACGCATCTCTCGACATACGCGGTGAAAATTGTATCATGTCACGCAACTTCTTCATTCGGGTTTTTTTTGAGAAAGTCATGGCTTATCTTTTACCCCATTTCGAGCACGACGTATTCGTCAGCTTTTCGCACGGCGATCCGCGTGGCACCGGGAACACGCCACTCAAGAAATGGACCTTTGAACTGCTTCATGAACTCGAGGACCATATTCTGGCTATCGATCCGGAATTCGTCGACGTGGTCATTTGGCGCGACGAAAAGCTCGATCCCACCTTGCACCTGACCCCTGAACTAAAAGCGAAAGTCAAATCCTCGGGAATTCTGTTCATCGTCATGTCGCCACACTATCTTAAGTCGCGTTGGTGCAGTGACGAGCTCAATTGGTTTCGCGAGCAGATCCAAGATCGCGCACAAGACCCCGAGCGTGTTTTTATCATTCGCGCGCTCCGGACCGATGCAAGCGAATGGCCCGATTTCTTGCGCGACGAACGCGGCTTCGCGCCGATCGGCTTCTCCTTCCATAATCCGCAAAATGATACGCCATACCGCTGGGCAGGCAGTCGCGAAAACGATGACGAGTATCTGAAATGTCTGGGCACGCTTCGGACCACCCTGACCAAGCGACTGCGTGAATTGCGCGACCGCGCGCAAAAGCGCGCCGAGATACGAGTGACGCCTCGACGTACAGCCGGCGGTATGCAACGCATTTTTCTATACGCGCGCACCGAGGATGCTCCGCTCCGCCAGGAAGTCCATCGACTCCTCTTCCAAGACGGAATCACTCCGATCAGCTCCCCGATTAGTCCTGGCAAAGAACTCGCTGATTGGACGCGCGAGAGCAAAATTCGGATCGAAGCCGCCAAGCGCTGCGACGCGCTGGCGCTCGTGCGCTCCGAAGAGGACGAGAATTTTGTCGACACCTTACTCGATATAGGCCTTTCCGAACGCGAAACCATTAAATCGGCGCGAGGCTTCCCGCTGCCTTGTGCCGTGCTCGACCAATCCGGAGAGGAGTTGCCAATCGACGTTTCAGGATGGGGCATCGAACGTTTCGACTTGCGCAATGATCATTGGCGCGGCGATTTCCGGCAATGGCTGGACAAGGCCGAAGCCCAACCGGCGCGGCAGTGACTGTGACCACGACGGAACTCCCCGCGAATCTGCTCTCGGCGACGCTGCCGAAGCGCCCCTATCCGGGTCTACGGCCCTTCGAGGAAAAGGAATGGATGATCTTCTTCGGCCGGGAAAAAATGACCGCGGATGTGATCGAGCGTCTGGCGCGCCAACGGCTCGTGTTCATTCACGGCGCGTCAGGTTCGGGAAAATCTTCCTTGGTGCGCGCCGGCGTGCTCCCGAAGCTCGCGCGCCAACACCTACGCCACGGCGAGGCATGGCACCCTTGCACAATGCGTCCTTCCGGCGGCCCCTTGTGGAACCTTGCGCAAGAATTTGCCCGGCTTGAGGGCCGTCCGGGCGAGAGTGCGCGGGTCGATGAGATCGTGCGTCTATTCGCCCGCCGCGGAGCGACTCTCGCATCGGTCGCAGGCGAAATTGAGGGGCTTGCTGGCAAACGGCTGTGCATTCTGGTCGATCAATTCGAGGAACTGTTCCGGTTCGAACGCGAAATCAGCCGCGAGGAGGCGGAACTTTTCATTGATCTCCTTATCGGAGAAATCGATACCACGAGCGAATTGGATGAAGACGAGTTCGGGCCACCGGCGCCGCCTGCCCCGGTAAACGAGCGCCACGCGAAAGTCCATATCGCTATCACGATGCGCTCCGAATCCCTTGGCGAATGCACGCGTTTCGACGGGCTTGCCGAAGCCATTAACCGCACACAATACCTCGTGCCGCGCATGAGCCGTGAGGCGCTTCTAAGAGCGATCCAACGCCCGGCGCAAATCTACGGGGGCGAGGTAACCATCGAACTCGCCGAGCGCTTAATCGCCGAGGTGCGCGGCCGCGAGGACGAATTGCCGCTCATTCAGCACGGTTTGATGTTGTTGTGGAACACGGCATTGGCGAAGTCGAACGAGAAAATAAATTTGGACGTTGGCTTGCTCGACAAGGGCGTCTCGCTTGCTTCTTTGCTGTCCAATCACGCGGATGAGATCATGGTAACCGTCGCTCCAGACTTGCGGCGCAGTCGAGCTGTCGAAAACCTGTTTCGCGCGCTTATCGAGCAAACAGCAAAGAAACAAGCCATCCGCAGACCGCAGCAATTCAAAGAGCTCGCCGCAATCTCGAATGTCGACACACAGGAACTGAGAACCATTATCGATGCGTTTCGCAAAGACGGCGTCTCGTTTCTGACGCCCCCTATTTCAACTGAGATCAAAGACGAAACAACGATCGACATCGGCCACGAAGCGCTATTTCGCTGTTGGAAGAAAATCTCCGACCAGAAAGACGGCTGGCTGAAACGCGAGACCGAGGACGGCATACTTTGGAACTTGCTGCTCGCCGAAGCCATGGACTTCGCGACCAATCCGAAACGGGTATTGTCCCATGCAAAGGTGCAGGATGTGAACCGTTGGCTCGCGAGGAAGACGAAGCCTTGGTGCAACCGCTATGGCGGAAATTGGGACTTGGTCGACACGTTACTCAAGGTTAGCGGGCGAGAGGCCAGCTATATGCGTGATGTAAACGCCTTCGCGACAGTGGCCGTTCTTTTGCTTATAATCACCAGTTGTTGGATAATATCGTATATTTTCAGTGAAAACATGTTATTAATTGTTATATTTTTTATATCAACATGTATATTTTTTTTCTTTTGTGTTATTCTTGGATTCATTGTTTTAACTAAAAAAATAAACAAATTTCGCGTCAGAGGATTTTCCAGAAATTAATATGAAGAACAATTTGTGGAATTTCATTAGAGGTAATCTTTTTAAGTAGGATCATATCCTGCCCTTTGGAAATAGTTAAGTTCACGGTAGAATATCCGTTATTTCCTCGGATGGCTTCGTCGGAATCCGCAAACAGCGGTACACGGCTTTGAGCAATCTCTTACAATGTGCACAAGCAATCACTCGCGAACCGCCAAAAAGAAACAATTAAATTTGCCCTATGGTCAATGACACAATCTTCGCCATTGCCTCGGGCGCGGGCCGCGCCGCGATCGCGGTCCTGCGCCTCTCGGGGCCGGAGGTGCGGACAATTGTCGAGGGCCTTGCCGGAAAGCTTCCCGAACCCCGTTTTGCCGCGCTCGCAACGTTCCGCGATCCCGCCACCGGCGAAGCCATCGACAAGGGGTTTGTGATTTTCTCCCCCGCGCGAAAAACTTATACGGGCGAGGACTATGCCGAATTCCATGTCCATGGCGGCCGCGCCGTCGTCGCCGCCATGGTCAAGGCCATCGGCGCCATCGCGGGCGCCCGCCCAGCCGAGCCGGGGGAGTTCACCCGCCGCGCGCTTTTAAACGGCAAGATGGATCTGGCGGAGGTCGAAGGCCTCGCCGATCTCATCGACGCGGAAACCGAATGGCAGCGCCGCGCCGCCCTTCGTCAGGCTCAGGGCGTGCTCGGGCGTCAGGCCGCGATCTGGCGGGGCGCGCTCCTCGAGGCGGCGGCGCTCCTCGAAGCCGAGATCGATTTTCCCGAGGAAGAGGGCGTGCCGGGATCTGCCGGGCGGCGCGCGGGCGAAATCCTCGCCCCCGTTCTTGCCGGGTTGAAATCCGAACTCGCCGCGGGAGGCGCCGGGGAGCGGCTGCGCGAGGGCGCGATCATCGTCATCGCCGGGCCGCCCAACGCGGGAAAATCGACGCTTCTGAATGCGCTCGCGCGCCGCGACGTGGCGATTGTCTCGCCCTTCGCCGGCACCACGCGTGATATAATCGAAGTACATCTCGATCTAGGCGGCTGCCCGGTCAGTTTGATCGACACGGCGGGCTTGCGGGAGAGTTTTGACGCCGTCGAAGGGATCGGCATTTTCCGCGCGCGAGACAAGGCCGAGTCTGCCGACCTAGTTCTGTGGCTCTCCGAGGCTTGCGCGCCCGTCCCGCCCGGCGTTCAAGGCGGCGCGGTCTGGCCGGTCTTCACCAAAAGCGATCTTTTGCCTTCTACCGAGAGACAAAGCTTAGGGCTTTACATCAGCGCGGAGAGCGGCGAAAATCTCGATTGCCTGCTCAAAAAAATGGAAAAGTTTGCAAGCGCGGCGGTGAGCGGCGGCCATGCGGGCTTGATCGCGCGGGAGCGCCACCGCATGGCCTTCGAGAGGGCCGCGTCTGCGCTCGGCCGGATTTTGGACGATCCCGGCGCCCCGGCGGAATTGCTGGCGGAAGACTTGCGCGTGGCGATGGTTTCGCTGCAAAGACTAACCGGCGTGGTGGACGTCGAGGATATTTTGGGCGAAATTTTCGCGCGATTTTGCGTCGGGAAGTGAGCGCGGGGGCCAAAATGTTTCACGTGAAACGTTTTTAGATTACTTCTAAACAAGAATATCGGAGGCCTGAGGCGATGCCAGGCACTTTTGACGTGATCGTGGTGGGCGGCGGGCATGCCGGCTGCGAAGCGGCGGCCGCCGCCGCGCGCATGGGCGCGAACACCGCGCTCGTCACGCTTTCCTTTGCCACGATCGGCACCATGTCCTGCAACCCCGCCATCGGCGGGCTCGGCAAGGGCCATCTCGTGCGCGAAATCGACGCTCTCGACGGGTTCATGGGAAGAGTCGCGGACAAGGCCGGAATCCAATTTCGCGTTCTAAACCGCGCGAAAGGCCCCGCGGTGCGCGGCCCAAGGGCACAGATCGACCGCAAGCTCTACCGTGAGGCGATGCAGGAGGCAATCCGCGACATCGCAAATCTCAGCGTGATCGACGCCGAGGCCGCCGATCTTCTCCTGGTAAACGGCCGCGTCGGAGGCATCGAGACCGTCAATGGCGAAACGATCGGCTGCGGCGCGCTTGTCCTCACGACCGGGACGTTTTTGCGCGGCGTCATCCATATCGGCGCCAAAACCTTTCCGGCGGGCCGCATGGGGGAAAGCCCGGCGATCCGCCTCGGCGAGAGACTCCAGGAACTAGGTCTTGGCCTCGGGCGCCTCAAAACCGGAACTCCGCCAAGGCTCGATGGCGGCACGATCGATTGGGACATGCTCGAACGCCAGAGCGGCGATGCCGAGCCGGAGCCCTTTTCCATTCTGACCGAGGCGATCCTCAGCCCGCAGGTCGATTGCTTCATCACCCATACGACTCCCGAGGGCCATGCAATCATCGAAAAAAATCTCGGCGCATCGCCGGTCTATTCCGGCGCGATTTCGGGCCGGGGGCCGCGCTATTGCCCCTCGATCGAAGACAAGGTGGTTCGTTTCAAGGAGCGCGAGGCGCATCAGATTTTCCTCGAACCGGAGGGATTAGACGATACCACCATCTATCCAAACGGCATTTCGACCTCCCTGCCCGAGGCGATTCAGGCGCAATTCCTCCATACCATTCCCGGTCTTTCCAAGGCCCAAATGCTCCGTCCTGGTTATGCGATCGAATACGATTTCGTCGACCCGCGCGCCTTGCACCCGAGCCTGGAGACAAAAAAAATTCACGGCCTTTTTCTTGCCGGGCAGATCAATGGCACGACAGGCTACGAGGAGGCGGCCGCGCAAGGCCTCGTCGCGGGGCTCAATGCCGCGTTGGGGGCGGGCGGCAAGGACGCCGCGATTTTCAGCCGCTCGGCCGCCTATATCGGCGTCATGATCGACGATTTGGTGATGAAGGGGGTGAGCGAGCCCTACCGCATGTTTACCTCCCGCGCCGAATATCGCTTGTCGCTGCGCGCCGACAACGCCGATCAACGGCTGACCGCTTGGGGGGCGGGTCTCGGCTGCGTCGGGGCGGAGCGGCGGCGGGCCTATGCCATGAAGGAGGCGGCCCTCGCCCGCGCGCGGGCGCTGCTCGAAAGGTTGAGCCTCACCCCAAACGAGGCGGCGCGGCAGGGGTTCAAGGTCAATTGCGACGGAATCCGCCGGACCGCATTCGACCTCCTGGCTCTGCCAGGCGTTTCGATCGAGAGCCTGCGGGCGATCTGGCCGGAACTTGGCGAGGTCTCGCCAAAGGCCGCCGCGCAAATCGAAATCGACGCCAAATATGCGGTCTATCTCGACCGCCAGACGAAAGACATCGAAGCCTTCCGCCGCGACGAGGCGCTGACCATCCCCGACGACGTCGATTATGCTCTGCTGCCCGGCCTTTCCAGCGAGATACGGGCGCGGCTCGGCCTCGTCCGGCCGCGCACCATGGGGCAGGCCGGACGAATCGAGGGAATGACGCCCGCCGCCATGACCCTGCTTGCCGCAAAGCTTCGCCGCGCCGGCGCTGGTTCCTGAGCGTTGTCGCGCGTCCGCCGGCGCCCCCACTCTCTCCTCGCGGACCTTCCGGAGGAGACGCTGCGGCGGTTGGAAATCTACGCAAATCTTCTCGAGAAATGGCAGCGTGTCATCAATCTCGTGGGCAAATCGAGCCTGGCCGACCTCTGGATCCGGCATTTCGCCGATTCGCTCCAAGTCGCGGAGGCGGTGCCCGAGGCGCGGCGTTGGCTCGATCTCGGCGCGGGCGCCGGCTTTCCGGGGCTTGTAACCGCAATCAAATATGCGGAGGCGCCGGTCGCGCGGGTGCATCTCGTCGAGGCCGATCGGCGCAAATGCGCCTTCCTGCAAAATGTGATACGCGAAACAGCGGCGCCTGCGATCGTCCACTGCGGCAGACTCGAAAAGATCCTGCCCGCCTTCGAAGAGAAGATCGATGCGGTGAGCGCGCGGGCGTTGGCGCCGCTCGACGCGCTCTTGCGTTACGCGGAAAAATTCATCGACCACGGCGCGGTTGGGGTTTTTTCCAAGGGAAAACAGTTTGAGGCGGAATTGACCGATTCATTAACGGCCGGTAAATACTTAATCACGACGATCGCGAGCCAAACCTGTCCCACGGCGCGCCTGGTGCTGGTCAGGCGCAGGGCAGGGGGTGGACCAGTTTGATTTAGGCACTCGATCTAAGTAATTGTTGAAGTATATATAGTCTAGTGCACGCCTTTATACCAAAACATCAAAAGAATAATCAATGTATACCTCTCATACCAACTCCGTAAACCATGATCTGTTGAGACTGGCCGTCATTGCGAGCGAAGCGAAGCAATCCAGGAGTCGTAAGCGTATTCTGGATTGTACGTTTCCGGAACATCTTCCCATGATGGTCTTTATTGCGACAGATGGGAGGGTGGGAAGGCGAGATCGTTTCTGGATGGAACGCGAGTTCGCAAGCAATCTCGATCCGTCTTCCCCCCCTCTGCGGTCTTGAGCGCGAACGGTAGAAGGGGCGTTGCAGCCCGAGTTTACAATCCAGCGCCAGAGGACCTTTACCTCCTTTGCAAGAGGCGTTGTCATGGTAGCTCGATCCTTGATGGGCGCA
>Ga0185299_10004036_pt1 | contig 18271 bp, 12 predicted proteins | sample PaiPotPPA55metaG_FD_128002 | JGI IMG/M metagenome (GOLD analysis project Ga0185299, IMG submission 128002) | Iron sulfur acid spring bacterial and archeal communities from Banff, Canada, to study Microbial Dark Matter (Phase II) - Paint Pots PPA... ...
AGCGCCTGCTCCAACTCGCAACGTCCCAACCGCGCCCCTGCGGGATGGCGTCTTAGTCTATCAGTGCAAAGACGCGGCCGCATGCCCGGCCAGCACGGTGCAGGGCCAAAGCGGTCAGACCTATCAGATTGCGGCTGGCAACTTTGGTTTGCCACCGACTTCGACCGGCCCAGGTGCTTCGGTGCAGAGCCTGGACCCTGCTGGGTTGGGCGTCAATCCGGCGATGATCACCTATATGACGAACCTTCCGAACGGTAATACACCCGAGTCAGGGTTTGATGGCGGCCGTTCCTTCAGCGGTCTAAACTTCGATACACTGCTACCAACGAAGGGCAACCTCTACACCGCCCGCGTTGACTACAACCTCACGCAGGACGGGCGCCAGACGCTTTTTGCGCGCGGATCGCTCGAAGGATTGAGCACCGGCTTGCTTCCTGGTCAGTTCCCCGGGGAACCCTCAGCACAAACTTTGCTGAACAACAGCCGAGGGGTTGCGGTGAACTACAACGCGCAGATCGGTCCGGCTATGGTAAATAGCTTGCGTTACGGTCTGACCAGAATCGGCGTAAATCTATCGGGGGCCAGCGGTTCATCCTTCGATGTCCGCAGCTTCAGCGACGTCACTGACTTTGCAGCCCGCCCCAATATTCGCACCGTGCCAGTGAATCAGGTGAGCGACGACTTGACTTGGAATCGAGGCCGGCACACATTGTCGTTCGGAGGTTCGCTGTATTTTGTCCGTGACCACAACATTAACGGCCTGAATTCCTTTCCGGCCTTCGACGTGAATAATGGCTTTTGCGTGAACCTCTGCGAAGATGCGCTCCCCGACGGCACGAATGCCCCGGCGGCCAAAAGTGCGACGTCCTTCACGCGTGCTTTCATGATGCTGACGGGTTCGATTACGCAAGTCGACGCGACTTTCTTTGCGAACCCCCAGGGCCAAACGCAGCAATTTGGAAGTCTTGAGAATCGGAAGTTTGCCGAAAATCTGTTTGAATCGTATGTGCAGGACAGCTGGAAGGTGCGCTCAAATCTCACCGTGACACTCGGACTCCATTACGGTTATGAAACGCCCCCCTGGGAAGTTAATGGCTTCCAGGTCGCGCCGACGTTCGACATCGGGCAATACTTCAGGCAGCGTGAAATAAATATGGTGCAAGGGATCTCGTCCAGCGCCTCGCCGCTGCTGAGCTGGAATCTGGCCGGCAAGGCAAATGGCAGGAACTCTTGGTTTGACCCGAACTATCATGACTTTGCACCCCGGCTTGCTCTCGCCTATTCACCGAACTTCGATTATGACTGGGCACGGAAAGTCTTTGGAAACGGAACCCAGTCTGTGTTTCGGCTCGGCACCGGGATTTTTTACGATCGCGTTGGCCAGGCGCTCGCAGTGGACGCCGACCAAAATGGCTCCCCGGGAATTGCCACATTCCTTATCGACGGGTCCCAACAATTCTCTCTTGCTACGGCGCCCCGGTTCGGCGGCACTTGCTCAAACACAGGATGCACCGGCCTTCCCCTGGCAGCACAACCATTTTTTGCTCCACCGCCTGCGCAGTTCTCTTTCCCGGTCACTCCGGTGGCCAATGCCTCGAACCTGGGCTTTGCCGTGGATCCCCATCTAAAGACCCCTTACACCATCCACCTGACAGCTTCCTGGCAGCGCCAATTGCCAAAGGGCGTCGTTCTCGACGTTGCTTACGTGGGAACGCTCGGCCGGCGGCTGCTCGGTAAGGCTGACTTTGCTCAGTACTTGGACCTCACAGACACAGCGTCGAAGACAGATCTTTTCACTGCCTATCGCCAGATAGCAAAGCTCAATCAAGCCTCACCATCGAGCTCCGGCGCAGCGATCGACCCCTTTGATCCGACGAACGCAGCTCTCAAATCGATTCCGACAGTTCCGTATTTTAGCAACCTCCTCCCGAACATGCCGGCATTCGACGCGGCAGCCCTGTGCAACCCAAGTTCTCCGAATTTTGCCGCGTGTCAAGCGGGTTACAGTGCTCTCACCCCAACTCAGGCCTTCTATGCATTTACGTCAATAGCCTCCGGAGCGGCCTTTGGCGGATCAGCTTCTTGGTCGTGTGCTCTATTCGCGCTTGATACGGATCCGCAATTTGGCCTCCCGACTCCGTGGAACTCGAAGCTCGATCCCAACGGAACCGGCTTCGTCTTGTTCCCACAGCAGTTCGCTCAACTAGATGCTTGGACCAACTTTGCGAATTCGAACTACCACAGCCTGCAAGTCACGGTTAAGAAGGTCGTGCCTTACGGTTCGTTTGCTTTCAACTACGTGTTTTCGAAATCGATCGACAACGATTCGACGGCGGAAAACGCTGATGCGTTCAGTGCCAATGGGACGGCCACGGGTTTGATTCAAAATCCATTTGATCTTCGCTTGAATCGAGGCCTTTCTGACTTCAACCTGAAGCACAATTTCAACGGCAGCGCCGTAATCGACTTGCCAGTCGGAAGGGGCCACCGGTTCCTTGGCGATTCGGGTCCATGGATGAACGCCTTGGTCGGCGGTTGGGAAGTCACCTCCGCTATGAGGTGGCATTCGGGGTTTCCATTGAGCCCTGGGAACGGGTTCAACTTCCCGACCAACTTCTTCCTCACGTCGGCCGGGACGCTCATAAATCCGCTAAAGACGCACGTGACAAGAAACGTCGGCAAGGTTGATGCCAACGGCAATCCGGTGCTTCCGAATCTGTTCTCGAATAAGGACGCTGCCCTGGCGGACGTCACTTTTACCCTGCCTGGATTGCCAGGGTCGCGAAACGTGTTGACGGGCCCGGCATACGCGTCGCTGGATACGGGAATCAACAAGAGCTTCCGCATAACCGAGCGCCAGCGCTTGCAACTCAGAGTAACGGCGTTCAACGTGTTCAACAGCGTCAATTTCAGCGACAGAACCCTTTCACTCGACCCCACTTCGCAGGCCACGTTTGGTACATTCACCGGCACTGCAAGCCAGGGCCAGGCGTTCGGGCGGCAGATAGAATTCGGAGCCCGCTACGAGTTTTAACTAATCCTAAACTCGATTCACAGAAGGCCCTCGCTTCGGTGAGGGCCTTCTTCTTTTCGGGCGGTTCGGAGCCGGCTCTCATACAAAACGAACCGTCAGTTACAGCACAGACCTTTGCTTTTCACTCGCTAACGCTTAAAATTCCCTTTGCCTCGCGCACCCTCATCTTCCGGTTTCGCAACGCCATCAAAACGGCGTCCACAGCTTTCGCGCCGCGAAATGCTCGGCGCCTTAACGCTCGCGGGCGGCGGAATCTGCGTCGGCCTCGATAAAATCCTGTTGCCCCCGTCAGCGCTCGCACGAACGCGCAATTCGTTTGCTGGCGGCGAGATGCTCGGAATTGTTCCCTTCGCGCGCGAGGGCAGGCCTCCCATGGATACGCCCATTGGCGAGGATCTCGACGGCCGTCTCTACACGGATTTATCCGCGCTCACTCCGGAGCAGCCGGTCACGCCGCTGGAACACTTTTACCTTCGCACGCGCGCGTCGGCATTGCTGAAGGATGCCGACGTTCAATCCATCGAGCTGCGCGGACTCACCGGCGCCCCGCTGCATATCAGCGCGGAAGAATTGCGCACCAAGGCGCGGCCGATGGGCCGTCACCTGCTGGAGTGCGCGGGGAACACGCGCGACGGCCGCTTCGGCTTAATTAGCGTCGCGGATTGGACCGGCGTCCTGCTGACCGACGTTCTCGAGCGCCTCCCCGCCGCGCCCGAAGATCGCAAAAACCTCCAGGACGCAATGCAAGATGACGCGCGCATCGTCGTCTCCGGCTTCGATACCTACGCCTCGCAATCCGCAAGCTCAACGCCCGGCGCAAGCTGGATTTTCTCGCGCGACGATCTCCGCTCAACGGGGGCATTCCTCGCCACGGAAATGGAGGGCCAGCCGCTCACCCGCGACCACGGCGCGCCTGTTCGCCTGGTCGTTCCCGGCTGGTATGGCTGCACCTGCATCAAGTGGCTTACGGAAATCCGCGCCGTGCCCGGCGACGCGCCGCCCACCTCGCAAATGCACGAATTCGCTTTTCGCACGATGCAGCGTGGCTCGCCGAAGCTGGCGCGCGATTACCAGCCCCCCGCGATCGATCAGGCAGCGATGGCCACGCGCGTCGAAAAATGGCGGGTGGATGAGAGAATCAAATATCGAGTCGCCGGCATCCTGTGGGGCGGGACTTTACCTGTGAAGCGCCTTGAAATCCGCTTCAACCCCGAGCAAGATTACGTTCCGGTAGACGAGTTCGATCGGCGCGAGAACTCGAATAAAAATGACCCGTGGAGTTTTTGGAGCCATTCCTGGACGCCGGCGTCGCCGGGAATCTACTTGCTGCGCCTGCGAGTCGCAGAGCCTGTGGTGCAGATGCGCCGGCTCGACATGGGATTTTACGTTCGACAAGTAGAAATCACGGAAGTCTAGGGGTCGCTTATCGCCCGCTTTATTTTAATCGCAAGCGTTCTGGCCTTGGCGCTATCGGCGCCGCCAGCTTTGCTTTCGCACCGGTCCGCACCCGCTCAGCGTGAATCCCACGACGCAAACATGGTCGGGTGGGTCCCGCGCGAAATCCTCGAGCGGCCCGTCCCGCTGCGCCAGGGAGTCGGCACGCTGCACGACGCGGTAACCACATCATCGCCCCAAGCACAGTCCTTCTACGATCAAGGCTTCGCGTACCTCAACTCTTTTGTTTGGATCGAAGCCGCGCGATCGTTCCATCAGGCCCTCCGCTTCGATCCCAGAATCGCCATGGCCTATGTCGGCCTCTCCGACGCGTACGTCGGGCTCGCCGATCCCGCCTCAGCACGCGCGGCGATAGAAAAGGCGCAGTCCCTGGCGGACTCCGTCACGGAACCAGAGCGCCGTAAAATTGAAATTCACGCCTTGCTTCTCGCGTGGCTGGGTGATTCCGATTTACAAAAATATTTTGCGTATCGCACCGCCATCACCGCCGCAATCGCGGCGACTCCGAACGACCCATGGCTCTGGATTCAGCGCGGGTTCGCCGAAGAAGGCACCCCGCACGCGCACGGACAGAATGGCGGACCCGACACCATCGCTTTTTACGAAGCGGCGCTCGCTCTCGCTCCCGACGAATTCGCCGCCCATCACTATCTCGCGCACACCTACGAAACAATTGGCCGCCCCCGGGATGCCCTCGCGCAAAGCGAGATTTACGTGCGCATGGCTCCGGCAATCCCGCACGCGCACCACATGCACGGCCACGACCTCCGCTGGACCGGCCGCACCGAAGAAGCTATCGCCGAATTCCAGCGGGCCAATGAACTCGAAGAAAATTATTATCGCTCCGAAAATATTTCAGCGCGATTTGACTGGCACCACGTCCACAATCTGAGCCTGCTCGCGATGTGCTACGAAACGCTCGGTCAAATGAAATCGGCCGAGAAAGTTTTTCGCGAAGCGTTCGCACTGCCGGTATACAACGACCTCGCAGAGTTCAATCGCCGCGAATGGCCTGAATTCCTGCTCAGCCGCGGCCGCTACGACGAAGCTCTCGCAGCGGCGCAGGAACTCAACAATGGCCAAGGGGGCCAAGGGGGCCAATCGGGCCAATGGCCCATGGGCCGCTTCGCGGGCCACACCGCTGCCGGCCGCGCGCTGCTTCGCCTCAACCGCATCGACGAAGCGCAATCGGAGCTTTCGCTAGCGGAGCAGGAGCTCGAGCACGTTCCATCGTCCGTCGCCGCGCAATTGCCCGATTCGGGCCTTCTTAACGCCGAGATTCTCCTCCGCCGTGGCCGCACGGAAAAAAGCGATGCGCTCTTTCGCGAGATCGAGAAAAAAGTCCGCGCAGTTCCCGGCCCCGATTCCTGGAGCCAGGCCCTCTTTCAGCTCGACTCAATCGCAAGCATCGCCCGCGACGCCGGTGATTGGGACCTCGACGAATTCACTGCGCGCCAGATGATCGAGCATGACCCAAGCTACGCAGGGGGGTACTACGCGCTGGGCCTCGCCGCCGAACACAACGGCGCAAACGCCGCTGCGCGCGAACAGTTCGCGCAAGCCGCCCAGCGCTGGTCCAAAGCTGACCCCGAAATTCCCGAACTCGTGCAGCTCCGCCAAAAACTCGCAGCGTCACAAAAGTAATGCCAGGGCTCGTCATCGAGGCATCGGCGTCATCCACGGCGCGTACACTTAGTTGGTTAATACTGATGTGGTATTATTCGCCCGCGCGGCGTTCGTTCAAATGTAGGAGGCTTACGATGCGATTTGCCTGCGTCATTTTCGCTTTGAGTTGCTTCCTAGCTCCCGCCTTGGCTCAGGAAAAAACGGACGGCCCAACAAATGAGAAGGCTCAAAAGACATTCCAGGAAGCCCTAAAGCTTCTTCGCGAACGCAAAAAGGACTGGGCTCTCGACGCTTTCAAGAAAGCCGACAAGCAGGACGGCGGCCATTGCGCTGCCTGCCAGAAGCACATGCTTAAGTACGGAGTCGAGCTTGCAGATTGGAAAACCGCCGAACTTGCCGCGGAGGAGATGGTGGGGGAAGCCCAAAGCGACCGGGATAAAGCCGTCGCGCACTATCAATTTGCAATCGTGCTGATGCAAGAGGGATTGCAAAAACACAGAGACGACTTTTTCTCTCGAGCGCACGATGAGATCGCTAAAGCGCTGGCTCCCAATCCGAATTTCCCGGAAGCGTTGTTCCTCGATGGCAGGGTGCTCGCGAATTTGCACCAGGACGACGCCGCAAAAACCAGCTTTGAGAAGTACGCGAAGATGAAACCGGAGGATGATCCCAACCGCCAGCGCGCGCTTCGATATATCGATCATCCTGAGCTCGCGCGCGCCAGGATGGCGCCGGCCTTCGCGGTAACCACCCTGGACGGCAAGCAGGTTTCCATGGACGACCTGCAAGGCAAAGTTGTGCTGCTCGATTTCTGGGCCACGTGGTGCGGACCCTGCCGCGAGGCTCTGCCGCATATTCGCAACGTCTCAAAAAAGTTCGCAGGCGAACCCCTGGTAATCCTCAGCGTGAGCCTCGACAGCGACGAGCAGAAGTGGAAAGCCTTCATCGGCCAGAACGAAATGACCTGGCCGCAATATCGCGACGGCGGCTTCACGGGTCCGGTAGCGAAGCTGTTTGGCGTCAATGCCATTCCGCATACTTTCACAATCGACGCGGACGGCGTACTTCAGGAAGAACACATCGGAGACGCCTCAATCGAGGGCAAGCTGAAAAAACTCCTCGGCCGCGCCCGCGAATTGCAGTCAACCCAAACCCCCGCGAAATGAAGCCAATTCGGATAATGAAAAAGGCGCCCTAAGTATATTTTGCGACAAAAACGGCGCGCCGATCCGTTAGCAAGCGACGTCTTGTTTCAGATTAAGCGATAGTCCGTATGGACAGCTTCCCCACTCAGACTCCTACGTTTCGTTCGCTGTTTGGCTTCGATCCGCTCAGTCCGTAGTACAGGATGTACAGGTAGCAAATCACGGGGAGAAAGAACGCATGGTGAATCCCCACGCGATCGGCAATCACGCCCTGCATCACTGGCAGGATTGCGCCGCCTACTATTGCCATATTCAGGAGGCCGGATCCGTTTCCTGTCAGAGGGCCGAGCTCTGCTACGCCCAAGCTGAAGATCGTCGGGAACATGATCGAGTTGAAGAAACCCACCGCGAGAATGCTCCACATCGCCCCGTGCCCGCTCAGTACCATGGAGACCGTTACGAGCGCCGCAGCGGAAACTGCGCATAGTCCGAGCAGATTCCCAGGCTTGATTCGCCGTAAGAGTTCCGCGCCGAGAAAGCGACCGATCATGGCGCCGCCCCAATAGAACGACACGAACCCGGCCGCGGTCTTGGCGGAGAATCCCGAGATCTCCGGCAGACTGAAATAATTTACCAGGAAGCTCCCGATGGAAACCTCCGCTCCCACGTAAGCGAAAATCCCAATCGCGGCAAGTACAAGATTCGGATGGTTCCAAATCGAGTCGTCCACCTTCCCGGCCGCACGGTACTCCACATGCCCGATTTTTGGCAGCTTGAACGTGCCGATTACAACCGCCAATAACAACAGCGCAATACTGATCGCTGTGTACGGCATCTTCACCGAGGCTGCCTCTTGCACGCGATATGCGTGTAGTGCTTGTGGCGACAACGCGCGCAATTGCTCCATCGCCAGCGGTGCAGCGCTCAGAATTAGCAGTCCTCCAATCTTCGGGGCGATCGCCGTCCCGAGCGAGTTGAATGCCTGCGTCAAGTCCAGCCGGCTCGACGCTGTCTTCGGTTTTCCCAGTACCACCACATAAGGATTCGCCGCCACCTGAAGTCCCGTAATCCCAGTGGCGAGCACCAGGAGCGCGCTCAAGAACAGCGGATACGATACGGCCGACGCGGCGGGCACGAACAGAAACGCTCCTACAGCCATGGTCAGCAGGCCGACCACCATGGTCCTCTGGTAGCCGATCCTGTTCACGATCCTCGACCACGGCACTGAAAACAGGAAGTACGCCGAAAAGAATGCAAACTGCACCAGCATCACTTGCGCGTAATCCAGGTCAAATATCGACTTCAGGTGCGGCACCAAAATGTCGTTTAGGCAAGTTAGAAAGCCCCACATGAAGAACAGCGTGGTGACGATGGCCAGCGGGCGAGAATAGTTTTGCGTCTCCGAAGCAGCCGGAATACTCCGCGTCTGCCCGGAACGACTGGTGGCTTCTGGAATCTCCATCTTCCCTCCCATCAATTTCACGTTTCCCTATCGGCGCTGCCCAGATCCACCGGTGCGGATTGCTTGTCGAAGACAGTTTGCTCGTACTGCTTTAGTTGTTCCACTGGCTTCTGCAAGTCAGGTCGCAGACGAATCCCAAGCCGCCAGAAACCAGTTCCATTTTGCCCGCGGCCATGCTACACTCAAGTGTAATAGTAGTAGGAAGTAGTAAAAAAAACTAAACACAGGAAGGAAGTTTTGGTTCTCTGCGGTTTGGGGACGGAGGTAGGGTTGTCTGAATTCCCAATCCCGCAAGCCAGCCGCAATTCTAATCGCAACATTCCGCGATTAGAAACGCTCTTAACCCTCGCAGAATCAACAAGAGCATCGTCTCTAACCGCAACAAAACCGCACTTCGTAAATCCGCACTTTTCTCCGTGCATTAGTGGTTTTCGGCCGCGTTGCGCTAACTTCCGGACACACAACTCCGCGCAATTGCTACAAGTTGGGGAATCGAAAAGTATGGCGCGCCCGGAGAGATTCGAACTCCCGACCCTCTGCTTCGAAGGGTCGCCGCGGCGACCTCTATCCAGCTCGGCTACCGGCGTGAGTATCCGCCAGGAGTCTCTTAAGTGCGTCGCGGCCCTTCCCCGTCTTGAAGTACCGCTCGCGTCGCATTGCTTCTGCCAGGCTCGCGAATTGTTCTTGGTACATAAGGACCCAGGGACCGCGATGTTTTGTCGAAAAACTCTGATCGGAGTTGTGATGCACGAGGCGCGCTTCAAGATCGGATGTAGAACCAGTATACAAACGGCCGGTTATTCGGCTTTGGAGAACGTATACAAAGAACATTGGAACCTTGCAGGCCCTGAGATTCACCGCGACGGCGACCTTTTGCTTCGGCGAGCAAGCCCGACCCTCTGCTTCGAACGATCACCGCGGCGACCTCTACCCCCTCAGCTCACCGTGCGCGCAATCAAGATATGGCGCGCCCGGAGAGATTCGAACTCCCGACCCTCTGCTTCGAAGGCAGATGCTCTATCCAGCTGAGCTACGGGCGCGAAGCCACAATTCTACGCGAAATGAACGACGGATGGAAATTCCGCAACCGTTGTGGGACGATACGGCCGCAGATGCCGGAACAACCACAGCCGCCAAAAACCAGCCCCCCGCGCGTTTTCGCGCACTCCATGCTGCGCGAGATTTACGAGCAGCCTCGCGCGATTCGCGAAACGATCGCACGCAACACCGCTGACGGCTCTATTCTCCCCGCGGCTCTCCAGCCCATCGAATCCGCGCTCTCAGTCTTCAAGAAAATTATCATCGCCGCCAGCGGTTCGAGCCGCCACGCGGGGCTTGCAGGCGAAATCATGCTCGAAGATCTCGCGGGCGTTTCAGTGGACGTCGAGTACTCGAGCGAATACTGCTACCGCTCAACGCACGCGGACCACAATCCGATCGTCATCGTGATCACGCAGTCGGGCGAAACCGCCGACACCATCGCGGCACAGCGCGAGGCTTTGCACCGGGGCGCAAAAACAGTCGCCATCTCAAATGTCGCCGATACCACGATCGTTCGCGAAGCTAGCGCTGCCCTGCTTACCTATGCAGGAGTCGAAAAATCCGTGCCGGCGACGAAGAGCTTCACGGCACAGCTGGCAATTCTCTATCTCCTCGCGCTGTTTTTGGCGCGCAAGCGCGGTAGCATGGCGCCCGAAGTGGCAGCCTCGCACCTGCGTTCGCTTCTCGACGTGCCTGCGGCGATCGAGAGCGCTCTCGATGCGTGGAACGCTCAGGCCGAGGAATGCGCTCGGAAGTATCAGCATGTGAAGTCGATGATGTTTCTTGGGCGCGGCGCACATTACGCGATTGCGCGCGAAGGCGCGCTCAAGCTGAAAGAAATTTCCTACGTACAGGCCGAAGGGCTGCCTGCGGGCGAGCTTCGCCACGGCCCGAATGCGCTGGTCGACGACACGCTGCCCATCATAGTCCTGGCCACGCGCGATGTTTCAGACCCTGGCTCGGTGCTTCGCTATCAGAAAACTCTGGCGATCGTTAAATACGTCAAGGACCGCGGCGGAAAAGCAATTGCGATCGCCACAGCAGGTGATCGCGAGGAAGTCGCGTCGCTGGCCGATCGCGTGATCGCGGTTCCAGCGGCCAGTGAACTTCTGCTCCCAATTCTCGAAATCGTTCCTCTGCAACTCTTCGCCTATCACTTCGCGGTTTTGAATGACGCGAACGTGGACAACCCACGCAACTTGGTTAAGGCGGTCATCACGGAATAGCGCCATGCCGACCTGGAATCCCAATCAATACCTAAAATTCGCCGAAGAGCGCGCACGGCCTTGCCGCGAACTCGCCGCGCGCATTGGGCTTCCCTCTGTTCGCCGTGTCATCGACGTCGGATGCGGCCCGGGCAACAGCACCGAAGTGCTCGCCGACCGCTGGCCGGATGCGGAAATCACCGGTCTCGATAATTCAACGGAGATGATCAGCGTGGCGCGCGAGGCGCAGCCAGCGCGCCGTTGGGTGATTCGCGAAATTGCGGATTGGGCCTCGAGCGCGAAGTCCGATGAGAAGGACGGAAAATTCGACGTCGTTTTTTCGAACGCGGCCCTACAGTGGCTGCCAGATCACTCGACACTCTATCCAAAGCTGCTCGAGCGCGTCGCGCCTGGCGGCGCTTTTGCAGCGCAGATCCCAGCCGACTTCGACGCGCCTGCGCACCTGATCATGCGCGACATCGCCAAGCTGCCAGCGTGGCGCGATCGCTTCCCCGCCGGGCGCTTGCGCGAGTGGCAGGCGCACGATGGCGAATTCTATTACGACGTGCTCGCTCCCCTTGCCTCTCGCGTCGACATCTGGGAAACGGAATACCTTCACGTGATGCCTGACGCAGAATCTCTCGTGGAATTTTACAAAGGCAGCGGCATGAGGCCGTTCCTCGACTTGCTCGCAACAGACGCGGACGGGATGCAGTTCACCGGGGAATATCTGGAACGGATTCGCATAGCATATCCCCGGCGTCCCGACGGGCGTGTGCTCTTTCCAATGCTTCGGCTCTTCGTCATTGCCTATCGTGGAGCTTCGTCGGAAAACTCGGCACAAAGCGGCGCAAAATGAAAAACATCCTCCTCGGCGTCGATATTGGAGGTACAAAGGTCGCGGCCGCGCTCGTGAGTTCGACGGGCGAGGTCCTGCATTCGGTTCGCACTCAAATGGCTCCTCGCAAGACGGCCGAAGAGGGACTGAAGCCCGTTTTTGAAGCCATTGATGCAGTGCTCGGCGACCGCCGCGCGAAAAGCATTCGGGCAATCGGCGTGAGCGTGCCTGGTTGGATCGACTCCGTCCGCGGCGTCCTGGTCGGCGCTCCAAACATTCCCTGCTGGCGAAACTTCCCTCTTCCGCGCGAAATACGAAGGCGCTACAGCCTGCCCGTGCACGTCGCGAACGACGCGAACGCAGGCGCGCTCGCTGAAAGCACCTGGGGTGCGGCCTCCGGGTGCGCCAACGTTTTCTACGTCACACTGGGTACCGGCGTCGGCGCCGGGATCGTGCTGCAACACCGCTTATACACCGGACGCACTGGCGCCGCTGGCGAAGGCGGCCACACGACAATCGATTTTCGCGGCCCGCGCTGTGGCTGCGGAAAGCGAGGCTGCGTCGAGATGTATGTCTCCGGCACCGCTATCGCGAGGCGTGCGCGCGAAGGAATCGTTCAACGGGGCGGCCGACGATCAAAGATGCTCGCTCTTGCCGCCGGAAATATCGCTGGGGTGAGATCAGAAACGGTTGCCAAGGCGGCAAAAGCGGGGGATCCGCTGGCAAGAAGAGTCCTCGACGAAGCAGCGGACCACTTCACAATCTGGATCGGCAACATGATCGACTTGCTCGATCCCGGGATCATTGTCGTGGGCGGAGGAGTCGCGAAATTGATGCTGCGATCGCTGAACCGTGTCCGCGCGGGCCTCAAGACCTGGGCCGCGAATCCACGCCAGCGTGAAATTCCCATCGTGGGCGCGCGTTACGGCTCCGAATCGGGTGTGGTCGGAGCGGCGGCACTCTGTCTGACACCCTCGAAGTTGGCAGGCGCGGGGCGTCCGAAAAAGGAGCGATCGCGATGAAGCACGGCTCCTCGCGAGATTTTTACGAGCGGTGGTCAAAATTGCATCCATCCCCGAACTGTGCAGTAATGCTTGCGGACGCTGTTGATAAATTTGCCTGCGTAAGACAGCGATGAAATCTCGCATAGACAAAGTGCTTGGCAGGATCAGCAAGAGCGGAATCGGAACGCAGGAAGAGCGACTGCGCTTGGCCGCGTCGGTTGCGCAACTAGAGGATCATCGGCGCGCTCTGCTCGAATCGCCGCGCAATGCGGACGACAGGCGCCTCTTGAAGTACGGATATCGCGTGTATTCGCAGAGCGATGAGGATGGAATACTCCACGAGATTCTTCATCGCATCGGAGACGGCGGGCGAAGGTTCGTTGAGATTGGCGCGGGCGACGGGTTCGAAAACAATACACTGTTCCTGCTAATTCAGGGATGGCGTGGCGTTTGGATCGAAGGCTCGTCTCGAAAAGTAACAAGCGCCAAGAAGCACCACGAAGCGGAGATCGCCGAAGGTCGGTTGCAAGTGGTGGAGCAATATGCAACGGCGGCAAACATCGATGAAACAATCAAACGGTTTTCACCCGGAGAACTCGACGTGCTCTCGGTGGACATCGACGGAAACGACTATTACGTGCTGGGCGCGATCCGAGCGGTTGCGCCGCGAGTGATTGTCGCGGAATACAACGCCAAATTTCCTCCGGATGTGCGGTGGATCATGGAACACAATGAAGCGCATCGGTGGGATTCGACCGACTACTTTGGCGCATCGCTTAAGGCGCTGGAAATTCTGCTGTTGGAACGAGGCTATTTCCTGGTGGGCTGCAACCTGCTTGGAACGAATGCGTTCTTCGTTCGCAAGGACCTCGTCCGGGATCCGCCGTTTTGCGCACCGTTCAGCGCGGAGAATCACTACGAGCCAGCACGTTATTTTCTGTTACAAGCGTTCCACTCTGGTTTTCCCGCCGGATTCGGACCATACAGATCGAGGGAGGATAAGGAAATGAGCCGCTAGGCGTCGGCGACTTTAGTCAATTTAGAAGCGCGCTGCCTGTCCTGAAGGCAATAGAGCACCAACTCGACCCGGGTAGACACGCCCAGCTTGTCGAAGACACGATACAAATAATTTCGCACCATCTGCTTGAGTTTCATCTGCGTGACGCGCGGACCGCGTTTCGCCAATCCGGCGTACGAGGTCTTGCGCGCAAGGCGGGACGGATTCGCATGCGTCACGTCCGCCGCTTGGTTCGCAAGGTGACCGGATGACGAGCGATTGGATGAAAGCTGTTTGGATAAGTGGATCGCCCGCAATCGCCGGTGCGATCAGTTTCGCGCTGGTTTTGGCGGTCGTGCCGGCAGTCATGTGGCTTTGTGCAAAGTTCGGACTGCGCGACTCGCCCGGGCCCTTGAAAATCCACTCTCGGCCGACGCCCCGGCTCGGCGGTATCGCCATCCTGCTCGCCATCTGCGCCGGTCTCTTACTCGATGCCCGCCCGGCAATCAACATCTATTTCGCGTTGGCCTTAGCCTTCATTTGGACGGCCGGTATCATCGACGATCTTCGCGGTCTTCCTCCGATCCTTCGGCTTAGCGCCCAAGCTGTAGGTGGAATGATTCTGTGGTACGGGGGTTGGCGCATGCCGTTGCTGAACTCCGGCTCGCTCGGTCTCATCGCCCTTTTCCTTTATCTGATTCTGGTAGTCAATTCCCTGAACTTGATCGATGGAGCGGATGGCATAGCTGCCGGCGTCACGGCCGTCATCGCAGCTGGCTACGTCGCTTTGCCTGCCGCGTCTCTAACTCAATTCGGTCCGTACGTGGCGTGCAGTCTGCTTGGCGCTTGCGTCGGCTTTTTAATCGCCAACTTTCCACCCGCGAAACTTTTTATGGGCGATTCCGGGAGCAACTTGCTTGGATTTTGTGTTGCGATTCTCGGGCTCGACTTCTGGCGCACTCATGCCGTTACGAGTTCTGCGCAGTTCTTCCCGTTCATAGTCGCCGGCCTACCACTGCTGGACGCGCTCTCCGCGGTGCTTCGTCGCCTACGAACGCACACTTCGCCGCTAGTAGGTGATCGCCGGCATTTTTATGACTTGTTGAGAAGCCAAGGTTTGACGGCTCGAAAAGTGGCCTTCGCATGTTATGCGATTACGATCGCCTTCGTGGTGGTCGGATTGCTGATCGTTCGAACGGATAGCAAGCTCGCACTTTGGATTTCGGCGGTTGCTGTAGGGTTGCTGCTGCTGGCGTCGCTGCGCTTGGGCTCGCTGGGCAGGAACGAAGTTCGCTCTCGCGTGCAGCGAGTAAAAGTCTAGTGTCTAAGTTTTACGTGGGATTCGAGAGAATCGTGCGCGTCCCGCGGCGACTGCGTTCCTGAGGGGACGATTGTTTCTGCGCATTGCCGAGTTGCACTAGCAATTTTCGGAGCTTCGCGCGCTCTTCGAGGTCCATGTCCACCACTTCGAAAGCGCGCGCCTGCGTATTCGCGTCGCGCACGATCGTTTGCGCTTTTACCGGCTTCGAAGTCGCCGCGTTCATCTTTATGTTCACGACGCTGCCCGGATGCAAGCTCTGTTCGCAGACGGCGACTCCTCCACCCAGCGTCATCTCCGGAATCTGCAGATTGCAATTCTCCTTGAGATTCGTGGTCGTCGCTTCCATCGGACGCTCCAGTCGCAGGCGAGGGTAACGCCTTTGGCGAATTGCAGAAGAAGTTGGGTCGGCGTCGAGCGCTTCGATGGACAATTCCGCGATGCTCAACCCGCTCTTCGGAACGAAACTCCGGACCCACTCGGCGTCGATCTTTTCCATTGCCTGCGTCGCAACCAGTCGCAGTTCGCTCGGATTCGCCCAGCGCCAGGTCTTTCGAACCTCGGCAATTTTTCGCAGGACCGCTTCGGCGCCTGGTGTGCGCAACCTTCCCAGAGCCTCGATGGCTTTTAGCCGTAGATAATCGGTGCCGCCTGCGGGTACGTCTCCTTCCGCAAGCCGCAGCAGCCGCATGTCGGCCGTTTTTCCTCCCGCAAACCCAATTTCATCCACAGCCAGCGGGCGAACCAGCGCATCGAGATGGTCGAACAAGTCGAGCAACAACCTGCCCCGATCGGCCGCGCCGCTCCCCGCGACCTGGCGAACCACGCGGTCGTGGGCCGTCCGCTTCCAATCCTTAATCCGCTCCGGCAGTATCTTCTCCACCGTGTCGAGATCCATCCGCGAAAGAATTCCTACCGTGTCGATGGCCTCATGCGGAGTGCCGTCGCGCAGTTGCGCTCGAAGGTGCTCGAGCGCTTCAGCGCCGAGCCCTTCCATCATCGTAACCAGAAGTTCGCAGTCTTCGCGGAATCCGGCGCGGCTGAAGCGCGTCGCGAGGTGTTCCGATGCCGCCACCGGCATGCGCCGCAGCAAATCGGAGAGGCCGCTCGGCACCGTCCCGGCTTTCAATGCTTCTTCAATGAATTCCGGCAGTTTATTCTCGACCGCAATCCTCGGCCGCACGTTCTTCGCCACGCCCGGATGTTCAGCCTGCACGTAGTCCATTAATTCGACCACGCGCTGGATCGCCGGGAACGACCGCTTATTCGTGGCTTCCTGTGAGAGGCGCACGAATGCTGCGCCGACCAGGCTTTGCATTTCCGAATCTTTTTCTTCCGCAAGTTGGACGCCGGCAAGTCGGATCGTATCCACCAGCAGTCTTTCGTCGCCCTTGCCATAGAGCCCTGCGATTTCAGCAAGCCCGGTCGCCGCCTGCCGCCGCGCTTCGTGATTTTTGTTGGTGATGCAGTTCGCGTAGTTCCGGAGAACTTTCTCGGCTTCTTCAGCCTCACCCCGCGCCACCAACGTATCGATATGCTCTCGAATCTTCGCAGGAGGAACGCACCAGGCATCGGCGGATTCAAGCACCGCTTTCTTTTTCGCTTCCGGTACCCGCGCCCAAAACTGCTGCGCGAGCATGTCCACGTGGGACTGCACTTCAATTCCCGCATGGGCCATTTTCTCTTCATAAACCCCGAGAATCTTGCGCAGGCCGTCTAACTCGGAATTCATTTCGTCGAGCAATTGCTTGACGGCATTCACTTCCAGGTCGCCGCGCTCGTAGCTTTCCAGCGCAAACCGGATGGCGATGTGCTCTGCAAGCTTCAGCAGCGTCGGCTTGTCCGCCGATTCATTCGGCGCCTGGGCCGCAAGCGCCGAAAGCGCCTGACTGATGGTGAAACGTGCCCGGCGCGGCAACGTCGAAAGCCGCGATTGGAACGCATTGGGATCGAGTTTGTCTTTCGCCGGATCGCCGGTCCGCGCAATTTGCGCGAGGACTTGCAGAATTCCTTGCAATTCGTCTTCTTGCAGCGTCATCAGGCCGGTTTCAACTGCCATCGAACCCAAACCGCTCCGTGCGGACCGGCCTGCTCCACGCATGCCCTGCGTCGCGTTTCCCCAGCGGCCGGGGGTGTTAGGTCCGCCGCCGTTCCCGCCTCCCGCTTGTCCCGGAGCTTTCCAACCGCGACCTCCGGCCGTTCCAGACGCATTACCGGATCCCTGACCTCGTCCAGACCCTCCCGATCCTATGCCCCCCGATCCCGTTCCGCTCGGTCCCCAGCCGCCTGGTCCTCCGGTGCCGCCTGGAAATCCCCCCGAGCGTCCCGGCGCGGAACCGCCAACCGTTCCGCTGGCGCCCGCGCTTCCAAAACTCGCGCCTCCGGAACCAACTCCACTGCCACCGCCGACAACAGGAATTCCTTTGTTCGCGCCCGCAGTAGCTCCGCTACCACCACTGACCGGACCATGTGCACCATCCTTGTGCAACCAGAAGCCACCCGTACTGTCGTCAAGGGCCGCGCCGCCGCCGCTTCCGCCGACAACGTTCCAAGTACTCGGTCCGCCCGCGACCCTGACCCCACCACCACCGGAACCACTAACGGGTGCGCCGGCGCTCAGTCCCGCATTCGACCCGCCCGAAACACCCGAACCACTGCCAGAATCACTGAACTTACCGCTCCCTCCATCTCTGTTGAGCCAGAATCCTCCTGAGTTGTCGTCGAGGGGCGCACCGCTTCCGCTACCGCCTACAATATTCCAAGTAGAACCACCGGAGGGGCTGCCTCCAGCTCCACCCGATCCAGAGCCGCCGCCAGAGCCACTCGAACCGCCGCCGGACGCACCGATCGGCGCACCGGCCCTCGGACCCGAGCCAGTCGAACCTCCGGCGCCAGAGCCCGATCCCGAACCCATTCCGGATGACGATCCGTGCGCTCCGTCCTTGTTCAGCCAGAAACCTCCGGTGCTGTCGTCAAGCGGAGCGCCACTGCCGCTTCCACCGATTACATTCCACGTACTCGATCCCGCTCCGGATCCACCGCTTACGCCTGAGCCGCCCGATCTGTTCCCGCCGTCGACGTAGTAGCCCGGGGCGTTTCCTCCGCTCCCATCGCCGCCGGGACCAGAACCGCCTCCCGAACCGTGC
>Ga0185299_10004037_pt1 | contig 18258 bp, 16 predicted proteins | sample PaiPotPPA55metaG_FD_128002 | JGI IMG/M metagenome (GOLD analysis project Ga0185299, IMG submission 128002) | Iron sulfur acid spring bacterial and archeal communities from Banff, Canada, to study Microbial Dark Matter (Phase II) - Paint Pots PPA... ...
CTTCGCCTACTTGAAATTGCCTCTGGGACTTGCAGCTCTTGCTTTCGGCGGGACCGCCCTTACCTTGGTATTTTCGAAGAACGATGTCCGCCGAACGGTTCTCGTCATAGCCGCAGGCATGATTGTATTTTTTCAGGCCGCCCGCATCGCGCTGATCCGATTTGACTCCTATCTTGGCTCCTACCCGCTGGCCGAACGACTGGAGCAGAGCCCGCCGGGCCAGCTTGTCGAAGCGGATGCTTATTATGCTTTCTCCTCAGTTTTCTTTTATACAAATCGCACGGCGCTGCTCCTGAATGGGCGCATGAACAATTTGGAGTATGGCTCCTACGCTCCGGGCGCTCCGGATGTATTTATCGACGACCACCGCTTCGTCTCGTTGTGGAGCACCGACGCTCGTTATTATCTGCTGGCGTACGGCACCGATATGCCGCATCTCGAGCAATTGGTCGGAAAGCCGAACCTGCATGTGGTGGCAGAGAACGCGGGGAATTATCTGCTTACGAACCGTGCGCTTCCCTGAACGGGTTGGAAACTCCGAAAATCGGCGACTTGCGGCTTTGAAAGAGCACGGATTTCAGTGTGCGGAAAAATGGGGCCTCGGAGTTTTGAAGGGGCATGGCTTCAGCCGTGCCATAAGTCGTTAAAAACAACGTAAGGCGCGGCTAGAAAGCCGCGCCCCTTCAAAACTCCAGTCGCCGAAGAGAAGGTTTTCCCGGCACTCCATGCCGGGCTATCTACATACTGGAGCTGGGGCGAACTCCCAAAAAAATTACCGCGTTTCGACGGGATTTCTGCAGCCTCTAGCGCGCTACATCGGGTCACAGCGGCGTGTGACCTTAATCACTGCCTCGGCAGCCTCTATCCGTCACACTTCACTGTGACACGCTAGGAGGGTGCTTGTTCAAAATCGTCCACGCCGAATTCATTGCCCCTGGCATTAAACGCTTTATTCTGGAAGCTCCCCGCATCGCCCGTAAACAGAAAGCTGGCCAGTTTGTAATCCTGCGCATTTACGAGGAGGGCGAGCGGATCCCCTTGACCATCGAGAATTCGGAGCCGGACAAAGGCACCATCAGCATCGTGGTGCAGTCGGCTGGAAAGACCACCCGCCTGCTGAATTCGCTGGAAACCGGCGATCACATTCTCGATGTGGTGGGCCCGCTGGGAAAACCATCCGAGATCGAGAAGCTTGGAACCGTCGTCGTGATAGGCGGAGGCGTCGGCACGGCCATGGCGTATCCCTCGGCCGCGGCGTTCAAGCGAGCCGGCAACCGCGTGATCGCAATTATCGGTGGCCGCAACAAAGAGCTGGTAATTCTCGAGCAGGAACTGCGCGCGGTAAGCGACACAGTCATGATCACTACCGACGACGGCAGCTATGCGGACAAAGGCTTCGTTACCGGCAAGCTTCGCCAGCTTATTGAAAACGGTGTCCGCATCGACCTGGTGCTGGCGATTGGACCTATCCCGATGATGCGAGCCGTCGCCGAGATGACCCGCAAAGAGAACATTCGGACGGTGGTCAGCCTGAATACGATCATGATTGACGGCACGGGAATGTGCGGCGGCTGCCGCGTTCTGATCGATGACAAGAGTGAATTCGCCTGCGTCGATGGGCCCGAATTCGATGCACATAAAGTGAACTTTGAAGTGCTGGTGCAGCGCAACGGCATGTACCGTGACGCAGAACAGCGTTCATTAACTGACTATGAGCGCTCGAAGACGGCGAGAGTCACCCATGAAGACGCAGAGCCCTGCGCGATTGCGCAAGGAGGAAAATGGTGAGCCCGGTCACGAAAAAATCCACCAATCCCTTGGCTTTGAAAGAGCGCATCAAGGTTGCACGGCAACTCATGCCTGAGCAGCCTGCCGACGAGCGCAACAAGAATTTCACCGAAGTCAACCTCGGCTACAGCCCCGAGTTGGCGCGGCAGGAAGCGTTGCGCTGCCTGGAGTGTGCCAAACCGACTTGCACCGATAACTGTCCCGTAGGCGTGAAGGTAAAGGAATTTGTAGAACTCATTGTCGCTGGCGACTTTCTGGGTGCGGCGGCAAAAATTCGCGAAGACAACGTCCTGCCTGCCGTCACCGGCAGAGTTTGTCCGCAGGAAGATCACTGCGAGGGCAAGTGCCTGCTTTCGAAAAAAGTGAAGCCGCTGGGAATCGGCTATCTGGAGCGCTTTGTAGCGGATTACGAACAACGCATGGGCACGCACGTAATCCCTGACGTGCAGCCGACGGGAAAAAAAGTTGCGGTGGTAGGCAGCGGGCCTTCGGGTCTTACGGTGGCTGGCGACCTCATTCAAAAGGGCCACAAGGTGCGGGTGTTTGAAGCGCTGCACGAGCTCGGTGGAGTGCTGGTGTATGGCATTCCAGAATTCCGTTTGCCAAAGCAGATCATTCGTGAACAGCTCGACTATATGCGGGAGATGGGAGTGGAGTTCGAAACCGATGTCGTGGTCGGCCGAACCGTCACCATCGACGAACTAATTCACGAAGAAGGATACGACGCGGTTTACATCGGCACCGGCGCCGGCTTGCCGCAGTTCATGGGCATTCCCGGCGAACATCTAAATGGCGTCTACTCGGCCAACGAGTTTCTAACCCGCATCAATTTGATGAAGGCCTACAAGTTTCCTGCCTACGATGAGCCGATGGTTGATTTGCATGGCAAAGATGTAGCCGTGATCGGCGGCGGCAACACCGCGCTGGACGCGATCCGCTCAGCCCTAAGGCTGGGAGCACGCAAGGCCTATGTGATCTACCGGCGCAGCGACGCGGAAATGCCCGCCCGCGCCGAGGAAGTTCATCACGCCCGCCAGGAAGGCATCGACTTCCAGATGCTGACTGCTCCCGTGGAACTCCTCTCCGACGGCAAGGGATGGCTTACGGCCGCGCGCTGCGTGCTCATGGAGTTGGGTGAGCCAGATGCGTCCGGCCGCAGGCGGCCAGTGCCTATCAAAGGATCTGAGTTTGATTTGCCGTTATCGGCCGCTGTAATGGCGATCGGGACTACGGCCAACCCCATTGTGCAGAGCACCACGCCAGGTCTGGGGACGGATAAACGCGGTTACATTCAAGCCGACCCCGAAACCCAGCGAACAACGCGTCCGGGCGTCTTCGCCGGAGGCGACATCGTGACCGGCGCCGCTACCGTGATTCTGGCTATGGGCGCTGGCCGCCGCGCTGCCGGGTCGATTCATGACTATCTGACCACCGGACAGTGGTGAACTCTAAGGCTGATCAGATGGCGGCACTGGTCGAGTCCGGCGGCTTCGTCAGGTTTCGCTCCTTCCGCACCAGAAGTTGGTTAAGCTCCGTTACCAGCTTCTGAAACTTGCTGGGATTGCGCTCCTCACAGATGAGGCGGCACAATTCCATAATCCGATCGCTGTCTGTCTGAGTCATTCCCCGCCTTCCCGTTACCGGATGGTGACCGCCAATGTATAGAAAGCGGATTGATGCGTCTGTACGGTGTCGGACATTTCCTGAAAACCTTATTTTAATTCTGCGCACGCACAACCAAGCCGACTTTTGTGTTATAGGTGAGGCGATGCGACACGGGGAGATCCGGTGGAATCCAGAGCTGCAGGAATGGTTTTGCGTTCGCTGCGGTTTGACCTCCGACCACACACTCCGCGAGGATGCCCAAGCCGAGATGGAGTTATTCGAGTGCGAGCTTCCAAGCGATCGGCCGATTTCCTGAGCTAATCGTGTAGGCGCGGGCGTCCTCGCCCGATACAGAGCCAGCACAGCAGTTTTTGGAATGCCGAAGTAAGTGAAGCCGGTTCGCAGTGCAAAATCCTAGCCCTTCCAAAATGAGCCCTTTATCAGAGTATGCAATCTAACAGACTTGCTATAACAAATGTGATGTAGATTGGGGCCGGGTGACACATGGGAAGCGACGAACAGTGGATGGAGCTTTGCGCGCGGGCGGCGAAGGAACAGGACTCTCAAAAGTTGTTGGCGCTCGTGGAAGAAATCAATCGGCTGTTAGAAGCCGAGCAACCGAAGCCGCCGCACTCGCAAACCGAAGCCTAATCCGTTTTTAGTCAAACCCTTTTTGAGGCAAATCCTCCGGTTGTAGCTTGGGCAAGACTAACTGGCGGATCTTCGCTCTTCTTGAATGGGGAACTCGGTAAACGGTTTCCGTGCCCGTCGAATATGCTCCCGCAGCGCAGTATTAAGTTCCACAATGATTTCGTCCCACTCATCAGCATCCGGGGTATTTACCACCTCAGCGCAGAGTTTCCTTATCTGATCTTCCAGTCGCCTTTCCATTCGCCCTGAGCCCCCCTGTGCTAAGAATTTCACAGTATTGTCACCAGGCGCGATACGGAGCATCCTGTAGCTTACCCTAAGCCACCTTCGCCTGCTCGCTCCGTCGGAACCCCATCCCAGTTACCTATAATGTGCATCGGCTTGCACCCGCAGCATCCTGCGTGGATTAAAAAATTTCAGCTAAGTCCCAATTATCTATTGAGTTACAAAACACTGCCGCGATGGTGTTTGAGCTGCTTTTCCCAGTTGTCGCCTCTGCGGGCGCAGATCGGGGTGTACAGTGATCGACTCGACGCAAAACGCCGTCGTCCAGCTTCCACCACCACCAGCAAAACTGAAAGCCAAACATTCAATGCTTCCCACCCTGATCGTGCTATTCCTGGTTTCCTACGGATTGATGTGCTTGCTGGCGGTTGAACAGGATAAGACGATAGCGGCGCAGCGATCCTTGATCGGTTCTCTGCTCGACGATAGTTCAGAACTGAGCCATTTGAAAGTCAAGATTTTCCAAGCTCAGCATCCGCAGCAGGACGCCAAAGCGCAAGCGCAGGCCCCCTCGACCCAGGCTCCCTCCACCCAAGCTCCATCGGCCCGGACTCCTATGACCCAGGACACGCCGGCCGGAAGCTCGCAGCACAGCCACGTTGCGGGCAAGGTGCGAAAGTCAATTCCGCCAAAGCCTCCGTTGGGAGTTTCGGACATTGTTGACGGACGCAGGATCGCAAACACGATCTGATAGCAAGACCCGGGTAGGTAGGATGAAAATTCTGGCAACATTGTTCCTGGCATTGTCTTTGCCTGGCTCGAGGTTTTCCGCGCCTCCGCTGGCACCGTCCGATCATCCGGCGACACAACAAGCTCGCCTACGCGGCACCTGGTACATGGCGGAAAATGGACACGCCGTCTTCTGCTACGGTCCAGTCATGCTGCTAAAACAGCCTGATGGCGGATTTCAGCATGTCGCCACGTTCTGCCGCGGCGATCAAACCATTGTGCCGCTGCGGGACTAACCTTCCAGATTGAAAGTTCCTAATCCGCAAAGACCTTTTTGTATACTGCTCGGTGCCCTCGCTGTTTGGCGCCAATGCTGACTCCCGCCTCATCTCGGCTTTCGTATATCGACTGGATGCGCGGCCTGGCCTGCGTCCTCATGTTTCAGACGCATTGCTACGATTCCTGGCTGAATGGCAGCGCCCGCAAGAGTACTTTTTTCATGTGGTCGCAATTGGGCGGCACTCTGCCTGCGCCGCTGTTTCTTTTTCTCGCCGGAATTTCCTTCGCGCTCGTCACTGACAAGATGCGCCAGAAAGGCACGCGTGCCGGACAGATTGCGCGCACCACCATTCGCCGCGGCGCGGAAATTTTCGCCTTTGGCCTCTTGTTTCGTCTGCAGGAATTCGCCATTGCCTGGGGATGGGCTCCGTGGAGCGATTTGTTGCGCGTCGACATCCTTAACATGATCGGCCTATCTATGATGTTGATGGGCCTGCTGTGCTGGATGGTCTTGTGCCTATCGGCCACGCGTTTAGCCCTGGGCCTTACCGCATCCGGCACTGCCATGGGCATTTCGCTCCTGACTCCACTGCTTTGGACCACTTGGCGTCCGCGCTGGCTGCCTTGGCCAATCGAATCTTACATCAACGGCGTGCACAACCTGGGCGAGCCTCAGGCCTGGCTGTTCCCGATTTTTCCCTGGGCAGCTTTTGCTTTCATGGGGCTCGCAGTTGGATTTTGGTTGCTGAGCGATCAGGCGCGGAAACAGGGCGCTTGGACGTTTGCAGTGGCGGGCGCTGGTGGCGTTGCCCTGATCTATCTGGCGCGCTGGCTGGACGCGCGTCCCCATCAGCTTTATGCAACCTACGATTTCTGGCACACCAGTCCGAATTTCTTTTTGATTCGGATTGGTTTGCTGCTCGTGATTCTGTGTGCGGCTTATCTCTGGTGCCGCTGGGGCGCGGGACAATGGGGGTTCAGCCCTCTCATCCAACTTGGGCAGACTTCACTGCTGGTCTACTGGGTCCACATTGAGTTCGTTTACGGACGCCTTTCAATCCTGCCGAAGCACGCCGTCGACATTCGCACCGCTTCGTATGGGTTACTGACGATCTTCCTTTCCATGGTGTTGCTATCCCTACTGCGAACCAAGCTCAAAGGCGGTGTAGGCGCGGGCGTCCTCGCCCGCGCGTGGGCAAGAATGTAGGCGCGAGCGTCTTAGCCGGAATGCCGGGAATCGGAAACCGGGTGCCCCTTTCTCGCATCTTTTGCGAGAAGTGGGAATCGGCCCATTTTTAATCAGTCGCTCGCGCCGACCGTTTACTTCACATAGCACGTCGATGCGTTATAAAGCAGTTGCTCGTCGTCTGTCCCGCCATTGTATTCCGGAAAATTAGAGACAAACACTCCGGTGTACGTGGGCGCTTTATAGAAGCTGACAATTCCCAGATAATTGTCCGATTCCGCGACTGCCATAGCCTTTCCCAAATGTCCCTTCCAAGTTCCGCTAGCAGGGACTTGGCTGTACGGATACCCATCAGACTGCCAGGAGCTCCCGGTAATCCCCTTGAGCAAACACTGCTTCGACTTCGTCTTCTTGAACAGGTTGGAAATACTCACCGCCGTGGTGTTGTATTCAATCTTGGAACTGAATCCAAAAACCGGTGCGAGTCCCCGGTTATCGACGGTGGAGTACTGAAAAACCAGATAGGTTCCAAGTACTGTGTGTCCTTTCTTGGCATACTTTGAAACTGCCGCGATTTCCGCTGGCGAGTACTGTTGTAGGCCTCCTGCTGGATCGCTGAGCACAATGACATTTGCCTTCGATGCCACAATGTCCTGATAAGTGAAGTCGCTATTGATGTAAGTGGTGTCATCGACTGTCACCGGGATCTTGCCAAAATTCTGCCAGTTCGAGCTCATGTCCCCCCAAATGCTGGTTTGCCCCCATGACTTCAGCAATACGATTTTCACAGTTCCAGCAGGAACGACTTCGGCGCTGGCCGCGCTCTTTGCGACCTTAGTGACGTTCTCTCTGGCGGGTGAAGTTTCTTGAGCGAATAATCGACCGGCCAGCAACATCGCTAATACGAAACAAACAACTGCTGCAATTGGCTTACGCATAATCGAATCTCCTAATGTGGGGCGCGAGCGTCTTCGCTCGTGCGGCGATATATCGAATTGGTGGGAAATCTCATTGGCCGCTGCTTAAGCAGCGCGCTCCTCAAAATTCAGGGCCGCAATGTTACAACGGAATTGAGATTTTTCCAATCCGGTCAGCCCGAGAAATCGAATCAGCAATTTTTTTCATACCGTGCACCAACTTTCATCTATCTCAATTCCCAAAAAGCAGTTATAGTTATTTCCGCTCAGCGATTCCTGACGACAACCCTGGTTGATGGCGCGTAAAGGCAGTTCGACCATCTCGCAGGAAGAGGTATACCCAGCCGTCCACGAACCTGCGCGTCCCGCGCCTGACGACGCCCTCGACGACGCGCGCATGCTCGACTTGGACGCGGAACAGGAATCACCCTTCCTGCGCGGACAAAAGCGCGTCTCCGTTCGCCGCGGTTCTCTGCCGAAAAAGGCCGCCACTGGCCTGACGTGGGGAATTTTCGCATTGATTGTCTTCTTTTCCGGGAGCGCGGCAGTGGCTGCACTCTACCACTACGGGGAACATTCCTGGCGTTTCCGCATCGATTCCAGCGACGAAATCGAAATTGCCGGTCTGCAGAACGTCACCCGCTTCCAGATCATGGAAGTAATGGGCGGCGACATTGGCCGCAACATTTTCTTCGTGCCGCTGTCGGCGCGGAAACTGGCTCTGGAAAAAATTCCATGGGTGGAATCGGCCAGCGTCATGCGGTTCGTACCTAATCGCCTCAGGATCGAAATCCATGAGCGCACGCCCGTCGCCTTCGCTCGCGTTGGTTCGAAAATCCTGCTGATCGACTCCGTAGGCACACTGATGGAACTGCCTATCGCGGGCAAGAAAAAATACTCATTTCCAGTGATACTGGGGATGAATGCGGGCGAATCCGCCTCAACTCGCGCCGCGCGCATGAAGATCTATAACGACCTGGTCAGCCAACTTGACGCTGGAGGCGCGCACTATTCGCAGGAACTCAGCGAGGTCGACCTGTCGGACGCCGAAGACGTCAAAGTGCTGCCCAGCGATCCTCTGGGTGAAGTGCTGGTGCATCTGGGCTCGTCCAGTTATCTGGAGCGGTACAAGATTTATGTCAGCCACGTGCGGGAGTGGCGCCAGCAGTTCGACAAAGTGGAATCCGTGGATTTGCGCTACGACCGCCAGATCATCGTAAATCCCGAACTGCAAGGAACAGTCAAGCAAACGCCGCTTTCGATTCTATCGGTGAAAGCCGCCATGGCAGCTGGAATGAAGCCCGCCGCGTTGATTACCCAAGTCACAGCCCCGAAACCAGCTGCGGCGTTGGGTGATTCCGGAAAGCCGCCGGCCAAAATCGCAGCCGGCAAAAAGAACATCAGAAAGAATCGCCGTAAAATAGCAACGAAAGCAGCGCCGAAACCGGGCGCCGCGATTGCTCAGAATAAAACCACCTCGAAACCTGATTTGCCCTCCACTCCAACGACATCAGCCGCGCCGGGAATAGTTGCGGCGAAGCCAGGAAACAAACCCAGTCCAGCGATTGCCAAGGGAGAGGATCGTCCATAGGCATGGCAAATCAGTATCGCAATCTTCTGACGGCGATTGACGTAGGCAGCGCCAAGACTCGCGTGTTGGTAGCGGAGATCACCGACTCCGGCCTGCGTTACCGCGGACACGGAGTTGCCGAATCGCGCGGTTCGCGCAAAGGCGTAATCGTCGATCTGGAAAAAGCAGTGGCATCCATTCAAAAAGCGGTAGAGCAAGCCGAAGACGTCTGCGGCGCCCCCATCGAGCATGCTCTGCTCGGAGTCGCTGGGGCGCACGTGCGCGGTATGAACAGTCATGGCGGACTGAGCCTGGGCACGCGCGCCCGCGAGATCGCGCGCGACGAAATTCGCCTTGCAGTCGATAAAGCTCGCGGGATTCCCCTGCCGGCCGATCGCGAAATTCTCCACCTGCTTCCGCAGGAGTTCATCCTCGACGATCAGAGCGGCGTGCACGATCCCCTGGGAATGATGGCCATGCGGCTAGAAGTTCGCGTCCACATGGTCACCGCCGGTTCAAGCGCTACGCAGAACGTGATCTCGGCGGTAAACCGCGCCGGCGTGCACGTCGATGACACCGTCTTCGAGCCGCTAGCCTGCGCGGACGCTGTGCTGCGCGCCGATGAACGCGAACTGGGAGTATGCCTAGTCGATTTGGGCGCAGGCTCAACCAGCCTAATCGTATTTCAGGAGGGCGCGGTAATTCACACCGCGGTCATTCCGGTTGGGGGCGATCATTTCACCAGCGACCTCTCGGTTGGCCTCTGCACTCCGCTGGCAGAAGCCGAGAAAATCAAGAAACTCTACGGCAACGTGATCGTGACTTTGATTCCCGAAGGAAACGAAGTAGAAGTTCCCTCGGTTGGCGACCGGCCCTCGCGCCTGATTTCGCAACGCACGGTCGGAGAAATCCTCGAGCCTCGCGCCCGCGAATTATTCGAAATGCTGCGCGACAACCTGCGCCACAGCGGCATGCTCGACGTCTGCGTCGGCGGCATCGTGTTAAGTGGAGGCACCTCGCGTTTGGCCGGAATTATGGACATCGCCGAATCGGTGCTGCGTCGTCCATTGCGTCTGTCATGGCCGGCGCCACTGGCGAAAATGCCTTCGACGCTGGCAGAGCCCGAGTACGCCACAGTTCTAGGAATGATCTTTTACGGCCATCGCTCGCGCATTGCCCGCGGCCTGCAAGACACCCGCTGGAGTTCGCGTCTGATGGGATTGTTCGCAAAAAAGGGAGCATGAGAGCTTGAACCACAAAGGACACAAAGGTACACAGAGGAAATCTATCCAACAAAAACCTCTGTGTACCTTCGTGTCCTCTGTGGTTAATGGTTTAGCAGTGCGGAAAGAAAATCTATCGAGGTGCCTTACTCATGAAAAATGACCCCATGAAAAATGACAATGACATTCGCATCAGCTTCAACGAAGAAACCCGCAATGACGCCAAGATAAAAGTCATCGGCGTGGGTGGAGGCGGCGGCAACGCCGTAAACCGCATGATCGATTCCGGTATGGAGGGCATTGAGTTCGTGGTCGCAAACACGGATCTTCAAGCCTTGCGCATGGCGCGCGCTCCCATGAAAATTCAGCTTGGCGTGAAACTCACCAACGGCCTCGGAGCCGGCGCCAATCCCGAAGTCGGCCGCAAAGCCGCGCTCGAAGATTCCGACAAAATCATTGAAGCGCTCGAAGGCGCCGACATGGTCTTCGTAACTACTGGACTCGGCGGCGGCACCGGAACCGGCGCAGCTCCGATTATCGCGTCGCTGGCCAGCGAAATGGGCGCGCTCACCGTCGCCGTCGTTACCAAGCCGTTCGCCTTCGAAGGCAAACGCCGCATGCAGCAAGCCGAACGAGGCATCGCCGAACTTATGGAATCGGTAGACACGACTATTGTAATCCCCAACGAAAAGCTGCTCGCCGTGGCGCAGGACGCCGGCTTCTTTGAATCTTTCCGCGTCGCCGACGACATTCTCCGCCAAGGCGTGCAAGGTATCTCCGACATCATCACCATTCCAGGGATCATCAATCGCGACTTCGCCGACGTAAAAGCGATCATGGCCGGAATGGGTTACGCAGTCATGGGCGCTGCCACCGCCAACGGGGCGCGCCGCGCCACCGAAGCTGCGCAAAAGGCCATCGCCTCGCCGCTGCTCGAAGCCGGAGCCATCGACGGCGCTCGCGGCATCCTCATCAACATTACCGGATCCACTTCGCTCAAGCTTGCAGAAGTGCAGGAAGCATGCACCATCATCCAAAGCGCGGCTGACGAAGATGCCAATATCATCTTCGGCGCTGTGCTAGATGAAAAAATGAAAGATGCCGTGAAGATCACCGTGATCGCCACCGGCTTCAAAGATTCGGATCACCGGCGTCGGCGTCAGGAAGAGCGTTCCAGCTTCGCAAGTTCGCAGGCAAGCTCGCGGCACGACGATTTCTTTGACGAACCTCAACCGGAGGTCGACGTCGATCCCGAGCCACCGCCGATGGTTATGCAGCAAGCGGCGCCACAAGCCGCCGTCGCTGCAGCCTCGGGCGATTCGATTTCCGTCGACAGCATGCGCAATGCGATGATCGCCAATTTCGAGCAGTCTGATCTCGACGTTCCCGCGTTTTTGCGCAAGCGCAACGAAACCATGTAGAGCAGCAAAGGGAAAAGATTTTCGCTTAAGAGGCAGTATCGTTCCAGTAAATGCGTCACGTTACCAAAGGGGTTGGCCGGATTCCAAGACTTAAGTCAACCCCTTTATCCATAAGGCATTACGTCGATTCACTAAGGTTCGGCGCAAAATACATTTTAGATTGCTAATCTATACGAAGTCTCATAACATCTAGATCACTGGGAACTTAGCCAATGGCGACGATCATTGGCGGCCTTCGTGCTACCTACATTATATGGACTCCGGGGATAGGGACAAGAAATTGAATTCAGGCAAAGGTATCGCTGGCTTCGGTCTGTTGGTCGGTTTCATCTTATTACTGGCATTGTCCGCATCCGCCGTTGCTGCCACCGTCAGCACCAGTACTCTGACTTCGCATAAATCCAAATCCCAAAAAATCAACGAAACTCAGCACGCGCGAAGGCGCATGCGCCATCTCGCTCACAGCCGCGCGGTCGTGCCTACAACCGCCGCAGGCGTGCGCCGCAGGCATCGATATTACGAGCGCTTCTATACGAGTTCTTTCGCTCAGGATATTACCGAAGGCGATGTGATCGCCGGCGAAGACCCAATTGTGCGCGAAGCCGCCATCGACGCTTTGGGTGGAATGAATGGAACAGTCGTCGCGATTGAACCTACGAGCGGCCGCATTTTGGCGATGGTCAATCAGAAACTGGCGCTCTCCAGTGGCGCTCAGCCCTGCTCGACTATCAAGCTTTCTGTTGCCCTTGCCGCTTTGAATGAGGGCATTATCACCAAGGAAACCGAAGTCCGTTTGGGTGGCCGCTATCACATGAATTTGACCATGGCGTTGGCGCACTCGAACAATGCATATTTCGAGGCGCTGGGACGCCAACTGGGATTTGAAAAAGTCAGTTACTACGCTCATCAGTACGGGCTGGGCGAAATGGCTGGCTACGGCATACCTGGCGAGCAACTGGGAATTTATCCTAACGAAGAAATCCCATCGAAACTTGGCGGCGTTGCCAAAATGTGCTCTTTCGGCGAAGGCGTCTCAGTAACTCCGCTGCAGCTTGGCGCCCTGGTTTCGGCCATAGCCAATGGCGGTACGCTCTATTACCTGCAGCACCCCACAGCGCCCGAAGAGATTGCCACTTTTCAGCCAGTAGTGAAGCGCCGTCTTGATATCGCGCCACTGATTCCAGAAATTTCTGATGGCATGGAAGGCGCCGTGCATTTCGGCACTGCCCGGAGCCTGCGAGTTAATTTCAAAGAAGAAGAAGTTCTGGGCAAGACCGGAACCTGCTCACATGCCGGCACCCGCTTCGGATGGTTTGCCTCCTACGCCAAAACTGACATCGGCCACATCGTCGTAGTCGTCTTCCTTGAAGGCGGCCGTCCGACCTACGGTCCGAAAGCGGCGGAAATTTCAGGACGCCTATATCGCAATCTTTATGATCACAACTTCTTTATGCCGAAACCGCTGGTGCCTGCCAGCACCGCAACCATAAATCTGCTGCAAGACTCGCAATAACTCGCCCGGCAGAACAATCACTATGAGACAGGATAGGCCGGACTGGTTGGGTCCGGCCTATGGCGCGCGTTTCACCCCAGCTACAGCGGCTACAACAGTCGTGATCCTGAACGTGCGCGCCCTACCATTAGAACCGTTTCCTCTGACTAATTAATCTGGTGTCGCCCCGAGAAACTCTTCGTGCCCATCGAATACTACGTGGAGCACCTTTGTGACCCGCTCTTTCAACGGAAGAGCGCTCTCGCGCAATTTCTTATTTTCGCGATCCACGGCCTTCTTAGAGTCAATCGTCACGTTAGGATTGGGAAATGCATTCGCGGCCATAATCAACTCCTTCTTCCCGCACATTAATCAGTGTCGATCTTCGTCTTCTATCTAATAAAGCGTGAAGCAATGGCAAAACCGGCTCATCCTCTAAGAATTTTCTTTGGCCCGACTTATCGGCCCCGTCTGCGGTGAAAAGAGAAAACCGGCGATCGGCGCGCCTCTTATGGATGGTGAACTGGCGTAGCGTTCCGTTTCATTCGTACGAGAATGAAGAAATGAGAGGAGCAGCGCGCGCTACGAGGAGTAATTCACCTATTTAAAAAGAGCAACGACGCTACAGTCTATGCGACTCCTTGCCTCGCCCCATCGCGATTAAGCGGGATGGCGACGGTCACATGGGTTCCTTTCGAGTTCGTGGTAAGGCGAAGATCGCCCCCGACTTCGTTGATCCGCTCGCGGATGCCGGCAAGTCCAACGCCCCCCGCTGTTCCCGAACTCTGAAAACGATCAAAGTGAGCTTTGGGCATCCCCTTGCCCTGATCCGTTACGTTAAGCGCGATCTGTGAAGGACGATATTGCAGCGATACTTCCGCCGTTCTGGCGCCGGAATGCCGGTGAATGTTAGTCAGCGCCTCCTGCAACACCCGGAAAACTGTAGTTTCGATGATGCTTGGCAGTCGCGGTATCTTAACGATGTCGAGCGCGACTTTAATTCCGCTGCGCTCGACAAAGCCTTCCACATACCACTGCACAGCCGAAGTGAGGCCGACTTCGTCCAGCAGCGGCGGATGCAATAGATGGGAAAGCGTACGCGTTTCACTGATACAGGTGTCTAGTGTCTCGAGCGAGGATTCCAGCAGCTGCAAATTCCCACTGTCAGCTAATTGGTGAAGCTCCATCGCCAGCCCAGCCAGATACTGGCCAAGGCTGTCGTGCAGCTCGCGCGCAATACGCCGTCGCTCTTCATCCTGAGAACGTATAAGGCTGGCAGAAAGCTGGCGCAGGGCCGAGGTGCGTTCGGCTACCTGACCTTCCAGCCGTTCATTACTGCGCCGCAAAGCTTCCTCGGCCTGCCTCAGTTTTTCCAGATGATTGCGGATGTCATACTGTTTCTGCCGGGCTCTTATAGCCGCGCGGACCGAGCTGATCAACGTAATTGTGCGCAGGGGTCTTTCAATTAAAGTGACATTGCCTAGAGGCTCGCGCATTTTCGCAAGTCCCTCACTCTCCCGGTTAGCGGCGCCACCCCCAGTGAGCACGATGACGGGAAGATCGGACCAGGGCGGTTGCCGGCGAAGAGCGTCCGTCAGACAGCCGATTGAATTTCTATCCAGGGCTTCTTCGAATAAGAGCAGGATGTCAGCCCGTTCTGGTATATCCGCGGCGGAGGCGAAGATCGACTCACTGACCCGGCACACTATTCCGGCTGTGGCGAGGCGGTTGCATATGAGCTCTGCGTCGCGCACCAGAGCGGCCAAAACCTGAATATCAAAGTGCGGCTCAGCGTTTTCGGCCATTGCGAGTCTTTGCTGTTGCAGGTTCTCTTTCCTGGTCGCGTTCGGGAATTCCGGAGAGGACTCCTCTGAATTCCAGAAGCGGTCTGCCAACTTTAATGCCATCATTTAGTTTTAGTTCCCTGATCGAACGTTCGTGTCCCCCGGAACGTTTCTTTAGCACCGACATGGCTTGCTTCACTTCACCGTCCGCCTCGAAATATCGAAGTAACAATACCGAATCCGCCAGATAACTGACGTCAACCACGCTCTGCATGTCCCGTCCGATAAGTCCATGCTGTGCCAGTACCATGAAAGTGGCCATGCCAAGTTGATTAAGGTAAGTCAGCAACTCATGCAGTTGAATGGCGAGAAACTGTTCGCCTGGCATGGCATTCAAGAAACCATTCAGGCTGTCGATGATGATGACTCGTGTCTTGCCGTCTTTCGCTCTTTGCCGTATCCGCGCCACAAACTCGCCAGGGGATAATTCCGCGGGATCGATTTGCTCGAGCACCAATCTCCCCGTCTTAATCTGTTCGTCGGCGTCCATGCCAAGCCCCGCCAGTCGAGCAAGCATAGTATTGACCCCTTCGTCGAAGAGGTAGATTATGGCGTGTTCCCCGCGCTTGGCGGCAGCGATTGCATAGCCCGCCGCTATGGTAGATTTCCCGCAGCCAGCTGGCCCCATAATCAGCGTGCTGGTTCCGCGATCGACGCCCCCGCCCCAAAGCGCATCGATTTCGGCCACGCCGCTGAGCAGTTTTTCGTGTCTAAAACCGGGATGATGTTCGGCGGCAATCAATCTGGGATAAATTTCGAGGCCGCCTTTGCGAATGCTGTAATCGTGAAAACCCTCGCGAAAACTTGAGCCGCGCAACTTGATTACTTCCATCCGCCGGCGCTTGATGCCATATTCTCTGGCCAGATTCTGCATCGAAAGCACGCCATGAGCAATGCTTTGTAGTTGCAAGTCGCGATCGGTGCTGGTGCGATCGTCGAGCAATAGCACGGTGCAACATGATCCGGCGAAGAATTGTTTAAATGCGAGAATCTGCCGGCGATAGCGAAGCGGATCTTGCGCCAGCATGCGCAGCTCCGACAACGAATCGATGACCACTCTTTTGGGTTTAAGTTTCTCCACTTGCTCCAATACCGCTTTGGTGGTGTCGGCTAGTTCAACCTCGGATGGATGGAAGACAGTGTACTGGCCCTCAGGCCGAAGACTGCGTTCGTCCGGAAGCAGTTCAAAGATTTCGAGATTATCGATATTCCAGCCGTGCGATTGAGCAGCCAGCAACAATTCGGCCTTTGACTCCGACAACGTTATATAGAGGCAGGACTCGCCGGCGTCCACACCTTGCATAAGAAACTGTAAAGCTAACGTCGTTTTCCCAGTACCGGGATCGCCCTCGACCAAATAAAGATGTTCGGCCGGCAAGCCGCCGGACAGAATGTCATCCAAGCCTGCGATTCCAGTGGCTATACGTTTTTCAGGCATCAAAACGCTCCTTCATTGGCGTGCGGGTTTCGAGAGCGTTTGTCGACAGCGGCTATACGCCAGAGAAAATCCGACCCAGAGTTCGAGACATTCGCCTCAATTCCCGATCATCAAGAACTAGAACGAGCGGCCCACAACGCTCCACACCAATTTTGGCGTTAGGTCACCGGTATGGCAATCAAGTATTGTTTGTAGGGACTGATCCGGCTAACGAAATATGGCAAAAAAAATAAAGGAAAAACAGTATGCCGGGCGGGAACGTGTTTGCTCCCATTTTCGCCCATATGAATGGGCATTCCGAGCAATCGCTCCACCCGGCGTCCGCGTCATCATTCGAGCGCCACGAAAAACAGCTAGACGCTTTCTGGTACACCTCGGTTTACGCATCTAAATCGACGGAGAGCACATGAGTGTTGGCATTGATGTGGAAAAAGTTGCGCAGGTCTTACTGGCCGATGGATGGCACAAAGTTGCTCCAGTCGGAGATGGCAGATCTTCTTTCGGAATGGGTGCCTACGAATTCCAGGAGCCGCCCAAGCCTGAACAGAACCCTGTTATGCATCTGAAAGGCGGGCAGGAAGAGCTGATTCCATCAACGGGAGCACACTGGACCGAAGATGATGGCTCACGCGTGTTTTGCCCGGTGACGTCAATTCTCGCCGTGAAATACGCAGGCACCAAGAAATCACAATAGGAACATTTGCCCCCGCGCTGTTAGTTTAGTTCCGCGTGCGCCGTATACCCGCAAGGCAGCGACCAACAAGTCTAATCCCTTTCGTAATCTTCACTCGATACCTCTATCACGTTTCAATAAAGACAAATCTTGTCGGAATCATCGGAATGCATTACGCCACGCATGTAATTCCCTGATCCACTGCACATTTTAATTTGGAGGCAGTACCCATGCGATCGGTCCCACGCATAACCATATTTGTCTTTTTGTTTTTCCTTTTTATCGCAGGCATCGGATGCGGCGGCGGATCAATGTCCTCGCAAAATAGTCTCAGCACACAACCCGCGATCGAGTTTCAAGCTACGCCGAGTACAGTCATGAGCGGCGTTGCTACCGTGCTTACCTGGAAGGCGAGCAATGCGGTGTCGGTGATCATCGCTGGCCTGGGCAAGTTCCCCGCGGTCGGGTCGGCTAGAGTTACTCCTACGGTTACGACGACCTATAAAGCCATTGCGGTCGGCCCGTCCGGAACGTCTACAAGCTCCGCCGTGGTACAGGTGATGACTCCGGTTGATAAGCCCACGCTAGAGTTCAGCGCCCAGCCCAGCAACATTACGGCGGGAGAATCCTCAACTCTAAGTTGGATCGCAAACAATGCGACTTCCGTTAGCATCGCCGGAGTCGGAACTTTCCCCGCGACGGGATCGGTGCAAGTTACACCGGCTTCTACTTCCACTTATGCCGCTACGGCGACCGGGGCTGGCGGAACGGCTTCATCCAACACTACGGTAACCGTCACGTCGACGCAGAATCCACCGCCGACGATTTCATTCAAAGCTCAGCCCAATACTATAAAGATCGGCGCTACCTCAGTTTTATCGTGGACGACGAGCAACGCAACCTCAGTGAACATTCCGGGATTGGGCAGTTTCCCGGCGAATGGATCGACCAATGTCACGCCGACCACTACAACTACCTACACCGCAACCGCAAACGGGGCGGGCGGCGCGGCAAAAGCATCTATTACCGTTACCGTAGAAGCGAACGGCACTCCTCTAACCAACCTGCAAGCCAGCGGCCCATGGAGAGTCTGGGGCGAGTTGCCTCCTAACTACAGCATCTGTTCATACCCGTGTCCCGGCGTCACCTGGTGGATGAAGCAACATATCACTTCGCCATCGCTGAGCGGAGACGCAACCGAGTTCTATCTGGGCGGC
>Ga0185299_10004038_pt1 | contig 18256 bp, 11 predicted proteins | sample PaiPotPPA55metaG_FD_128002 | JGI IMG/M metagenome (GOLD analysis project Ga0185299, IMG submission 128002) | Iron sulfur acid spring bacterial and archeal communities from Banff, Canada, to study Microbial Dark Matter (Phase II) - Paint Pots PPA... ...
GCCGTGCATCGACCGACGTGATTCCGCTGATTTGTTTCTTGGTCTCCGGCGAATCGGAGAAATTGTAGAGCTCAAGAATTTTCTGCAGCGCATCTTTACCGTTCTCGACGATCGACAGATAGTTCAATGACAGCTGGGAGATCAGCGACCACAGAGTCTTTCCGTCCAGCGGAGGGCGCAGGGTGCGAGTCGGCTTGTGCAGCGCAATGATGCGCTTAATCGCCGCTGTCCCGGTCATTTCGAAATCGCCGTTCTCGCTGCCGAAGGGCAAGCGCGTGACTAAATCGCGGTTCGTGCAGTTACAGCGAACCGTGACCGTGTCATAGTCGAGCTGCATGGGTCGCGCTGAAAGATCGACTAGAGAAAGAAAAACGTCCGTTCCTTCATCGCCCTTGCGGGTTGAGGGCGATCGGCTGATGAACCAGTACGCCGGCGTCGTTCCCTGCACGGCGTGGCGTTCAGAATAGAGCGGATGATAGGTTACGGTCTCATGAGTCTCTGCGTCGGTGCTGACCACCTCATCCACGGAATAGATTTCCATGGTCTGCCGGCGCCGCGCGTCGGGCACGATCGGATACTGATATCGAGTTTGATCGACCAGTATCGGTTCTGCGGTTTGGGCAAACAAGTTGACGATCGGCGTGCAGCCCAACCGCAACGTCTTGGCATTCACCGCGACTTCCAGGCGCTGATGGCGGCCGTCCTGTTCAAAGGGTGAGATCAGGAATAAAATCTCGGCTTTCGACTTGAGGCCCGCTTGCTGAAGCAGCGAAAGCCCTTTGAGGTTCATGAAAAAGAACTTTTCTGGAAACGCGAAGTACTCCTGGAGCAGGCGGTATCCTACGAAGGATCGCCGGGGGTAGGGCAACACGTCTTCGCCTTCTCCGAAACCCATGGGCTGGAGATTACGCACTGGAAGTTCTCGCACGGCGGCCTTAGGATTCGCCGGATCGCGGACCAGAATTCGGACACAATTTCTGCATAGCAGTTCGTATAGCCCGTGGATGACTGCGCTCTCGCCATTGAGATAAAAAGAGAGCGTCTCCAGATCGAGCTTGTCGAAGGAAACATCAGGGAAGCATTCCAGCTCGACTCGCAGCACCGCCGCCTCGGAGCTGCGCAAAGCGGGGCGAATGCGGTCGGGCGTCATCCATTGCGCCTGGGAAACTTTGAAAGGCCACAAGGTCACGTCGTATGAGGTGCGGAACTTGCACGGCACACCTTCCACAGGGCGCGAATAGAGGACCGTTCCCTTCGGAACCTTGAGCCTGCTGGTCAGCTTGCCCTGCTCCATATCGGTATGCAACTGCGCCACTGACATCGAGGGTACGGGCCGCATGTAGTGCGGATAAAGGATATTCAGCAGTGCCTCGGTAATTTGGGGAAAGTCGTCGTCGATCCGCAGATGGACGCGTGCGGCGAGGAGAGCAAAAGCCTCGAGCATCCGTTCCACGTGTGGGTCTTCGCAGCGATCGGGCTCCAGCATCAGGCGCGAAGCGATTTTGGGATATTTGTCGGCGAACTCCGCCCCGGTCTGGCGCAGAAACGTGAGCTCGCTCTCGTAATAATTCCTCAGCTCATTGCGCAAGATCCGCTCCCTTGATTTCGTACTCGCCCTTGCCCAGTTCCAGTACTGTGTCGAAACGGACGGGCTCAGGCGCCGGGTCCATGCACAGTAGTCCTTCGATCACGAATTTCAGAGCTCGATAACTGCCTTCCTCGCGCTCCAGTCGTACTTTGGCGCGCTTCAACCGGGGTTCGAAAACAGCTATGACCGATTCCATTTCCCGCACCAGGTCGTTCTGGTCGCGGCTGGACAGAACGGCTTTCGAAGATATGTCTTCAAATCCGTAGTGGTAAACGGAGCGGACGGTCTCACGCGCCGAATCAGGAGAAGGATCGATCGTTTTTCTCGTATTGAGCAGCCATTCCAAATCGCGCTTCAAAGCCAACTTCAGTTCGCGCAGAGATTGCGCGCGAGTGTAGGGAACCTCCGACCGGTTCTTGGGGTCCCGATCGATGAGCCGGTCCAGCACCGAGAGCGTGACTGGGCCTGTGACATCTCTCCTGGACATGACTTATTTCCCATCTTCCAACGCCTGCGCCGGATCGAGCCGGCAGATGCGTTCGAATAGTTTCTGCCGCTCAGTACTGTCATCCTGGATCCTGGTGCTCATCTTCATGATGGTGGCCAAAGCCCCTGCGACCATGCCTGGATCCTCCCACTCGTCGAGCTTGTGGGTTTCGATTGCCTGCGCCAAATCGTCCAGGATAGGCTGTGCGACGTTGGGTTTGTTGGTGGAAACGCAAATCTCCACCAGCTGCATCCGGCGGCGAAAGCGCTCCCGTCCCGAGCGTTTGCGGGCAATATCCTGCTGCAGGATTTCGAACGCCTTCCGCTCCTTGCCTTCGCGTAACGCTTGCAGCGCCGAGGCATACGCGTCTGTCGCCTGCCCCGGCCATCTCGCTCCCGCACCATTGGAACTGGCCGAGGCTCGGAGTGGGGCTTCGCTGGGAGCAGCCGGCTCGGAACTTCCCTGGCTTAACGACACCAGCCAGGCGCGCGTCTCAGCATTGGCAGCGGGTGTCTCGTCCATCAGTGTGGCGTCGAGCAATTGAGGAATATCGGTGATCAGCGCCTTCAGTTCGGAACGAATCGCCCGGGCGATCGTTTCATATCCGCTGCCCATCGCATCGCAAGCTTCAACCACAAAGCGCTGCAGATCAAGCCAGGCGCGGCTGCATGGCAGGGCCATGGCACTCTCGGCAGCCTCCAGCAATTGTTCGTACTTTTTATCGATCAGCAGCCGCTTCAGATGTCGCCGAAGTTCTGTGGGCGGGGCTTCGAGACGCGTAGGATCCGCCAGTTCGATGGCCGCGCGCAACTCTCCCCACCGGAGCCCGCGCAACATCAGATAAGAAGCTGGGCTGGTCGGCTCACGCTGTCGTAAAAATGCCGCCGCCTCTGCGACCTTGCGAATTGCATCCAGGCGGTCGGCGGGTTCCGACGACGTTTCCACCGAGATCAAAACTCCGGTGCGCACCGCAGCCCCGGCTTCAGCTGTAGCTTCGGCGCCCGCAGCACTCTCAGCGGTCGCGACCTTCTCTATCGGATCGGGTTCTTTTTCACGCTTCTTCTGCAACAAGCCGTGGACGGAGTGACGCGCTAAATCCAGCGATGACTTCAGGGGACCAAACGTGGGCCCGTCATCCCCGAACTTCTCGTCGCAGGTTTTCTTTAATTCGGCGAGAGTGAGCAGACAGCCGTCAAGATTCTGCTCGGCCTGAGCATAAAACTTCTTCGGAGTCTCATCAAAAGCCTTATCGAAGGCCTCCGGAGTGAGCTTGCCGTCATTGACCAGCGCGTTTCGTTTCTTCTTGGCTTCGTCGGTCTTTGCCTGTTCTTCGTAGCCCATCTCCCGGCATTGCTGGTAGTCCAGCAGGTTGTAGCCTGCCTTCTCCACCAGAGGTACCAGCTTCAGCGGGATCTCGAGTTTGGTTCCGACAAACCCCAGCGGCGCTCCGCGGGATTGTGCGTCCCCATCTTCCAGTTCCGGATACACGGTACCCCAGAACTTATCGACCAGGCCAAGACACACACCCAGACCGTCCTTCAGTCCGGCAAAGCCCTTTTGCTTAAGGGACGCCTCCGTAAACCACGCGGCAAGCTGAAGATCTTTGGTCTTGTTGGTGAGAAGGCCAGTGGTGAGTTTGATCACCAGGGGGTTATCCGCAACCTTGCGATCGTGTTCCGTCAATCCGGGTGGAGGTTGATCTTCTTCGCGGCGCGCTTCCTTGATTTTGTCGTAAACCGGATCGTAGCGCAGATTCGTGCCGCTGGGATTAGGGCCTTCGATAGGAATCAGCAGATCGTCGGGAAGAGGCATGATAGATCAGGCGGCCACGGAAGCTGGGTTGTACTCGAGCGCCCGCAGTTCGAGAAATGGGATCTCTTCGTCATCCATCAGCCACATCTTTTGGCCAATCGGAACTTGATACTCTTGACCTTCGGGCTTTTCCCAAACGGTTACGCGTCCCAGGCGCACGGCCTCATCCGGATGCTTCCACGAGAATGGAGCCAGTACGGGGAGCAACACTTCTCCCAATTCAGTTCCTTTGAACGAAGGCGTCGTGCGCACCGCTGCCGGCGTCCATAAAAGATCTCTTAGCCGTTGCGGAGCCGGAATTTGAATGGAGGCTACATGTTCGAGCGGCAGCAGCATATAGTTTCCAGCGGCAAAAATTTCCAGACGCGCCCCAGTTCTGGGATCGGCGTCGGAGAAGGAGCTGAATGCGTTGCCGTTTGCCATTCCTCCACGACCAAGTTCGTCTTCCTTTTCGGGCGGGAGCTCTCCGCGCTCGAATAAATCGTGGCGCTGGCGCTCGGCGTACAAAGCGCTGCGATACAGCAGGACGCCCAATTCACTGGTCGGGCCGGCCTGCCCCAACACTTCCAGTTGCTTGTCGGCGCGGTCGTATTCGCCCGCAAAGCAAAGCAACTCGAATAGAAAGGTGCGTCGCCGGATGTCTGTCGGGTTGTCCCGCAACTCCGCGCTCAAAGCTTTGATGGCGTCCGTCAGCCGCCCTGCCCGGTATAACTCTTGTGGATTCATCGAACGCACCCACGATGTGGAATGGATTTGCAAACAACTCCGGCGTCAGGAGGAAGGAACACTTCCGCCGGAAGTTGCTGTAGATATTGCAGGCACCCCCGCTCCAGCCAGTTGCCGGCCGCGGAGGTGCCTTTTGATTCGCGATCGCCCAACTATGTCTGATGCACCTTGGCTACGTTGTAGGTTGCGAGGCCTGCGCTCGTCATGCCGCCGGTCTTCGTATTTTGCGCAAAATACTCGTACTTGATCTCCTCGTACGCAAAACTGACACTCTGGGACGGAACGCCCTGCGATCCCCCGCCCACGCTGTGGCTGGCGATGAAGCAACTTGTCATGGTGACTTCCAAATACTTTACGGGTTTCGCATCCCCTCCGGTTTTGCGACCGACGAAGACGCAGTTCGCGATGTGCTTACCGGTGTAAAGGTCTTTCAGAATAAAAGGACTTGCGGCATCCAACGGGCAAGTAAAGCTGAAGTCCGACAGGGATGCCCTGCCGGCCGCCAGTCCGCCGCCCTTTACGTCAGAGGGGTTCGAGGCACCGAATGAAAAACTTTCCAGCTCAATATAGTCCGACATCCCTTCGGCCTTCGATTCCCCTTTTATTCCATCTATCTTCAGATAATAGTCGCTCGGCATTTGCGATTCCTCCTCAGTTGATACGGTGAGATTTCAGGGACTCTTTCGGGTCCCTGTTTAAAGCTTTCGCCAAACCACACGCAATTACTTCTTAGCAGCGGAGGGCAATTCCGCCACCAGCCGAAGCGATACGTTAAGTTCGTCGAGTTGAAAGTGCGGTCGAAGATAAGCAACAGCCCGGTATACCCCAGGTTTCCCTTTCACTTCTTCAACATCAATACGAGCTTCCCGCAAGGGGTACTTGGCTTTGGTTGCTGGACTGGCCGTATCGTCCTCAGTCACATACTTGGAGATCCAGCGATTCAGGAAAATCCAGGCGTCCTCGCGTGACATGAAGCCGCCGATCTTGTCCCGCATCATCGCCTTCAGATAGTGCGCGAAACGGCAAGTAGCCATCATGTATGGCAACTGCGCCGAAATGCGCGCATTCGCCGTCGCCGAATCGCTGTCGTAGAGCTTCGGCTTGTTGCAGGACTGGATGCTGAAGAACGCGGCCTTGTCCGTGCCTTTGCAATGCACCAGCGAAACCAGACCTTGATCCGCCAATTCTTTCTCTCGGCGATCGGTGATGGCGATTTCTGTCGGGCACTTCAGGGCGACGTCGCCTTCATCGGTGCGGAAAGTATGGGAAGGAAGTCCGTCGACCAGACCGCCGCCCTCCACGCCCCGAATCGCTACGCACCACCCGTAGGTGGCGAATGCCTGCGTCATTTTGGAAGCAAGCGCGAATGCCGAGTTGCCCCAGAGATACTTGGAGTGATCCGTGCCGTCCACTCCCTCTTCGAAATTGAAACCCTCCACGGGCGCCGTGTCTCTGCCATAGGGCAGACGCATCAGAACTCGCGGGCAAGTCAAACAGACATATTTGGAGTCCTCGCTCTCGCGGAAGCCCTTCCACTTGGCGTACTCGGTACTGTCGAAGATCTTGCCGATATCCCGAGGCTGGTCCAGGTTGGTGAAGCTTTCCATGTTCAGCAACTCCGACGACGCTGCCGAAAGGAACGGAGCGTGCGCGGATGCCGCCACCTGAGAAACCTTCTCCAGCAATTCCAGGTCTTCCGGATGCTTGCTGAATTCGTAATCGCCAACCAGCGCGCCGAAAGGCTCGCCGCCGAAGAGGCCGTATTCTTCTTCATACACTTTCTTGAACATGGCGCTCTGATCGAATTCTGGAGCGCGCTGCAGATCGCGCAGCAAGTCCTTTTTCGATGCATTCAGAACGCGAATCTTCAATTGCGTGCCGGTTTCCGACTGGTCCAGCAAATACTTCAGGCCGCGCCAGGTCGATTCCAGTTTCTGGAATTGGGCGTTGTGCAAGACCTCGTTGAGCTGGATCGAAATCAGGTGGTCGATTTGCGCAACCCGCGCGGAGATCATCTGATCGGCGTCGCGCCCAAGAGTCATCGACCCTTCTAGCACTTGCGCAACGAATTCCTTGATCAGGCCCTTGCCCCGCTCGCGCGCGGAAGGGTCTGTAAAGCGTCCTTGTTCGACAATCTGGTCGAGAACACTCGACTCTGCGGCTTGTTCAATAACGGCGGTGCTACCGGCAGTTTTCTGGGTCTCAGGCATTGGGTTCTCCCTTCCCGACTTCGGACTTGAGTTTGTCTAGCTTATCGGTCTTGCTGACCGCATCGAGCAACGCCTCATCCAATTTTTCGTTGGTCTGTAGCGTGCCCTTCAAATCGTTGAGTCGCGTACGCAGGTCGAGCAATTCTTTGAGCGGCTTCACTTGCCGCGCCACCTGTTCCGGCTCGAAGTCTTCCAGACTCTTGAAGCGCAGATCAACTTTGAGTTGGCCCGCGTTGGAGTCTTCGCTCAACTTATTTTCCACCGCGAAGGATAAGTGCGGCTTCATGCTCTCCAGGACAGAATCGAAATTGTCGGGGGTCACCTCGACAAAGCGACGCTCTTTGAGTTTGGGTAGCGGTTGCTCGGGTTGACCGGTGAAGTCTCCAAGGACGCCGACCACGAAAGGCAGTTCCTTGATCTCGATTGCGCCTCCGGTTTCGACATCATAGGTAATCTGAACGCGGGGCGGACGCACCCGGTCCAACTTATGTTGTGTGCTTGTTTTTGCCATGTTATCTCCCTACCTCTTCGAGTTTTCGAGGAAGTGCGTATCTCGGTGCTAGTATTCCGAACTTGCAGTGAAACCGGGGGACGTGACGGTCAGCGGATCCGACCCCGCGGGACAGTGGCCAGACATCTCGCCAACTGACCGTTTAGGCCGTGGGGTAACGGTTTATCACAAGGCCCAAGCGCAGTCAAGCAAGAAGCTCTTTTTTGCGGGAAAATGTTTGTCCCCGGTGGCACCCACATTCCACGGCGCGTTCCCATAATGGAGGATAGTGTTCGGCTCCACCAAAACGTTACAAAGTCCAAAGTGTCCGCGCGCCTTTGATGGTTGATTGCACAAACGGAGTGGGTGTCGGCAGTAAGGTCACCTCTCGCGATGGTTACCTATCCCAAGGCCCGGCGAGGCTCCGTAGCGGCTCGGCAATTGACTGAAATCTCATGACCCGCACCGAGTCCCGGTCTTTAAACGAAACTAACGGAATCAGGCCTTCGTCCAGAATTCGCTCCGCCGCGTCCTCGGTGAGCAGCAACTCGGCGCAAGGCTGTGACTCAGACTGACCATTTTTTTCATAGACATGGAGGGGTAGCCGATCAATTTCCGCCACCGAGCCTGGCTTCATATCCCATCCCGCCTCGCTAAAAGACTGGGCAAGCAGCAGGGCAACGGCAAAGCCAGAATTCCCCCATAAGTAGTCTTCGTGCTTCGGTACCTGCGGAAACTCATCGAAATCGAACGATTCCAGCGGAACCGTTTTCTTCCCGTAGGGCAGACGCAGCAAGAATCGCGGAAGTGCAAGTCCGACGGAATCCGCCTCGGGCTGACGGCGTAGTGCGGCCCAATCACCGGCTAGAGGGTTCGACGATTTCCAATCACGGGGATGCGGGGTGGAGGTAAGAGAATCGCATCCAAGTAGAAGAGGGCTGGCTTCGGCAACGAATGGCGCGTGCGCGCGATGCGCGATTTGCGCCATACGGGATAGAACAGCCGCATCGTCACCCTCCGAACCTAAGGCGTAGTTGCCGACAATGATCGCCCAGGGTTCAGCCCCTGGGGTCTCGACGCTCTGCTCCACCAGCAAGCGATACATTCCAGTATCCCGCAGGTCGGCGGCGGATTTCAGATCCGCGGCCAATTCGTCCTTCGAGATATCGATCACATAAAGTTTGAGCTGGGAACCGGTATCAAGTTGCCGGACGAGTAGAAAAGTTGCCCGCCAGATTGCCTCCAGCGCTTGAAAATCCCGGTTATGGAGAACCGCCCGCATCAGGCCGCCAATGCCGCGATCGATGACCCTTAGGACCTCCGGCTGTCGAGCATCGGGCGTGCTCACTACATGGTCTGCGGCAACACGTTGCGCGAACTCGCGGACCTCGTCGTGCTTGCGCTTGTATCGATCCTCAGCGAGGCGAGACTCCGTCTGCTCGATCATTTCGTCCAGCAAGCTCCCGGCGGCCAGCCGCGTGGCGTTAGGCGCGAGGGCGGCGGGCGACCTGCCTGCGCTCCGCAGTTCGGAAACTGATCCGGAACGCAGCCCCAATTCAGCCGCCGCTTGTTGAAATGTCGACGGATCTTGCAGTCGGCCCCGCAAATCTCGCAATTTTTCAAAGGCTTCAAGATCCTGATAAATGCGGTCGGGATGAAAGTCCTCGAGCTCAGAAAAATGCAAGCGCAGCGCGTCGTCCCCAATCGCCAACTGAAGTTCAGCGCCAGTGCGGGCTAGTACTTGGTCGAAGTTGTCTCGATCCACCAGCACGGCACGGCGCTGGGCAATTGTGTTTGCTTCGAAGATGCCGCGATTGGCGCGGCCGCTGAAGTCACCAAGAATTGCGATGCGGAAAGGAGTTTCCGAGAAGGGACGGGCATTCGAACTATCTCGTCCGGCCGTCAGGTTCACACCACCAAAGTCGAATGGTTTTGCCACGGACGACTCCTTGGGGAGGAACGGTTCTTGACTTAAGACGCACTCCAGGGACTAAGAACTAGCCGAACCCGCGCGGATCGGGCGATGGCCAGCTATCGTCATCGCTATTTCTGAATAAGATCGAGCTTGTGCAGCCCTTCTTTTGCGTCCTGATTGCCAGGCTGTAACCCCAGGATCTTGCGAAACTCTATTCGGGCCTTGTCGTAATCTCCCGCGCCCGCATCCGCCTGGGCCATTTTGAGCAGGGTCGGAATTTCCTTCTGCGATACACCCCCCGATTCGTCATAAGACGAAGTGGGCGTCTCCGGAACATCTTTCCTGACGCGATTGTCTACTAACGCCTTGTCGGATATTTGCGACTGAGCCCCAACTGGTGACTTAACAGCTGATTTAGTGATCGGCGGTTTGACAATCCGTGGTTTCACATTTTCTGGCGTGGCATTTTCTGGTATCACAATCTTCGATTCCGGTTGCACCGCCGTCGGCTCAGGTTCCGCTTTAACAGCCGGCTGTTTTTCCGGCGTTTCCTTTTCACCCGCCTGACCCTGTTGCACTGGAATCGGAAGTTTTGAAATCTGCGGCGTGCGGTTAAGCACGGCGATCAGCGCCACCACCAGGACCAGCGAAACGACCCCAAGGATCAGTCTGGTGCGCGTAAGGAAGGGCGGCTGTGCGAACTCCTCAAGTCTTAGCTCCGCGGAGTTGCCCGAGTTTTCCCGCAATCCTTCCAACGCCGGAGCAACCACGGCTGGCGGCACGGGTTTACTGGTCTGTCCTCCGCGGGCCAGGGGCGAATGAACGATGACGGTGGCACCCACCACCGGGGTATCACTGCATTGCGGTTCGGGCTCATCGCCGAATGAATCATGGAACACGGCGATTCGCTCCGGTGTCGTCCACACTAACTCAGTCATTTCAGTCTGCCCGTCTCCCACGACCGTTGCCAGCGCGGGGACCGAGCGGAACTCTACTCCCGGCAGATCGCGTAACGGTTGAGAGACATTTTGAGCGAGCAGGATCTGACCCGGCTTGGCTTGTCTCAAAGCTTGATGGGCTGCGGTTGCACTGAAACCGGCGGAGTCGCTCGTTTTTGTTCTATACAGCAGAATTGCGGCGCCGATACGTTCACCGGGCCGGCACGACAGAAATTCCAGCATCGATGTTTGAATCCGCTTGGCGGCAACAATTGCTTGACGGGAATCAGCGAAGTGCGCGCCCATGATTGTGGGTAATTCCTCCGCAATCCGGCCGTGGCTCGCACTAACCAGGTCCGCAATCATGTAAACCAGAACGCTCTCGGTGTTCCACGACACGGATCCCGCACGTCCCGACCTTTCCGGACTCCAGAGGCGTACCACCAGATCGGTTGCTTCTGGGGATTGGTTAAGGTCCGCGACTGCGGATTCGCTGCTATCAGTTTTCTGCTCGTACTGCGGCATGCTCCACACTACCAATCGTGTCTAAGTCGGGTTGTAGAGTACTGCAAAACTGCAGTCCAAGCAAATGTTTAGCGGATGGAGGAATGGCACTTTTGTGCCCTGCATCCGCCACCTCCGAAGGCTTGACTTCGCGCAAACAGTGAGTATGATACGGGACGCCTGCCTAGGCGAATCTATGGCGTGCGCCGTCACTCCGGGGTTTTTATGCCGCAGCGTTTCAAATTTCATTCCCAGCTCTATCTGCCATCTTTTGTAAAAAGGGCTGCAATAGCCCTTATATTTATCGCGCTCACGGGCGTTGCAGTTCACTCCAAGGATGTTCCGCTCACCGCCATCGAGTTATTCGACGGACCAAACGGGGCTGCCTTCGTTCAATTATCCGGACTCTTGATCAATGGCAAAGCCGAGGTTCGTTCCTGCCGAGGTGCGACAGAGATCAACAAGTCCACGTATGGCAAGCTGGCAAAGATTTCACTGAATACCTCGGTAACGGCCTTGGAGCGCGACGCCAACGGAGTGATGAATCTGAGCCGTGGTTCCGCGGCCGAGTGCGTGGTTCCATCCAATTTGAAATTCGATAAAGACGAGACGTTGACTCCGGCGCAACTCGCGGATCGTGCAGTTGTGACGGGACAAGTAGTCGGTTCGTCGCCAGCGGGAACAACGACCGTCCCTGCTTTCAAGCCAACCGTGAAGATCGTATTCGTTCCTGCTCCTGATGTGGAACTGGGGGAGTTTCTTCGCGCAACCCGGGCTCATTCGGTTTCCCAGTGGCAGGACTACCTTGGCCGGTACCCCAAGGCCGCGCACAACGATCTCGCCAAGCAATCACTTACCACCATTCTCTTGAAAGAGGGGGAAGACGGATTGGCGTCTTACCGTAGTTCCGTCTCGACTAGTTCGCCGATTTATTCTGACCTCAAAACGGCGCAGTCGCGAGCAGATCAGGCGCGCACACTGCTTCCCGCCAACGAAGAAGCAGCCAAGCTCCGGGAAAACGTTCACGCGGAGCTAGTGCTCATTGCGGACAAATCCCGCGCGGAACTGCAAGCCTACAAGCAAGCGCTGGCTGGCCACACAGCTGGATATCTCCATCTAGCGAATGCGCGGCAACTGAATGAGCATGCCTTAGACGTCGATCCTCATTTCGACCAGGGGCTGACTCTGCAGACCTCGATTGCGGTGGAGAGCAAACGGGTTGACACTGCCGTGCGCAGTGGGGAATCGATGATTTCCTCGCAGCATTACGATGAAGCGGTAACCGCCGTAGCGGAGTTTCGTGCTTTTGCAGATGAAGAACCGCGCATTGCGGCCATTCTGGATGGTGCTTACAAATATCACTTCGAGCGCGGTAAGGCTAGCGCAACTGACCAGAAGTGGCATGACGCTTTAGAGGAGTATCGGGAAGCCGACAAAATCAAATCCACGCCCGAATCAGCATCCGCGCTGAAGCAGGCGGAAGCGGAATTTCAATCGTCGACGAATCAGGCTGCCGCGACTGCCGCTTTGCAGCAGAGCTCCGCCTTCGAGCAGGACAAGCGCTATGTTGAAGCCTACGAAGTTCTCGCCGATCTGCCCGACGCGCAGCGCGCCTTGGTGAAAGACCAGATGCAGGCGCTCCAGGCCAACTACGTGGCCAGCGCGTCGGATGAAGCGAAAAAACTGAAAGACGCCCACACTCCGATTCAAGGACGAGCCGACGAGATCGGCGTCTTAAAGGCATATGACTATTTGAGGCGCGCCAGCAGCCTGCAGCCCGACGATCAGGACCTGAAGCTCCGGCTGGATCTGATTTCTCAAACACTCAGCGACTACTATGTCGCACAAGCGAAACGGTATCTCGATAAGCCGCTCGGGTCAGGAGTCGGCCTAGCGTGGCTCTACTTGAACGAAGCCCAGCAGTACAAGTCGAATCGCGATGACATCCGCGACGAACGCACGAAAAATTCTTCCATCCACGACGTCCGTTCCACGCTTTCCATCAAAGTCGTGTTCCGGGACCAGACTTCGCGGCGAGACAGTTCGGGTTTCGCCGAGCAACTTTCCGACGCGATCGCAACCGGACTGGAAACCACAAACCTGCCCGTCAGGATCATTCGCTCAGCCGACGCCACGCCTGTTGAACCGAATTTCAAGCTGATTGGGGACGTGCTGGAACATCGGCCCGTGACGAAAGTGGGCGTTGAGTCCGTCGAATCGGAGTACCGCGCCGCCGAGAGAGAGGTACCAAATGAGGAGTGGAATCAGGCAAACCGAGACTATGAGGCCGCAAGCCTCGAGTTGCAGAAAGCACAAAAGTTGTTGGAAGGAGCTCAGGCGCACGGCAAGAAGAAAGAAATGTCTTTGGCAAACACTGACGTCGAAGGTGCCCAGAAAAAAGTCGAGGAGTGCCATCGCAAACTTGACTCCATTCCAAAGACCACTCTGAGTGACGTGGTAAAGCCTTACAGCTACACCCGTAAAACGATCGATTTGAGCGTTGTCGTCGATGTGGGATTCCGTATCGTGGATTCTAACGGCAACACCATCGCAATGACGCCGTCGGTCAAGAGCACCGCGCAAAAACAGTTCGTGGTGCTGGAAAACGTGAAGCCCGAAGATACCAGGAACGTGAAACAAGCCGGAGCGCCGCCCGATGAGGCCCAGTTCCTCACGGATGTGGAAATCGCAGCCCGCATCGCCTTGATTAAAGACGTGAGAGAGAAAGTCGAGCTACTCCCCACTAAAATTCTGGACCAAGCGCGCAAGCGGCTCATGGATGGTGATACGGAAGGGACAGCAGAAGCCTATATTCTGTACTTGAATTCCACTCCCGACGCGCAAACTGCGGAGAGGGAAGAAGCCAAGAAGTTCCTGCGCGAACAATTCAACATGAACTGGCCAGGTAGCTCCGCCTGATCGCGGATTAATTTCTGGCTGGCCCGGCCAGTCCCTGGGTAGTAGACTTGTTGCGTATTGTCGGCATCGACCGTTCCGCTCGTCATTAATGCCTTTAAGAAGGTGCCCCCTCACCTTCCGCACCGTTGCTGAATAAAACCGTGACTGCTCCAACCATAAAGCGCATCGGAAAGTATGAGGTGATTGACCTGCTTGGTCGCGGCGGCATGGGTCTGGTGTACCGCGCGTTTGACCGCCAACTGAATCGCGAGGTGGCGATCAAGACGGTTACCGAGGGCTTCACCGGCGACCAGGAAATGCTGCAGCGCTTCTATCGCGAGGCGGCCAAAACCGCTGCCTTACGACACCCCAATATTGTCGTCGTTTACGATTTGGGCGAGCAGGACGGCTTTCCTTATATCGTGATGGAATATCTGTCGGGCGATCCCCTTGACCGGCTCATCCAATCCAGCCAGCCCCAGCCACTTTCCTTCAAGTTGAAGATCATCGAGCAGGTCTGCTGTGCGCTGGGCTACGCCCATCGTAACGACATGATTCACCGCGACGTCAAACCTGCCAACGTCATCGTGCAACCGGACGGTATCGCCAAGTTGCTGGACTTCGGCATAGCACGACAGGAAAAAAACGACGGGCGCCTCACTCGCACGGGAAGTGTGATCGGCACCATCCAATATATGGCGCCCGAGCGCCTGAAAGACGCGCCCTTCGACGGCCGTTCCGATATTTTTTCCGTTGGCATCATGATGTTTCAGCTCCTGACCGGACAACTTCCCTTCACCGGCGACTACAGTATCGTGCAAAAAATCCTGACGGAGAAACATCCTTCCTTAGGGCAATTCCTGCGCGATTACCCTCCCGCCCTGGATGACATTCTGGACCGTTCGCTGGCGAAAAATCCCGCGGACCGCTATTCCACCGCCGATGAAATGGCCGCCGAAGTGGCTTCACTGGCTGACGAATTGAAGAGAGAGCAAGTCGCGGATTGGATTCAGCGTGCCGAGCGCCTGGTACAAGAAGACCAATACACCACCGCGAGAGAAGTTTTGCTGCGGTTGTTGAAAGTTGATACCCAGCACACTCGGGCGCGGCAATTAATTGCGCAAGTACAACAGAACCTGGCTCAACGACAGAGGGAAGAACAAATTCACCAGTTGCGGAATCAGGCCGAAGAAGCTGCCAGCGCCAAGCGTTATGAAGAAGCCTTCCTCGATTTGCAAGAAGCCTGCCGTCTCGATCCCGCAGACTCGGAACTATCTCAGCTTTTGGAAGAAGTTCGCCATAAGAAGCAGCGCAGAGAACTGGTGGACGGATATTTGCGACAGGCGGCAACCGCTCGCGATCGCGGCGATCTAGAAGGAGCCAAGGACGGAATTGCGAAGGCAGGAGAGGTCGACAGCGAGGATTCACGGGTTCGCTCCGCTCACGTTGCGCTGGCGCGCCTGATCGAAGAAACTGCCCGTCATGCAAAGGCGGTGCAGTTGTTGGAGAATGCGCGTAAAGAAATTGGAGCGCGCCATTTTACCGCCGCCATAGAAGTACTTGCCGAGGCCGAGCGCGTCGATCCATCGAACCCTGAACTGCTCAAGTTGCAAGCTGCAGCGAAATCGGGCCGCGACCAGGAACATCGGCGGAGAATACTGGAAGAGCTGCAAAATGAAGTTTCTCTCGCTTCCACTCCCGAGGAGGTGGCCCGCGCGGCTCAACTTGTCGATCAGGCACTCGAACGCATGCCTACCGAGCCGATGCTCATCAAATTCAAGGGGCAACTGCGGGAAGCGGAAATGCGCCGCCGCGTGGACCGGTTGGCACTGCAGTGCCGCAGCTTAATGGAGAGCTCACCGGAAGAGGCCTTGCGGCTGGTTCGGGAGGAATTGCAGCAAGCTCCGGGCAACGAGCGTTTGCTGGCGTTGCAATCTAGCATTGAGGAACAAATCTCGCAGAAACGTCTGGAACAGGCTCGGGCCCAGTATTTGACCCGCGCTCATGAATCCTTGAGCAGCGGCCGGTACGTGGAAGCTTTGCGCCTTCTCGAATCTTGCAAGAAAGAAGGCATTTCTTCGCCCGAAATCACGGAACTGATTGAACTGGCGCGACAGCAAGCCGATCATCGGCTCAACAACAGCCACCTGCGGGGATTACTCAAACAGGCGCAGGAATTAATGGCGCTGGAATCCTACGGCGCCGTGGTCGACCTGCTCACTCCAGTCTCCGAAGAGCCGGGGGCAGCCTCACTCCTCTTCCTTCTGGAAGAGGCACGCAACCGCCTTCAATCGCTCCAACACCGCATCGATCTTTCCTTGCAAACGGTCGCCACTCTCATCAGCCAGGAATACTATGCGGAGGGGGTCCGATTCCTCGAATCGCAGCCGCCATCGATTCAGAATTCTCAGCCGGTTCAGACCGCGCTGAAACGGCTGCGCGAAGCCAACGACAATGAATTGGCCGCTCTGCAGGCTGTGGGAAAAGCTTATGCAGCGCTGGACCGCTCCGACATTAACGCCAGCGTGTTAGAGAATCTGCGGGAAAACGGAAAATCGACGCTCCTGACGCGCATCGTCCCAGTCTTCACCTCGCGGCGCAAACTTATGGCCGATCGTCAATTGTCCTCGACGCTGGAACAAGCACGAGCGGCGATGGATGTGGGCGACAAAAAACAGGCAGCCCGCGCTCTCAAAGCCGCAAAGGCTCTTGCCGCGTACGCCAGCAGCAACTTGCTCAACGAATGGCAGGCTCTCAGTCGAGAAGTCGAAAACGGTAAAGGGCTTGGCCGACTCGGCCAGAAGTAGCATCCCGCTCGACATCGTCCGTTCGCTCCGTGCGCATTTTTAATTTCACAACACTCCGGTTTCCTTCTTTGTTTACCGGGCGCTTCATGTGCGGTAGGATTTAGCGCTTAACATTCGATCTCTTTACATGGCCCCATGAGCTTTGTAATCCAAGCCGCCGGCAACACCGACATCGGCCTTGTCCGCAAAAACAACGAAGACAATTTCGGCTACGACTTACGTCACGGAATTTTTGTAGTGTGCGATGGAATGGGCGGACAGCAAGCCGGGGAACTCGCTAGCAAAATTGCGGTGGATACCGTCCTCGAATACTTTCGACAGGACCCCAGCGCGGCTCCGGTTGGCGGAGCAAGGTTCGAGGGCGTGTCTCCCCGCGCCGTGAGCCTGGCCAGTGCGATTCAGATGGCGAATCAGGCGATTCATGAATCCGGAGCCAGAGACGTTCATCATGCGGGCATGGGTTCGACGATTGTGGCGGTCGCAGTCGAAGGAAATCTTTTCTCCATCGCCAATGTCGGCGACAGTCGGATTTATCTGATCCGCAATGGCGATGTGGTGCAACTCACGAATGATCATTCCCTGGTGATGGAGCAGGTCAGACGCGGTCTGATGACTCTGGAAGAAGCCGAACAATCCAAAATGCAAAACGTAATCGTCCGCGCTTTAGGGACAGACGACAGCGTCGAACCCGATTTGGCCGATCATGAGTTCAATCCCGAAGACATCCTGCTGCTGTGCAGTGATGGCATGTCGCGTTATGTCAAGAACGAGAAGATGGCCGAGGCTGTCAATCAAGACTCCCTGGAACAGGCCTGCACGGATCTGATCGAAGCGGCGAAAAGTGGCGGCAGCGACGATAATATTACGTGCCTTTTGGTCCGCGCGCTCCACCCTTCCTGGAAAGATCGGATCTTCGGACGACTTCCAAGTCAGGCCGATCAGAAAAGTTCAACTTAGATGGTTGTTGAATTAAGATTTCGTCGAATCAATGACCTGCTACCTGGCTGACGCACCTCATGCCCTGCAGATCAAAAAATGGATTCGCGGTTCCGGAAACCTGCAACTGATAGTCGTAGGATTTCTGTTTTCCGTTGGGCAGCATCACGGTTCTCCCGTTGGTTTCACTGACCCATTCCAGTTTGCCGCCGCCCAGTTGACGCGCGCGCGCCACAAATTTGAATACGGCCCACGGACCGCTGAAGGCATCCAGGGGATCACCGCTCTTGGTTGTGACCTGAACGTCGTCGGAAGCGCCGGTCCATATGAATGTCTTTTGAGCGCCGTCTCCCGCCAGCTTTTCGTTTCCAATTTTCACCTCAACCCCTTCCAGGTTGCTGGGCAGTTGCTTAAGTGAGTAGGAGAAGTGCGGCGGTTGAGATCCAGAGGGATAAAGGGTTTCACTCAAGCCTGCGACGCGATTCAAGAACGACAGAAAATTAGCGGACGGTTTCACGGTCGCTGCCGTGTTCGGAACATATCGAGAACCCACTTTGAGCACAAAAGGCTTCACATCGTCGTTCAGTTTTTTCCACGCGTCGCCGTTTGGACCGAAAAGCGCATAGAGCTGGTCCATGGACAGGTCTTGCAGTGAGTTTGGATCGAGTGGATATTTGTTAATGACTCCCGCGAACTGCGAGCAGTAACCCTTGCCCGCCCCGTTTGCGATGTCGATTGGTCCCCGCCTCAACAAGGCTTCTGCATTCTTGATCGGCTCTTCGAGCAAACGCCGCACCTGATCCTGATTTCCAAATTGCTGATCGACCGGCACCGAAGCGATGATCTTAGTCACCGTGGTAGAAGCTGCGTCCGCGGAAGCGCCGGCTTGCGCCAGTTGGGCGGGATCTGGCGAGCCTGGACTTTGCGCCAGAACGTGAATGTCCG
>Ga0185299_10004039_pt1 | contig 18253 bp, 15 predicted proteins | sample PaiPotPPA55metaG_FD_128002 | JGI IMG/M metagenome (GOLD analysis project Ga0185299, IMG submission 128002) | Iron sulfur acid spring bacterial and archeal communities from Banff, Canada, to study Microbial Dark Matter (Phase II) - Paint Pots PPA... ...
AAAATCGAAATTAAGACACTACCTACTATTTCGACTAATTGACATCCTGACAAATTAAAGTTACTCTTCGCCAACCTCGGGAAGCCCTTGGGCCTGCCCTCCAGCTTCCCGCTTCTTTGCTCACGCGCCCCCGGGTTGATACGGCAAGGAGACACGCCATGCGACCCAGCCAATACCTGTCCAAACTTGCAGTGACTCTTCTTTCCGTACTGATCCTTCCAGCCGCCGCCTTCCCGCAACAGACGAATCTAACACCCGCGCCGACAGGCAAAACGCCCCCGCTCATCACTCAGTCGGTGGACGATACGAATTTGACTGTGCTCCGCGGCAATACGCATCCCCTCGCCCGGCCGGAATTCGATCGCGGTGCGGCGCCGCCCAGCCTGCCAACCCAGCGAATTCTCCTAGTGCTGAAGCGCAGCTCAGATCAAGAAGCCGCCCTCGAGCAATTGCTCGAAAGCCAGCAGGACCAATCGTCGCCGAATTATCACAACTGGCTCACACCTCAGCAGCTGGGCCAGCAATTCGGTCCGGCCGACGAAGACATTCAAGCGATAACTTCCTGGCTTCAATCGCACGGTTTTCAAGTCGCGCACGTTGCTAACGGGCGCACCGTCATTGAATTTTCTGGAATCGCGGCGCAGGTGAAAGAGGCTTTCCACACCGAAATTCACAAGTTTGTAGTCAACGGCGAAGAGCACTGGGCGAATTCTAGCGATCCGCAGATTCCCACGGCCCTCACGCCGGCCGTGGCTGGCACGCTCACCCTTCACAACTTCCAGCGCACCCCGATGTACCACCTGGCGGGACTCTTCTCGCGAGAGAAAGCCTCTGGAAAGATTCGTCCCGTAAAACCCTCCATCACTTTTCCCGGCGGCTGCGACCAGGACAACAATTGCTACGCCCTCGGCCCTTCTGACTTTGCCGCCATTTACAACGTGTTGCCCCTTTGGAATACGGCGCCCAAGCCCATCGACGGCACCGGTCAAACCATCGCCATTGTCGGCGAATCCAATATCAATATTCAGGACGTCCGCGACTTCCGCACCTTTTTCGGCCTACCCGTAAACGACCCTCTGATCGTTCTCGATGGGCCTGACCCCGGACTACAACCGGATGAAACCGAAGCGGACCTCGATGTCCAGTGGTCGGGAGCGGTGGCGAAGGGCGCGACAATCAAGCTCGTGCTCTCCGCTACTACGTTCACTACCCTCGGCGTCGATCTTTCCGCGCAATATATCGTCGACAACGATGTCGCGCCGATCCTGAGTGAAAGCTACGGCGAGTGTGAGTTGTTCATTGGCACCGCTGGAAATCAGTTTTATAGCCAGCTCTGGCAGCAGGCGGCCGCCGAAGGCATCACCGCTTTTCTTTCCAGCGGCGATCAGGGTTCAGCGGTTTGCGATCGCCAATTCCAAGCGGCTCCGCAGCCGGCTCAGTTCGGCCTGCAGGTCAGCGGTTTCAGCTCTACTCCCTACAACATCTCCGTGGGCGGCACCGATTTCAACGATCTCCTCAATCCCACTCAGTTTTGGAACACCACCAACAATTCCACAACGCAAGCTTCCGCCAAGGGTTACATTCCGGAGGTCACCTGGAACGATTCTTGCACCAACGCAATTTTCTCTAATTTCGGCTTCAGCGGCACACCGGAACAGAATTGTAATAACCCGCAGCTCGCGCCGTTTGTCTTCGCCTTGGGAGGCAGCGGCGGCAAGAGTTCTTGCACTTCCTCGGACGGTCAAAATACATCGACGTGCTCGGGGGGTTATCCGAAGCCCCCGTTTCAAACCGGCCCCGGAGTTCCCAATGACCTCAAACGCGACGTTCCAGACGTTTCTTTGTTCGCGTCCAACGGTTTCGAAGGGAACTTCTACATGATTTGCGAGGCGGATTCCAATCCCGGCGCCGCATCGTGCGATCCTAACGCCGGATTTTCGGATTTTGTCGGTATCGGAGGAACTTCTGCCTCCAGTCCAGCCTTCGCCGGAATCATGGCCCTCGTCGAGCAACAGACTGGCTCTCGCCAGGGCAATGCCAATTTCATCTTCTATAAGCTAGCAGCCCAGAATAGTTGCGCTTCTAAAAGCGCTCCTGCCGCGTCATGCGTTTTTTACGATGTGACTGGCGGGACCATTGCCATGCCGTGCGCCAACGGCAGCCCAAACTGCACCACCAAAACTTCGGGCGACTCTTTCGGCGTGCTGTCCGGCTTCAACGCTGGGCCAGGTTACGACCTGGCAACTGGCCTCGGTTCCGTGAATGCGAGCAATCTGGTGAAAGCCTGGAGTTCCGTCAAATTCACTGCTTCCAACACCACGCTCACTCTCAATGGCGGCAATGCTGTCAACGTCACTCACGGAACTTCGGTCAACGCAAGCGTCACCGTCAAACCAACCTCCCCGGAACCGTCCGGCGATGTTTCCCTGATAGCCACCCAGGGCAACAACTCCTTCGGCTTCGACACCATGACTTTGGCGAACGGCTCTGCATCGGGCGCCACGAATATGCTGCCCGGCGGCGCATCCTACAGTGTCCAGGCTCACTATGAGGGCGACGGAAACTTTGGCGGAAGTAACTCCAACTCCGTCACCGTCACCGTCAATCCCGAGCCCAGCAAAACCAACTTGAGCGTTTTCACCACGGACCAGAACGGAAATATTACGAACAGAAACGCGACCACTTTCCCTTATGGATCGCCCTATTTCCTGCGCGCCAACATCACCAACAACTCCGGCGCACTTTGCTTCAACACCACCACGGAAACGCCGGCGTATGCCTGCCCAACGGGAAGCGTTGCGCTTACAGACAACGGCAGCGCGTTGGGATCCGCGGCACTCGCGTTGAACAGCCAGGCATATTCGGACGATCTGGCCGTTCAATTCTCGGGCGGACCCCACAACCTGTCAGGCAGCTATAGCGGCGACAACAGCTACATGACGAGTACGGCGTCCAATCCGGTCACCGTCACGCCGGCAGTCACGACCACCACCTTCAATTCATTTCCGCAGACTGCTTTGATCGGCGTCCCATTTAATTTTTCGCTACAGGTAGCGACCCAGACAAACAGTTCGGGTGCCGTGCCAGGAGGCACCTACACTCTCCTGGAAGATGGCAACCCAATCGCTGCCACGTTTACCGATTCGGGCTTCGCGGGCGGCGCCGGCTCGGCGGTGCTGTTCGGTTTCGTCTCCACCACGGTTTCAGGGCCCTCGGGACCGCACGCCTTCACCGTCAGCTATAGCGGCGACGCGAACTACGCTGCCTCGGTGACGCCTCCGTCCACGGCAGACCTTCAGTTCGTCACTCAAACAGCGCTCGCGTCCTCGAATTCCACGATCCAAGACGGCCAGAGCGTCACCTTCACCGCGAAGGTCACCCCCAATCAGAACGCCAACGTTCCTCCCACGGGAACCGTCACGTTTACCGCCAATGGCTCGATCGTCGGAACCGTGAACGTCTCGAACGGTCAGGCGCAGGTCACCACCTCTTCGCTTACCAGCGGCGCCGATTTCGTCTTTGCCCAATACAATGGCGACTCGAATTACGCCAGCTCGAATATCTCGATTATCGAAACCGTGAATCCCATCAGCACTACCACTTCCCTCACCACCTCGAGCGCCACAATCGCGCAGAATCAGCAGCTGGTTCTCACGGCGCATATCGCAGCGGCCCAGGCGGGAGTGGCGCCTCCCGGTGGTTCGGTACAATTCAGCGCGAACAACAATTCTCTGGGCTTGGCTAATGTCTCGAACAATCAGGCGCAACTCAGCGTCGCGGGCCTTACCCAAACGGGATCCGTCCAGTTGCAGGCTTCTTACACTGGCGATGTGAATTATTCGGGCTCGTCGGGCGCCTTCACCGAAACCGTCACGGCAGCGCCGGATTTCAGCGTCTCCGCGAATCCAGGGGTCGTCACCATTTCGAGCCCCGGCGCTATGGGGACCACCGCAATTACGATCGCGGCACAGAATGGCTTCACTGGGACGGTCAATTTCGCGTGCAGCGGATTGCCCTTTGAATCTTCCTGCTCGTCGGGGTCCGTGAACGGCAGCGGCACCACAACACTCACCATTATGACCATGGCGCCGAGCATGTCGGCCCCGCGCGCCGGTCCGAGCCACATCGGCGGCCGTCCTTTCGGAAGACCCCTGTTCGTGCTCGCCCTGTGCCTGGGTTTGGGCGCGCTGGCGCTCTTGATGCGCCTCCCAGTCCAGCGCCCGCGACGGCATTCCGCACAGCGCCCGCGACAGCAGTGGATCGCTGCATTCGCCCTGCTCGTTTTTGCTTCGGTGGCCGTCATGAACGCCTGCGGCGGAGGCGGTGGCAGCAGCGTACAGAAGAATCCCGGCACTCCCATTGGAACCACGATTATCACCGTCACCGCCACGGGCACGATGAACGGAGCGATGACAACTCACACGCTCCCGGTCACCGTAACCGTTCAATAGCGAGACAGGCAGGTCGCGGCTTTTAGCCGCGACGCGGCGAACGAAGTTCGCATCCCTTCCTTGCTGCCGCAGGCGCCTTCGTGAAAGGTCGCGAAATTTCGCTATTAGGACTGGTTGCCGTTGTTTATTTTCAGTTAGTTGGAGCATGTTCTAATCGCCGAATTTCGCTATCAGGATTGCTTTGTTCTGGCTCAGAAGAGGGCGCCGCGGAGTCCGCGACGTGATGGATGATGATTGTCTTAGCGGGGCGCACCCACTCGCCCGCTTCGTTGATTTGAGCGTAGACGCGAGCGGCGTTGACGATGGCGTTGGCAGTGACCTTCACGCTGCACGCGCGCTCGAGAAGAGGTTCGAGGGCGAGGCGAATCGACTGGCGGCGACGCGCGAATATCCCGGTGGCATGGACGTGGCGGTAGATCGAGGTGTGGTGCGCGATACCGTATTCTTCGGCGATGTCGTCCGGACTGCGCCAGCGGAGGAAAGCGAGTTCGATGGCCTCGCGGTCGGGATGCTTGCATACGTTGCACCGACGCGCGTGGCGCGCGGAGGCTGCACGGCGCTTGGTTGTGGCGGCTTGGCCGGGTTGTGAGGCGGCAGGGCGGCCTCGGCCCGGAGGCGGAGCGACGGGCGGGCGCGCAGAGTGGTCTCGTCCTAAGTCCTTTTGGACTGGGCGCTTCTTAGCGCCCGGGACAGCCTCACGAACTGCGGAACGCTTCTTCATGTTCGTTCGTCGCTGGTTATCATGTTCCTTCGTCACGGGTCACCATGTTCCTTCGTCGCTGGTCATCATGTTCCTTCGTCACCGGGGGCGAAAAGTGCCCCGACTCACGCTAAGACAAATGGCGATTCCCTGTCAATTGTGGAAATCATGTATACGCAGATCTGCGTAGGGCTTACCTCGTAAGAGGAAGGAAAACCGAGGCTTCGCGAAAATAGCGAAGGAGGAGGAACGCGGCACCAACCCGTAACACAAACTTTGGTGGTGACTCATTGTCAAACTGAGCGACAAGACCAGGGCAGCTCTAATCGTTATCTGTGTCGTTATAGTCGGTGCACTTCTTTGCCGAAAAGCCGCCGTTGGCCCCTGCATAGAATCCACAAAACTTAGACCAATGGTCCGCTTTGAAAACGTCTGTATAAACCACAGTTCCATACAGGACCACGAACAGACGCCCGGCTTTATAGTCTTCTATTTGAGACGCCAGAAGATCGTACTGGATCGGATAATTCGGCCCTATGCCTGGGTAGAGAATTCCTGTAGTGAGGTCGAAAATTTTGACAGAATTGGCAAGTCTCGCTTCTTCACCGTTCTTCACAGTTTCGATGTAAAATTCAGCACTGATGGATTTCGCCGGGGTTTTTCCAGTATTTGCAATGTTGAAAAGAATAGTCAGAGGAGTGCCTTTATCTGGCATGGGTTGAATCTGGGCTCCCGCTATAGCCCAGGGTCGCTGTTCCTTCCTCATACTATCGACTTGCCTCATTGCGATGAACAACAAGCCAAATGTTATCAAGGAATAGATCACAGCGAAGATTGCCATCACGAGCGTCATTTTCTCAATCGGTTCGTAGTCCCTCCAAAAGCGCTTCTTGGTTTTCTGTTCCTCGGTTTTCTGCCCCACGGTGTTCATAGAAGTCTCCGGCCCAGAGGTAGTTTCTGGTGGTTTGTGCTTGCGTTTATGCTTGCCCACGCTGGCGTTTCCTTTTAGGCCTATATTCGCGCTAAGCTACGCTTTTTGCGCTCTCAGAATCGAGCAAGCTTACCACTTCTGCTATTGTCCACACATAGTCTGCGATGCCAGCTCATCGGCCTTGCCTAAATACCTCACCTAAAGCCTACGTTTCTGGGCAGATCGTTCCCTTTTGTGCAGGGCACTCAGAGGGGGTTTATGATTAGGTCGCATCCGAAGCCGCTATACCCTCGGCTATCCAAAGCGGCTTCCCCAAAAGGAAGCTATGACAATTGCCATAGGTATGAGATTTGACGATGGCGTGCTGCTTGCCACTGATACTGAAGTGACTCAAGGCGACATTAAAATGTCGCGATCAAAAATTATAGAGCGCTCATTCGGAAACGCAGATGCGAAGTGCATTTTTGCAATTGCAGGTGCCGTGCGATACGCGGTCATGGCGGTTGACGAAATCGCTAGCAAAATTGATGCATATGGAATTTCTTCGTACCAAGAAATAAGAGAAGTCATTAAATCCGAATTGTTGGAAATGTACCGTACGCACATCTGGCCAAATCCTCAGTCCACGAATGGAAGTTATACGTTCGATTTACTCATTGCTGTCTGGACTAGGATTGACGGCATCCACCTTTTGGTAAGTTCGGAAGACGTAATTAACGATATCTCGAGTTTTGAGTGCATCGGAATTGGTTTGACTCTAGGGAAGTACTTGCTCGAACCGATTTTTCGGTCTGCGAAGAATCATTCGGACTACTCGCTTGTCGCAAGATATGTTATTGAGGAAGTTAAGAACACGGTGCCTTACTGTGGGAAAAGCACAGATGTGCGCATTTTATTGACGGACGGCAGCAGCCCCACAGCGAATCCGTTAAACGAAAAGCAACAAGAAGAAGCGATCAAAAGCTTCTGGGCGACAGCGCGACAAATGATGATTCTGGCGGCAGACGAGAAACTTTCTAACGAAAAGTTAATCGAAGAGTTCGAAGAATTTCGCGAGAAGGTTGTGGCAAGCAGGCAATTTCTGGGATGGAAAATCACAACGGGGGGACAAACCTGCGAGCCGTCGCAAGAAATCAAGTAAAGCCAAACAAGAGGGTGGCCTCCTCGCGTGTTACGGCGAGGGGTTAGGTCGACTACGACGCAGACTTTGTATGGAACTCCGACCACGGGCTCCTAAGCTTGGCGCTCGCGTTGCAGGATGCAGCGGAAGTCTTCGTCCTCGAAGTACGCAAGTTCTCCTGGAATGCAGGAAATAATCGTACCCATGCCGCGCCCGATTGTTTCGCGGAGTGCTGCGTCCAAGTCCATTTCTTGACCGTCGAATTTCGGATCTGCTGAAATGACCCAACACTTTGGGCCGGCGCCCTTGGCAGTAAGTATTTTTGCGATCAAGGATGAATTCTGATGGCTCGGAAGGATCGGAACGATGTACATCGGATTGAGAGACTTGAAATGGGCCAGCTCAAGGCTGAACTTTGTTCGTCCGTTTTTATTGGAGAGAAAGCCGAGATACCGCTCCCGCTTCGTCGGCAGAATGAACGCTCTGACAGTTGCCTCTTCGTGGTTCATTTCAACGAATAGTAGAGCCTATGTTCGGCGTAGGTCAATCGACGGCCCCACCGTTTCAAACGCCGAAACGGTGGGGCACCCACGTCCAACTCCGGCGGGCAAAAAGCCCGCAAAAGCAACCGCAAAACCGAAAGGAAACAGCAAGTCCCTCGTCGCTTGCGCTCTGTCGGGATGACAGCTTAGATACGAAGGCAAATTCAAAGGCTGGGCACGGCCCGCCGCGGCGGGCAGGCGTGCTGTTCCCTACGGGAAAATACATCTGCGTTCATCTGTGGTTCCAACTCCTAGAGATCACTCATTCTTGATTCCCCCCACTTCCCTCTTGACATTCTCTTTGCCTTGGTCAATAGTAAACCTTATGGTTAAGCATTCAATCGGGACTCTCGACGCTACCTTTGGCGCCCTTTCCGACGCCACGCGCCGCGGCATCCTGGCGCAACTCGCTCTCGGCGAAACTTCCGTCAGCGATCTCGCCGCGCCTTACGACATGTCGCTTCCCGCCGTCTCGAAACATTTGCGGGTGCTCGAAGGCGCGGGACTGATCCAGAGGCACAAAGACGGGCGCGTGCATCGCTGCCGGCTCGCTCCCGAACCTATGAAGGGCGCCGCCGAATGGATCGCTTCCTACCGCCAATTCTGGGAGCGGCAGTTCGACGCTCTCGAGCGATACCTGGCGCAATCACAAGCGCCCGCGCAACAAAAGGAGAAGCAATCATGGCAAGCCCCATACCAGGCCCCGGTCTCTCCCTCCGGATCAAGCGCACGTTCCAGGCGCCGCGCGAAAAAGTGTGGGCGGCGTGGACCGAACGCAAAGGACTAGAGCAGTGAATGTGCCGCGACGTGCCCACGCACGATCCCAAGTACACCGAGCTCGACGTCCGGCCCGGCGGCCGCTACGCGATTGAAATCACACAGCCCGACGGCGTAGTTTACCGGGGCTTCGGAACGTTCCGCGAAGTGAAGCCGCCCGAAAAACTAGTCTTCACCTGGGCCTGGACGCGAACGCCGGAAAGCGCGAAAGAGCCGATGGAGGCGACGGACACTCTCGTCACGGTGCAACTGTTCGAGCGCGGGAACGCAACCGAGATGCTCTTCACGCACGAAGAGGGTTCGACGGCGAAGCGACGCGCGAATCTCACAACAAAGGCTGGACCGGCTGCTTCGAGGTGCTGGCAAAGTATTTCGAGGCTAGAAAGTGATAGATTCGAGGCCCTTGGACCCAAGGACAAAATCGAACAGGAGAAACAAGATGAAAAAGATGCTTTGCGTGATCGCGGTGGGGCTTTTCGCAGCGGGAATTTTGGCCGCGCAGGAAAAAGGAATGCCGCCATCGAAGCCGAACGCGGGCTTCGACCGCTACAAGACGCTCGTTGGCACCTGGGAAGCGCCGAGCCCCGAGGGCGGGGTCACCAGCAGCACGATTCGCCTGGTTTCAGGCGGCACAGCCATCGAGGAAGTTTTTCAATCGAAGTCCGACAATCAGATGGTCACGCTGTACTCGCCCGACGGCGACCGGCTGGCGATGACCCACTACTGCTCGATCGGCAACCAGCCGCGCATGGAAACGAAGGCGGCGGCCACGGCCAATCAAAGCGATTTTGATTTCTCGTACACCGGCGGAACAAACATCGGCCCAAGCGACGCGCACATGCATCACTTGGCAACGCATTTTGTCGATAAGGACCACTTTGACGAGGTCTGGACTCTTTCCGCGGGCGGCAAAGAACAGCCGTTCACGTTTCACTTCACGCGCAAGAGCTAGCCGCCGCCGACGAAGTGAACGATTTCGAAGCTGTCGTTCGGCTGGATTTGAGTTTCGCTCCAGCGAGCGCGCGGAAGAATATCGAGATTGCGCTCGATGGCGACGCGGCCCGCCGTCATGCCCAGATGCGCGAGCAAAGCCTCGACGGTGAGCCCGTCGGGCACCTCGCGGCGCTCGCCATTGATCGAAATAGTCATTTCGAAACGGTCATTTCGAGGAAGCCGACGAGGGAGTGGGCGCGGAGTTCGGCGTCGAACCGGCGGGCGGGACTTTCGATTTGCTTCGCATCGTGAAGCGGATCTCGTCTTGCCCCGCTTCCGCCATCGCTCGAATCACGAGCGCGAGATCGTTCTTGCCGAGTGGAGGAAGCGGAAACTCGACCTTCACGCGCCCCGTTCCATCGCTTGTTCCGGAATGGCGCGTTTCCTCGATTGCGCCTTCGATCGCCGCTTCCACTTGCGCTCCGGCTTGGGGCGCGCGGTCCGCGCGCCGCACGATTTCCAGATCGAGCGACACGGTTCCCGCGGAGAGCCACGAGCCGGCGTTAAGCAGCCGCACTTCAATCCCGCCCGCGCGGACCGCGCGTTCGGCCGATGCGGCGATTTCGGCGTCGAGAGTTCCCGCGCGCAGGTCGTCGATCGCGGTGCGATGCTGCTGCTCGACGAGCAGGCGCAGTTCCGCAGGGCTGAATACCGGCGACGCGGCAAACTGCCCGTAGTCGGAAGAGCGCCGGTGGACGACCATTCCATTGTGGTAGATCACCGTGTCGATGACGGGAGGAGCGGGGCCGCGGTCTTCGGTCTGGACGTGAAAGACTTTTTCGCCGACGCGCGCGTCCGTGTTGAAGCCGGAACTCATCGGGCGGCGCCGGCGTTCAGCGCAAGCGCGAGGAAAAGCGGCGGAACATGAAAATTGGGTGACATCATTTGACCAGCGCGCTCTCGGGCCGCTATTATACCAGCGTCACAAACATGAACGGCAATTACCTCGACAACTATGGTTCGTTGCTGCTGATGTTCGTCCTGGCGGCGGGGCTTTCCGGCGCGCTGCTGGCGCTGTCGGCGCTGATCGGAAAGCACAAGCGAACGCGCGAGAAAGACATGCCGTACGAATGCGGAATCCGCCCCACGGGCGACGCGCGGGAGCCTTTTTCCGTGCAGTTTTACATGGTGGCGCTGGTTTTTATTCTGTTCGACATTGAAGCAATCTTTCTCTACCCTTGGGCGCTCGTCTACCGGGAACTGAAGGTGTTCGGCTTTGTGGAGATGGTGCTCTACATTATAATTTTGCTGGCCGGTTACATTTACCTCTGGAAGAAGGGCGCGCTCGACTGGAACCGCTAGGCGCTCTCGGGAATCGTGCACATCGTGGAACCGCGGGAAGAAACCAAGAATCCGGTTGTGCGCAAACTGAGGGAATGGGACGCTCAGGCTGTCGCTGAAGTGCTAGAATTTCGCGGGGAAACGACGGTGGTAGTTCCCCGCGAGCATCTGCGGCGGGCGTCTGAATACCTTGCCGCCGAGCCTTCACTGCGCTTTTCTTTTCTCTCGGACATCACCACCGTGGACCGTTTTCCGCTGGAGCCGCGCTTCGAAGTGAACTATCACCTTTTGTCGCTCGACCGGCGCGAACGATTGCGCCTGAAGCTTCGAGTCGAGGGAAGCGACCCGACGGTTCCGTCGGTGACTTCGATCTGGCCAACGGCGAATTGGCACGAGCGCGAGAATTTCGATCTCTTCGGGATTCGCTTTGAAGGCCACCCGGATTTGCGGCGCATTCTGATGCCGGACGATTGGGAAGGCCATCCACTTCGCAAGGACTATCCGGTCGAGGGCTACCGCTGATGCGGGCAGCGAGCGTCGAGCTATGACCACAACCGTTGAAACGGCGACCGGGCAAGCGCAAACGATGGTCCTGAATATGGGGCCGCAGCACCCGTCGACGCACGGAGTGCTGCGCGTGATTCTCGAGCTGGAAGGCGAAATAGTGGTCAAAGCCGAGCCGGTGATCGGCTACCTGCACACCGGAATTGAAAAAACCTGCGAGCGGCTTACGTATTCGCAAGCGATCACGCTAACGGACCGGATCGATTATCTGGCGCCGCTTTCGAATAACCTCGGTTACTGCCTGGCGGTCGAGAAGCTGCTGGGAATTGAAGCTCCGAAGCGGGCGCAATACATTCGCGTGATGCTCACGGAATTGACGCGCATCAGTTCGCATCTGGTGTGGGTGGGAACGCACGCGATCGACCTGGGCGCGATGTCGGTTTTTTTGTACACGTTTCGCGAGCGCGAAGAAATTCAGAAGATTTTCGAGTTCGTTTCCGGCCAGCGGATGATGACGAGCTATTTCCGCGTCGGCGGACTCGCGCTCGAACCGCCTCCGGGCTATCTCGATCAGGTGCGGCGGTTCATCGACACATTTCCCGCGCGATTGGACGAGTACGAAGACCTGTTGACCCAAAACCGCATTTGGCTGGGGAGGACGAAGGGCGTGGGCTTCCTGAGCGCCACCGACGCAATCGCGATGGGCGCTTCGGGGCCGCTTCTTCGAGCGAGCGGCGTAGCGTTCGACAATCGCAAGGCGTTTCCGTATTCGAGCTACGACGAATTCGATTTCAGCGTACCCACGCAAACCGCGGGCGACTGTTTCGCGAGATACCAGGTGCGCGTCGCGGAAATGCGCGAAAGCCTGAAGATCGTTCGGCAGGCGCTGGACAAAATCCCGGCCGAAGGGCCGTTCAAGGCGACCGCACCGGGGATCATTGCTCCGTCGCGCGAGGAAATGAAGACTTCAATCGAAGGGCTCATCTATCATTTCAAAATCTATACGGAAGGTTTTGCGCCGCCGGCGGGCGAAGTGTATCAGGCGATCGAATCGCCGCGAGGCGAGCTGGGCGTGTTCGTGGCCAGCGACGGCTCGAACCGGCCATACCGGGTGAAATTCCGGGCACCATCGTTCATCAATCTGCAAACGCTGCCAAAGCTATGCGAAGGGCGACTGATCGCCGACGTAGTCGCCTGCATCGGGACAACCGACATCGTTCTGGGAGAAGTCGACCGCTAATGCCGCTGCAACTGCCGCCGGCGCTGGAAGAGAAATTCACGGAACTGATCGGGCGATATCCCGTGAAGCGTTCGGCCCTGATCCCCATGATGCTGTACGCACAGGATCATTTCGGATTCCTGGGCGATGAGCTGCTGGACGAAATCGCGAGGCGCCTGAACCTGAATATCATTCAGGTGAAGGAAACGCTCGAATACTACTCCATGCTGAGGCGAAAGCCTGTCGGACGCTATCACGTCCAGGTATGCACGAATATTTCGTGCATGCTGCGCGGCGGCAACGAACTGTACCAGCACGTTCAAAAGCGCCTCGGGCTCGGGAATAAAGAAGTTTCCCAGAGCGGCACTTTTTCGCTGGAAGAAGTGGAATGCATCGGCGCCTGCACGGGCGCTCCCGCGATTCAGGTGAACTACGATTTCTATGAAGAGCTGACCCCGGACAAGATCGACGCCATCTTCGAGGAGATTCAAGACGGGCGAAAGCCGAAACCGGTTCCGGTGATCTCCGGCGGAATTCACGAGCGGCACCCGGCGGAAGTGCCGGTGATCAGCCGCCGCTTCGGGATTCCAAACTCGAAGAAGATTGATGTTTACATGCAGAATGACGGCTATCAGGCGCTCGAAAAAGCGCTGAAACAAATGACGCCCGACCTGATCGTCGAAGAAGTGAAGAAATCGAATCTGCGCGGGCGGGGCGGCGCGGGCTTTCCGACCGGGATGAAATGGAGCTTCGTGCCGAAGGACACGTCGAAGCCGAAATACGTTCTGGCGAATTGCGACGAGAGCGAGCCGGGCACGTCGAAGGACCGTCCGTTGCTTGAAATGGACCCGCACCAGTTGATCGAAGGAATGGCGATAACGGGACGTGCCGTGGGGGCGAAAAGCGGATACGCGTACGTGCGCGGCGAGTACCGCTACGTAATCGATATCCTGGACGCCGCGATTGCGGAAGCGTACGCGAAAGGCTATCTCGGCAAGAACATTCTCGGCAGCGGCTTCGATTTCGACCTCGCCACGCACACGGGCGCGGGCGCGTATGAGTGCGGTGAAGAATCAGCGCTGATGGAATCGCTCGAAGGCAAGCGCGGGTACCCGCGCATACGTCCTCCCTTCCCCGCCGTGGTGGGACTCTACGGCTGTCCAACGGTAATCAATAACGCCGAGACGCTCAGCTCGGTGCCGGCGATTATTTTGAACGGAGGCGAATGGTACGCGGACCTGGGAACACCGAAGAACGGCGGCACGCGGCTCTATTCAATTTCCGGACACATCAACAAGCCGGGCATTTACGAACTGCCGCTGGGCTTTAACTTGAAGCGCATGATCGAGGACGTCGCGGGCGGAATGAAAGACGGTAAGAAATTGAAGGCGGTGATCCCGGGCGGAAGTTCTTGTCCGCTGATGGCGGCGAATGAAATCGACGTGGCGCTGGATTTTGACTCGGTCGCAAAGGTGGGCTCGATGCTGGGCTCGGGCGGCACGGTGGTAATCGACGAAGATACCTGCATGGTGGACGTGGCGCGGAGAATCATGCACTTCTACGCGCACGAATCGTGCGGGTGGTGCATTCCCTGCCGCGAAGGCACGACGTGGCTGCGGAAGATGCTGGACCGGTTTCACGAAGGCGGCGGGCGGCCTGAGGATATTCCGCTCATCGATGAACTCTCGAAAAACATGCTGGGGCGGACGTTCTGTCCGCTGGGCGACGCTGCGGCGATGCCTACCATCAGCATCGTGAAGAAGTGGCGCAACGAATTTGAGGATCATCTCCGCGGGAAATGTCCGTACAAACCTGCCGAAATGATTGCTACGGCGCACTAAGGCGCACGCACGCATGGCGGAAATAAAACAAATTACGTTTACGCTTGACGGCCAAAAGGTCACAACCCCTGCCGGTACGCTGGTGATTGAGGCGGCCAAACGGCAAGGCGTGGAGGTGCCGTCGTTCTGCTATTACCCAGGGCTTTCCCTTCAGGCGGCTTGCCGGATGTGCCTGGTGGAAGTGGAAAAGGCGCCTAAGTTACAAACCGCGTGCACGCTCATAGCGACGGAAGGCATGTTGGTCCGGACGAGCACCGACCAAGTGCACAAAGCGCGCAAAGACATGCTGGAATTCCTGCTATCGAACCATCCGCTCGATTGCCCGGTGTGCGACAAGGGCGGCGAGTGCGAACTGCAGGACATGACTTTTCGATATGGCCTCGATCACAGCCGCTTCATCGAAGAAAAGCTGCACTATCCCGAAGAAAAGTGGTCGCCGCTGGTTTATTACGACGCGCCACGCTGCATTCTGTGCTTCCGGTGCGTGCGCGTGTGCGATGAGGGCATGGATGTGAAGGCGCTGGGCGTGGGCGCGCGCGGAGTGCAGTCCGTGATTCTGCCGAACGAGCCGGGTCAGCTTGCTTGCGAAGAATGCGGGATGTGCATCGACATCTGCCCGGTCGGCGCGCTAACGAGCGGGACCTACCGGTACAACACGCGGCCCTGGGAGATGACATACGTCGGAAATCCGTGCACGCACTGCTCGAACGGCTGCAAGACCACGCTGGGCGTGCGAAACAATGAGATTTTGCGCGCGAACAATCGCGACCATTCCGGCATCAACGGCGAATTTCTGTGCGCCAAGGGGAGGTTCGGATTCGACTTCACGCATCATGCCGAGCGCATCCGCCAGCCGCTGGTGCGGCGCAACGGAAAACTGGAAGCGGCGAGCTGGGAAGACGCGCTGGAGGAAATCGCGCGGCGTCTGAAACAGGTGCGCGACTCGCATGGCGCGGCGTCGATCGGTGTGATCGGTTCGAACCACACGACGAATGAAGAAAACTACCTGCTGGGGCGCTTCGCGCGGGTGACGCTCGGCACGAATAATCTGGATCATCACCGCACGGCGGACTACGCCGGACTTGCGGCGGCGCTCGGGCCGAATGCCAAGGGCGCGATGGCGAGGATGACGGATGTTTACAACGCGAGCGCCGTGCTGCTGATCGGCAACGATGCGACGCTGCAGAATCCGCTGGTGGCATGGCAGATACGTACCGGCGTACGGCATCACAGTGCCCGGCTTTACGCTATCAACAGTCGAGAGAGCAAACTGCATCGGCAAGCCGCGCACCTTGTGGAGGTGGCGGCAGGCAAAGAGCGCCAGGCGCTGCGCTGGCTCGCTACCGGCGAAGGGCAATTCGACGAAAAGACGGCAGCCTCGCTTGCGGGAATGAAAGCGGCGCTCGAGAAGGAAAGCGACCTCGTCATTCTATTCGGCGCGGATATTCAGGGCGGCGCGGTTCGGGACGTTGTCGCGCTTGGCACGAAGCTTACGGGCCGGATTCGCGTGATGGCGCTGGGCGATTATGCAAATTCGCGCGGGGCGGCGGACATGGGCGTGCTGCCCGACCGCTTGCCGGGTTACGCGTCGCTTACCGACGCGGGCGCCCGGTCGAAATTTGGAAAACTCTGGGGCGGCGAAATTTCGGAGAAGCCCGGAATGACGGCGCGCGGGATGATGGAAGCCGCTACGGGAGGAAGATTAAAAGCGTTGTATGTGGTGGGCGCAAATCCGGTGAAGACTTTTGGGATTGCGAAGGCCGACCGCATTGCGGGTCTCGAACTGCTTGTGGTGCACGACATGTTCCTGACCGAGACGGCGCTTCGCGCCGATATCGTTCTGCCGGCTGCTTCGACTTATGAAAAAGACGGAACGCTGACGAACACGGCTGGTGAAGTGCAAATGACACATCGCGCGATCGATCCGCAAGGGCCGCGCAGCGATTACGATTTGCTGCGCATTCTTTCGCACCAGTTGGGCACGCTGGGCCTGGGTACTCCGATCCGGTTGCGGACGCCTGAAGCTGCGCTCGAGGAGATCCGGCAGAATGTGGCGGGATACGAGTTGTCGATGGCCGGTTTGCTCGGCGGCGGTGTGGAAGTCTCATCCGCGAGTTGCAAAGCTGTCGAGCCGTCGTACGATGTGCCGGCCGGCAGTGTGTTTTCGTCGCAGGATAATCTTTTTACCAGCGGAACTCTGGGCCGTTACTGTTCCAGGCTTAATTCGACCAACGAGGCTAAGGAAACGCCGTGGAGTTCATCACCCAGCACCCAATCCTGGTGGTATCGCTAGTTAAAATCGCCGTCCTGATGTTCCTTTTGATGACGGTACTGGCATACCTGAGCTGGTTCGAACGCAAGATCATCGCGCACATTCAGTCGCGCTGGGGGCCGTACTACGTGGGCGCGCATGGATTGCTGCAACCGCTTGCGGATGGAGTGAAATTCCTTTTTAAAGAAGATCTAACACCGCCGGCTTCGGACAAGTTTGTTTTTCTGCTCGCGCCGTTTCTGGCGCTGACGCTGGCGCTGACCACGCTGGCGCTGATTCCGTTTGGGCCTGCGACGGTCTACATTTTTGGCCACGAGACGCAGCTGGTGGTTGCGAATGTCGACATTGGATTGCTGGCGTTATTCGCCATTACCTCCATGGGCGTTTACGGCGTAGCGCTGGCGGGATGGTCGTCGAACAGCAAATACTCGTTGCTGGGGGGGCTGCGCAGCTCGGCGCAGATGATTAGCTACGAGGTGTCGCTCACTTTGTCGGTGATCGGCGTTGTGCTGGTAACGAACACTTTGAATTTCAACGAGCTGGTGAACGGCCAGCAGGGTTACTACTGGCACTTTCTTCCGCGCTGGCATATCGGGCCGCAAATCGTCGGCTTTCTCTGCTATTACACATCCGCCATCGCCGAGACGAATCGCGCGCCGTTCGATTTGCCGGAAGGGGAACAGGAACTGGTCGGCGGATTTCACACGGAGTATTCGAGTTTCAAATTCGCCATGTTTTTTATGGCCGAGTACGCGAACATGGTCACGGTTTCTTGCCTCGCGACGATTCTTTTTCTCGGTGGATGGCTCTCGCCGTTTCCGGATCGCTGGACGGTACTGCAATACCTGCCCGCGGTTTCCCTTTTCGCTTTGGCCGTGTATTTAGCTTACGACACCGTAAGGAACATGCGCGGATTCGCGCGAATTCAGCTAGCGGTGGTGACGCTGCTTGCGGCCGGTCTCGGCGCTCTGTGCCTGGCGCCGGCGGTGATGCCCGTGATTCAGGGGCCGTTCTGGTTTCTTTTGAAGATCGGATTGCTGATGTTTTTTTATGTGTGGACGCGCAGCACTCTGCCGCGGATGCGTTACGACCAGTTGATGTCGTTCGGATGGAAGCTGCTGCTGCCGGTTTCGCTGCTCAATCTGATTGTGACGAGCTTGTGGATCGTTTGGCCGCTGTTGAGGGCGCGGTGATGAGAACAATGGTCCAGACACTGCGGATGAGGACGCGCGAGTGAGCCTTCCATTTATCTTGTTCTTCGCGTTTGCGGCGATTGCCGTGGCAAGCGCGCTACTGCTGATTGTGGCGCGCGAACCGATTCACAGCGCGCTTTCGCTTGTCCTGGTGATGATTTCGCTGGCAGCACTGTATCTGCTGCTGGGCGCGGAGTTCATCGCCGCGGTGCAAATCATCGTGTACGCAGGCGCGATTATGGTGCTGTTTGTGTTCGTGATCATGCTGCTGAACGCCGGAACGGAAGAGCGGACGAATTGGAGTTCGATTGCGAAGTATGCCGGCGTGCCATTGGCGATTTTTCTGCTGCTTGAGCTGGCGCACTGGATGGCGCGAGCGGGCCCCGGCGTGGGAATCGCGAACGGAGTGGGGCGCGATTCGAACACTGC
>Ga0185299_10004042_pt1 | contig 18242 bp, 16 predicted proteins | sample PaiPotPPA55metaG_FD_128002 | JGI IMG/M metagenome (GOLD analysis project Ga0185299, IMG submission 128002) | Iron sulfur acid spring bacterial and archeal communities from Banff, Canada, to study Microbial Dark Matter (Phase II) - Paint Pots PPA... ...
AGAAGTAGGCGCGTTGCCAACCCTGATCGGGGCAGAGTATACGTTCAGCTTCGAAAACATGAACATTGAGCGCGGCATCCTCTGGAATCAGGAAAATGCAGTTAACCGAGGCGTACAACTCAATTACACCCACAAGAAGCTGACCACAGCATTCAGCTGGAATGATGGCTTTTACTCGAACCGTTACACATGGCTGTTCGGATCCCTGACTTACGCCTTCAATGCTGCAAATACGTTGGCCTTTGTGGCAGGCGGGAATGCCGGGGCCTACGCGAAGAACACCCTCGCGACACCTCTGCTTCTAAACAACGAATCGATCTACAACGTCCTCTACACCTACAGCAAAGGGGCTTGGGTGATCAACCCATACTTTCAGTACACCGACGTGCCGAAGAATGCGAGCATCGGGATTCTTGCGGGTGCGCACACGAACGGTGGCGCTCTTCTGGTCACCCGCATTTTCAAACACGGAATGTCGCTGGCCGTCCGTCCGGAATACCTTAAGTCGAGTGGAAACGTCTTGAATCCCAACGCTATCAACTTGTTGTATGGTCCGGGCAGCGGCGCGTTCGCATTCACTGTCACCCCGACCTATGTCAAGGGCGCTTTTTTCATGCGGGGTGACTTCTCAATCGTTCACGCGACCAGCTCCACGCCGGGCTTAGTTTTTGGCAACTCCGGTCTCAATACTAACCAACCGCGCGGCGTTCTTGAAGCAGGCTTCATGTTTTGATGTCTCTAGACGGACACGGAACGGCACTTGAAGTTTCGTGGCGCAGTTGCAGTTGATCAAAATGCGGACTGGTTTGGAGCGCGCAACCTCCTGCCATGACCACGATGGTTTTCAAGCCAGTCCGCGCCAGATCTTGAGAGGAGCATCCACGTTGATGCAGCCGAACTTCACTCCGCGATTTGTTCAGCAACACCCTCAGGAAAAAATTATCGAAAAGCGATTCTGTAAACCCTAAGGAGAAAATCAAATGCCCGACGACGCTGTCGAGATGAAACCTACGTTAGGTTTAACCGGATTGACAATGAACGCCATGGCGCTCATCGCTCCCGGCGCGTTTCTTTGGCTGACGTTTGCCGGACAGGCTGCTATGGGCGCGACCGCCCCGGCAATGTGGATTGGCATCCTGTTCGCCACTTTCCTGTGCCTAGCAACTGCAGTCTGTTACGCCGAAATGGCGAAACTGTATCCCGGCACCGGCAGTTCTTACTATTTTGCCGAACAGTCGTTTCTCAACCACCAATCCGCTTGGCCGTATGCCCGCCTCGCCAAGTTCATCGTCGGCTGGGGATCCCACCTCTACTACTGGATTTACCCGGGTGTGATGGTGGGCGTGATCGGAGTCATCTCCGGTTACCTGGTCGGAACCCTCTGGCCGAATTTCATGAGCGCCACCAATCCAGGGCCTGCGTTCATGATGCTGATCGCGGTCATCTTCTCCTTTGGCGTTGCCTATATCGCCTACAAAGGCGTCAATGGCTCGACCTCGGTGAACATCGCCATCAACGTCATCCAGATCAGCGCGCTGCTTGTGTTTTCTGTCGCTGCCCTCGGATACCGCGCCAGCCATCCGGCGGGAAGCGCGGCCTTGCAGTTTGATCCGCAAAGCAGCGCGGCGTTCAGCTACGAGTTCGCAACCACAACGTCCGTGGTCAATGGAGTCTCGACCGACACCATCGTTCGCGACGCCAGTGGCGTTCCTCAGCCCAAGCTCGACTCGGCGGGGAAACCGGTGCCGTTTCACATCGACTATCCCGAAAAAGACTCCAGCGGTACTTTCATTTCCCATCCCAATGCTAAATCCGTGATACGGATGCACAACTTTGGCTTTATGTTTGTTCAGGCCACAATTGCCATCCTGATTCTGGTGGGCTTCGAATCGGTCACCTCGATGGGAGGCGAGGCTAAGAATGCCAAGCGCGACGTGCCGATCGCAGTGATCACGTCACTGTTGGTACAGGGCTGTTTCTGCTATCTCTTCGAGTACTTCGCAACCAACTACGTTCTTAACAGCGGCTATACCATGTCAAATGCAGCCGCTTCCTCCGCACCGATTGGCGACTTGATGGTGCTGGTGGGCGATGCTCTGTTCGGTGCTGGACATGGACGGATCTTCATGCTGGCAGAGGCCGCAACCGTGTTCCTGGCGCTAATCGGAACCACGCTCTCCTGCATGAATACCGGAGCGCGCGTCACCTATGCCATGGGCAAGGACAACGAATTGCCAGACTCCATGGGAGCCTTGCACTCCAGAAATCTCACTCCGCATAAGGCCATCTGGACCCTGGCAATTATTTCTGCCGTGGTTGGGTGCCTCACCGTCATCATGTTCTTCGGTGACGGCTCGGCTCCTGCGGACACCGCCATAGCCGCGCTGCCACACGGCTTCTGGTCAAGCTTCGGATACTTGACGCATGACAAGATGGCCGCCCTGCCGAATTCGTTCATCACCATGACCCTGGCCTCGAACTTCGGTACCTTCCTGCTTTACATGCTGAGCTGCTTAACCTGCATCATTTGCTACCACGGACACCCGGGGTTCAAGGTTGTGCGGCATCTCCTGATTCCGATCTTTGGCCTGCTGGCGAACCTGGCTTGTATGGTCTTCTATCTGATCGGACCCTTCATGGGGTATGGCACGAAGATGGAGCCGTTGATAGCGCTGGGCATTGCGTTCGTCTGGGCGATCTACGGTGGGATCTACTTCCTGCGCGCGAGCAAGCAGACCGGTCGCTCAACGCTGGTCCAGGGCAAGTTGGGGGCAGCGTAAGAGCAAGTTGACAGGGGGCGGAGCAGGGATCACTCCGCCCCGTTCGGATCGTAAACATGCTACAAAGTCATCGAGGGGTGTCGTTCAGCGCCGCCAGGAGCAATCCTGGCGGCCAACCCTTTTCTGGAACCTCCATGCTCGAACTTGAGTTTGCACAGCTTTCCGATCCCGGAAAGGTGCGCGGACACAACGAAGACTTCATCGGTTACGCTGAACCGAACTCGCCGGAGCAGGCCCGCAGCCACGGCTGGCTGTTTGTACTGGCGGACGGTTTGGGTGGGCATGATCGCGGCGAAGTTGCGTCGCAATTGGCGGTGGATACTCTGGTTTCGAGTTTTTACGCGAGTCCGACTGGAGAGACACCGCGCGTTTCGCTACAACGAATGGTGCAGTCAGCGAACCTAAAAATTTGCGACTGCGCGGCCGCAACTGGCCCTAGCGGCAGTTCCATGGCCACTACCTTAGTGGCTTGTCTTATGCGTTACGACCGCGCAACCGTGGCCCACGTCGGCGATTCGCGCTGCTACCTGATCCGCCGCGGCCATGCCACCGTATTGACACGCGATCACACCCTGGTGCACGAGCAAGTCCGGCTGGGGCTGCTGTCGGAGGAGGAGGCGGCGGTCTCCGAGTCCCGCCACCAGCTCAGTCGCTCGGTCGGCAATAATCTGTTTGTGAACGCGGACATTGACGAGCACCAGCTTTTGGCGGGAGACGTTCTGCTGCTTTCTAGCGACGGCTTGCATGGATCGGTCACGCCTAAAGAGATTGCGGCAGTGATTTCGCGTTTCCCGGATCTTCAGGAGGCGGCGCGGACACTGGTCTCGCTGGCCTGCGAAAAAGATGGCGGCGATAACATCAGCGTCCAGCTCATCCGCATCAAGGGAGTCGAGCGCGTCGGCATGTATCGCGGGAGGCCTTATAAACTCCGCTGATTTCGCCTCCGTGTTCGTCCTATCAAATTTTAGGTAGTGGTGCAGTTTGAAATAGGCCGGATTACTATCCCTGTGGATTTCAAACTGCACCACTACCAAATTTTACGGACTCTTTACGTGGCATCTGGCATGATGGAGTGGTGCGCTCTCCCTTGACTCCCCATCCATGACCTCACTCCGCGCCGGCGACAAACTCGACCATTATCTGATTGAAAACCTGGTGGCCCGCAGCGGGATGGCGTCTATCTTCCGTGCCACCGATGAACGGACGGGCCAACTGGTCGCGATCAAGATTCCGCACCCGGAAATGGAGGCGGACCCGGTCTTTTATGACCGGTTTCGGCGCGAGCAGGAGATCGGCCAGAAACTGGATCATCCAGGCGTGATGAAAGTGTTTCCCAACGATGATCACAGCCAGTTCTACATGGCGATGGAGTGGGTTGACGGACGCCTGTTACGGCAGATCATGAATGAGCAGAAGAAGTTTGCGCCCGAGCGTGCGGTGAAGCTTGCGTTGCAGATCGCTTCGGCCTTGGAATACATCCATAGCCACGGTGTTGTGCACCGAGATCTTAAGCCGGAAAACATCATGGTGGACGCGAAGGATCACATCAAGCTCATTGATTTTGGCATCGCGGCCAATGTTGGATCGCGCCGGCTCACCTTCGCGAAGTTTTCCCAAACCATGGGAACGCCGGACTACATTTCTCCCGAGCAGGTGAAAGGCAAGCGCGGCGACGCCCGCAGCGATATCTATGCCCTGGGTGTCATGCTCTACGAAATGCTGACAGGAAGAGTACCCTTCACTGGGCCGAATGCCTTCGTAATCATGAATGACCGACTCCTCAATAATCCAGTGCCCCCGCGCGAACTGGACCCGACCATCTCCCCTCAACTTCAGGAGATCATCTATCGCGCTCTGGAACGGGAGCCCTCTAAGCGATACCCTTCGGCGAGGGAGTTCGCCCACGATTTGGAACATCAGGACAAGGTCGGAGTGGCCGATCGGGAGGAACTCACAAACTGGCGAATTCGGAAGCAGCCAAGGACACGCCAGATCCTGTTTTATGTGGCTTTGGCGCTGATTCCTGTGCTGGTTTTCGGATTACTGCTGTGGGTCGCGAGGCACTGACACTCTCTAACAGGGTTCGTCGCGCTACCGCTGAATAAACTCCTCGGTATGAGTCACAAATTCTGGATAAGCATCGGCGCCCAGTTCGTGCAAGTCCATGCCTTGGCGTTCGCCATCCGTGGTTACGCGCTGCGGGTAGAAGCGATTTAAGAGCCAGTTCAGTCCGTAAGTCATGGGAAGAACAAAGCCGATCAACGACGCAATGCCTACGATTTGCGCGAGAAGTTGACCGCTATTTTCGCCCGGGAGCTGGGCGAAGAGGCCGACGGCTAATATTCCCCAAATGCCGCCCACGGCATGCACCGAAATTGCGCCTCCTGGGTCATCCACCTTCAACTCGAATTCCAGCTGTTCTATCGCAAAAATAACCAGTCCCCCGGCCACGATTCCAACGATCATTGCCGCTGCGGGTTTGATGAAAGCGCACCCAGCGCTGCTGGCTACGAGCCCGCCCATCCAGCCATTGGCGATGAGCGAAGCATCCGGTTTGCCGAAGCGCACGCGGGTGATGACGGCGGCGGTCAATCCCGCTGCAGCTGCAGCCAAAACCGTATTGACCGCGATCAGGGCGACTCGTTCCACGCCCACGCCTGAGAAGAGCATAGCCCCGGCTGAGTTCAGTCCCAACCATCCTACTAATGCCAGCGGGCAGCCAAATAGTACGAAAGCCGCATTGTGAGCCGGGATTGCAGCCGGCATGCCTTGAGCGGAGAATTTGCCCCGCCGCGGGCCTACGATCCAGGCTATCGACAGGGCCGTTAGGCCTCCGACAACTTGGATCGAGCTTGAACCGCCCGCATCCACCAATCCTCTGCCCAGCCCGTAATTTGTCCCTAGCTGCGCCAGCCATCCTCCTCCCCACACCCAGTGCGCGAACAGCGGATAAGTCCAACCCGCAAGCAACGCCGTGGAAGCGCAGCTCGGGCCTAGCCGCCAACGATCGGCCCCTGCGCCCAAGGGGATCACCGCTGCCAATCCGACGCAGAACACTTCCAGCAACACCGCCAATGAGACAGGAGACCCACTAATCTCCAGCCCGCGCATAAAAAACGGTTCCGCGGCAATCCAGTTCCACCCGGTATGGCCGATGGTAAGCAAATGCCCAGGACGTCCTTCGAACCCCTGCCATGAGAACCCACAAACGAAGTACACCACCGCCGCCGTCGCGATCACAACGAGTGAGCCCGTCATCGCATGAGCTGCGCTACGCGAACGCCCCAATCCCGCATTGATGAGAGAGATTCCCGCCCCGGCAAATGGGACGAGAAGGATTAAGACAAAACAGAGCGCGGTGGACGCTTCCGAGAACGTAGGGCTGGCTGGGAGTGTCACCGTCTATCCCCTTGCTCCAACAGATGCGAGCGGGCGACCAGCACAATCCCTATGACCTCTACGCTGACTCCGGCCAGCACAAAGCCGGTCCGCGGTAATGACAACGCCAACAGAGCTACTGCAGTGAGAACAAGCGCGCCTCCCGCCAACAGCAGAAAGAAACCCGCGATCTTCATGGAATGGCCCCCGGCCGGCTCGGGTAAAATTACCCCAGCTTTCGCCTGTAGAATCAAGTATCACAATACAAAAGTCTTCTTTCCGCAATAGAGAATTTGTGCTTGGAAGGATTCAAGTCTCAACCTAGGATATTGACGCAGGAAACTGACGCACTCTGATGAGGACAATCGATCATGACTAAACTCGAAGCCATAATCCAACCCTCCAAGTTTGAGGCGGTCAAAGACGTTCTCATAGAGCTCGGAGTCCAGGGCATGACCATACTAGAAGTGCGAGGCCATGGACGCCAAAAAGGTCATACAGAAGTTTACCGAGGCCGCGAATACAGCGTGGATCTTCTGCCAAAAATCAAGATTGAATTGGTAATCGCCGATGAACTTGTAGACGCCGCCGTCGAAGCCATCATCAAGACCGCCTGCACCGGCAAGATTGGCGACGGCAAGATTTTTCTCTCTAAGATCGATGAAGCGATCCGCATTCGCAATCAGGAACGCGGAGCTGCTGCCATCTAGCTGAGGCCCTCGACCTCTCCCTCCTCTGGGTCTCTGTGGGGAAAAGAACTCTGCTAAAATCCGCGCATGCCCGATTCCAAATCTCGCGCCCGGAAGATCAAGCTTCTACTTTTCGATGTGGATGGCGTTCTTACCGACGGCAAACTGTTTTTTGTTCCGACTGCTGCGGGGCGAAATGATGAGCGTGCGGGCAAGCCTGGCGCAAAGGGCGGAATCAATCTCAGCAGCCAGGGATCAATCGAGGTCAAGGGTTTCCATGCTCACGATGGCACTGCTATTTCGCTGGCGCGCCTAGGAGGAATCAAGACGGGATTGATCACCAAGCGAAGTTCCGAGACTGTAGCGGTGCGGGCGCGTGATCTCAAACTTGACCACATCCATCAGGGAGTCGATGACAAGCTGGGAATCTTCCGCGAGATTCTTGCGCAGGAAGGGCTCACCGCCGCCGAAGCGTGTTTCGTCGGCGACGACGTGATTGATCTGCCGGTGATGTGGAATTGCGGCCTGGCGGTCGCGGTCGCCAACGCGCGCGCTGAAGTGAAGAAGGACGCCCATTACGTTACCAAACATGGCGGCGGAGACGGTGCGCTGCGCGACACGATCGAATTCATCCTGAAATCTCAGGGTAAGTTGAAAACGGTAGTGACCGAATATATCGGGAAACGCAGCCCAGGAAGCCAGTGATTTGGATTCCGAGCCAAAGCTAGAGGTTAAGAACTAGAAACTGTTTTCTATGCACCATACCGGCGAGAAAGTCGTCCGCATTGAGGCCCAGGCGCTGAACGACCTAGCGGACCGCATCGTGGGCAAGATGGCGGATGCGTTTAACCGGGGAGTTGAGATTCTGTACGCCTGCGGCGGACGGGTCGTGGTTACCGGCATGGGCAAGAGCGGGCTGGTGGCGCGCAAGATTGCCGCGACCCTTAGTTCCACAGGAACGCCGGCGCTATTCATGCATCCGGTGGAGGCGCTGCATGGTGATTTGGGGATGCTGGCCCGCGGGGATGTGGTCATGGCTCTCTCCGCCAGCGGTGAAACCGAAGAAATCCTGCAACTGCTGGCGACCATCAAGCGTCTGCAACTTCCGTTAATCGCAGTTACATGTGATGCGGTTCCGGCATCATCCGCGAATCCAAGCTCTAAGGCAAGCCCTGCGGGGCCATCCACCCTTGCCGCAGCGGCTGATGTTTCGTTGAGCTGCGCCGTCGCAGAAGAGGCTTGCACGTTGGGCCTGGCACCGACGGCTTCGACTACGGCAATGTTGGCCCTCGGCGATGCACTGGCGATGGCGCTCGCCGAAAAGAAAGGCTTCAAAGAGGAAGACTTTGCCAACCTGCATCCTGGAGGCAAACTGGGGAAGCGACTGGCGCGCGTTGAAACTTTGATGCATTCCGGCGATGCCGTTCCCCGGGTGACTCTCCAGACAAAAATGCCCGACGTGATTTACGAAATGTCGCGCAAGAAGTTGGGAGTCACTGCTGTCGTGCAGGACGGGAGGCTGGTCGGGATCATCAGCGACGGGGATCTGCGACGGCTGCTCGAACGTCGCGGGAAAGATGCGCTTGATCTCACCGCCGGCGAGTGCATGACCCGCGATCCGAAAACGATCTCTGGCAACGAGTTCGCGGCCACGGCGCTGGCTTTAATGGAGGAGCGGAAAATCACTTCGCTCGCCGTCGTAGATGCTGACGGAAAAGTGGAAGGCATTGTGCATCTGCACGATCTGTGGGGAACGGAGATAGTGTGACCACAGCGCAGCGCGATTCGCGTCTTGCTCAGGGTAAACCCATCGCCACAAGGACTCCGAAGAACCTAGCGCGCTCTAGGGTTCAGAGGGGATCGTTTTGGGCAGCGGTGCGCGGACGCTCGCGCGCGCTGGCGCTCACAGCGGTGTTCTTCCTGTTCGCGTCAGTGGGGTTGATGTCGTTGCAGATGAACCCGCGACCATCAACGCCGGGACGTATTTTCCTTGCGGCATTCATTTCCGGCACCTTCGCCATGGGCTATGCGACGCTCTTTGTTACGCGCCGGGTCCGGTACTTTCCATTGTTAGTCGCGGTGCAGTTCCTGTTGGAATGGCTGCGCGCGAAGTATTATCCCCCAAGCACAACTGTAGGCGACCCGCAAATACTGGCACATCAGATTTCGATTATCGCCTTTTGCGCGACGATGGGCATTATCGCCGCCTACAGCCTGCTGGTGCACTTCTTTCACGTTGAAGGGCAACGCTACTACCACGTCCACGCCGAAATCTCGCTGGCCTCAGAGATCCACCGCTCGCTCGTCCCGGTCTGCCAGCAAAAGCTCGACCACTATGCGATCTATGGCGCTTCCGTCCCGAGCGGCGAGGTGGGAGGCGATCTGGTCGATTTCATCGTAGGGCCCGAAGGCCGATGGACAGGTTATGTCGCCGACGTCTCTGGCCATGGGGTTCAGTCTGGTGTGCTGATGGCGATGTTCAAAACCGCGGTGCGCGGCCATTTGCTGACTGACTGCTGCCCAGCTCAACTGCTGAACTTGATCCAGGAAACACTCTTCCCTCTGAAGCTCCCAACGATGTTCGTCACCTCGGGAATTTTGCAAGGCGGCGCTAGCGGCCGGATCGCTTTCGCTTCGGCGGGGCATCCGCCGATCCTTCATTATCGCAAGACTGCAAACGTTATCTACGAATACCCCTCCCTCGATCCTCCGTTGGGAATGTTTGCGAAGCAACTTTTTCGGAATCCACGATTGACTGCGAAGCCGGAGACACTCTTCTGATCCTTACTGACGGGCTGACTGAGGTCTTCGATAAGAGTGGCGCCGAACTCGGATTGGACCCGTTGAAGTCGGCATTTATAAAGAATGCCAACCTGCCGCTGGAACAACTTTTTGTCGAACTGCAGTCAGTCGCAACCGATTTTGGCGCGCAAAGCGATGATCAGACAATGCTGCTGGCACGATATCTCGGCTGATCAGGAATCGAAACGATGACATGGCAAGTCTGGTTGGCTTTCGTAATGATCGAGGCCGTGCTCAGCATGACGCCGGGGCCTGCGGTGCTCTATGTCCTGTCGCAGGCGATTCGGCGAGGGCCGGCGAAATCGGTTTGGGGAACTGGGGGCATCCTCAGCGCTAACACGATGTACTTCGCGCTCTCTGCGACCAGTTTGGGCGCGGTCATTGTGGCTTCGTACAAACTTTTTTTTCTGATCAAGTGGCTGGGAGCGGCGTACCTGGTTTATCTGGGCTTGCGCAGTTTTTTCGGCAAGGCTTCGGTCATGTCGTTGCCGGATTCACACGACGACTCGCGCAGCGGACCGCGCATTCTCCGCGATGGATTCTTTTTGCAGGCGGCGAATCCAAAGGCGCTGTTGTTTTTCACTGCCATCCTGCCGCAATTCATTGATGAGCGCCATAGCGTCGTGTTTCAGATACTGGTGCTTGGAGTCAGCTCGATTGTGGTTGAGTTCTTTATTCTCTTCGCTTATGGACAACTTGCCGGGCGGGCCCTGTCAACGGCGCGCAGTCCACGATTTGAGAAGGTGACGAACCGGGTTGCGGGATCGTTACTCATCGGAGCAGGGATTGGGCTGGCGAGACTTAAGACCAGTGGGCAGTGACCAGTGGGCAGTGGCCAGTAAATTCTTGTACTGATCACAGGCCCCTGGCCACTGGATTACAATCTCCCCATGTATCACTACGATCCTTCCACCGCCCTTGAAGAGCTCAGTGAAGAAGCCATCCTTCCCAATCCGGTGCACGTCCGCGATATGATTCTGCGCCAGCGCCTAACGCCTGACCGCTCGCTCGAAATGAACCGACTGTTCGTCGAATATCAGAGATTTTTCGCTGAGGCGCAGAAGCTGGGGAAGGAAATCTTGAAGCAGTTGGCGGCTTGAAATTCAGATCGGCACGCGATCCAGAGGGACGATGAATTGGATTCCCGGGACGTGTTTCCCATGCAAGCGATTGTCATTCGTCACAAACAAATCTGCCCCACCGACGCTTGCACATGAGAGTTGGACGACGTCTGGAGCACGCAAGGCCTCATCAGTTCTGAGGGAGGCGTAGAGGCGCGCCGCTCGCAAGTCAAACGGTAGCACAATTGCGGTATTGCTGATGGAGGTTTCGTACTTCTGGCAAAGCTCCTGGTCATCGGCCTGCATCGGCTTCACAAGAATCTCTCCCACTGTCAGCGTGGATGTCAGCAACTGGTCACCTCTCAGAAGCATTTTCTCGCGCAACTCGGCCGCAATTTGGGAGAACTTCCCATAGTTTTCGAACAAGTAGATAAAAATGTTGGTGTCCCAGAATATGCGGCTCATTCCCATCCCTCGCGTAGGCGGCGGACGTATTCGTCCGCATGCTCATCCGCCCAGAGTTGCTTGCCCGAACCCCGCAAAGCAAGCAGCGGATCATGTTCGTGTGCCTTAGTAGCCGCGACTGAACACCAGTCGCGATACCAGCTTAGTAGGCCGTTGTGGCCATAGGGTAAATCTTCTCTCTTCGGGGTTGTCTTAGCTCCTTCACGCGCCGGGTCATAATAATCACCCGGGCGAAACAAACGTCGTCGGCCAGATGCAGTTTCAACGAGCATTCGGTACCGACCAGGGTTGGGCGGACGGTTCGCGACGCAATGCTGAATAACATGGACGTAAAACCCAGGCCGTAGTGGGGCGGTGGATTCCCGCCACATCTGCCTCGCGCTCTCCATGATCTCCTCAATACTGAAATCGAAGCGGTCCTGATACTTGCGATGCAGCAACGCAGTCGCAACCCAAACCTCGTCGGCGACCTTCACGCGCTGTTTCACCAAAGTAGTCATCGGTGAATCCTCCCTTAGCATTATTCATCAAATTTATGAATTGTAAACAAATTCTTACATTTCATACATTTTACAACGGATGCGCCTTCTTTCGTCGGAGGTTTCGATCCCTCGGTCTCCGTTTCAGGTGATCGTTTACAATACCGATTCCCTAGTCACACAAGGCCACACTATGCATCGCTGGTCACAGTTTTTTATCCCCACCTTACGCGAAGCTCCGGCGGATGCCGAGGTCGCGAGCCACAAATTTCTGGTCCGCGCGGGATACGTCCGTCAATTGGCCGCTGGGATTTATTCGTATCTCTTTCTCGGGCAGCGGTCGTTTAACAAGATCACTGCCATTGTTCGCGAAGAGATGGACCGCATCGGGCAGGAGTTTTATCTTCCGGCGCTGCATCCGCGCGAGCTTTGGGAAGCCAGCGGGCGCTGGTCGATGATGGGCGACAATCTGTTCCGGCTGAAGGACCGCAAGGGAGCGGACCTTTGCCTAGGCATGACGCATGAAGAGAATATGACCGAGATCGCGCGCAAGGAGCTGCGCAGCTACAAGCAACTGCCGCAGATCTGGTATCAGATTCAGTCCAAGTTTCGCGACGAACCTCGTCCAAAGGCTGGCTTGCTGCGGGTACGGCAGTTCATGATGAAGGATTCGTACTCGTTCGATATCGATCCCGCTGGGCTGGATGTTTCTTACCAGAAGCATCGTGAAACCTATTGCCGGATTTTTGACCGGTGTGGCTTGAATTATTTGGTCATCGATGCGCATTCCGGCGCGATGGGCGGATCGCAGTCGGAAGAGTTCATGGTGTACACGCCGGCCGGGGAAGATCAAGTTGTGAGTTGCGCGAACTGCAAGTACGCGGCGAACCTGGAGAAGGCAACTTCGAAGCTGGATGCGGTCGCAGACCTTGCGCCGGAAGGTGACGGCAAGCCGCTGGAAGTGCACACACCAGGACAGAAGACGATTGAGGACGTCGCGCGGTTTCTCGGTGTATCGCCGAAGAACAAAATCAAGACGCTGGCGCTGATGATTGATTCGCGTGAAGAGAAGTCCGGCGCAAACACGGGCGGGGACGCCCGTGCCCCCAAAAATCAGACTTCTCAAGCGGTGGTCGTTCTGATGCGCGGCGATCATCAGCTAAATGAGGCCAAGCTTTCCACTGCGCTCGCGGGTAAAGAAACCCGTCCGATGCAGGAGGACGAAATTCGCCAATTGTTTCGCTCGCCTGCTGGATTTCTGGGACCGCTGGGAATCGAATGGGCGAAGGATCTCAAGGGACCCGGCCCGATTCTTGTGGTGGACAAAGCCCTCGAGGGCAGGGCCAACCTGATCTCCGGAGCCAACAAAGAGGATTACCACGTCAAAAACATTACACCGGGACGGAATTTCCAGCCGACCGCCACCGCCGACCTTCGCAGCGTGACCAGCGGCGAGGCCTGCCCGAATTGCGGCTCGCCCCTGCGCATGGATACAGCGGTCGAAATCGGGCATATTTTCAAACTCGGCTACAAGTATTCCGAATCCATGGGAGCGCGGGTGCTCGACAAGAATGGCAAGGAAGTCACGCCGATCATGGGCAGCTATGGCATCGGAATTGAGCGCATCCTGACGGCTGCGGTGGAGCAGAGCAATGACGAAAACGGCTTCTGGCTGCCGCCGCACATCGCGCCGTTTGAGATCATCGTCACGCCTACGAATGTCGGCGATGAGAAGATCAGAACCGTAGCGGGAGAGATCGCCCAGCGTCTGGAAACCGCCGGCTTCGACGTGCTGCTGGACGACCGGGACGAAAGGCCTGGGGTCAAGTTCAAGGACGCCGACCTGATCGGTATCCCCTTTAGAATCAACGTGGGAAGGAAGGTTACCGACGATACTGTGGAAGTGGTTCAACGCTCGACTCGGCAATCCAGCGATGTTAGCATCGGCGCAGTAACGGAATACTTTCAACAAGTTCTGGGCCCGGCGCGGAAGTGACCTAAGCGCCCACAGCCTGCAGTCTATGGAGCAATATGGGCAGCTTTAAGATGTTTCTGGGAGTTTTCGTAATCGTGGCGGGCGTTTACGCTTCCGCCAAGCTGGTGCCGCCTTACTTCGAGAACTATCAGTTCCAGGATGCTGTTAAGGACGCTGCCACCCGGGCTACCTATGCTCCTACGAGCGAGAACGAGATTCGAGCCGGCATATTCAAGAAGGCCCAGGAATACGACATTCCGGTAACTGAAGAGGGCATCCAAGTCCAGCGACAGGGAACGCAGTTCAACGGCATGGTCATCATCCACGTTCCATACGTGGTGCACGTCGACTTTCCTGGATATCCGGTGGACCTGAACTTCGACGCTTCCACGGAAAACAAGAGCGTGTTCTAGAAGTTCGCTCGACTGGATCGGTCCTTGACTATTCCTACCTTGGTTCAGGATCCTCTCGAATCATCTAGAATGTTTAGCACTGGCTCGGTTAGGCTCTGGAAACGAAATCTCGCGCCGCCTCATCTCACAAGCAGTACCATGAGTTCGTCTAAGCTCTAAAGGGGTAAACTTCGATAACGGGCTAGCCCCTGCTCTAGAACAGCGTGGCCATTAAAGTCAAAATCCCGCGCGGCAAGAACACGGCAGGAGGCGGGCGGCGCGATCCCGTGCTCCGGGCTGCTCTAATTGGCTTTGTGGTGCTGGCGGCGAGCTTCGTGGTTGTTTTTTCCTACTTCTACGTCAAGTACGACCGCATCATTACCCACCGTTTTTCGGGCCCAGTCTTCGCCAATGCGGCCAAGATCTATGCCACCCCGCCTACTGTGAGTGTGGGTGAGAAAACTGAACTTAAAGCGATTGCGGCCGAACTGCGCCATGCGGGCTATTCGGACAAAAGTGGCGAGTCAAAGATGGGCAGTTATCACCTCACCGGCAACGCGATTGAGGTGCAGCCGGGGCCAGGGTCGTATCACAACCCGGAACCGGCGGTGATTCGGGTCAGTAACGGGAAGGTTGAGAGTATCAGCGGGAACGGCAGTCAGCTCGAGGCCTATGAACTCGAGCCGGAAATGATTACTTCGCTGTTCGAGGGAGATCAGCGGTCGAAACGCCAGGTGGTTCACTACAACGAGATACCCAAAGTGATGGTGGACGCGGTACTGGCCATTGAGGATCGCCGGTTTTTCGAACATAGCGGCGTCAATTTCGTCCGGATGTTTGGCGCCGTGGCCGGTGATGTGAGCCGCAGGTTGGGCCTAAGCCATCAGCGCTATGAGGAGGGTGGATCGACGGTCACCATGCAGCTTTCTCGCGGGTTCTTTCTTACGCCCGAGAAGACGGTCAAACGCAAACTGACCGAGATGCTTATTTCCGAGGAGCTGGAGCAGAAGTTCACTAAACAGCAGATTTTCGAGTTCTATGCAAACTGGGTCCCCCTGGGACAGCGCGGATCATTCGCCATCAGCGGATTTGCCGAGGCCTCGCGCACCTACTTCAACAAGGACCTGAAGGACATCACGCTGTCGGAGGCCGCGCTGCTGGCCGGAATTATCCAGGGCCCGAGTTATCTTTCGCCTTATCGCCATCCTGAACGTGCCACCGAGCGCCGCAACGTCGTGCTAGACAGCATGGTTGAAACCCATGCCATCACTAGAGAGCAGGCGGATAAGGCCAAAGCGACTCCGCTGAAGCTGGCCCCCCCGAACGTGGAAGCCAACGACGCGCCCTATTTTGTGGATCTGGTGCGCGACACCGTGATCGGCAAACTGCCCGAGCGCGAAATGAACGATCAGGCGTATCGCATCTACACTACGCTTGATCCTGATCTGCAGCGCGCCGCGGCGCAAGCGGTGGAGAACGGAATCAAGCTGGTGGACGACCAGGTGAACAAGCGCCGCACCAAGCGGGTAAAGGTCGGCAAGGGAAAGTATGAAACTCACATGGAACCCGGGCCGGACGCGCAGGTCGCGCTGATCGTCCTGGATCCGCACACGGGCGAAGTGCTGGCCCTGGTGGGCGGACGCAATTATGGATTCAGCCAGTTGAACCACGCGGTTGCGAGACGGCCGACGGGTTCTATCTTCAAGCCTTTTGTTTACGCCGCGGCTATGAATACGGCGCTGGATGGCAGCTCTCCGGTATTGACACCGGCTTCCATTGTGCCCGACCAGCCCAGCACCTTTGCTTACGGCGACCAGATTTACGAGCCACGCAATTACAAAGAGGAATACCACGGCGATGTGACCGCCCGATATGCACTGGCGATGTCACTGAATAACGCCACAGTTAAACTTGCAGAAGAAGTTGGCTATGACAAAGTAGCCGATCTAGCGCGATCTGCCGGCATTACATCGGTGAAAGCCACCCCGGCCATGGCACTGGGCGCGTACGATGCGACGCCGCTCGACATGGCTGCCGCCTACACCGTGTTTTCGAACAATGGCGTGCGCGTGTCGCCGACCATGGTGAAATCCGTGCGCACCGCTGATGGTGATCCGGTGATGAACTTCACTCCAGAAACTCACCAGGTACTCGACCCACGCGTCGCCTATGTAATGACCGACATGATGGAAGGCGTGATCAATAATGGACTGGGGTTTTCGGCGGTGCGCGTGCGCGGCTTCCAGCAGCCGGCAGCGGGGAAGACTGGCAGTTCGCATGACGGGTGGTTTGCCGGTTACACGTCGAATTTGTTGTGCATCGTCTGGGTGGGGTTTGACGATTACAGCGATCTCCACCTCAGCGGGGCGCAGACGGCGGCGCCTATCTGGACGGAATTCATGAAAAAGGCTGCTGCACTGCCGCGTTATTCGGACATGAAGTCGTTCTCGCAGCCCTCCGGTGTAGTGGATGTCCAACTCGACAAAGTTACGAACCTGCTGGCCACGCCTTCTTGTCCGCAGACCTATACCTCGGCTTTCATCGTAGGGACAGAACCTACCAGCACCTGCGATCAGAGTATTGGGGTTAAAGGGGTGCTTTCGCGGATTTTCGGCTTGGGCAACCAGCAGGCTGAGCCCCCGCAAAACGGCCGAACCGTGGAGCAAAAGAAAAAGGGGCTATTCGGGAAATTTGCTGGTATTTTTAAGGACGATAAGCCGTCCAATAACGTTCCCAAACCGCCGAATGCGAGCGGCAATTCGCATTGACGGAGCTAACTGGGCCTGGGCGGTGTCTGTCGATCTAGCTTCTAGCTCTTGGCTCTTGATGTGAGGTGACCGTGTCGTTTCCTCGAATACCCTTTTTCGTCCTTCCACTCGTGGTTCTTAGTCTTATCACTCCTGCCCTCGTCGCTGCACAGCTGTCGGAACTGGACCAAATTCAGATTGCGCCGCCCATGAGTCAGGTGCAGCCTCCTTCCAAGGACGCGACCGCCGCGGAACTTGAAAAGCGGGGCGACGAACTGCGCGCCGAGAAGGCCTACCTGGACTCCATGGATTACTTCCGCGCGGCTCTGGGCAAGGCGCCGAACAATGCGCAGGTGCTGAATAAGGTCGGGATTGTAGAACTGCTGCTCCAGCGTTACCGCGAGGCGGCCAAGGACTTCGAACAGGCACTCAAGAAAGATCATAAGTTTGCTGAGGCTTGTAACAATCTGGGCGTCGTACATTACGAGCGGAGAAAATATGGAGCAGCGATCAAGCAGTACAGAAAGGCGATCGAACTCTCGCCCGACGGGGCTTCGTTCTACTCAAATCTGGGCGCGGCTTATTTTGCCCGCAAGGATTTCGAGCACGCCAGCGAGGCCTATACCCAAGCCCTCCGCCTGGATCCGCTGATTTTCGAGCACACTTCACATACCGGGATCGCGGCGCAGATGGCGTCTCCCGCGGACCGGGCGCACTACGACTACGTTCTAGCCAAGCTGTACGCCAAGATGGGCGACAGCGACCATTCCTTGCAGTATCTCCGCAAAGCTCTGGAGGATGGGTACAAAGCGGTCAACGACGCCCTCACCGATCCCGAGTTCGCCGACTTGCGCAAGGACACCCGCTTTACCGATCTGATGAAGGCACGGCCGATGGCGATTCCGGAGTAACAGATCTTGGCTGTTGGCTCTGGGCTCCTGGGGTTGGCTCTTCGCCCTTAAGATTGTCCGAGCTGGGTCAACCCAGTCCTTAAGAGCCAGGAACCAAGAGCCAAGAACTGGTACCAAGAGCTGCCGTTGGCCAACCCTCCGCCCCGCTGATATCCTTTCCCTTCCTCAGGAGGACGCATGTCTTTCAGCCTCGAAGGCCGGGTCGCCGTCGTTTTCGGAGTCGCCAATAAGCGCAGTATTGCCTGGTCCATTGCTCAGGGACTGCATCAGGCGGGCGCGAAACTGGCGATCACTTACCAGAACGAGCGTCTGGAGCAGGAAGCCAAAGACCTGATTCTGTCCCTCCCCGGCGCTGAAGGCTTCATGTGCGATGTTTCTAAAGATGAAGACATCGAGCGGGTCTTCGCGCAGTTGAAAGAACGCTATGGCAAGCTGCACGTGCTGGTGCACAGCGTGGCGTTTGCGCCGGCGGAGGGCCTCAAGGACGACTTCGTGAATACGACGCGTGAATGCTTTCGCGTGGCGCATGATGTCAGCGTGTATTCGCTGATAGCCGTCTCCCG
>Ga0185299_10004043_pt1 | contig 18241 bp, 11 predicted proteins | sample PaiPotPPA55metaG_FD_128002 | JGI IMG/M metagenome (GOLD analysis project Ga0185299, IMG submission 128002) | Iron sulfur acid spring bacterial and archeal communities from Banff, Canada, to study Microbial Dark Matter (Phase II) - Paint Pots PPA... ...
ATCTGAGATCGAATCGGGTGCTTTCCGCCAGGATCTTTACTACCGAATCAACGTGGTGAATCTGCACATGCCCGCGCTGCGGGAACGCCGTGGCGACATTGAAGATCTATGCACCTACTTCCTCGAATACTACAACCGCAAGTTCAACTGCCGCGCACGGCCCCTGTCGAATGAAGTGATGGCAGTGCTGCAGAAATATCACTGGCCGGGAAACATCCGCGAACTCGAAAACCTGATCAAACGTTACGTGATCCTGGGCCATGAGGAAGTGATCACCAACGATCTGGTGGCGCGCGAGCCGGATTTTTTCAATCCCGAGATCTCGTTCGACGGTCCGATTTCTCTGAAGAAGATGACGCGCCAGTGCGTGCGCGAACTGGAGCGCAAGGTCATCCTGAAGGTGCTGCAACAGCACCACTGGAATCGTAAGCAGTCAGCCCGCACACTGGGCATCAGCTATCGCGCCCTGCTTTACAAGATCCGCGATGCCGGCTTGCCCTCGAACCGTGCTCTGCGTCTGCGACAGGCGGAGAAGAACGCCAGCGACAAGAACGATTCCACCACCGGGGTTGCGGCCGCCGACTGATTGCGTAGGGACAGCCGCCCTCGGCTGTCCAGCTTAACCGGATCGAGCGCTCAACAGCTGAGTCGTTCCTTCAACTCGCGCAGCGCCGCGCTCCACTCGTTCAATCCTTCCGCCTCGAGCCACAGGTCTTTGAGTTCGGAGTTAGATCGCACCCTCTCCACCGCGTGACGGGCGGCTTCAACCAAATCGGGCGGGGCTACAGCCTTGCTCTTGCTTATCCAATCGAGGATTTGCCGTGGTGTTGCGGGCGAAGACGTTTCGTCGTTTGCAGCGGCAACCAGCGCCGCCACGACTTCCGCAGCCGCTACCGCCGCGCCACTCTCCGGCGCTTCGAGATAGTCCTTGTCGCCAGCATGAGTCAGCATCTGTCTCAGATCGTCGACTCCCATGGAATTGAGACGTCCCAGGAAACTCTGCGCGTCCTCGTTTTCGAAGCTGCCTGTACCCCAGCCCGGCATGAAACCTCCGGCTGAATTATAGAATGCGCGGCGCGCCCTGCCTCATAGGGTGCTTCGAGTAGCCAACCATCCATCCAGAGTCGTCGGATTGCCTTCAATGCCCCTTGCTTCGGACTATAATGGCGCGACACCGATGGCTCTCTCCTCTGGCACGAAACTCGGCCCCTATGAAATCCAATCTCCGCTGGGCGCCGGCGGAATGGGGGAAGTTTACCGTGCGACGGATACCCGTCTGGACCGCACGGTAGCGATTAAAGTTCTCGCTTCTCATCTTTCTTCTTCGCCCGAACTCAAACAGCGCATGGAGCGCGAGGCCAGGGCCATTTCCTCGCTGAACCATCCGCACATTTGCCATCTCTATGACATCGGCTCGCAGGATGGCACCGATTACCTGGTGATGGAGTTCCTCGAAGGGGAGACTCTCGCCGAGCGGCTTCGTAAAGGTGCAATGCCGCTGAACGAAATTCTCAAGATTGCAATCGCTGTCGCCGAGTCGCTGGCGGTCGCGCACCGGCAAGGCATTGTCCACCGTGACCTGAAGCCGGGCAATATCATGTTGACCCAGGGCGGCGCCAAGCTGATGGACTTTGGGTTGGCCAAACCGCTGGGCCTGCAGACCACCGGCGCGGGGTCAGGATCAGCGCCTTCTTTCACCGCCGCGGCCACATTAAGTGGGCCCAGCCCGTTAAGCCCGCTGACCTCGGCGGGCAGCATTATCGGCACCATCCAATACATGTCGCCGGAGCAGATCGAGGGAAAAGAAGCCGACGCCCGTTCTGACATTTTTGCATTTGGCGCCGTGCTCTATGAGATGGTGACTGGAAAACGGCCCTTCGCGGGTAAAAGTCAAATCTCGCTGGCATCCTCTATTCTGGAAAACGACCCGGAACCGGTCAGCGCCATCAAGCCGAACGCGCCACCGGCTTTTGAACATGTTGTAACCACCTGCTTGCAGAAAAATCCAGAAGAGCGTTTTCAGTCGGCGCATGACATCAAACTGGAACTACAGTGGATTGCGGCAGACAGATCAGTGCCGGCAGTTGCTGCATTGCCGCTATCGCCCCCGCATGCCCGCGAGCGCCTTGGTTGGGCAATCGCTGTAGTGGCCGCGATTGTCCTGGGCGTGGTAGCCGGAACGTTCCTCTACCGTCCGGCCCAAACCGCGCGCGCTATTCGCACTGTCATCAATCCTCCCGAGAAGACCACGCTCAACCTGACCGGCGATGGCGCCGGGCCGCCGGTGCTTTCACCCGACGGTACGTCAATCGCCTTTGCGGCCACCAGTGCGGACGGCAAGACGGGCCTATGGGTTCGTCCAATGAACTCGCTGGAAGCCCATCCGCTCCCCGATACCGACAGTGCGATTTTTCCCTTCTGGTCACCCGACAGCCGCTCGCTTGGATTTTTCGCCGACAGTAAGTTGAAGACGATCGATCTGAGTGGCGGCTCGGTGCAGGCGATCTGCGACGCCCAGCTTGGGCGCGGAGGTGCCTGGGGACCGGGCGGAGTGATCCTGTTCTCTCCGAACCCGCAAGCGCCCCTGATGCGTGTCAGTGCCAGCGGAGGAACCCCAGCTCCGGTCACGAAGCTCGACGCGGCTCAGCACACTTCGCATCGCTGGCCATTTTTCCTTCCCGACGGCAAGCATTTCCTCTATTTCGCAATTCACCACGATCCTTCCAAGTCGGCGAACAATACGCTCTATTATGCATCGCTCGATGGGAGCGAAAATCGTCCGCTGTTCCATTCTCAATCAAACGCCGTTTATGCCAGTGGATTTCTTTTGTTCGCGCGCGGTGACCAGTTGATGTCTCAAACCTTCGATCCTGCGAAGGGAACTCTAAGCGACGAGCCGCGGGGCGGGGCCAAAGGAGTGATGAACGACGTCAGCACCTGGCACATGGACGCCTCAGCTTCCAACGATGGATTGCTGGTCTTCGGCAGCGGCGGGAGTGGCGATTTGCAGTTAGTCTGGATGGATCGCAGCGGGAAACAGATCACCACCATCGCCGACAAGATCACAAATCTGCAATTCGCACGGCTTTCCCCTCAAGGAGATCGCGTCGCACTCCAGATAGACGCTGGCGTAAACGACATCTGGGTGCTGGATTTGGCGCGTGGGGTGCGCACGAGACTGACCTTTGGACCCATCGCCAACACGTTCCCAGTTTGGTCGCCCGACGGCAAGTGGATCGCCTACAGCTCCAATCGCACCGGTCACTTCGACCTCTACCGCAAGCCCTCCGACGGTAGCGGCGCGGAAGAGCTTCTGCTCACCGATGAGCAGCAGATCATCGCCGACGATTGGTCACGCGACGGCAGGTACCTGATCTATACACGGCGCACTCCGGACGGCCACGGCGAGATTTGGGTCTTGCCGCTTGAAGGAGAGCGCAAGCCCTCGCTGGTCTTAGCGCGCGGCGGCCAAGGACAACTTTCCCCGGACGGCCATTGGCTGGCTTACGGTTCGAGCGAGTCCGGTGCGCTTGAAGTGTATGTGGTGGCCTTTGGCGGTGGGCAGGGCAAGTGGCAGGTCTCGGCCAGGGGAGGAACATTTCCGCGATGGAGCAAGGACGGCAAAGAACTTTACTATATGGACCCGACTTTCAATCTTTTCGCGGTCCCGGTAAAGGACGCCGGCGGCGCCCTGCAATTCGGCGCCTCTCAGACCCTCGTCAGCAGCTGGTCCGCTCCGCAGGTCTTCTACGATGTCACCCCAGACGGCAAGAAAATCCTTCTCGACCGGGTTTCGCAACAGGTCAGCCAATCCGTCACTGTAGTTACAAACTTCGCGTCAGAGTTGAAGAAGTAAGCCGAGAGAGCTCGGTGGAGCGACGGGCGTCCTCGCCCGTCCCGAGCGCGCTAGCGCTCGGCAGTTCGCGAGGCAAGAGTCACTGGCCTGCTCAGGACCGGCGAGGGGCGAGTCTGTGTCGCAACCCCGAGGTCCGCGAGAAAGAGGACCGCGCTTTTGCTCTAGCCGCGAAGCGGCGACACAGGAAAGCCCGGCACGTCAGTGCCGGGTAACAAGAGTGGAACAACGTCGAGTCCTGGAGGGACGGCACAGTAGTTGCGACACAGTCTTGAGAGCACGCTCGTCGCTCCACCGAACTTCACGCCCAGAACGTGCGATCCAACGTTCGATACTGAATCGCCTCAGCAATATGTTTTGGCTCAAGCTGCGGAACCCCGTCCAGGTCGGCTATCGTGCGCGCAACTTTCAGGATGCGGTCATGCGCCCGGGCGCTGAGTCCTTGCTGAGCCATGGCGCGCTCCAGCAGCCGCTCGCAATCCGCGGAGAGCTCGCAGAATTTGCGAATGGACTGCGGCGGCATTTGGGCGTTGCAGTAGAGTTTTTGGCGTTCGGAAGAAAAGCGCGTCAGCTGGAGTTCACGGGCGCGGATCACGCGCTCCAGAATCTTGCCTGAACTCTCCGGCTCCGAGGTGCTCCGCATTTCTTTGTAGTTCACTGCCGGGACGTCGATGTGTATATCAATGCGATCAAGCAACGGTCCCGAGATTTTAGAAATGTAGCGCTGGATCATCGGCTGTGTGCAGTGGCATTCGCGTGTGCGGTCATTGTGAAATCCGCAGGGACAGGGGTTCATTGCAGCGGCGAGCATGAAGCGCGCAGGGAACGTCAGCGACATGGCGGCTCGTGCGATGCATACAGTACCGTCTTCGAGTGGCTGGCGCATGACCTCAAGAACGTTGCGCGGGAATTCGGGAAGTTCGTCGAGAAACAAAACGCCATTGTGCGCCAACGAAACTTCGCCCGGCCGGGGTATCGCACCGCCGCCGATCAAACCTGCGTCAGAGATAGTGTGATGAGGCGCACGAAAAGGGCGCAGGCCAACCAGTCCGGCGCGCGCGTCGAGCACGCCCGCCACACTGTGAATCTTGGTGGTCTCGAGCGCTTCTTCGAAGGTAAACGGCGGCAGGATGGTCGGCATGCGTTTCGCCAGCATCGTTTTTCCCGATCCCGGAGGCCCAATCATCAGAATGTTGTGACCGCCGGCGCATGCGACTTCTAGGGCGCGCTTGGCGGTCTGCTGGCCGCGAACGTCTTTGAAATCCACATGGAATTGCTGCGCCTGGCTGAGCAGTTGATCGGTGTCGATCTGCAGGCGGGTAACGCCGTTACCGGAATTGATGTAACGAATGACGTCGAGCAGTGACTTAACGGGGTACACCTCAACGCCCCCGACCATGGCAGCTTCGCGAGCGTTGACCTCGGGCACTATCATGCGCTTCACCTTTGCTCGACGAGCCTCGATCGCGATCGGCAACGCGCCACGCACCCCGCGCAGGCTTCCATCGAGAGAAAGTTCGCCCACGAACAGCGCGTCGGGGATCTCCTTCTTATTCAGACCGCCGTATGCGCCGAGGATGCCGAGAGCCATGGGCAGGTCGAAGCCGGAACCTTCCTTACGGATGTCGGCAGGCGCCAGATTAATCGTGATCTGGGTGGGTGGAATGTCATAGCCGCAGTTTTTCAGCGCCGCGCGAACCCGGTCGCGGCTTTCGCGGACAGCAGCATCGGGCAGTCCGACCGTATGAAAGTGGTCCTCGTTCATTTTGACGCCAGAGACGTCCACTTCCACTTCGATGATGTTGGCGTCAATACCGTAAACGGCGGCGCTCAGGGTTTTATAAAGCATAGGGACACCAGTGGGCACACGAAGGGGCGAACGCGGATGGGAGATTCCTGCCGACATCATAGCCGATGCGAAACCGCACCGATGTGACGGACATCACCCGGTTACCGTGATGGAACGGGATGGAACGTTCTGGCGTGAACCGCCGCTTTCGGTGCTACGCTAAAGGCAATCTGGCGGAAAGGGCGAAGACGAAGGACTGTTATTAGGAAATCCTTTTCGCGCCAGAGGAGTCCCCAATGCTCGACCAAGGTCCCACTTCAAACCGTCCCGCTCCGGCGTCAAACCGGCTCGAACGCGAAGAGAGCCAGTTGTGGCGATGGGCGCTTGGACTGCTCGTCTTGCTCGCAGCGGCAGTGGCGGCGTTGTCGTGGGAACAACTGAAAGACCTTCCTTACCGGCTGTGGGCAATTCCCACCGGCCTTTTTTTGCTTGCCATCCTATTCGCCACCTATGCTTTCGGTCGCAAGCGCGAGGTCTCGGAGCTCAAGCAGATTCTGAAGGGCTTTCAGAATCAGGCCGGAGTCACCCCCTCGGAGGAGCAACTGGATCAGCTGGGCCAGTTGATCATGCGTTCGCAGCGCAACTTCAAAGAGCTGATAGATTCTCTGGATGACGCGGCGCTCGCTGTCTCACTCGATGGAACTCTGAAAACGGTAAACCGGCGAACCTCGGAAACTCTCGGCGTTCCTTATGCCCAGCTGGTTGGTCACAAACTTGAGGAATTCCTGGGCGCGCCGTTGCGTGCCGAGGCATCCGGGAGCCTGGAACGGTTTCTGGAGAAGCGGAACTGGTCGGGAGTGGTCGAGGTCCACCTTAAGAACGACCCGCGGCGCCTTTACTACGACTGCGTGATCAATGCCATCGTCAAGGGCGACGATGTGACCGGGGCGAGTGTGCTGGCCCGCGACATCACCGAGAATCGGCAGAAGGAACAGCGCTTCTCGCAGTTGTTCGAGTCTCTGCAGGAAGGCGTGTACATCAGCACTCCAGAAGGCAAGCTGCTCGAAGTGAACCCGGCGCTAGTATCAATATTGGGATATGACAGCAAGGAAGATTTGTTGAACCTGCCGCCCGAGCAACTGGGCGTTGATGCTGGCGGGGAGTCAGTGCTGGGACGCACTGGGAGCCAGAGCGGTCGCACGCGCACTCGAGAGCTGCGGCTGAGAAGAAAAGATGGCGGAGTCGCGGTCTGCGTCGATACCTCGACCGGCGTGATGGAAGAGGGGCGGCTTATCCGTTACCAGGGCACGCTGGTGGACGTCACCGAGAAACGCACGATGGAGCGGCAGCTGCGGCGCCAGGAAGAGTTCCGCCGGCGCTTGCTGGAAAGCTTTCCGGATCTGATTTTAGTGCTCGATATGAAGGGGCAGTACACGTTCGTGAGTGCGCGCATAAGCGAGCTTCTCGGGTACGGACCGGAACAGCTCATAGGCCAGAATGTCGACGATGCCGAGAATACTTCACCGGAACTGGCCGCACTCTACCGGACCGTGGCAACCGGAAAGAGTTCGCGGACCTCGTGCGAATACGGCTCCCGGCACCGCGACGGCACTTGGCGCACCATGCTGGGCATGGCAAGTCCGCTGCTGGATGCCGAAGGCAAACCAGCGGGCGTGATCATCTCCGTTCGCGATGTGACGATGGAGAAGAAGTTGGAGCAGCAGATTATCCAAAGCGAGCGTCTCGCGGCCATGGGGCAGATGATCGGCGGCTTCGCACACGAGCTCAATAATCCGCTGACCAGCATTCTGGGCATGGCGGAACTGCTGCAGGAAGGCGGCGCCAGCGAAGCCGCCCGCAAACAAATCGGCATTCTGCATCAGCAGGCGCGGCGCGCCGCCGAAATCGTGCAGAACCTGCAATACTTCGCCCGGCCGCCGGCTCCGGGGCGCAGCCAGGTCAATCTGAATGAGCTCGTGCAGCGTACCGTGCAGATGCAAGCGTACCCGTTGCGCAAGAGCAACATCACCGTGGACTTTCTACAAGAACCGGCAATACCCGCGATCGTAGCCGATCCCAATCAGCTGATGCAGGTGTTCTTGAACCTCCTGCTGAATGCGGAGCAGGCGATCCGCGAGAGCCGCGAGAAAGGGACGATTCGTGTGCGCATGGGACGCAATCCCGCCTCGGTATGGATTGTGTTTCAGGATGATGGTCCCGGAATCGCACCCGAAAACCTGACGCACATCTTTGATCCGTTCTTCACCACCAGGCGTCCCGGCCGCGGGACCGGCCTCGGCCTGAGCATCTGCAAGACCGTCCTGCGCGAGCATGGAGGAAACATCGAAGCAGCATCAGCCCCGGGCGGAGGCGCGGTATTCACCATCACGCTGCCGATAGTAGCGGCAGAGTCGGGAACAGCAGCGAAGTAAGGCGGGGTTCGTTCTGTCGCGATTCTGAGAGCTGCACCCTTTTCTGTTGACAAACGTAGGCCCGCCCAATCACAATCCAAACCTTAGTCAGAAAGTGTGTTATGGGCCCAATTCAAAGCTCTCTCCGCCGGTTGTGATTTTGGACCTCTTCCCCACTTTTCAGTTTTCCCGCAAGCAAATTTCACCCCGGAGATTTCCCATGGGACCCAACCGCACCAAGCTGTTGCTGATCGCTCTGTTTCTGTCGCTGGCTCCGGCGGCCCTGGCAAGCACATGGTATGCCGACGGGGTGAACGGAAGTGACAGCAACGACTGCAAGTCACGCAAGACCGCCTGCGCAACCATCGGGCATGCCATCTCCCTGGCTCTGTCGGGCGATTCAATAATGGTCGCCGCTGCGACCTATACCGAGAATCTCAACATCACTATTAACTTAAGGCTAACCGGTGCGAGCCCCGCGACGACGGTTATTGATGGCGGGGGCAATACTCATGTGATCTCAATCCTCAATAAAGCCCTTCATGTCACACTTTCAAAGGTGACGGTTCAAAACGGTGTCGCGAGCGGAGGAGACGGCATCATCAATTGGGGGATACTCACGATTAGCAATGGCATCATAAGCGGGAATTTCGCGGCCAGCGCCTACTCGGCGGCTGGCGGCGGCATTTATAACAGCGGCAATCTAACGATCAATAACAGCACCCTCAGCGGCAACGCAGGGAGCACTAACTTCATCTATGGCGGCGCCATCTACAACAGCGGCACGCTGGCGATCAACAACAGCACCCTCAGCGGGAATAGCGCAGCGGGATTTACCGGTGGTGGCGGCGGAGCCATCTACAACTCCGGGAAGGCAACGATCAGCAGCACTACCTTCAGCGGGAATAGCGGCTCTCCCAACGGCGGCGGCATCTATAACGGCGGTACCAGTGTTACGCTCCAGAACAGCATTGTCGCGAACAGTTCTTCAGGTGGAAACTGCTACGGCACGATAACCTCGAAAGGCTACAACCTGAGCAGCGACAGCACTTGTAGTTTTAGCAATGCCGGTGATCTGAACAATACCGATCCCAAGCTCGGCCCGTTGCAAAACAACGGTGGACCGACCCAGACCATGGCTCTACCGAGCGGCAGCCCGGCCATCGATGCGGGCAACCCGGTTGGCTGCACCGACAACCATGGCCATCTGTTGAAGACCGATCAACGCGGCCAGACGCGGCCGGACAAAGAGGACACGGGCGGCTGCGACATGGGAGCGTATGAAAGGCAGAGCGATTAGCTCTGGCTTGTCTGAAGGAATCAACTCGAACGGGGCAATGGCGTGTTGATAAATCGCCATCTCATTTGCAACCGACTTCTAGCCACTACCGCTCCACCGCCATAGCCACCGCATTCCCTCCGCCCAAGCACAGCGCAGCAATCCCCCGGTGCACGTCGCGCCGAATCATTTCGTAAATCAAAGTGACAAGCACACGCGCCCCACTAGCCCCAATAGGATGCCCCAGAGCCACCGCGCCTCCGTTCACGTTCACGCGGTTCATATCGAGCCCAAGTTCGCGGATCACGCCCAAAGCCTGCACCGAGAATGCCTCGTTCAATTCGTAGAGATCGACATCATCTTTCTTCCAGCCCGTCTTCTCCCAGATTTTCTGCACGGCGCCCACCGGAGCCATCATCACCCACTTCGGCTCGACTCCGCTGGTAGCCTGCGCAACAATGCGAACCATCGGCGTCGCGCCCAGTTCTTTCGCGCGCGCCGCACTGGTCACGACCAACGCCGCCGCTCCGTCGTTGACTCCGGGAGCATTGCCGGCAGTAACGGTGCCATCTTTCTTGAACGCAGGCTTGAGGGCGCGCAGCACTTCGATGGTGGTGTCCTCGCGCGGGCCTTCGTCCTTGTCAAAGATTACGGGTGGCTGGCCTTTTTTCTTAGCCGGGATTTCAACGGGAACAATCTGCGATTTGAACCGGCATTCTTTTTGCGCGGCAACAGCTTTGCGATGCGAGTTGACGGCGAACTCGTCCTGCTCTTCGCGTGTGATGCCGTATTTCTCAGCGACGTTCTCCCCCGTTAGCCCCATGTGATAGTCGTTGTAAATGTCCCACAGTCCATCGTGCACCATGGAGTCGACCAACTGTCCGTTGCCCAGTCGATATCCCTTGCGCGCATTCGGCAGAAGATACGGCGCGTTGGTCATGGACTCCATGCCCCCGGCCACGACGATGGAGCTGTTGCCGGTTTCGATTGCCTGCGCCGCGAGTGCGACCGCCTTCAATCCTGAGCCGCACACCTTGTTGATTGTCATGGCACCCACCTCGGGTGCGAGTCCGCCAAATAGCGCCGCCTGCCGCGCAGGATTTTGGCCAAGTCCGGCAGAGACGACGTTGCCCATGATGCACTCGTCGACTTGCTCTGGCTGTAGATTCGCCCGCTTGACTGCTTCGCGCACCGCGATCGCGCCTAGCTGCGGAGCGACTATGTCGCTCAGACTCCCCTGAAATTTTCCGATTGGCGTGCGGCATCCCGCGATGATCACAACATCATTAGATCCGGCCATGGTTGCGCTCCCTAGTCGCTTTAGACGTGCTCTTTAGACGCGCTCCTTCAAGCTATCGTCGCTGAAATCGTCTCTCATTATAGATGGCGAAAAGCTTCGCGAAGGTTCGCGCCGCACAATCCCGAAGGCATCGCAGCGAGCGTTCTTTTGAAACGCGCGAGCGGAGGACACGACGCGATCAGGGACCACGGCGGAGTGAGTTGTGATGTCGCGCGAACTTTTTCTTCGCGTGCGAGTCGCGCATGTGACTTTGGTGCATCGGTGCATACGCTCGTTTCGATCATTTTTCTCTTGACTTCGTTCTGCGTTGACTCTATACATTCAATCAGTTGCAACAGAAGACCGTTGCGAAATTCCATGAACAATGGAAAGGGAGAATAGATCCATGGCAACCAAAAAGAAAGCAAAGAAGAAAAGCAGCAAAAAGCACTAACCAACTGCAACAGGCAACGACAAAGGGGACGCGATGAGCGTCCCCAAAGTTTTTTACGACATCTTTTCGGACTTGTCTGTCAAATCGACTTTGAACCTCTGTGCCTCCCCTGTGTCCCTCTGAGCCCCCTGTGGTTAAGCCCTTGACTCTAGTTCGTCCGCGCCGCCCGCTCTTTCTGCGAGGCGACAATCCTCTCCGTCGCGGGACAGAGATTGCGATACGGACAGAACGCGCAGTGATACTTGGGATTCGCACCAAACTCCCCGCGCGCGATTCCGTCCGCCACTTTCTGCACTCGGACCTTCGCTTCTTCCAGTTCCCCATCAGTCCGCGTCGTGCAGACAGCCGTGTTGTTTTCGAGGTTATAGAGGACGAGACGGTCGGCGTGTTTTCCCAACGTCTCCCTCGCCGCAATCGCATACAACGAGAGTTGCAGGCTCTCATCCGCATCCTCTTGTGAGCACGGCTTGCCCGTCTTGTAGTCGACTATGGCTACCGTGTCCGGCCCGGTGCGATCCATGCGATCCACACGCCCCGTCAATTTTGACGACCCCACTTGCAGTTCAAACCTGTGCTCGGTCTCAATAATGTCGGGCGGCGGCCCGCTGCGCGCGACCTCGAAGAACTGCCGCAACTGCTCCATTCCCTGCCGAAGATACAGCTCATACTGATAGCGGTCGGCAATGCCCGCACCCGCCAGGTCAGCCCGAAATAACTCGATCAAGTCGTCGTCACCAATCTCGCGCTGATAGCGTTGCGCATCGTAGAAGCTGTGCAACACACGGTGCATGGCCGCTCCATAGTGCAGCGCCGCCGCGACGTCGCGGGGAAGGTTCCACTCCCGCTCAAGCTTGAAGCGCAGCGGACACATTTCGTAAGTGCCGATGGACGACGCGCTCAGGCCGGTGCCAAAACTCGCGGAGGGCGGCATCATCAGCCACGTGGCCACATTCGAATGCTCCAGAGCGATTCTCTGTTCCTCTTCCGCAAACAAAGTATCTTGCACAGCCGCTGCCGAGTGCGCTGACCAAAACCTTCTGTAAGGCACACTAGCCATGAACTCCCGCAGGAACTTGCTTGGCCGCGTTTCCTTGCCCGTGCCCTGTTTCGCATAGATCGCAAGCGTGTCCTTGGCGCGCGTCATGGCCACATAGAAAAGCCTGCGCTCTTCCTGCTCGTGCAGCGTCTTGTCGGGTATCAATGACGCGCCCGACCTGCGCAGGTCCGCCGGAAAGGCAATCAGCGGCTCATGGTAACTGCAGGGAAACGAGGTTGACGAACCGCGCAGCACCGAGACGTGCCGATACTCGAGCCCCTTCGCCGCATGCGCTGTCAAGAGTTGCACCGCATCGCCCGGGCTGCGCGGAAGCGCAATCGAGCCCCGCGCCTCCACAAAATAATCGAGGTACTCGAGAAATTCGGCAGGAGCCCCAGTTTCGGTAGTGGCTTTCTTATGCCACTCCTCCACAAATTTCAGGAACGCGAGCACCAATGCCGACCGCGGCAGTTCGAAGTGCCGGACGATGAGATTCGCCGCATAGTCCGCCCGTGCCCCGTCCTTCTCCACATCGCGGTGCATCTTCTCTACGCTTTCGAGCACCGCTGCACCGTTCGGCAGCTTTCCCAACACGATGCGGAGATCGAGATCGTCCCGTCGCACCGCCTTCATTGCCGCCCGCAATTCCATGGGATTGATACCAAACGGCGGCAGCGCCGCCACGCGAAACAGGCTGGCCGCATCGTTGAGCGATACCGCCGCGCTTAAGCACGCCAGTACATCGCGGACTTCGGGCGTATCGAGAACGTCCAGACCCTCGATGGAGAATGGAATGCCCCGCTCCGCAAGTTCATGAACCAACTCATCGCGATGGCTATGCTGGCGATAGAGCACCGCAAAATCGCTCCACTTGCCGCGCTGCTCCCTATGCTTCTTCTGAATCCGATAGGCGAGGTCGGCGGCCTCCACCTCCCTGCTCAACCAGGTAACGATTTCGACGACCGGCGTTACGGTGTTGTCGCCTCTCTGCGCAGCCTCCTCATCACGCAGCGATACAAGGGGCGTCCGCTGGTACGAAATCGAACTCGCTGGTTGCGCGAATACCTGAGGGTTCTCCGCCACAATACCAAAAGCGCAGCGCAGGATCGGCGTAAGCGAGCGCCGATTCTTTTCCAGAGCGACGACTTGCGCCCCAGGAAATTTCTTAGCGAACAGCGTGAACGCTTCGCTCGAAGCGCCACGAAACTGGTAGATCGCCTGATCCGGATCGCCCACGACAAAAACATTCGCATCCGACCCGGCAAGTAGGGAAAGTATTTCGACCTGGGCAAAATTAGCATCCTGGAATTCATCCACCAACAGGAAACGCGTGCCAAGCCGTTCTTTTTCGAGGAGCGCGGGATCGTCCTTCAGCAACTGATACGCCTTGGTAATCATATGGCCGAATGTGCCCAGATTCTTTTCCCGAAGCATGTCTTCCACGGTAGCGAAGATGCGAGCAATCTCCTGGCAACGCTCCAGTATCTCGACATCCTTCATCTCCGCATGTTTTTTCGAGCGGGCAACACGAGGAAGCGGAACCTCGCCGCGCTCAATGCGCTCGACATAGCGCGCATACTCCGCCGGGCCGACCAGTTCGTCCTGGCACCGCCGCATGAACTCGAGCAGGCTGTCGAGGAACTGGCCGACGTTGGCAGCTCGCACGAAGTGCTTGAGACGCAGATCGCGGATCCGGCGTCGCAAGAACACCCAGAGATCCTTTTCGTCGAGCACACCGAAATTTGCCCCGCGACGGTGGAGCAGTCCGTTGCACCACGCATGGAAGGTGCAAGTCTGCAGCCCGTCGATGGCGCTACCCTTCAGTTCCCCTCTGATGCGGGCCCCCATCTCCGCGGCGGAGTTGTCGGCATAGGTGAGCGCAAGAATTTCGTCAGGGCGGGCGTGACCTTCGCGGATGAGGTTGGCCACGCGCTGCGTAAGCACGGTGGTCTTCCCGGTACCGGCGCCGGCAATCACCAGCATCGGACCATGAACGTGTCCAATAGCTTGCTGCTGGCGTTCATCGGGGAGAATCTTCGTCGCGGGCAAGACAGTCGAAGCCACTTGAGAACTCACTAGCCGGAGAATATCAGAGCTGGTTGTGGAAGGCTGTAGCCGGCTTCGGAAAACTCGGGGTTTCGTCTTCCGGCTTCGTATCAGGGCATCGCTTCAGCGATGCCATAGGATTCAGATGCCCCTTTAGGGGCTGACCGAAAACATCCAACATTCCCGCAGTCTGGTAGGGAATCAACGCAGTGCGTCAATCGCAAGAGCCGTCGCAACAATCGCCGCCGTCTCCGCTCGCAGAATTGTGTCACCGAGCGAGGCCGCGATCCATCCCGTTTCGTAAAACCACGACAGCTCCCCGTCAGCCCATCCGCCCTCCGGGCCTACGGCGAGCGTCACCTCGTCTTCGGTTTCGACTCCGGACGAGTGGGACTGCAAAATTTCGCCCAGCCGAGTGTCCCCGTCAGATCCAGCAAGCGACTCGGCGAGAACGACGCGCAGCGCTTCAGCGGCCAGCACGCCGTCGACGTCAAGATCTTTCAATTTGACCGGGACTGAAATCTCAGGCGGCGCCGGCCTTCGCGACTGTTCGCTCGCCTGACGAACAATACGTTGCCAGCGTTCCCGGCGCTTCACCGCCGCGCTGGCTAAATGAGCATCCGTCCGTCGGGCGATTACAGGGATGACGCGCGCGACCCCGATTTCCGTGCATTTCTCGATCGCCCAATCCATGCGGTCGAATTTGAAGATGGCGAGCGCCAGCGTGATCTTCGGGGCGCCCGACCTTAGCGTAAGGTGTTGCTTCGCGCCGAGCGCGAACTCAATGCGATCATAAGAGATCGTAGTGATTGTCCCGCGGCGAACTTCTTCGCCGGTTGCAATGTCAAACTCCTGCCCGATCTCGGCACGCAGGACGCGCGCAAGATGCGCAGCGTGCTCGCCCACCAAAGCGGCGGTGTCTCCCTTTACTTCGTCGGCCATCCAGCGGCGGCGTGTCATGGTTCAGTTCTCGGTTCTCAGTTCTCAGTTCTCAGAAAAAACACTCAAATCGAATGTGCGGCAAGAAGTTTGGGCCTTTACTGAGAACTGAGAACCGAGAACTGAGAACTTTCCTACACAAACATGTCCTTCACCCGTCCCAACAGCGACCGGTGCTGCGGTTTATTTTCCACCGGAGACAGTTCTGCGAGTTCGGCCAGCAGTTCGCGCTGGCGTTTACCCAGCTTCCCAGGTGTTTGTATTCGCACCTCAACGAAAAGATCGCCTTTCCCGTGCCCATTCAGCACCGGCACGCCCTTGTTCCGTATGCGAAACGAAGTTCCCGACTGCGTGCCTTCGGGAACTTTCAGCTTGTGTTCTCCCTCCAGCGTCGGAACCATAATCTCCGTGCCCAGGGCAGCTTGCGGGAACGAAATCGGAACCACGCAGTGCAGGTCATTGCCCTCGCGCTCAAAGAAGGCATGCTCCTTGACGTGCAGGACGATGTACAAATCGCCGGCAGGTCCTCCAAACGCGCCCGCTTCGCCGAGACCGGTGAAACGAATTCGCGTGCCGTCCTCCACTCCTGCGGGCACCTGGGCTTCGACCACGCGCTCGCGCAGCAACCGGCCTTCGCCTTTGCACTTCGGGCAGGGATCGGTGACCACGCTGCCCGCGCCCTGGCAAGTTGGGCAGGTTCGAGCGATGCTGAAGAAGCCTTGCTGATACCGCACCTGACCGCGCCCATTGCACGACCGGCAACTGACCGGAGCTTTGCCGGGCGCCGCACCGTGCCCGCGGCAAGCGTCGCAGGTCTCATGGCGGCGCACATTCACTTGCTTATCGGTGCCAAACACCGCTTCCTCAAATTCGAGATGCAAATCTTCGCGAAGGTCGGCTCCGCGTTGGGCGCGGCTGCGACGACGTCCGCCCTGGCCGAACACGTCACCAAAACCGAAAATGTCGCCGAAGATATCGCCGAAATCCTGGAAAATTGCCGGATCGAATCCACCCGGAGCTCCACCGCCGCCCACGTCGGCATGTCCGAAGCGGTCATACAGCGATCGCTTCTCGCCATCGGCGAGGATTGCGTACGCTTCCGTGATCTCCTTGAACTTGTCCTCTGCCTCAGGATTATTAGGATTGCGGTCAGGATGATACGTCATCGCAAGCTTGCGGTAAGCGCTCTTGATTTCAACCTCGGTGGCCGCGCGGGTGACACCGAGAACTTCATAAAAATCGCGTTTCGTATTAGCGGCCAGAAACTCCCCCCACTCTTTAGTTAGATCAATCAGTAGTTAGATCAATCGGTAGTTAGATCAATCAGTAGCTAGATGAACCAGTTGTATCAACAATGGCTTCGTATCAGGGTATCGCTTTAGCGATACCGCAAGAGCTCGAATCAAATGCCCCTTTAGGGGCTGGTCATCGACACTCGAACCGCTTCCCTATCCGCGAGCATTGCGCGCAACCCGCACCATCGCGGGACGCAGCAGGCGCTCCTTATATTTGTAGCCGCGCTGCAATTCGTCGAGGACGTGATGATCCGGCACCTCGCTCGTATCCACCATCTCAACGGCCTCGTGAACCCGCGGATCGAAAGGCTGCCCCACCGAAACAATCGGCTGCACTCCGATTTTCTGCAGCGCATCCTGGAACTGACGATAGATGAGCTCAATGCCATTGCGGAACTCGTTGGAGTTGGAGTTGGAGTTGGAGTTGGAGTCGCCGCCAGCCTTCAGCGCGCGCTCAAAACTGTCGAGGATCGGCAGAAAATTCTTGATGACGTCGGCCGCGGCAAATTCGCGGAAATCCTGCTGCTCACGCACCGCACGCTTGCGGGCGTTATCGAATTCCGCCTGCAGACGAGCCAGACGATCAAGGAGCGCGTCACGCTCTGCCTTGAGCTTTTCCGTTTCCGACGCCGCACTCTCGTCCGCTGCCTTGCTAGCAATCGGGATGGGCCCAGTTTCTTCTCCATCTTCCGCCGCTGGAAGCTCCCGATCCAGATCCAAATTCACTTCAGTCTTTCCGTTTCCCTTAGCCATACCGCTAATTACTCCGATTCATTCAAAAGTTTGTCAAACAGCCGCGCGATGTAAGACACCGCCGACATGGTGTGTTGATAATCCAGCCGCGTAGGTCCAATCACCGCCAGCGACCCCATCACTTCGCCGCCAACCCGCGCAGGCGCCCCAATCAGCACGAAATTCTGCAAATTCGACGCAGGCAGCGCCTCGTCCAGCCCGATGACCACGCGCACCGCTTCCTGCCGCGTGTCCAGATAAGCACCGAGCAGCTTCACGACTTTTTCCTTCTCCTCAAGCGTGCGCAGCATGTCCTGCAAACGCGAGCGATCTTCGCTGCCTGTCACGTTGTTCGTAACGAGGTTCGCAGCGCCTTCCACAAACACCGCCTGCGTGTCGTCGCTCGAAGCCAGCGCCCCCTGCTGGTAGAGCTGCTCGATGGACTTCATCAGCCGGTCATACTCGCTGCGTTCCTTTTCGATGCGGCGAGCCAGTTCGGCGCGCATGTCGTCCATTGTCCAGCCGCGAAAATTTTCATTGATGTAGCGCGCCGCCAGGTCGAGATCGGACTGCGGAATATCGAGCCGAAGCACCCGATCGCGCACCACCCCCGAGCGCGTGACCACGACCGCCAGCACCTTCTGGTCACTCAGCCGCGAAAAATAAACGTGATCAAGCGCATTGCGAGGCCCGCTGGTAGCCACCGTGACCCCGACGCTATGCGAGATCAGAGAGAGCACATGCGACGTGCGCTCCATGAACTCCTCCACGTCGGTGACGCCGGTCAAAGTGTCCTGGATAATGCTCTGGTTTTCGTGCGAGAGATGCGCCTCTCCACTAAGCTGTTCGACATAATAACGATAAGCCTCCGCCGTAGGAACGCGCCCCGCCGAAGCGTGCGGCTGCTCCAGAAATCCCGCATCAGCAAGATCAGCCATCACGTTGCGGATCGTAGCCGCACTCAGCCCTTCGCGGCTGGCGCGCGCAAGGGTGCGCGACCCCACCGGCTCTCCGCTGGCGATAAATGTCTCGACGATAGCGGTCAGGATTTCCCGTTCCCGCCCGCCCGCTGGTCCTGCTGGCATATCTACCTGAGACGGGGCCGAAGCGCCCCATTAAATTCTTTAG
>Ga0185299_10004047_pt1 | contig 18231 bp, 18 predicted proteins | sample PaiPotPPA55metaG_FD_128002 | JGI IMG/M metagenome (GOLD analysis project Ga0185299, IMG submission 128002) | Iron sulfur acid spring bacterial and archeal communities from Banff, Canada, to study Microbial Dark Matter (Phase II) - Paint Pots PPA... ...
CTCGAGCATATACATGTAATCGCTCATCGATTCGCTCTCTTCAGGCCCTCGGATGATGCTCGTCTACGGTTTTCCGCAGCCGGGACCGCATAACATGCGTGTAAATTTGCGTCGTCGAAATATCGGCATGCCCCAACATGGTTTGCACGCTCCTCAAGTCCGCCCCGCCCTCCAGCAAATGCGTCGCGAAGGTGTGCCGCAACACGTGAGGCGTAAGATCGCGGAACATTCCGGCCTTTTTCCCGTAGGCGGCCAGAAGTTTCCAGAAGGCTTGGCGAGTCATGGCGCCCCCGCGATTAGTCACGAACAAGTACGGACTGGGCCGGTTCTTCAGCAGGCGCGGCCGTCCGCTGGTCAGATAATACTCGACCGCCTGAAGCGCCACCTTCCCGACCGGGACCAGACGGTGCTTATTGCCCTTCCCGACTACGCGCACAAAGCCCATGTTCTGGTCGAGGTCCGACACTCTTGCGTGACACAGCTCGGAGACGCGCAATCCGGTAGCATAGAGGAATTCGAGCATGGCGCGGTCCCGGAGTCCTTGCGGCTTGGTCTGGTCCGGGGCGGCCATCAGGTCGTCAATCTGCTTCTTATTTAGGTATTTAGGAAGACTGTGCCATTGCTTTGGAGCAGCCAGATTGGCGGTCGGGTCTGTATCTACGACGCCCTTCTCCAAAAGGTATCGATAGAGGTTCCGGAGCGTGGTCAGATGCCGGGAAATGGATCGGCTGGCCATTCGGGCCTGGTAGAGCGCATCGATATGCCGCCGCACGGATTCGGGATCAGCCCACTGGTCCGAGGCCTGGAGGGAACTGGCAAACCGTTTTAAATCAAGGCGATAGGACTCAATTGTAGTCCTCGCCAACCCCTTCTCGATACGGCAGAAATCGAGAAACGAAGCCATGTGGGCCGAAATGGATGCACCGGGGAGCATTGTGCCAATGATACAATATTCGCGAAATTGTTTGGAAGAAAAGTGCTGTGGTTGCCTGTGCCAGGCATTAAAGGAGCCCTTTGGGGGGATCGACTAATAAGAAGGTGCTGGTTTCCCGTTTTGACCGCGAGCCTTTGTCGGGCTTCGTCAACCCGCAAAACTACCTGCTACCCGAAGGCCTGGAGCTGCTGAGCCAGGAGGGCGCCGTCACCATCGTTCCCTATCCAGAGGTGAAACTGGTCTGTTTTGTTCGAGATTTCCAGCAAGGCGAGCCTCGCAAAGAGCTGCGCCTCTTCACTACCCGACCGAAAATGGAGGGGCTTTGGATCCGAATGCGCTTCCGCGATGGCGACGCAATGGACGGTCTGCTGAGCAACAATCTCCTTCTAATGGAACCCTACGGGTTTTCAGTGATCCCGCCCGATCCTGGGTTTCAGAACCAACGCGTATTTATTCCCAAGGCTGCCGTGACCGGGGTGCAGGTCCTGGGAGTGATCGGCAGCCCGCTGCGAATGCGCAAAACGAAGCCAACGCCGAAGGAGCAGATCGATCTATTCGAAAGGCCGGAGTAAGCTACGGGCCAGACGTCGCTTTCCATGTTCCTTCGTCGACGGCCGAGCCATCCGCTACGACCTTGGTATGGTAATCGCCAGCTAACGTCGCGCCGTTTAGCTCCCCAGTGATCGTCGATTCGAGCGCTGTACCTTGCAGATCGAATTCGTAGACGATCTTGACCTTGGAGCCGTCCACGGCGAGCGACGTGACCTTGGTCTTGACGTCTGCCCCGCCGAGCGTGAACGTCACTTCAGATTTCCACTCACCGCTGTCGGCCTGAGTAAGGGAGACCACAAAGTCTCCACTCGCACCCGCTGATCCGGAATAGGTTCCTTTATAGGTTCCGGCGAGGCCGGCAGCAAAAAGAAAAAACGAAGCCACCAAGCCGAACACGATGAACCGCATGGCTCAACCATATCATGGCGTCAAAGTTTCCGAACAGCTTCCTCCACTTCTTTGGCCAGCGCCAGGTAATTGTCGCCGGTCGGGTGGAGCGGCACCCCGAACGCGATGCGGACCCATCCCATGCGAGCCATCTTCCAAGTCTGGTGCAGCACGCGATCCAGACCTTCGATTCGAACCGGGACCACAGGTATCGCGAGTTTCGAAGCGATCATACCGACGCCGGGCTGAAAAGGCGTGATCTCGCCCTGGCGGGTCATCCTTCCTTCGGGGAAGATGAGGACGCACCAGCGCTCGTTCGCCAGTTCGCCCATGTAGCGCAGGGTGGCCAAAGCGCCCGGCTCGTGCTGCGGGATCGGGAAGGCATTGAAGAAGACTGTCGATAAATAATAGTTCAAGCTATTGGTGAGGCTTTTGCCGTGAAAATGTTCATGGAAAAACTCCTTACGCATCGCTGGAGCCATCCGGTAGCGCCACTTCGGCGGAAGCGCGGCAAGGATCGCCGGGACGTCCATATAGCTTTGGTGGTTGGAGGCGAAGATCACTGGAGGGTCCAGGCCATCAAGATTCGCCAAGCCTTCAGTTCGAATGTGGGCGAAGATTCTTGTGAGGGGCAGAAGGAAGCCGGGTAGCAGGATGCGTCGGGCAGTTCGGGCAAAAGTACGCCGGTTCCAAGTCGGAAAATCCGAGGCAGTTGACTGGGCTTCGGCTGGAGGCGCGCCAGCGATCTCGGACTCGTCGAGACCCAGAGCCACCATGCGTTCCACTCGTTCGAGCGAGGTCAAGTTTTCTAGCGGAAGGGTGTCATCGAACTTCGACGACTTGGCCGGCGGGGGCGTTCCCTTCGCGATGTCGAGCCGCTTTAGCTTGCCGGTTCCCTCGGTGCGCGGGAACTCGGGGTACGGCCAGAGAGAGACGCTGCGGATGCGCTGGTAATCGGCGAGTCCCGCGTTGGCTCGGCGCACGACTTCATCGGGATCAGTTCCGGGGTCGAGGATCACCACAGCGTGAACGCGGTCGGTTCCGATTACAGCGGAATCGCGCACACCTGGCTGGCGGTTGAGTACGCCCTCGACATCCTCTGGAAAGACATTCAAGCCTTCCGGCGTGACGATCATTTCCTTCTTGCGGCCGAGAATGACAAGATCGCCATTTTCCTTGCGCTCGCCGATGTCGCCGGTATGAAACCAGCCGTCGTCGAACGCTTTGGCAGTTTCTTCGGGATGATTGAAGTAGCCGGTGGTTACGTTTTCGCCGCGCACCAGGATTTCACCGTCCTCGGCGATCTTCACTTCGACGCCACCAATCGGCGTGCCGACAGTTCCCTTGCGAGCATGGAACGGGTGATTCAACGTCACGATAGGCGCGGTCTCGGTGAGGCCGTAGCCTTGAACCACCACGAAGCCCAGCTCGGTGAAGAATGATTCCAGATCAGCGGAAAGCGGTGCGGCGCCGACGATGAAGCTCCAGAATTTCCAGCCGAACAGGCTGTGAACTTTGCGGTATCGCCACCAGCGCCTGACCCAATGCGCGCTGGTCGGGCGGAGGTCTTTGAGCTGGGGAAATGTCTGCCGCAGATACTCGCGCAGGATTTCCAGAATCTGCGGGACCGAGACCAGGACCGAGATGCGGCGCGTGTGGATCTGGCGGACGATCTCTTTGGGATTGTATCCGCGCATGAAGACGACGATGCCGGGTAGCATGGGCGGCATGAAGGTGGCCATGGCTTGGCCGAACATGTGGCTGAGGGGCAGCAGATTCAGAAAACGGATGGGGAAAAACGGGCCGCCGTATTTGCGATATTTTTGAACCTCCCGCTCCACTGGCAGTATGTTGGCGAGGATGTTGCGGTGGGTGATGACGACGCCCTTGGGCTCGGCGGTCGCGCCGGAGGTGAAGATGATCTCGGCGACTTGGTCTTTCTGAATCGCCGGCGTGGTTAGGGCGCCGGCCTGGGCGTCGTTCAGAGAGGCGAGCGTCCAGATTTTGGGTGCAGTCGGGAGCGAGACTTCGTCGCCAGTCAGGATGGCGCGAGCGTAGACGATGCGGTCGATGCGCTCGACGAATTCGGGCGAGGACCGGTAGTCGATGGGGACCGCGATAACGGCTTCGAGCAAGCATCCCCAGAGCGCGATGATCCATTCCGGCCGGTTTTCGCCGTAGAGAATTACCTTGTCGTCTTTTCGGATGCCGGCCTCGCGGAGGCGGGCTGCGAATGCGTGAGCTTTGGCGAAGACTTCGTCATAGCGGTAGTGGTGGCTGCGAAAACCGTCATCGTAGATGAGGAATTCCTGGGGCTGGCCGGCGAAGTCCTGGAAGAAGTCGACGAGCGTGTCGCGGGCCATCGTTTACCATGATGAACGGCGAGCGCGCGTCAGTCCAACTCCGCGCGGTAGATATCATGCAGCCGGACCAAGCCAAGGCATTGGCCGCCGGCAGGATCGACTACCGGCAAGACGGAGATCTGAGACGGGCGATCTTCCATGAGGCGGAGCGCGTCGAGCAAGAGGGCGTCAGGACCGATGGTGACCGGGTTGACCGTCATAACGTCGGCTGCACACAAGGCGCGAATGTCATCGTGAGCCTGGAGCGCGCGGCGAAGATCGCCATCGGTGATGAGACCTGACAGCGCGTCGGTGGAGTCCACCACACAAGCCGCTCCCCAGGGATGCTGAGTCATGGCGATGACGACGTGCTTCAGCGAGCTGTCGAGTTCGGCCCAAGCCACCTCGTCCCGGCCGTGCAAGACTTGGCGAACGGTCATACGCAGGCTGCGGCCTAGATGACCGCCGGGATGGAATCGCCGAAAGTCCGCGGGGCTGAAATTTCGCGCGCGCATGAGCGCTACCGCCAGGGCGTGGCCAAGCGAGAGGGCGACGGTGGCGCTGGCCGTGGGTGCGAGGTTTTCCGGATCGGCTTCGCGCTCGACGGAGGCGTCCAGCACCACGTCCATTTCGGCGGCGAGCGGCGATTGGGCCTTGCCAAGAATGCCAATGCGCTTGGACGGCAGTTCGCGCAGGAAAGGAATGAGGTGAAGCAGTTCCTTGGTAGTGCCGCTCTTGGAAACCATCAAGGTGAGGTCGCCGGGCGCGTAGATTCCGAGGTCGCCATGCGCGGCTTCGGCGGCGTGCACAAAGACGGCGGAAGTGCCGGTGCTGCACAGCGTGGCCGCGATCTTTCGAGCAACCAGGCCGGACTTGCCGAGCCCGGTGACGACCAGTTTGCCGGAGCCGTCGAGGATCAGATCAACGGCGCGGGAAAGATTGCCATCCAGACGTTGGGCGGAGCGGGCAATCGCTTCGGCCTCGATTTCCATGGCCTTCCGCGCGGCTTCGAGCCACCGGGAGGGCTGTTCTTGGGCTTGCATCGCGCTGGTAACCATCATCGCATCTATCGTTAGATGCCGAGCCGTTCGGCGTGGTCTAAAGAAATCCGGCAAAAAGTCGATAAACAGGCGAGGCAAATATGTTGCAAGCGCTCCAAACGGTTTCGCTTCCGCAAACTTATTGCCGCTCGTGCCATTTGTCGACGCGGTCAGATATCTCCCGCTGTCTGCATTGCAACAAGCCTCTGGCGGCTCCGGCCGTTGTGGCGCGCAAAACGGCGAGACGGCATAAGGCGCGGCGGCAGTCACGGTAAACGGCAGGTCAGCGACAGCAAGCGACCTGCGCCAGTCTGTTTGAAAGGCTTCGCAGGCCAGCAGCCTCGCACTCCTGCGCGCCGCGTTCACACTCCTGGAAACGCCAGTGTTACGCCGGCCTTTCCGCCGCGTGCTCATTCATCGACGCCATCCGCGCTTGCATCTGGCGCGTCAGGTGCGTGCACTCTGGAAATCGTTCTGACAGGCCGTCGACCCAGCTCGCGAACTTTTCGCCTTCCTCCCGCAGAAAGGCAATGATCTGCCCTTTGTTGCGCTGCACTCTTTCCTCGGCTACGATCTTCTGAAAGAAGCCGGGGAAATCGAAACCCTCCATCGTCGTGCGGTGCTCCACGCCGTGAATCTGTTGCACCATTCTTGGGCCGAGGCCTATGTGCACCAGCGTCTGCGCCACCGTCCTACTTTACCGTCTTGCGGCCTACTTCTTAGGGTGAGCCCGAATTTCATGCAGGCAATAGGTGTCGCCCTCGACGGTGAAATAGAATCGCCAGGAGTCATTCACACGGCCCTGCCACAGATTGCCCGCTCCACCATATTTCTTGGCCCGGAGCGACGGATGATAGAGGTTCTGAAGCAGGAGCGCGGATTGCTTGTCGAACGCCTGTTGCACCACGCGACTTACCTTCCGATAACTGCGGAGGAAATGCGGCGAATAAGAGAGCTTCATCTCCTCGGACGCTTCGGCCGCCTGCGACGCGGCTTCTTAGCCTCCTTATGGAGCGATGCCAAGAACTTCTTGTGCGTCTCGAATGGGCCGTAAACGCGGCCGGCTTTGAATTCCTCAATGCTCTCGGCAATCCCGCGGTCCACGAGCGCCTTCGGCTGGAATATAATTCTTCCTTTTTCGGCCTTCGCTTCCAGAATGTCGCCAATCGCCACCCCGACCTCTTCCCGCACTCGCTGCGGAATGACTACTTGGTATTTGTTCTTGACGGTAACGATGGCCATTCTGTTTGTTGAACAGTTGAACTGTTCACCTCCACCATAGCAGAGGTACGGATAATCTGTTCTCTCGGGTGCCCGAGACTGGCGGTTTACATTGCCGAAAGAAAGAATGGTAACAACCGAGGTTCTTCCGATTCCCCGCAATTGCCAGACGTGTCACGTGTCGCCGTTGAAACCCACACCGGGACCTTTTGTCGGGAGCTTTTTGACTTCGACCGCTAGTTTTATTACACTTGCCCCAAGCGAGGAGAATCCCAAAATGCCACAAATGTTGTCGCCCGCCGCTGAGGAGAGCAGCCTGTCCCGCGGTTTTACTCGCAGGCAACTTGCCCGCATGGCAAGCATACTGACGGCTGGAGCTGCTCTGCCCTTTTACAACGAGGCGGCTTTCGCCCAACGCGCCGCGAATCGCCGCGAAATGCCGGTCGACGCAGTGCGCCTCAATGAAAATGAGAATCCGCTCGGACCATGCACCGACGCCCTGGAGGCGATTTACCAGGTTGCCAAATTCGGTGGACGATACTCGCCGCATAACGAATCCGGCGAACTGGTGAAGACCTCGGCCGCGCTCGAAGGCCTCAAGCCCGAGTACATTACTCCGTTCGCAGGCTCAAGCGATCCGCTGCATCGCGCCGTCTGCGCCTTCACTTCTCCCACGCGCGGCTTCGTCATGGGCGATCCCGGTTACGAGTCCGGCGCTGGAACCGCCCACTTCATCGGCGCCAAGGTGACTCACGTGCCGCTGCGCAAGGACTACTCGCACGATGTTGCCGCCATGACCAAGACCGACCCCACCGCCGGGCTCATCTATATAGTTAATCCCAACAACCCGACCGGCACGCTCACCTCTCGCACCGACATTGAATATGTTCTGGCGAACCAGCCCAAGGGCTGCGTCCTGCTGCTGGACGAAGCGTATCTCCACTTCTCCACCGCGCAGACTGCGATAGATCTGGTGGCCGCCGACAAAGACCTCATCATCCTGCGCACGTTTTCGAAAATCTACGGCATGGCCGGGATTCGCGCCGGATTCGCCATGGGCCGGCCCGACCTGCTCGAAAAGCTGCGGCCTTTTGGCGTCGGCTTCCTTCCCATCACTGGAGTCGCGGCCGCGACGGCCAGCCTGAAATCGAAGACCGTGGTCACCGAGCGGCGCAAGATCAACAAGGACATTCGCGACAACGTTTTCGAATTCCTCGAAGCCAAGAAGATCGCCTACGTCCCCAGCGAAGCCAACCATTTCATGATGGACGTCAAGCGGCCGGGCGGCGAAGTGGTTAGCGCCCTGGCTGACCAGAAGGTTTTCATCGGGCGGCTTTGGCCCGCTTGGCCCAGCCACGTTCGCGTGTCCATCGGTACCCAGGACGAGATGGACAAGTTCAAGGCGGCCTTGGTAAAGGTGATGGCCTAACGGGTTGTTGATGCGGAACATTTCGGAGGGATTATGAAGAACCCCCTCCGCAATTACAACGGACGCCTTTTTGCAGGCGATTTCTTCGGCGGCGCTATCGCCGCGCTCATCGCTTTGCCGTACGGTTTGGCGATGGCTTCGCTCATGGGGCTGCCTCCCATCCTGGGCCTTTACACGTCGCTCTTCGCCGCGCCCATCTGCGCCCTGCTTGGCAGGAACCCAGTCCTGATCGGCGGCACATCCAGCGCGACCGTTCCCTTCATTCTCGGCGCCGTCCGCTCGGGAGGAATCAGCGGCGCGGCCAAGCTCTGTATTTTCGCAGCCGTCTTCCTGCTGATCTTCTGCATCATGCGGCTCGGCCGCTACGTCGCCAACGTTCCGCATTCCGTGCTGGCTGGATTCTCGTGCGGCATCGGCGGGCTGATGGTCATCTCGCAATTGAAAGTGATCTTCGCGCTCAAGACGCCGCCGGGCGGGTGGAGTGAATCCATGTTCGGCCAGTTGATGCAGAGCCTGGAGCAGTTCCGCCAGTTTCATTGGCTCCCCGCCCTGGTGGCCGGCATCGTAATGCTAATCTCGACTCTGGTGCGAATGCGCTATCCGCGAGCGCCCGGCCCGTTCCTGGGCGTCGGCATCGTGGTCGCGGCGGCGGCCGCCTTCGGCTGGAAGGTGAATCAAGTCGGTAACATCCCGCTCAGCATGCCGCCCATTATCGGATTCACCTGGACGCCACAGGATGTGTTCAAAGTGCTTCCGTCGGCGTTGGGTCTGGCCTTCGTCGCGTCGGTCGAGCTGCTGATGACTTCACGGGTGGTGGATCACTTTCGCGGCCGCCACAAGCTGGTCAAGAAAGTGGACGCCGACATGGAGTTGGGCGCGTACGGCATCGCCAATCTGATCTGCGGATTCTTCGCCGCCCCCACCAGCGTCGGCATCCCTGCCAGGAGCGTCGCCAATGTGCAGTGCGGCGCCACTACCAAAATGTCCAACGTGGTGCACGGTGCGCTGCTGTGGGGAATGATGACCGTCGGCGCGGGGTTTATTGCCCACGTGCCGCTGGCCGCGCTGGCCGGCGTAACTGCCTGGATGGGCTTCCGGCTTCTCGATTGGGGCACCTGGAAACGTCTGCCTAAGATGCGCCTGGTTGATGCTGCCGCGTTTCTTGCGACCGCTGCGGGGGTCTTGATCGCCGATGCAGTGATCGCCATCATCGTCGGTTGCTCGCTTTACGCTCTGCGCTATCTTCTGCTGCGATTCGTCGGCGCGCCAGCCTGGCTGGAGCGTCAGGAACAAGCGGCCTCAACACACGAGCAGGCTGCCGCCGCAACTCATTCCGCTTCCTTGACAACCACCAGTTCGGCCTCCAAATGACCGATCGCATGCGCCGCCGCGAACTCCTTTCGCTAGTGGGACTGGCCGCTGCAAGGAAAGGAGTCAGCGCCGTGACTTTTCCTCTTCAGAGCCTCCGTGACTGGCTGCGCGCTGATGCGGCATCCAGAAAGCAGGGCTTGGAGGCCTGCCTGGAGCGCATCCGGCAAATGGACCCTTCCATTCACGCCTGGGTCCAGGTTCAGCCTCAACCATCCATTGCCGCAGGCCGGCTTTCGGGAATTCCCTTCGCCGTGAAGGACATTATTGAAGCCAAGAATCTGGTCACCGAATACGGTTCGCCGATTTATAAAGGCCGCCAGAGTACGGGCGACGCGGCGATTGTTCAGAAAATCCGAAGTCTCGGCGCGATCGTGATGGGAAAGACCCAGACCGCTTCTTTCGCATTTCGGACTCCGGCGCCGACGCGGAATCCAAGGAATCTGGAGCACACGCCGGGCGGCAGTTCCAGCGGTTCGGCGGCGGCGGTCGCGGCGGGCATGGTTCCTGTTGCTTTGGGGACACAAACCTTGGGCTCGGTGCTGCGGCCCGCGTCGTATTGCGGCGTCACAGGCTTCAAGCCCAGTTACGGATGGTTCTCTACGGACGGCGTTCTGCCCTTTGCCAAAAGTCTGGACACGCTCGGACTCTTTACCAGTACACCTGCCGACATGCTCGATCTTTGGGAATCTCTCGGCAACGCTCGCGGTGGAGACGAAGATTTCTCCGTCGGCGCTCCGGAAACGTTGCCTGAAGTCGAGCCGGAAATGGCGAAGGCCTTCCAGTCCGCTATCTCATTGCTGCGCGGCCGCGGAATTTCCGTGCAAACCGTTCGCATCACCGCAATGCTCGACAAGCTCAAGGATGAAGCTAGCCTGGTGATGTACTATGAGGGCGCGCGATTTCATAAGCAGCGTTTCGAACAATACAGCGATCAGCTCAAAGACTTAGCCGACCTGGTTCGGGAAGGCCTGCAGATCACTGCTCAGCGTTACCAGGAGGCGCTGGGTTTTATCGCGCAAAGCAAGCAGGAGATTTCCGGTCTGTTCAAAACGACGCCCGTCATTCTGACGCCAGCCGCCACCGGCCCCGCGCCGCTCGGCCTCGCCTCAACTGGCGATTCACGAATGAATTCTCCGTGGACCGCTTTGGGAACGCCCGCGATTTCTATTCCCATGCCGGTCTCCGGCGGCTTGCCGTTAGGACTGCAACTGGCGGCCGAACATGGCCAGGAAGCAAGAGTACTTCACACAGCCAAACGTGTGGCGGCCATCCTCGGCACAGCATAACTACCAGGAGGACTTGAACGATGCACAACCATTCTCACACTCATAACGGACATGGCAGCCACGGTACGCGACGCGACTTTTTCCAGCAACTTGTAGGCGGCGCCATGGCCGGCGCGTCGGTGCTCGAAATGGGATTCTTCCGGGCAGCGGTGGCTCGCGCTCAGGCACCGGGTGCGACCACACAGTTGTTCGATATCCAGAAAATCGCCGACGGCGTCTATTTTGCATTAGCGCATCCGCAAGCGATCACTAATTGCAACGCCGCGATTTTCGTGAACTCGCAGAATGTGCTGGTTGTGGACGCGCATTCCAAGCCGTCGGCCGCGGCCTCTCTCATCGCGCAGATCAAGAAAGAGGTCACCACCAAACCGGTCCGCTATCTGGTGAACACGCATTTCCACTGGGACCACACCCAGGGTGACGCGGCGTATCGGGCGACTGGCTCCAAAGTGGAGATCATCGCCAGCGAAACGACCAAGCAGCTGCTGGCGCAGAACGCGCGCAATCGCCTGAAGGAATCGCTCGATGGCGTTCCCAAGATCATCGATGGCCTGCAGGCTCGGTTATCTAAAGCGTCGTCGGCGACGGAGAAGGACTTCTTCAAAGAACAGATCCGGCTGGCTCAGGCTTATCAAGTGGAGATGAATAGCTTTACGCCGGAGCTGCCGGACATCACCTTCGCGAAGTCCCACGTTATTAAGGACCGCGCACACGATCTACATATCGAGTTCCATGGACGGGCGCATACCGCCGGCGATGTGGCCGTATTCTGTCCGCAGCAACGCGCCGTCGCCACTGGGGATGCGATCATCGGCTTTCTTCCAAACATCGCTGACGGCTACCCGCGAGAGTGGCCGGGCACGATTAATTCGATCGGGGAGCTTAAGGCCGATCACCTTCTTCCGGGCCACGGGACGGTCCAGGAGAAATACGACCGCGCGACCCAGCTCCGGAACTATATCGAGGAGCTAACGGCGTTGGTTGAGACTGGCAAGAAGGCGGGCAAGCCGCTCGCCGAGCTGCAGAAGACCATCACGCCGGCTTCGGTGAAGAGCTTGCAGGCCAACGGCTACCTCGGCTTCGTGACGGACACGATGCAGAAGTATAGCGTCTACGTGGGATCGACGACGGCGCTGGAAGACCGGTTCGCGGCGAACATCGACGCCATTTACAAGAATTTGGATCGGACGTAGGACCGCTTGTTCCGCGCGCGGCTCAGTAGCTAGATTTAGTGCCGTGCGGTGACCGTGATTTCAATGTGCGCGTTCGGCGCCGCCAGCTTGGCCACTCCTACAGTTGTCCGCGAGGGCCGGTTTTCCTTGAAATAGGTTGTATAGATGGCGTTCATCTTTTGAAACTGATCCATGTCCGTGAGATAGACCTGGACCGCGACGACGTCCCCATAGTTCATCTTCGCTTCGCGAAGAATGACGCCGATGTTTTCGAGCACCTGTTTGACTTCGGCGTCAAAATCGTCGGGGATCTTTTGAGTTTTCAGGTCGCGTCCGATCTGCCCGGACACGTAGAGGGTGCCATCAACCAGAACCGCCGGGTTGAACGGCCCGCCGGGGGCGAACTCCTTAGGCTGAATGATCTTCTTCTCGGCGGCCAACGGCAGGGCAGCGAGCAAAGCAATCGCGAGCAGGCAAGCAGGTTTCATAGGTATAGTGCATCATACCTCGCTTATAAGCTGCGGGTCTTGTCAGCCGCTGGGCCCGCGGCCGTTACTGGACCGGGAGCGTCAAAGCGGGAGATGAAACGCCGCCGATGGAGACGGTGATCGATTGATTGCCAGCCTGAATGCTGGAGGGGACCTGGAAATTCACCTGGTACAAGCCGGGAAAACCGGGAGCGAGACCACTGAACGTCACGTTGGCCGAGGCCCCGCCGATCGTCACCGTGGCTGGCGCGGTGGTCGACGAAAGCGGGACACCCGCTGAATCTCCCGATGCCGGCTGGTTGGTCACCGGGCCGAGGCCATTGCAGAAAAGCGAAATGACGCTGCCGCGAACTGCTGGATTCGCTGAGGTAATGACTTGGCCGGTGGTAGCATTCTCCGCCGCCGCAATGCTGGAGCCGAACATGGCCGGCGTGTAGTTCGCAATGGGCACGGTGACCACGTTGCCGAAGCCGAACTCATACAATGTCACTTTCATCTTGGCCGACGAATATCCCTGCAATTCCCACGGCACCTGAATATTTACTTGGCTGGGACTCACATAGACCATATGACCAGGCACGCTGACGGCCGATAGCGAACCGGTGGCCGCCGCGTCGAACGAGACTGTCACCTGATCCATGGAGAGAGGCAGACGTACCGCGCTGTAGTTTTCATCGGTCACATTGCTGAGATTGCTTCCATAGATCGACACATACGATCCGGGCGCCACGGGCGTGGTGGAGTTCGCAGCGTTCACCACGCCGCCGGCCGAGACGGTGGGCTGGGGCGAGACGCTTCCTGAGAATTGATAAGACTGCCCGCCGCCACTGGCATTCACGGCGTACGATCCGGTCTGGGAGCCGATGGTGACCGTCGCGTAAGCGAAGCCGTAGTTATCGGTGGTGCTCGAAGCGTTACTGATGGTCAATGGGACGCTGCCGCGTGCCTGGGAGAAAGTCACGGCCGTGGCGGTCACCGGCACACCGTTCGCGTCAGTCAATTGGAATGCCACCTGGCCATCCGGAATGATCTGGCCAGCGATGGCCTGATCGCCGTCTCCCGATACCGCGTCAATATTGACTGTGCCGGCCGTCGGAGAGAGAACCATGTATGGAATGCGCATGGGAACGGACGCGCCCGACACGGTGATGGCGCCATAATAGAGACCACCCGCCGATATGCTTCCGCCCAAGCTGGCTGTCAGGGTGCCCGACTGCCCCGACCCAAGAGCAAGCGAGGACGGGCTGACGGAGACCGTTGTTCCGGATACCGAGCTGCTGGGCGAGACGGTGAAGCCAAGATTGACGCTGGATGAACCGGTGTTCGTAACAGTGAGCTGCTGGCTTTGCGAAAGTGGCGACCCGCTGGGAAAAGAGCCGAACGAAACCGTCGACGGAACGACGGTCACATTGGTCTGCATCGCCAGATCGGCGGCGACGAGGCCTGATCCGGACTGCAGAATGTTGAGCGCGGCCGGAGACCCGAAGAAACCGCCGTCGTCGGTAGTAACCGACTGGGCCGCCGTGTTCACGATCGCCGACTTGACCTGTTGGCCGGTATAGCCGGGATGCTGCTGTTTGACCAGAGCGGCGCTGCCCGCGGCCAAAGGCGTCGCGAAGCTGGTACCCGCGGTGGCGATGAACTGGACGGAACTGAACACTTCTCCCAGAGGGTCGTAGTTCTGAGCGCCAAGATAGATGAGATCGCCGTTGTTGGAACCACCGCCTACACCGAGCACGTCGGGCTTGATGCCGTTGGCGCCAAGGCTCGGTCCCATAGACGAATAGCCGGCGAGCACCACGGGGCCGCTAACTGCGACCTCGATCGCCGACGGATTGATGGTGGCGGCGTGGCCCGGGTGAGAGTCTATGAACGATTTCAAATTCTGGCCGTCGCTCAAACCGATGAAGAGCACCGGCTGGATAAAATTGGAAAGTCCCCCGGGATTGATGAGCGTTTCGTTGACGTTGTCATAGAAGATCACGCCCAGTGCGCCGGCGTTGGTGGCGTTGGTCATTTTTAGGAGGAATGTGCAGGTGACCGGGCCTCCCCGTTCTATGAGCGCGAAGGCGCCGAGCAGCGAGAACTGCGGCAGCGCGCTGCAGCCCATGCCGGTGCTGTCGCCGATCTGAGCCAAGTCGACGAGCGGAGCCGTATAAGCGCCGAAAGGAGAGAATGCGTCACTGAAGCTTGCGGCGATCGAATTCAGATTGCTGGGAACGCCTGAGCCCGGGACCTCGACATCGGGATTGAAGCCGTGCGTGTTGCTGATAGCACCCACCGCTATCACCGAAGGCGCATCCGCCGGGGAGCTGATGGTGTTGTACTGGGGATACGTACCGGTTCCGTAGACGCCGCCTTCACCTTCATTGCCCGCGGCAGCCAGGACAATGACGCCTTTTGCGGCGGCCTGCTCGAAGGCGTAGGCGAGAGGATCGCAAGGAACCCCAGACGCATTGCCGCAGGTTGCGCCGGTATCGAGTGGACCAGTGAACGAGGTACCTCCAAATGAAGTAGTGACGACGTCCATGCCGTCGTGGACTGCATCTTCAATGGCCTGGATAAAGGCGGCATTGCCGGCGGAGTCGTTGACACCCGGCGAACCGGAGATTTTGTAGTTGCCGATCCAGGCTTTCGGGGCCATGCCGTTGATCGTTACCGCAAGCGGGGCAGTGTTTCCAGCAGCGGCGGTGGCGACGGCCGTTCCATGACCGACGCGATCGCGGGCCGAATAGTCATCCGGCGTCGAATCGGCAGCGGGATTATTCGGGTCGGACCCGGCGGCGTCCAGCGCGACATAACTGCGCGCCACAATCACTTTGCTGTTAGTGAAATTGGCGCAATCGCTGGGCGAGTTGCACTTCGGAAATCCGGCGGGTGTTTGCAAGGAACTGTCCTGCAGCGAGGGATGCGTCTGGTCGATTCCGGTATCGAGAATGCCGATCTTGATTCCAGCGCCGGCATTGCTCATGCCGCCCAGCAGGTTCCAAGCCTGGGGTCCGTCCAGAATCTGGGTAGCATGATTCAGGAGCATCTTGCTGCGGCCGAGCTTCACGACGTCGACGACGCCGGGGATGGCTTTGATTTCCGCCACGCGGGCAGGAGGGGCAATCACGAATATTGCGTTCAGCAGTGTGCTGGCCGATCCGGTGATTCGAATCCTTCGCGCAGCCAGTTCATTTCGCACAGCGCCTTGCGCCGCTTCGATCCGGCCGCGCCAAGCAAGGCCCGCCGCCGATTGCATGTCTTCACGCGATGAAAAATGCTTGGCCAGTGGTTCGTCGGCCAGGAAAACAGCGTAGTGGGTGGCCGGCGTCTGCGACCATCCAGGTGAGCAGAGGAGGAGCACAAAAAGAAGAGCAAAAAGAACAGATAGATAGATGCGACTTCGTACCAAAATATACCTCCGGAGGTTTGGGGGCGAAGCGCCCAAAGTAGAGCAGACGGACGCGCCCGCTGAATGGTTTCGGAAAGTCCAGTATAGCAGGTGGGCGTAGATGAAATGCTTGGAAACGCCTTCGCGAAGTGTCGCGTCGAAGCGCGTATACGTTCAGTGATGAGCGTCCGCAAGAAAAAATAGAAAGGTTAGTCTCAAGTGAAAAAACTTTACAGTTCTTTACTCGCAGGTTCCCTGTTCGCGTTGTGCATCCCGCTCGCCAGCGCCCAGAATGCGTTCGACGTGAACATCGGTTTCGGGAGCTTTCACGATTCGGCCACCGGGGGAGGCCTGGATAACGCCAATTCCCTGAATGCCTTTGGAACCTGCACGCCTGGTTCGGGCGACACATTCTGCCAAGCAACCGGCGGACTCGGCGGCTTCTTCCTGGGTTTCGGCGGAGACATTATGTTCACGAAACGTTTCGGCGCTGGTTTCCAGGCCAATATCCAGCCTGCCCGGAGCAATTATGGTCCACTCCAATATCGCCAGAGTTTTCTGGATGTGAACGGTATTTACGCGCCGATCGATCGAAAGCGGTTCGTGGTGCAACTGATGGGCGGGCTTGGCGACGCCAGGACGAGCTTTTCCTTCACGCAGACTGGCTGTGTCGGTACGGCGGTGTGCACGACACAAACCCAGCCAGTTGGAGCAGCCAATCATCTCGATATCCACGCCGGGGTGGGCGTACAAATCTATCTGACGTCGCACGTGTTCGTGCGTCCACAGTTCGATTATCATTACGTGCCGAACCTCACGAATCAGTTCAACAGCAATTCGGTGCCGGGCGCCACGATCTGGGTGGGCTACAATTTCGGCGAGCGATAGACCGGGACATATGGGGGCCTCTGCCGCGCGCGAAAGTGTTCTTTTCGATATGATTCACGCATGCGACGCAGAGACTTCCTACCGGCGCTGGCCACCGCGACTGTAGCGGCAGCGCAGACCACAAGCACTTCCGAGGTCCCGCGCAAGGGGCGTTTGAAGCAAGCCTGCTTCCGCCGGAACTTCGATCCTAAAATGCCGTTCGAAGAGATGTGCCGCCAAGCCGCGCGCATCGGCATTCAGGGCTTCAGCGGAGCTTCACAGCAGGAATGGCCCACCCTCAAGAAGTTCGGGTTGACTCCGACGATGAGCGTCGGCGGCGGTATCTCGATCGACAACGGCATTATCCGCAAGGAGCTGCACGAGGAGCAAGAGAAATCGCTGGGGACGTTCATCGACGCCTGCGCCAGCGCCGGGGGCGCGGACATCCTGATCACCGGCGGGCGCCGGCACGGCATGGCTTACTCAGAAGGCGCAGACATTGCAGTCGGCTTTCTTAATCGCGTCAAGAGCCGTGCCGAAGACAAAGGAGTGAACCTTTGCCTGGAAGTGATGAACAGCAAGTACAAGGACCCGGCCATCGGCCGCGAGGACCAGATCGGTGATCATTTGTCGTGGGTCGCCGACGTTTGCCGGCGAGTTGGCTCACCGCGCGTGAAGATTCTGTTCGACATCTACCATGTCCAAATCATGGACGGAAACATTGTGGCCAATATCCGCGAATACTTTCCGCTGATCGGCCAGTTCCACGCGGCCGGCGTTCCGGGACGCCGCGAGATCGACGACACCCAGGAATTGAACTACCGCTTCATCGCCAGGGTGATCGCCGACCTCGGATTCACGGGCTTTATCTGCCACGAATACGATCCGGCGCCGGGACACGATCCGATTCAATCGCTGGAGAAAACTTTCGCGCTGGTGAACGTGTAGTGGCGGCGTTCATTTTGCCAGGCGGCCGTGATCCAGGCATAGAGCCACCAGATCGGAAATATTCGCTTCGCCCACGCACATGACGGTGTCGGCGCCGCCCCAATAGATCTTCACCGTTCCATCGGACTCCGGAACCGCGCCGCAGGTGAACACGACGTTGTGAACATATCCCGTGATCTCCCAGGGAGCTTCAAGCTGCAGAATCCAGGAGTCGCCCACGCCGATGATCTTGGCCGGATTGTGCAGATCGTAAAGAGCGACACCCAGGCGATAGACCGATCCGTCCATGGTCTGGAAAACTCCGTGATAGATGGAAAGCCATCCCTGGTCCGTTTTGATCGGTGGCGCGCCGGGCCCGATCTTCATCTCGTCCCAGTGATACTGGACCGGTTTCATGATAAGCTGCGATTCGCCCAAAAATGCAGGTCCGGGGAATAGGAAATCCAAATCGACCCGGGCGCAATTTCCGAGTGGAGACGATCGAGGCGCGCATAGAGGCCGTCGAACTTTTCGGGAAAGATCACGACATTCCGATAGTCCGCTTCGGTGATGAGGATTTCAGCCTATCCTCATCCCGGTTGTGAGCGCGATCAACACGATCAATGCGCAACCGGCAAAGCGGTCTGTTGATCTCCCTAGAATCTGCTCGATCATCGAGCGCCGAATCTACCTCATCCGCGGCCAGAAGGTACTAGGTCTTTGACCGCCTGAAGAAGTTACTATTAAACATTTCAGTTCGAGAATGTTTCAGCGTATAATTGGACATGCGGACCTACCGTCGTCTGCGCGTTCAACTAAGCAAAGAGGATGAGAAGGAG
>Ga0185299_10004049_pt1 | contig 18229 bp, 26 predicted proteins | sample PaiPotPPA55metaG_FD_128002 | JGI IMG/M metagenome (GOLD analysis project Ga0185299, IMG submission 128002) | Iron sulfur acid spring bacterial and archeal communities from Banff, Canada, to study Microbial Dark Matter (Phase II) - Paint Pots PPA... ...
GTGTCACCGACACCGGCGAGATCACGCTAAATTATGTTTCGCCGGATGCGCGGAGAGACGGCTTTCCTGACCACCCAGCACGGAACGGCAATTAGCGGGATGCGAAACCAGCATCGATGCAACCACGGCACAGACACGGATCATTTGCCCAGCATGACCTTGATGCCGAGCCACACTGCCCCGACCAACCCGGCAACGATGATTGTAATCACCGCCTTGAACGTAAAGCTCTGCGCCTGCTCGACGCTCTTGCGCCAACGCCTCAGATGCTGAAAGTCAGCCCGCAGTTCTCTGCGATCCTCTTCTTCGATACCGAACGAGGTTAGGATGGTTGCGATGGTCCTCAGCACGAGGGCATCGATATCGTCGCGATGAAGCCTTTCCTGTTCGGCCACCGTCTCCGCGACAATGGCCCTGATATCTTCGTCGCGTATGGTATTCATGGCTTGATAGTTTTCCTGAGATCGCTTCTTAACGCACGCCATGTCATCGCTTGATGATCCGCGCGACGTTCTCAAATCCGCGCTTGGCGAAATAAAACGACACAACGAGATTCGACGTAGTGGAAGCGAACCCAGCGAGAGCATCGGTCGTTCCAAGACCTAGAACCTTGTCCCACACCAAGAGCTTGCCGAAATAGGCGGCGACGAAATATCCCATCAGCTTGTCAGGTTCGTACCAGTGCCCGATTTCGGCGATACGATATTGCAGGATCGCGTTGGTTTCGGCCGTCTGTGCTACGATTTCGCCAGCCGCCAGGTCCGCAGCGATCTTGTTGTCGACGTTGCCGGCTTTCAGTCTGGCATTGTACGCATCGATCAACCCCTTGATGACGGGCCCACCGAGAAAGGAAATGATCGCCATCCACATTTCAGGCCGCCTTCCGAAGCGACCGCAGCCGCGCGAGGATCGTGACGATGGAAACGCCCAGCAGAATCCTTCCGACCGTTCTTGTGTCGCCGATGGCGGCGGCGATTTGGTCCCGGAGGTTCGGGTCGCCCAGCGCATCCGCGACCGTATCGATGGCCTGCATGACGGCGCCAGCGAAGGCCAGGCAATAGCCCCAAGCTATCGTCAGGGAGTTGAGGCAGCAGGCTTTGATGCGGGCCCACATGCTTACAGCGCCGCCTTCAGCGCGGCCGCCTTGGCTTCAAGCACCCGAATGAATGATTCCGTCCCGGACACGAGAACGGTGATCTTGTCCTTTGCAATCCAGCAAAGCGCGAAACCGGAAGTGGCTGAGGCGAATGCGATGAGTGAAGTCATGGTGTTTTCCTTCTAGAGTTGAAAAAGATGGAGAGGATCGAAGCGACGAACGCGCCGATAGAACCCTTCGAGGGATGGGCTATCGAGGGTGGAAGTGGCTTTGCAAGATCCGGCTCGGGCGGACGGGTGGTTGTCGGAAGAACGACGATCGGCGGCTTGCCGAACGAAATCGACGGATCAAGCGCTATCATCGCCAGCAGCAACCCGGCGCACCCGAGCTGATTGTCAACAACGTCTGGATCGTAGAAGCCATCGCGAATATACTTGCCGCGAATGTATTGATCTGTTCCCGACCAGAGATAGGGTGATGGCTTGCCACGCGATGCATAGCCAAGCCCGTTGTACTCCTCGAGCTTGGTCAGCGTGCCGCCGATACTCCAGTCCTTGTTGTGCGCGGCGTAAGGTGCACAGTTGGCCAACGCGTCGACCGCGGCCGCTTCCCACGACGGAAAAGGCCCGCGGCGGACCGGGACGTGAACCGAAACCTTATCCCACGGATCGCCCTGGGCGAGGTTTGCCGCCCAATTCTGGGACGATTCGCGTTCGTGAACGACAGCAATAAACCACCACGGGACGCCGGTTTTGGCTTCAACGGCCCGATATTGCGCCTTGACTTCGGCTGCAACCAGACGCTTCGCAGCGGAAGCGAAATTGTGGGTCACCCTGGCGCTTGCCCAGCGCTTTTCGTTCGCTGCCTTGAGCGCGACTAGATCTATCATCTATTGCTCGCTTTGGATTGTGCGCTCTACTGCGCTAATAGGTCCGGGGGCGTTGGATGACGGAAGATGTTAAGCGGCCGAACGCGCTGCCGCTGATGACGCACATTGTGGCTGCGGTCCTTGATAATCCAACGCTAGTTGGGCCTACCATTCGGCCCATTGTGACGGTCCAGATGGAAAGTCTAGACGGAGGCGTTCACCTGCTACCGTTAACCGATATTTCCGCACGCCGCTTGCTCGATACCGTCGCAGAAGCGCTGCAAAGTCGCGATGCCCAGTTCCCAAAAGGATCATTCGAGCCGCCCAAACTCCAATAGCTTCGATCATGATGTCTTGCTCGCTTAGGGGTTGTGGTGGTAGACAAGCACCATGGGGTCGCTTAGATTTCTGTTGGCGTTTATCGTGGCAATCGGCCACATCACGTCTATTTTCGGCTTCGCATGGGCACCAAATTTGTCCGGCGGTCGAGCCGTTCAAATGTTCTATATGATTTCAGGTTTTCTGATCGCGATGATTTTGAACGGTAAATATTCGAACAATTGGCTTTTCTACAGCAATCGCGCTCTAAAAATTTTCGTACCCTACCTAGTTGTGCTCGCTGGCGTAATTTTGCTTTCGCTGATCGCTTACGCCACCACGGGAAACGCCGGACCGCTTTCGACTTTCATCAACGAAGGTCGCAACATGAAAGCCGGCACATGGGCTTTCGCTATCTTCTCCAACGTGTTTCTGTTCGGTCAGGATATCGCTTCATTCCTGACCTATCACGACGGCGCGCTTGTTTGGAATCTGCATGCGCTTGAACAGCCAATGAACGCCACAATGTTTAGTCTCAACAACCCGGCTTGGACGCTCGCGGTTGAACTGACGTTCTACTTGGTAGCGCCCTTTCTTGTCCGCCGCAATTTCCTCGTGCTGGCGCTTTTGACGTTCGCGTTGCAGGCAATCCGCTATCAAGAATATCATGTCGGTTGGTTTAGCTACGGCACCGACAACCGTTTCTTTCCGTTTGAACTTAGCCTTTTTCTATTCGGTGCGGTGCTCTACCGCGCAAGGGACTTGTTGCAAGTCGACGTTCGATTTCAGGCACCGATTATGATTGGCGTTCTGACATTGACCGCATTCCTGCCCGCTTATTTCCGAGATGGGTATTATCAGTTTTACGGTTTTGTCGGGCTTCTGATTCCGAGTATGTTTCAGTTTTCGAACCGCAACAAATGGGATCGGTGGCTAGGCGATCTGTCCTATCCAATTTATGTGGTTCATTTCCCGATCGCGGTTTTGATGACTGTATTCGTTTCGTCGACCGCAGGTAGTCGGATTGCTCCCGCGCTGGCGCTTGTTATCACCGGCGTTGTATCGATTGCGATCAACCGATATTTGGTCAAGCCCGTTGATGTGTGGCGCCAGCGTCGGGCCCGTTCAAATGATTCGAATGATATAGTTACAGCATATCGTGGGCTGCACCGTGCGGTGAGCACTCCCGTTGGTACCGCTTGATGTCACGGAAGCTGTACCACCTAACGAAATGCCGATTCCTCCGTTTGGAGAGAGAATTTTATCTGGCCCACTACCGCTGCCATTGGACGAAGCGAGACCGCCCGTATCGATTACGAGATTTCCGGTTCCCGTTACAGTGATTGGTCCACTTGATGCAATTGACGGTATTTCACCAGCTACCAAGGCGTGGCTTTCTCCACCGCCAACCGCGCCGAGGAAATTCGAGTTCCCGCCGAAGTATGTCGGTGTGAGACGGGATGCCCCATTCTCAATCATCGCCGAGACGCGGCCGGTTTTGTCGGGCAAGTTGAACGTGGTCGAACCGTCGCCTACGCCGTAGGTGGTGCCGATGCTCCATGGATTGCCGCTGAATAATGACGCATACGTAGTGCGGGAAATCGCTTGGCCGATGGGGAAAGCGAAAGAGCTATTGGGCGTAGTCGGTCCCCAATAATCAAAGCCGGCGCTGATCGGAACATTGTACGGATTTCCGTAAAAGCCCTGCAGGTAGAAAGCCCCGTCAGAATTATTGTATGTCGCGACGTAGGGCGTTCCCTGGATGATCGTCCCGGCTCCGAGTTCAACATTGGGGGCGGAGCGCAATGGCCTGGCGCCAAGACCGTCCGCATTCAACGTAACCACATTGCCGTTCGTAGTATGCGGCGTGAACGCGATCATCTGACCATTGAGATGGGCCAGCGTGTCAAACACTTGATAGCTCAAAACCGTATACGCCGTCGATGTCCCACCGGTGACGATCGCGCCCGCAATATCGTCGCGATATTTCGCGGTCGCCGCCATCATGGCGCGGGCGGAATCGTTGACACTGGATGGCGATTGCCCTTCCGCCCAATTTATAGTGCTGTCTGCCGCCGCATCCGCTGAGGCCGTCTGCGACCACTTGTAGAGAGTCATTTTTCATCCCTTGAAAATAAAAAACGGCGACCCAGGCGGATCGCCGTTGGTTGGCTCGAAACGTGTCTGGCGCGGTCGGGCAGACCTTTACCCCGCGCCCGCGCCGGTGATTTCAAGATATTGCGCGCACGGGCATGCCGGCGCGCGGGCGGTTAGGAGATTGCGGATCACCCCAACAGGGACGCCAGGGTTCTCCTTTGCGACGGCTTCCGCTCTCGCGTCAATAATGGCTGAGATATCGGTACGAATTTTTCGAATGCGATCCTCAAGCGGCAGAGTGAGCGTCAGTTTCGTGTCTCTCGACATCATCGGTTTCGATTCCTTTGGTTGTCCGGATTTGCGGCGGCGGGCCGGCCGCCAGTTTCTGTTTCGCGACCGCGGCCTCGTTCTGCGCACGCCGCAGTGCCCTTTCGCGCTGCGCCTCGTGAGCTGCGACAAAAATCTGCAAATCGTAAGGTAGTGACTTGAACCGTTGTTTGCGGTCGTTCGGCCACGAGCGCGGCGGATCGATATCGGCGAGAGCATCGATCGCGGCGGCGGCGACGCCGCCGAGCGTCGGGTCGGCGAGCCCAAGCGACACGTGCAGTCTCGAGATTTCCTGCACTGCCGGCCACAGCCGTTCGATGCCGAGCGAGGCACAATCGGTAACGAACCGCGCAACATCGGCGGGCGCTGCCGGACAATAGGAAACGCCTTTGAGCTCGCACCACCGGGCAAACATCGGCGCCGCGCGCGACTTCGCCTGCGCCAGTGCCGCCAGCACCGGGCTTTTCATCGCTTGGCCTTGCGCAGCGCCTCGTGAACGCCGCCCATCTTCTTGCGCAGCGCCATCAGTTGCGCGCGACGCCGCAAACTGTGCGAGCCTGAATCGATCTCGCCTCGCAGTTCAGCATCGAAATTTTCCAGCGCTGCGGCGCGCTTCTTCAGTCCATAGAGCACAAACTTTTCGGCCATCTCGTCGATCGGCATTGGCTGGCCGTTGATTTTCTCGGTCCGGGATTCCGTGCGTTCGATAAAATCCTGATCGTCGTTTGGCATCGGCAATTCCTCATTCTCTGGATCTTTCAATATATTGCATCCAACAATTCGGAGGGCATCCTTTAACGCTTATTGGACTTTCTGGCGTTGTACAGCGCCACCGCGTCCTTGATATTGCCCGAACTAGAGAGTCTTGCATTCAACGTACGCAGGTCGGCGTGCTCGCGCTCGGCAGGCGTCCGCGCCAGGCCGGGCCGTTGCACCGGCGGCACCGGCTTGGTGGCCACGGTGTCCTTGGCCTTCATCATCAGGCGATATTTGCCGGCGTCATACATCATGCGCTGGAACACGGCGTTGCGCATCAGGGGTTCGCTGTTGAACAATCTGTGCAGCTCGGCGGGCTCGATGCCGCTCGCCTTTGCGGAGGCGAAGATCTCGGCCGTCACCGCATGCTGTATCGCTTTCGGTTCACCCTTCAGCATCGTGTCCAGGCGTGCATCTTCCGATTTCGCGAATTCGAGGAAATTCTGCCGCGTCACCTCAGTTTGGCGGCGGCTCTCTTGCTGCTGCTGCGCGATCAGTTGTTCGGTGTTTGCGATCATGTCCTGAACGCGCGCGAACCGCTGCGGGTCCTGCCGCGACATCTGTTCGAGTGTCGCCGGCCAATCTTCTGCGGAAATTCCGGCGAACTCTGGGAACTGGCTGAGAAAACTAACCTGCGCAATTTGCGTCGCCGCCACCAGCCCATTGACATAGTCTTGTCGGGTTTTTTCCGCTTCGCCAACCTTCTGATCGAGGGCCTGGCGCACCTGCGGATGCTGCAGAACCTTCTCGAGATCGGGATCGAGCTCTGCTGCCGTGTCGTCACCGGCTTTTTTTGTCGGGTCGGCTTTTACCTTTTCAGCTTCGGGGTTTTCATATCCGGCTGCTTCGGCTTGTGGCAGCGCAAAGCCGTAAAACTCCGCAGCTTCCGGATCCTCTGCCAAGGCTTCGGCGCGCATCGCATCGACGCGCGCGGCGAGCTCTTTCGATGTTGTATTTTCCGCTACCAAACGATCAGCCGCGGTGGCGCTGGAATAGTCGCGGACGGCGCGATCGAGCGAGATCGCTTCGTCCGCGGCAACCGGCTTGTCGTTCTTGTCGATATATTCCCTCACGACAATTTCGTCGGAAGGCCGAGAGCGCTGCTCTGCAGCCTCGCGCAATGAAGTAGTGTCGCTGCCAATCGCTTCTTCTTCGTCTTTTTTTTCCGGATCCGACATCGGCCTGAAGCCGGCATTCGCGAGCTCGAAGGCGGCGCCCGTTAGCGCGGGATCGGGTTCATCGGCCATATTTGGTGCTCCAGTGGATTTTGGCTTTGCGCTTGCGCGGGATGATTGCCGGAGATCGGTGTGCCGCAGACCGCGGATAGGTCGCCGGCGCGCCAGCCTGCTCCCGCGGAGCAGCATGTTTAGAATTCAGCCGGTTCATCCTGCGTCGCCTTACGGGCGATAGGTGCGTCTACCCAATCGCCGCTCAGGCAGCCCCTGCTGCGACACTACTTGCGGATTTGGATCGAAACCGCCGTCTAAGTCGGGCTTGCTCTGCCCCATCTTGTCGTAAAGCATGCCAAGCAAACCACCAGCGCTCTCGGCCGGTGCTGCGCCGGTTGCGGGGCCGATGCCTGGAACAGAGTTGATAGGGCGGTGTCGGTCATCTCCATTTTGATCGTACGAAGAAAGAAGCCAATTTGTCGGCGCGCCTTCTGCTCGTCCCGAGAGATTTTCGGTGACAAGGGAGTTGGTGTGCTTAGGTGGAGCCACATCATGGGGCGGAGGTGGAAGCGCTGGCGGAGTCGGCGGGTTGACCCAGTAGGGGTACGACCCGGGAGGGGGGTCTGGAAGCGTCTGGGGAGTCGAGGGGTCGAGCCACCAGGGCTTGGGCCCAATAGGTGGGCCTGGAAGCGCCGGGTAAGTCCCGGGTGTCCACTTCTTGAACTCATCCAACTCCCACCAAGGCTTCGGCTCGGGCTGGAGTATTTTGGGTATTACACCGTCAAGTGCCCGATTGGGTCGCTTATAAGGATCATCTTTAGATGAGGCGGCCATATGTGTTTGCTCGCATTATCTGGGTTGGAGATAGAGATGGAGATGGGAGAGGCGGCCTCTATGGAGGACCAGATTTGGTTCACAGTTCTCTTGGAAAGACGTATTCAGTCCGGCGTGCTTCCGCCGGACCGATTTTATCTAGCGAGATAATGTTCTGGACTAAGGCCTGGTCTATGGATCGTAGATGACCGACAATTGCAGGCCAATTCGCGCCAGGATGGCGTCCACTTCGTCCTGGCTCTGTGGATAGGCCTCATAGATGATCGGCGTTCTCATCGCGATGGCGTAATATCGTGGGTTCCAGGTCCAATAGACATCTTCTGGAAACCTGCCTGTCGCATCGAACTTGCGCTTCAGGATGGTTCGGACCGCAACGCTTTCCGGGGGCTCTTCCAACGAAAGCATCCTTCCCTCATAGAATTTCTTCTTGAGTCGGATTAACTCCTTGGTCCCACTATCGACAACAGGAAGGGCACACGGTTTTTCCTGAAGGCGCGGCGCACGGGGGTCGGACGTTTCATAAAATCCGAAACAATTATCTGGTCCGGTCGGGTGATTGATCCACGCAACAAGAGCGCCCCTCGGCACGAACGTTTTCACTGACGCGATGAAAAGATAGTTGGCACAGATGGCAAGGCAGTAATCGTTGACGACGACGGTTGCTTCTCTCGCTAGGAGCATGTCGGCAAGTTCAATGTTGGCGCCAATACCTCCGCCATAGCCGCGAACCACGAAAAGGCCGCCTTGTTCGAGGCTGTGGACCAGCAAGAAATCGTCGGGAGCATAAATCTGGCCGTCGAGACACAAGACCCGCTTGTCGCTCCGAAGCGCCATCGGACGCGCGACATCTCCCCGGCAATAGGCGAGAGCGTCAGCGTAACTTGCCTTCTCGGCATCTGACACTTGTGCGCGCGCAGTTTCCGCGCCCAAACCAATAAAGGCGAGTGCACAGAGCATCATAAATTTTGGAGCTGCGAAATTTGCCATGCGGAAAACGAAAGAGCAAAACCCAATCGAGGTTCGGCCGCGCCTACTGGATCGCGCACAGCGCCGACGGGTAAGGTCAACGAGACCGGACCGGGGCTCTCCACGATCACTTTGAGCAGGCTTCCGGCGCGACATCGCGATTGCTCGTAGTTCAGCACACAACTAATGCTTGATAGAACAAAACATGAACCATGTCAATCCACCCCTGGCATGACGCAAAAAGCGTCGTACGCCATGGCCAGGCCTGCAAGTCTCCATTTCAGTTCGAGTTGAAGTCCGTCATCTCAGAGGCTGTGAATCTTTCAATTTTTGCGTTTTCCGACATGAGTCAAATCAAGGGCTTAGACCCCTAGAAACCGTCGAAATTCGAATACATTCACAAACTCTCAGGAGCCCTCGTTTTCGTATTTCGACCTCAACGGCGGATCGAGCGGGGCCCGCCAGGCAGGTTCGGTCGTGAAGCCATCGCGCCTCCTTGCGTCCCTCGCGGTGCGTAACCGGGCCGAAGGCTCGCTGCGATCGCCGGTGCAAGACCAGGTGGTTGGCCGCCGGCGGTCGAACTTGCGTCATTGCCAGGATCGGTCTGGCCGGCCAGCGCTTGCGTAATCAGCGTTTTTCCGACGTCGGGATGAACGATCGCAAGCATCGCGTTGTGGTCGCCGAGAATTGGCCGCAACGCCTGGTATTTCGAATTCAGATCCTGCGACCCATCGGCCGCCGGATCGGTGCGTTGTCCCGAACCGAGGCCAGCGATGCCGTTGGCAAGCGCGGCGAAGGGATTGCCGAGCGGAGTATGCGCCCAGCTCTGAAAGCCCGCGCTCAAGCGATCGCCAAGGTCGGGCGGTTGCTGCGAGGCTTGCGCGACGTCCGTCCCGCCGAATAGAGGCATCTGGTAATTGCCGACGGCAACGTTTTGCGTCTGCCCGTAATCAGGTGTTTGCGGATTGGAAAGTGCCGCTGCCAGGGCCGGCGCCGCCGGCTGTGGCGACGCGGATACCGATGCCTGTGGCGTGGACGATGGCTGTCCGCCCGCCGCACTTTGCGAATTGAAATCCCCGTCCGGCTGATACCGACCTTGCGTTTGTTGCAGCGAGAGCAAGCGACCGAGCAATCCGCCGCTGTCCTGGAATTGCTGCGGATCGAAATAGCTGTCGAACAGACCCATCAGCCGGCCTCGTGGATTCTTCGGGAGGCTTCGGTCGCGGTGCGATAATCCACGGCCTTGTAGCCGTTGATTTCGATGACGGCGGTGGGCGTAATCTTTTCCACATCCTGCGCCATCAGGCCGATGTGATAGGCTGGCGCGCCCTTGTAGCGATAGCCGTATACTGGCGTGCCATCGAACAGCGTGCCGACCGGCGCAATATCTTCCTTCAGTCGCATATCGGACGGCGTAAATTTGATAAGATTGCCGATACCCTGCGCGATAGCGCCAAATTGTTGCGCGCCGGACATCTGCTGGGTGCCCGCGGTGGTGCCATTGGATTGCGACCCGAGGCCGGCAATGGGAAGGCCGATATTCGCAAGCAGCCCGAGCGCTTGGACCGGGATCCCCCGGCGCTGCGCCTCTTCCGCCAATGTCGCATTGGCCCCGTAGTTCTGCGCATCGAGCGCGGACTGCGCTGCCGTGACGCCCTGCCCCTGGTTTGCGAGGTAATTCTGCTGCATCCCCGAAAGCGTGCCGGCCGTGGTGTTGCCCGCGTTGTAGAGCGCGTTGGCGGCATTGACCTGGTTGGCTACATCCTGGTTGTATTGTGAGGCGATGACCGGCGCTTCGCCGGCGGCCACGCCGCGCCCGTAGGCCATCTGGTTGGCACCGCTCAGGTCGCGGCCCGCGGCGGCGAACTGTCCGTTCACGGAATTGCCGACGTCGGTTTGAATCTGGGCAAGCTGTGCGGCGAGCGCAGGGTTGTTGCCGATCATGCTGCCGTTGGCATATGGCGTCAGTTGGCTCTGAAACGTGCCGAGGTTGCTCTGCACGTTGGCGGCCTGCGCATTGGCGCCGCCGCCGTTCAGAAGCGACTGCGCATATCCGCCGATCTGCCCGGCGTAAGGATTTCCGTGCGCAGCGTTACTCTGCAAGGTGTTGAGCGCGCCGGTCTCCGCACCCGTCGGCGCGGTATTGTTCAAACCGGTGCCGAGTTGCCCGAGGATGCCCTGCAGCATCGGCTGCGCCGCTTGCCACGGCGCGGTTTGCGACTGTTGCGTTTGCGTCGATGATGATTGTCCGCCCATAAGCTTAAGGCTCCTTGCTCGTGATCAAATTGGTTTTCATCTTTTCAGCGAATGCGCGCAGTTCGCCGTCGCGTCCGGGGACACGCGCAGTGCGGCCGCTAATGCTCGCACCGGTTAGATCTTGTGGCGCCGACGCGGACCGACGATCGGCGGAACGGTCCATCGCTGCACCGGCCCGCCGCTATCGGACGGAAGAAGTCAACGGACCACCCGCCGAGAGATGAGCCGGGTTGGTTTCTGTGCAGCGATCGGGGGATTCCCGCTGAGGAGCCGCGTATGTCCCGTCTACCCGACCCCCGTCGGGGTCATAGCTTCCGTAAGCAGACGTCAGATCGGCTACAAGACAATGCGTTGAAGCATCGGGCTGTGGCCGGACAGTCGCTTTGGATCGGGCCTTCAATATAACCCTCACGTGATTGCATTGCTCGCACTTGACCGCCGCACCGGCCGCATCCACTCTTTGTCAATCCACGGGTCATCCGGCAACGGCGGGCGCAAGCACGAATATGACGAGCGAGCCATCATCTCAGGCAATCGATCCATCGCCGGAGAGTGCCGAGCAGCCGCACCCGCCATCGCGTGGGTTGGTGGCGGCCACGGTAGGCTGCTTTTTCGGCTGGCCGGTTGTATTTTTAGCTTGTCTCCCTTTCATTACGCGCGGCAATGAGCTTGAGGCTTGGCTGTTGGGCGCCGGCTCGGTCCTCTGGCTTGTGTCATGCTTTGGAATCTGCGGCTTGTTGCTCGCGATGATCGAGGATCGCTGGCGATCGCGTGCGCTATATCGCCGCATCGTGGTAGGCTGGTTCTTTGGCTGGTTCCCTTTGTTCTTCGTTTGCGGCCATTTGGCCTCGTTGATCGAACACCCTTATTGGATTGACTTGTCTTTCAGTATTCCCGGGACGATCCTCTGGTTAGCGTCATGCTATGGGCTCTACGATATGCTGTTCGCAATGGCGGAGGCGCGCTGGCCGGCGGCGAAATCGATCCGGGAAGTCATCGGATCTTTTTTTAGGATGCTATTGTCTCACCACCACTCTCCTTAGGCGGCCGCGCGAGGACGACGTCAACGTTCATCATGGCACGACCCGCCCGCGGAGGTACCGCTTCGCCGCAAGTGGTCAGATTTGTTTTCAGATTTTTTCCGTGAGCGCATGCAGATCGCCGTCGCGTCCGCGGACATGAATGCCGTGCGGCGTTTAATGCTTGGGCTGGCTGGATTTTGGGGCGAGTCAAGCAATCACTTGCGCACAAATTTTCATTATCGTGCGGCAACGGCTGTCCATTTTCGTCGTCACCACTCATCCGCGGAAGCAAAGTCTTGTGAAGTCCGGCACCTTATTGCTTTGCAGCACCGAAAATTACCTCTTGATCTCCATAGAGGCCGCTACCATTCTCTCGAAAGGCTGAGGTCATTCGGCGATGATGGGCACAGGCGACGAACGAGCGCGAACCATGGCAACCGCACCGTCATCGCAAGCAATCGACCCGTTGGCAAAGGATGTCGGACGAAGGTCTTCGTTGTCTCGCCGTGTGGATGCAGTCCTGATTGGTTGGTTTTTTGGCTGGCCTATTCTCGTCTTCTCTTGTGCGCATTTCATCAAACACCCTCACTGGCTTTACATCTATCCGTTTGTCCCTGGCGCTTTGGTGTGGCTCTTTTCGTGCTATGTGATCTACGACCTATTATTCAGGATGGCCGAAGCGCGCTGGCCGGCGGCGACCACGATTAGGCGGATCGTGAGCTCTCTTATTAGGATGCTTCTTGGTCACCACCACCACTCTCCCTAAGCGGCCGTGAGGGGCTGAGCCGACGTTCATGGCGGAAAAGTCCGGCTGCCAAGGTACCGCTTCGTCGCGAGCGCGGCCGGAAGAATCCGACGAAGCACTGGATAGGCTTTCTGCAGCGTCTGCCCCGCTTTGCTATCGGGTAATGCTTCTTGCAGAGCCTGAACCGCCACGCCGGGAGCAACAGCGTGCTTCGCCAAGGTCCCAGGGAGTTTGCGTAGTGCCGCACCTGCCGTCTGCGCGCCGAAACGAACACCGGCCGCCTCTCCGCCCAAAACCATCGGCACCATTTCGCCGATTGTTTCCGCGTAGCGCCCAGCTCTGCTTTTGGGTTGATAGAACTCGCTGGTGATATTTCTTTCCAGCGAACGCCGGAGTTCGTTGGAGGTCCACGATTTAAAGTCGTCGGGTTGATCGGAGGGTATTTGCGGAAGTAGGCTCATGCGCCTGAATAGGTTGGGCACGAAGTTGTTCGGGAAATAGCCGAAGCCCGTCATCACGTCTCCGGGCAGCCCAGCCGCATTGACCCAGCCATTGAGCAGGCCGATGCCCGCTGATTTCGCGATGTCCATCGGGTCAAGGTCAAGCGGGCCGCCGATGCCGGTGAGGTTCCTGATTCCGTGCACCAGCCGTGCTATCTCGGTTTCTTTTGCCTGCTGCCCCGAAGCTTCAGCTTGGGGTGCAGGAGAACCGGACATTGGCAGCGGAACGGAGTTCGGAGCATCCCAAAAGTTCGGGTTCTGCGGTGCGGATGGCACCTGACCACTATTTTCCGGAATCGGCTGATACCGACCCTGTTGCGTTTGCAGCGCAAGCAGCCTGCCGAGCAAGCCGCCCTGCGGACTGTTATAGCTGTCGGGATTATATTCGGGCGCGCCGCTCGGGGTTGGACCGAGATCAATCCCCTGCTGCTGCGCGTAGCGGCCCAGCCGGCCGGGCAGGCCGCCTTGCGGACTGCCATAGTCATCGGGATTATAGTCGGTCGCGCCACTCGGGTTTGAATCGAAATCAAACCCCTGCTGCGCGTAGCCGCGCAGCATGTCGGGCAGGCCGCCGCCCTCGCCGCCATAAGTTTCGGGATCGAATTCGTACGCGTTGCGAAAATCCAGAACCCCCATCAGCCCAAATCCTTGTCCATGATGGCGTGCTTTTCCTCAAAACCGTCGAGCGCATGCAGCCAGCCCTTGCGGCCGTAAATGCGAACGCGCTTGCAGCCTTCGGCTCTGGCGTAAGTTTCGATCTGATCGATCAGCGGCAACCAGCGCTTCATGTCAGAGCCGCCGCAGACCGTGATGATGCAGACCTTGCCGATCTCCGAATTGATCAGGATGGTTGCCGCGGCGGACTCGACCGTTCGACCATTCCACGCCACCCACAGCAGGCTGCGGCCTGAAAGAATTTCAGCTTCGATATCGGCAAAGGCGTTCAGTTTGGTGCGGTAACACGCCGCCTTCAGCAACGGACTGACATGCGGCCAGATTTCGCGAACCCGTTTCGGGTCGACACAAACAAGTTCAACCGAGGATGGCATATAGGAAGGTACGTCCTGTGGTAGCGCTATTGGTATGAGTGATGGTGAACGAACCGTTCGTGATCGCAGAGATGTACATATTACCGCTGGCGACTTCCGCGGCCGCGGTCGCGGTCATTGCCGTAAGAATCGGCGTGGAGCCGATGGCGCATAAGCCAACGCCCTTCGGCGTCACAACAGTCGTCGCGCTGCCGGTCGCGAGCGTCACGGCGCCGACCGCGTTTGATCGGCCTGCTGCGAGTTGCTGCAGGGACAAAATGATTTTCTTCAAATCGGTCTCGGTAATACCGGGAACGTAGGCCGTCATAGCGTGCCGCCGGTGGTGAGATCGGGAATGACGCCGGCGCAAAATGTCCAGGAGGTCGCTGCGGGGATCCGCACCTTGAAGCGGGAATAGCGGGTGTCTCGCCTTACATCGCAGCGGCCGGTTCGTGCATTGATCGGCACTTCCGCACCCGAGCTAGCCGTTGCGGACGGCGTATCGCGATAAGACACCGAGCCGTACAATGTGGCGGCATCGGTGATGGGACGAAAACCACGGATGGTGATGCGGTTTTCATCGGTACCCTGCTCGGCACTCTCGATAGTGCCCTCAAGATTGGAGCCCCTGAAAAAACCTAGCAGGTTACCACTGTTGAACTGCCCGATTTCCGGCTGCACTGCGGTCGCGTAGGCATCCAGGCTCAGTGTCATCGCATCTAGCGAGCCGCCGATGGCGCCACCGCTGCCATAGGCATTCGTGAAAGTCGAACCTATCAAATCGATATGGGTTGAATCGACAACCGTGAACTTCCAATTTCCGTTAGCTTCTGTGGTGCCGGTGACTCCATAGACTTCAATCGTGTTTTGACCGGGAATCGTAAAATTCGAGTTTGATTCTGCGCTCAGTGTCAGACGGACGGCTCCTGATCCATTGTTTGCGGCACCGGTTATTGTCAGCGGGCTTGGCGCCAGCGCATCTAGATTTTCCAGGGTCAATCCGGTTTGCGAGATGCCGAGCAGAAATTGACCCGTCATCGAAATCGGAAAAAACCGATCCAGGAGGTAATCATATCCCAAGAGCTTGTCATAAGTGCCCACCGCGCCGGAGATGGATTTGTAGGCCCAATAGACTCGCGTGCTGCGCGGGTCAGCCGCGCCGATGAAAAGTTGCAGATTTCCCTTGTCAAGATCGGTCAGGAAAGTTCTGTCGACCTTTTCCCGGCCGATCTGCTCGGGCACGCCGCCGGGCTCGATCTTGTGAAAGCCTTGTCCGGCGTAGAAGAAGATTCGCTCGCCCGTCCGGATGATCGAGTAAGGCGCATACAGCCCCTTGTCCTGGGTGATGCGGTCGATCTGGAAGATGATCGGCGATCCCGGTACGTACGCCATTCGGCGAATGGCCTGATCCTGAAAGATGATCCCTGCCTCGCCGCCCGCGACACCGCGGACAATGCCGCCATCGGGGAAATCCTGGTGATCCGATCCGGCGGTTACCCCATCCCAGGACGTCGCGGCGTTGAAGTTGTTGAGACCGCACCATTGAATGCGGAAGGGATTCGACAACAGGCCGGAGAGGACCAAAAACCGGCCCACGACGCCGATGTAAGCCGCCTGCGGCGGCGCAGGCGTACCCAAAGCATTTACGAACGTCGTCGCCGAGGAAAGATCGAACACTTGAAGCAGCGCATTGGCTTGCGTCGCGAATACAAGATTTCCGGTCTGTGCGAATTGCCATTGGGCGGTCGAGGACAAAGCGCTGTAGGTGCCGCCACCTAGCGAGACATCGGCCCAGGTGAAGTCAGTATTATTGAGCTTGTAGAGTTTTGTGCTTGTGCCTGCGAAAGTGACGACCGTTCCGTCGGATTTCAGCGCATAGAAGGCGCCCCTGCAGGCGGAAGGAAGCGCGGACGTGTAGGCCGAAAACGAAGGAAACGGCCCATAGCCATCGCCGCGCGGAATCACGTTCAGAATGTTGCGCGTGGCCTGGCCTTCGTAATCGCTGACGTCGGGGCGATAATCGCCGGTTGAAAGTAGCGGCATTATTCAGGTATCCAGGTCTCGGGTTGCTTGGTCGCGGGCGTCCATGTTTCGGCCTGCGTTGACGGGGCGGTCCACGTTCCGGAGGGGGCCACTTCCGGCGTCCACGCTTCGATCTGTGTGGTGCTAACGGCCCAGTTGTCTGCGCCAAACGGGCGTGGAAACCACGCCTCGAAATCGCGGGTAAAACTCGAACCGTAGCCGGTGAAGACAAATGAACCGGCGCCGGACAACAGCGATGCACCAAGCACCGCGGCGTTTCCCGTTACCGTGCAAGCGCTCGCGGACGCCAAGAACCGGGTAGCAAAAATCGCTGCATTGCCGGCGACCGAATAACCGCCAACTCCGACTGAAAGTTGGGCCGGAAACGTCGCGGCATTAGCGGTGACCGCATAGGCGCCGGCCGCCGCCGCCAATGATCCGTTGAACAACGCAGCGTTCCCTGCGAGCGAATAGGAACCGGCGCTGCATGGTTGCGACACCGCGAATGGTGCCGTAATTCCCGTCACTGCGAACGCGCCGCCGGTCGCCGTCAGGGTGATCGTGAACGGCAGACCGGTCGGCGCGCATTTTCGCCGCGGCCGCTTCGGTGGCCTTCGTTTGAATACATGAAAGCGGTCAGACATCGGCGCCCCGAAACCGAAGTTCGCTTGAGTCGCGGCAGTACCTCTTTCGAACTTCGGATTCGAAAGGGCACCAGAAATCTATGAGCGGAGGACCGACCGGCGCGCGGTCAAGCCAGCGAGCGCACCCCGGGGAATACACGCGCTGCCCCCGGATCAGGGCGGAGTATCATCGTCGCATCGACATGTCGCGAATGAACTCAAGCAGCCCATCGTCCGGTGACGCCAGCTGGTTCGGGGTTCGGTTGGTCGAGGCCCGCCAGGGCCGCGATCCTTCCCAGGACACCGCCCGATGGATTTGGATCAACCGAAGGAACGAGCGGCGCGGCGTTGCCACCGAACATATCTTGACGGTCGGGAGAAACAAACGCGTCGCCGCAACGGCGCTCATCTTCGTTGGATTATCAGCACTTCTAGAATCCACTTAGACTAGGTAGCATTCGGGTTGGTAAGGAAAAAATTCGGACATCTTGTAGGCCCGCTACTTGTGGACCCATCCGGCATGATCGAATTGCGATTTTTTTTCAAAGGCCAGGTAGGTGAAGCCGGCTCTCACGTCGTCACTCGCGAAAACTATGAAGTGTGCCTTCAGGTAGGGATGTTGATCTATCGGCTGAATAAAGCCCGATCGTGAAACTACCTCCAACAAAGCATCCGTCTCACAATCGCGAAACGGAAAGTATCGCTCATTGAGATCATTAAACGGAGTAATCCAATTTCGCTCTTTCGAAAGCAACTCGTCTAGCTCGGTGACATACGAAGAAACCTTTGCAAGGCATGATGCGGAATCACCGCGTGCGCTAGGCATCTGTGTTAAGCAAAGAAAAAACGCGCCAACCGCAAAATCGCGTCCTGCGCTTGCCGGCCCGCGCCAAGTCCGTGTCAGACATCAGACCAGTTCAGCGAACGTCATCGATCCCGACACATTCATCGAACCGCTCGGCGCGGTGCCGAGGCGCACACAAAAGGCCTGGCTCGGCGCGATGATGATCCGGTCGTCTTGTCCGGCGGGCGACCAATAGAAACCGTTGAGGAAGTTGAACTCGGTTGCCAGCAGCGTCACGATGGTGCCTGTCGACGTCGCCAGCGTCGTGTTGTTGATGGTTGCCGTGGCGGCCGCCGCAGTGTCGTTCGGCACCATCGGACGCGCGGTGATCGAAGTGCCGCCGGTTACGGTGACGGTCGCCGGCACCCGCTTGAAGGTGATGTCCTTTGCTTCCCAGGCGGTGAGCGTCTTTTGATCCAGATTGACCGAGTGGATTTCGATCGGGACCGTTGATGCGCAGAGAATTGTAAAAAGGTCCTGCGCGGCCGATACCGCTACGTTGTCCATGCTGACTGTGTAAACACGCGCCATTCTCTAGGTCCTTCAGGTGATGAAGCCTTGTCGCTTCTCGATGAAATTGCGGATGCGCTTCGGTACCGTAAATGCGAACGGCGTATAGGTGACGGCGATGACGCCTTGGAAACCGCCGCCGCCCCCGGCATCCCAGCACCGGCGATGACCACCTCGTTGTAGACTTCCGTGGAAATCTGGACTACGTCGTAGAGCTTGTGCAATGAATCAAGGCGCCCGATCCGGGC
>Ga0185299_10004051_pt1 | contig 18220 bp, 14 predicted proteins | sample PaiPotPPA55metaG_FD_128002 | JGI IMG/M metagenome (GOLD analysis project Ga0185299, IMG submission 128002) | Iron sulfur acid spring bacterial and archeal communities from Banff, Canada, to study Microbial Dark Matter (Phase II) - Paint Pots PPA... ...
GGCGCTTCTGGCGCGGCGATAAGCTTACTTTCAACATGAAGGGGCTTTTGTCCCTGCGATATCTGGTCTAAGCCCCCTACTTCTCCAGCCTCACGCCTTTCCAGAACGCCACATATCCCCTGATCTGCTTCGCCGCCTCCTTCGGTTCTGGATAAAACCACGCCGCTCCGTCGTTCCGTTTTCCATTTACTTCCACATCGTAGTAACTCGCCGTGCCCTTCCACGGACACACCGAATGCGCGTTACTCTCCTTGAAATATTCCCTACGGATCGCATTGGGAGGAAAATATTGATTCCCCTCCACCTCAACCGTCGCATCGCTCTCGGCCAATACCACGCCTTCCCACATTGCTTTTGCCATAATGCCCATATAGATTCCAGACAGGCACAAGCGCTTCACAACGTTATGAACACAAACCAGCCGCTCACCAAAACGCTTTTCAACGGACACTCAATGGTCGGCGCGCTCGAGCGCGTCATGGTCTCATCTCCCCGTACCGCAGGATGGAACCAGCCCGAACTCGCCGCCCGCTGGAAGGACCTCGGATTTCACCACGCCCCTGACTTCGCCACCGCCCAATCCCAGCATGACAGTCTCTGCCACGAACTGAAATTGGCGGGTGCGGAAATCGTCCAGATGCCGCCAGCGCCCAATCTCTCTCTCGACGCCGTCTACGCTCACGACGCCTCTCTGCCCACCGACCAGGGTTTAATCATGATGCGTCCTGGCAAGCTGAACCGCGTGGCCGAAGGCCCGCTCCATGCCTCCTTCTGCGAGACTCTCGACATTCCGACTTTCGGCACAATCCTGGCTCCCGGCGCCACCGAAGCCGGAGACATCCTCTGGCTCGATCCCAAAACTCTTCTCATCGGCCACGGCTACCGCACGAACCTCGCGGGTATTCAGCAGATGCGCGATCTTCTCTCACCCGAAGGCGTCGAAGTAATTTCCGCGCCGCTCCCATACGGCCCCGGCCCCGCAGCCTGCCTCCATCTAATGTCCCTGATCAGCCTGCTCGACGATCACACCGCCCTCGTCGATCTCCCCTGGCTCGCCGTAGAAACAGTCGAACTACTCAAGTCTCGCGGATTCCAGTTCATCGACATCGATTCGGCGGAACGCGACACTCTTGCCTGCAACGTCCTCGCACTCGGCAACAACCGCTTGCTCGCCCTGGAAGAAAATCGCAACACCAACGCCCGCCTCCGCCGCGCCGGATTCGACCTCCGCACTTTCCCCGGCAGCGAACTCTGTATCAACGGCAGCGGTGGCCCCACCTGCCTCACCCGCCCCCTCCACCGCGGATAATCGATATGAACCGCGACGAACCGCTTAAAGGCAGCTGTCCCGGCAGTGCGCAGCTCGCCGGTCCTTCTTCTCAGCCCGAGCCATCACCCGAGCTCTCCTGCTAAAATAATCCTGCATGCTTCTCCCTTTCGTCCGCGAACTCTTCGTGGACGTAGAAAAGCTCCCCGCTTTCGCGCGTGTTGCCTCCCACCTCAAGGAGGGCACGGGGCGCATTCGTGTCTCCGGCCTCACGCCCACGGCAAAAGCCTTGCTGCTCGTACTGTTTCAGCGCGTCGCCGCGCGCCCGCTGATTTTCGTTGTCAGCGACAATCGTGCCGTCGAAGATTTCTTGCCTGTCCTCCGCGGCTTCTGTGAACTCACTTCCGCCTGCGATCCGGAGTCCATCATCTCCCTTCCCGCGCGCGACGTTCTCCCCTTCCAGAATCTTTCCCCTCACCCCGAACTCCAGGAAGAACGCGCCACCGCTTTGTGGAAGATCGCCACCGGTTCTGCATCCATCGTCGTTTCGCCCATCGCTGCCACGGCCATCCGTCTGCGCTCCGCCGACTACTACTCCGATCTCGCCCGCACCATCCGCCGCGGCGAGTCTTTCGATCTCGATTCCCTCCTCGCCCACCTCAACACCGTCGGTTACACCTCCACCGACGTCGTCGAGATGCCAGGCCAATACGCCGTGCGCGGCGGAATCCTCGACGTCTACTCCCCCGAAGCCGACCGCCCTCTGCGTATCGAGTTCTTCGGCGACGAAGCCGATTCCATTCGCAAGTTCGACCCCGCTTCCCAGCGTTCCTCCACTCCCGTGGATGAAGCTCTCCTGCTTCCGCTCACGGAAACTCCGGTCAGCGAGCATCTGCTGGGCGCGATTCACACGCGGCTGAGTGGTAAGAGGATCGAAGGCTCGGAAGAGATCGTCGAGGCCGCCGTCCGCGCCGGTGGCCTCAACGTTTTTCCCGGATGGGAGTTCTACACTCCGGTCGCTGGCGCAGAAAGCACCATCTTCGACCTCATTCCGCGCGCCACCGTTCTCCTCGACGAGACCGATCAACTCAAACAGGAATTCGACCGCTTCTGGACCCGCGTCGCCGACGCCCACGAACGTAGCGGCGTCGGCAATCTCGTCCGTCCCGAAGACCTTTATTTGCCGCCCGACGATTGGTGGCAGAAGACATCGACTCTTCCCGGCGCCGACATCGAGCACCTGGGCATCACTCGCAACCTTGATGATCCTAGGGAAATTTCTTTCCTCACTCAGCCCTCACCCCGCTTCCACGGAGCCGTTCCCGCCATGCTCGCGGAAGTTCAGAAGCTCAACAGCGATGGCAAACGCGTCCTCTTCGCCGTGCCCAACATCGGAGAAGTCGAGCGTCTCGCTGATGTCTTCACCGAATACAACGTTTCCTTCAAGCTGGGAAGCCGCACTCGCGGCGGCGAAAGCTACGCCGACGAAACCAGTTACTTCGCCGGCGAAATCCTCACCACCACGCTGGCCACCGCCTACGTTCCCGATGGCGTTCTTCTGCCGGAGGCGAATCTCGCAATCTTCGGCTCCCGGGATCTCTTCGACGAATCCGACGCCGTGGCCTCGCGTCCGCAGCGCGCGAAATCCAAAGTCTCCGCCTTCCTCTCCGACTTCCGCGATCTGCAAGTCGGAGACTACGTCGTCCACGTCGAACACGGCATCGGCCAATATCAGGGCCTGAAGGAAATCAATCACGGCGATGGCCCCGCCGAGTTCATGTTGCTCGAATTCGCCGAAGGCGCTCGACTCTACGTCCCGCTCACTCGCCTCGATCTGGTGCAGAAATATCGCTCCTCGGAAGGGGCCAAGCCGGTTCTAAGTCATCTCGGAACCCAATCTTGGTCAAAGACGAAAGCTCGCGTCAAGAAGGCCATGAAAGACATGGCCGACGAACTTCTCAAGTTGTACGCCGAACGCAAAACCGCCGTCGGACACGCTTTCCCGCCTGGCAACGAATGGTTCCGCGAATTCGAGGACGCGTTCGAATTCAACGAAACCGAAGATCAAGCCCAAGCCATCAAAGACGTCATCAAAGACATGGAATCGTCCCAGCCCATGGACCGCCTGCTCTGCGGCGACGTCGGCTACGGCAAGACCGAAGTCTCCATGCGCGCCGCTTTCAAAGCCATCAGCGACAACAAGCAGGTCGCGGTTCTCGCGCCCACCACCGTCCTCGCCTTCCAGCATTTCGAAACTTTCAAGCAGCGCTTCGCGCCCTTCCCCGTCACCATCGAGATGATCAGCCGTTTCCGCACTCCCAAGCAGCAAAAAGAAATCCTGCAAAAGACGGAAGCGGGAAAGATCGACGTACTCATCGGCACGCACCGCATCCTTTCCAAAGACATCAAATTTTCCGATCTGGGCCTCCTCATCGTCGACGAAGAACAGCGCTTCGGCGTCCGCCACAAAGAACGCATCAAGCAAATGCGCAAGCAAGTGGACGTGCTGACCATGTCGGCCACGCCCATTCCGCGTACTCTTCACATGTCGCTCGTCGGCCTCCGCGACATGAGTGTCATCGAGACTCCGCCCAAAGATCGCATGGCGATCCAAACCGTCGTCGCCAGTTGGGATGAAAAATTAATCCAGTCCGCCATCGAACAAGAACTCGAGCGCGGCGGCCAGATCTATTTCGTTCACAATCGCGTCGACACCATCTGGGAAATCGCCGCCAAGATTCAAGCCCTTGTTCCCCCCGCGCGAATCATCGTCGGCCACGGACAAATGTCGGAAGGCGAACTCGAAAAAGTGATGCTCAAATTCATGCACCACGAAGCTGACATCCTCGTCTCAACCACAATCATCGAAAACGGTCTCGACATCCCTCTGTGCAACACGATTCTGATTAACCGTGCCGACCGCCTCGGCCTCTCCGAGCTCTACCAACTGCGCGGCCGCGTCGGACGATCCAGCCGCCGCGCCTACGCCTATCTCATGCTGCCGCCGGAGATCGAACTCACGCCCATCGCCCGCCGCCGCCTCGCCGCGCTCAAAGAATTTTCCGATCTCGGTGCGGGATTCAAAATCGCCGCCCTCGATCTCGAACTCCGCGGCGCCGGCAACATGCTCGGCGGCGAGCAGAGCGGGCACATCGAAGCCATCGGCTTCGAGCTCTACACCCAGATGCTCGAGCGCGCGGTCCGTGAGATGAAAGGCGAAACCGCGCCCGACGAAGCCGAAACTCAACTCAATCTCGGACTCAACATTCGCATTCCCGCGGACTACGTTCCCGAAGAAAATCAGCGTCTGCAAATGTACAAACGCGTTGCCCGCGTCGAAACCGAATCCCAACTGACCGACGTCGCCGCCGAATTGCAGGATCGCTACGGCCCCCCGCCGCCCGCCGTCCGCAACCTGCTGGACTACGCCTCACTCAAACTGTTGTGCATGAAAGTCGGGGTCAACGCCATCGAACGTAAACGCGACTTCATCACTCTAAAATTCCAGCAAAACGCCGCCGTCGACCCCGAGCAATTAGCCCGCTTCGTCTCCGCCCAGCGGGGCGCGCAGTTCACCCCAGACGGTATGCTGAAGTTTGTCTTGAAAGCAACCGCCGCCGAAGAAGTCCTCCGCGCCCTCCGCACCGTATTAGAGCAACTAGCCAGCGCAGAAACCGCATCAGAAGTTCGTTCCGCCAGCGGACCGACTTAGTTCCGAAATCCTGCGTTCGTAGTGTTCCAGGTTTTAAGAGCGCGCCGCTTTGCCGCTTTGAAAGAGCGCGGTTTTGAAAGAGCGCGGCTTCAGCCGCGCCGTAACGTTCCACGCTGGATAGCGGCTTTAGCCCCTGAGGCAGCCATCCCTTAGTAAGATAGAATCAACTGTTATTTCGAATATACCGATCGCCCTTATGACGAAGATGAAAGTCTGCAAAGCCGTATTCCCCGCCGCCGGCCTCGGAACGCGCTTCCTGCCCGCCACCAAAGCCCAGCCAAAAGAAATGCTCCCGCTGGTGGATAAGCCCATCATCCAGTACGGAGTCGAAGAAGCCATGGCCTCCGGCTGCAATCAGATTCTCATCATCACCGGCCGCGGCAAGCAAGCCATCGAAGATCACTTCGACGTCAGCTACGAGCTCGAACGCATGCTCGAAGAGCGCGGAAAAACCGACCTGCTGAATATCGTGCGCTCTATCTCCGACATGATTTATGTCGCCTACGTTCGCCAGAGAGAAGCGCTTGGCCTCGGTCACGCGGTCCTGATGGCGCGCGAACTCGTCGGTCACGAACCCTTCGCCGTTCTTCTCGCCGACGATGTCATCGACGCCAAAGTTCCCTGCCTCAAGCAGATGGTCGACGTCTTCGATCAAACCCAATGTTCGGTCCTCGCCACTCAAGTGATCGAAGGCAAAATGATTTCTTCTTACGGCGTTCTCGACGTCAAGCCTGTCGATGACAGCCGCTTCGGCGATCGTCTGTTCGAAATCCAAAACATGGTCGAGAAACCTAAACCCGAAGAGGCCCCATCGAACTTGGCCATCATCGGCCGCTACATTCTTACGCCCGCAATTTTCGATTGCCTTGCCAACACTCCCACCGGCGCCGGCGGAGAACTGCAACTCACCGATGGCATGCGCCTCCTCCTGCAAAAAGAAAAAATGTATGCCTACGTGTACGAAGGCCGCCGCCACGACACCGGCGACAAGCTCGGATTCCTGAAGGCCACAGTAGAATTCGCCCTAAAGCGCGAAGACTTGGGCGTCCCCTTTCGCGAATACCTAAAAGGATTAAAACTCTAGCGATGAAATAGTGACGAAAAAATGTGCGGACAGCCGCCGAGCAAAGCGAGGCGCCGCTTCGCGTTGCCGCTTTAAAGGATCTCGCCGAGGTTGGTTTGAAAAGTCAATGAAAGCGTTTATCCGCCTAGCGGGGTAAATCACGATCGAAGCGTTCCTTGGCCTCGGGATTGTCAGAAAGACGAGCCGATAGAACCTTGACCGCAACGATGCGATCAAGTCGCGTGTCCCGAGCACGGTATACCTCGCCCATCCCGCCCGCACCCAGCGGAGATTGAATTTCATAGGGACCGAGTTTTGTGCCAGAAGCAATAGCCACGGGTGCACGCCATTGTTGCGCGCCATTATAACGTGCAAAGCAGGTTGCAGTTTAAGTTAGCGCTCATGTGGGCGCTGCCCCATGAAGCCCAGGCTAGGCGCTCGGTAGTTGCAGCGCCTTGTCAGGCCGCAGAGAGCGCACTGATCGTAACGTAATATCCGTCCGGATCTCGGAGCGAGAACTCCTTGGTTTGAGTGTTCGGATTCACGCGTGGCTCCTCTTCGAGCCGAGTGACGAGAGAGCGTGCCCTTTGAAGCGCCAGGTCGAAATCATCGACACGGAAGAACAACAGGAGGCCGTTGCCGGGTGTCCCGTGATCTGGTCTCATCAATGAGGGATGCTCGTGGGCGCCCCACTCGTGGAGGCAGAGCAAGACAGTTCCATCTGAATCGAGGATCTGTCCAAAGTAATCATGGGCAGGAAGGGTAGTCGGCTGACCGAACAGCGCCTGGTACCATCTGAAGCTGTCCGGCACGTCGCCTACCCCTATGATCGTCCACGTGCGCTTCATCGCGTCCCCTTCTGCGGACTAATTCTTGTTTAGACCGACCTCGATACAACGTTTGAAAGGGCGCGGCTTCAGCCGCGCCCTTATGTCGCATCTCGATAACGCGGCCTTTAGCCCAAACTTAAACAGAATTCCTTACCGAACCCTTCAGCTTCTTCGACTTTTCCTCAACCCCGCGCGCCAACTTCTCTTTATGACCCTCAAGCTTCTTAGCAATACCAGCATCCCCCAACCCAATCATCTGCGCCGCTAAAATCCCCGCATTAGTCGCTCCCGGTTTGCCGATGGCCACAGTCGCAACCGGAATCCCCGCCGGCATCTGCACCGTCGCCAACAGGGAATCCATCCCCTGCAATGACGTCGAAGGAATCGGCACCCCAATCACCGGCAAAATCGTATGCGCCGCAATCACCCCAGCCAAGTGTGCCGCCCCACCCGCCCCCGCGATAATCACCCGAATCCCGCGCCCCGCCGCCTTCCGCGCGAAATCCGCAGTCCGCTCCGGCGATCGGTGCGCCGACGTCACATCCATTTCATACCCGATCCCAAACTCCTCCAGCGCCTTCCCCGCCTCGCGCATAATCTCCAGATCCGAATCACTCCCCATCACGATCGAAACTAATATCTTCCCCATGATTCCTCTTAGCTAAAATATTGGTCTTAGAGTCGGACATCCTGAGCGAGGATTTTGCTTCGCGCATGCGAAGCAAAACGCAGCCGACGGATCCCTTTCCCCACGCCGAACCCATGGCGCGAATGGAAACTCCCACCACAACTACTTCTTCAACGCCCTTCCCGCAATATCCCTGCGATAATGTGCGCCGTCAAAACTGATCTTCCCGCAGGCTTCATAAGCCCGCTCCACCGCAGTCTCCAACTCCGCTGCCCGCGCCGACACCCCGAGCACTCGCCCTCCGGCCGTACACACTTCCCCATCCTCTCTCACCGTTCCCGCATGAAACACTCTTACGCCTGCAACCGCCCCAGCCTCATCAAGTCCTGTAATCTTCTTCCCCGCTTCAAACCTCCCAGGATACCCTCCCGAACTCATCACCACGCACACCGACGCATCCTTCGACCACTTGAAATCCCCTTCACTTACCCGCCCCGCAATCGATGCCTCCAGCGCATCCAGCAGATCGCTCTCCAGCCGCATCAGAATCGACTGCGTCTCCGGATCCCCAAACCTGCAATTGAACTCCAGCACCATCGGACCGCGCGCTGTCATCATCAGCCCGCAGTAAAGCACGCCCTTATACTCCGCCCCTTCCGCCTTCATCCCCGTCACCACAGGACGCGCGATATGATTCACCAGCCAGTCCCGCATGTTCTCATCGACAATGTCAGCCGTAGTATATGCACCCATGCCTCCGGTATTCGGTCCGATATCGCCATCGCCAACTCGCTTGTGATCCCGCGCCGCCACCAGAGGCGCAACTCGTTCGCCGTCGCTCAACACGAGAAAGGAAAGTTCGTCGCCTGTCAGGAATTCTTCCAGCACCACCCGCGTGCCCGCCTCGCCCACCATCTTCCCGCTCAACATCTCAGCGGCCGCGCTGGCCGCCTCTTCTTTGCTCGCCGCGATCACCACGCCTTTGCCCGCCGCCAACCCGTCCGCCTTCACCACCACCGGAGCATGAAACAGCGCCAAAGCCGAGTGCACCTCTTGCACCGAATTGCAAACCGCATACGCCGCCGTCGGAATCTGATGCCGCTGCAAAAATTCCTTCGCGAAACTCTTGCTGCCTTCCAACTGTGCCCCAGCCTTCGTCGGCCCAAAGATTGGCCAACCCCGACGCATGAATTCATCCACCACGCCCAACGTCAGCGGCAATTCAGGACCAACCACCGTCAAGTCCGGCCGCACTTCCCGCCCCAAAGCAACTATGGCGTCCAGATTCGTCAATTCCACCGGCAGGCATTCCGCCTCATCCGCGATGCCGCCGTTCCCCGGCGCACAGTACACTTTCGACACACGCGGCGACTGCCGCAGCTTCCACACCAGCGCGTGCTCACGCCCACCGCTACCTAAAACCAAGACTTTCATAGCCAGAGAAAATCAAGGTTAGGGGAGCAGAGCAAACCCTGTCAAACGCGACGCCCGCCTGTCTCCCGGATTTTCGAATCACCCTCCGTTCCTTTTTACCTGCCCTGAGCGGAGCCGAAGGCCCCCTGGGTTAAAGGTTTTTCCTTCCCAAACTTAACCATGCTTAACTGCGTCGTATAATCCTCTCAGATGATTACTGTCTCCAAAGAAGACTACCTCAAAGCTATCCTCGAAGCCGAAAGCGAAGGAGAATCCGTAATCTCCGCACGACTCGCAAACTGGTTGAAGGTCTCCGCTCCCGCCGTCACCATGGCGGTACGCCGATTAAAGAAAGACTCTCTCGTCCGCGTTCAAACCGATGGTCACCTTCGTCTCACCGCCGCCGGCCGCAAGATCGCGCGCAAGCTCACCCTACGCCACCACCTCATCGAACGTATGTTGGCCGAACTCTTCGGCATGGAATGGTGGAAAGTCCACGACGAAGCCGAACGCCTCGAGCACGCCGTCTCTCCCGACTTCGAAGCCAAGCTCCTCGCCAAACTTGGCAAAGGAGGAATCTGCCCTCACGGCAATATGAGTGAGATGGAAAGCCCCGCCAGTCGCCGCCATCGTGGACTTCTCCTGCTCGCCGATGCGCAACCCGGCATCGCTTACACCGTCAGCGGAATTTATGAACGCGACCGCCGCCTGCTGGAATTCCTCGAAGTTCGCGGCATCCGCCCTGCAGCAAAGTTACGAATCCTGGAACGCAATTACGACCAGACTCTCACTCTTTCCACCACCTCCGGCAACGTCTCTCTGGGCCGTGCCGCAGCCGAGCGTGTCTGGCTCTCCCCCGCCGACCATCATTCCAAGTAGCCCTGTCATCCGGAGCGAAGCGAAGGACCCATGCACTCCGCATCCGCCTCCCAGGGCTTGGGTTTCCCTGGCTTTTGCAGCTACTTAACTATAGTTTATGTACTCGTGTATACTTGCGCTAATATGCCAGCTCGCTGAATGTCCCAGCCGATGAAGCCCGTCGCCACCGAAGCCGAAGTAGTAATCACCCACGAAGACGTCGACCGCGCCCACGACCGCTCCCGCGTCTCTGCCGCTCGCGCCCGCCGCGGCTTCTCCTCCAATGCCCGTCTCCTGTGGCTGCTCGCCGGTCCCGGCGTCCTCGTCATGCTCGGAGAGAACGACGGGCCCAGCATGCTCGCCTACGCCGCCACCGGGGCCAAGTTCGGTATCGGATTCTTCCTTCCCTTCGTCGTCCTCACTTTCGGTATGGCGATCGTCGTCCAGGAAATGACCGTCCGCCTCGGCGCCGCCACCCATCGCGGCCACGCCGAACTCATCTTCGACCGCTTCGGTCCCTTCTGGGGATGGTTCTCCATGATCGACCTCGGTATCGGCAACTTCCTCACTCTCATCACTGAGTTCATCGCCATCCGCGCCGGCCTTGGTTTTTTCGGCGTGCGCCCCTGGATCGCCATCCTCATCGCTCTCGTCATCCTCTACGGCGCATTAATGTCTCATCGCTACTGGACCTGGGAACGCATCACCCTTGCCGCCGCCATCTTCAACCTGATTTTCATCCCAGTCGCGCTCATGACCCACCCCAGCTGGCACTCCGTAGGCCACGCATTCATCACCTGGCAACCGCACCCCGGCTTCAACAAAGACACTCTGCTGATCGTCCTAGCCGACATCGGCGCCACCGTCACGCCTTGGATGCTTTTCTTTCAACAGAGTGCCACCGTCGACAAAGGCATGACCATTAAAGACATTCGTTTCGGCCGCATCGACACCGTCCTCGGCGCCGCACTCGCAACCGCCGCCGCCATCGCCACCATTCTCGCAACCGCCCCGCTCTTCGCTCATCAAATGACCGCCGACAATTTCCAGGCCGCCGAATTCGCTCAAGCTCTTCAGCCGATCATCGGCCGCTTCGGCGCATCTCTGTTCGCTCTCGGCATGGTCGAGGCTGGCATCGTCGCCGCCATTACCATCTCGACCTCCTCCGCCTACGCTTTCGGAGAGGTCACCCACAAACCGCATAGCCTCAACCTTCCCATGGGCGAAGGTAAATCCTTCTATGCCGTGCTCACTCTCTGCGCCGCCGCTGCCGCCGCCATCGTCCTCATCCCAGGCCTGCCGTTGGTCTACGTAGTTCTCATCGTCAACGTAGTCGCGGTCCTCGCCATGCCCCCGGCACTGGTGTTTCTTTTCATGCTGGTAAATGACAAAGAAATTATGGGCGACCTGGTCAGCCCGCCGTGGGCAAACGTCCTATCCACCGCCGTCGTTTTTATCCTGACCGCCGCCGGCGTTCTCTTCGGTATCAGCATCATCGCACCCAACATCTTCGCCGCACTAGGAGGCAAGTAGGAATGAATCCCCACCCACGCACATCTCAATGTAAGGACACTCGCTCACGCGGGAGCAGGAGACTCACTTTCTCAGTTTTGCAGAGACAACCACGTGGGGACAACCGCCCTCGGCTGTCCAGCCGAGCGCAGCTCGGCGCCTTCTTATCCCCATCTATGAAATTCGACTCTTGCCGGACCTCAGGCTTATGACTAAAACACAACCCACCCCACCCCATATCTCCACCACCGACCAAACCCTGGTCCTGTCCTCGCTCGAACACGACCAGCTCGTCGGTGTCAAGAAGCACCACATCCCCCGGCGCCACTTCAATGGCCCCGAACTGGTCGTCCTCTGGGCTCTCCGACTCTACCTCCTGTTCATGATGGCAGTAGTCGCCTACCAGGTCTGGACCGCCGCACACTAAATCCTTGCTTCGGAAAGTGGGCTCCGAAGGCACGACTTTCATTCCTACCGCCAGAGTTTAATATTTAATAAATGATGCGGGCTTTAAGCCCCCTCAGGTTGAGCTGTCTCAAACATTCCCTGTCATCCTGCGGCCGCGGAGACGCGCGTGAAACGAGCGGTCCGCAACGAGGGACCGGTTTTCCACGCACTCGACCGCTTCTTCTCACTCACAGTACTAGCCCTCCCTCTACGCATTCCGTCCCAAAACGACTAAACTTAAAGGTTCCGATATTCGCTCCAGCCCGCCGTGCGGCCCCACCCGCCTCGCGGCATCCATACCAGGAAGGCCATCATGTCCCTAAATAGTTTCAGCTCCCGCTCCCTCCTCAAAGTCGGCAAGAAGGAATATGAAATCTACCGCCTCGATGCCCTCGACAAACAAGGCATCTCTACCAAACATCTCCCGTACTCCCTCCGCATCCTCCTCGAAAACTTGCTCCGCACCGAAGACGGCCGCAACGTAAAAAAAGAAGACATCCGTTCGATGGCTTCCTGGAATAAGAATTCCAAGCCCGACAAAGAAATCGCCTTCACCCCCAGCCGCGTCCTCCTTCAGGATTTCACCGGCGTCCCCTGCGTCGTCGATCTCGCCGCCATGCGCGACGCCATGCAACAGCTCGGAGGCGATCCCGCCCTCATCAATCCTCTGCAGCCCGTCGAACTCGTCATCGACCACTCTGTTCAGGTCGACGAATTCGGCACCACGTCCGCCTTCGACATGAATGCCCTCCTCGAATTCCAACGAAACAAAGAACGCTATTCTTTCCTCCGCTGGGGACAAACCGGATTCCACAACCTCGCCATCGTCCCCCCCGACACCGGCATCGTCCACCAAGTCAATCTCGAATACCTCGCCCGCGTAGTTTTCGTTCAGGACGTAAACGGCAAGCCCACCGCCTATCCCGACACTCTCGTAGGCACAGACTCCCACACCACGATGATCAACGGCCTCGGCGTTCTCGGATGGGGCGTCGGCGGCATCGAAGCCGAAGCTGCCATGCTCGGCCAGCCTGTCTCCATGCTGATCCCCCTCGTCGTCGGCGTGAAACTCACCGGACGCCTGCGCGAAGGCGCCACCGCCACCGATCTCGTTCTCACCATCACCGAAATGCTCCGCAAGCACGGCGTCGTCGGAAAGTTCGTTGAGTACTTCGGCCCCGGCCTGCGCGATCTCCCTCTCGCCGATCGCGCCACCATCGCCAACATGTCCCCCGAATATGGCGCGACCTGCGGCATCTTCCCCGTCGACAAAGAAAGTCTTAAATATTTAAAACTCAGCGGACGCACCGCCGAACAAATCTCGCTCGTCGAGGCCTACTGCCGCGAGCAGGGGCTCTTCCACGACGATAAAACTCCCGAAGCCGAATTCTCCGAACTCCTCAACCTCGATCTCGCCACTGTCGAGCCCAGCATCGCCGGCCCCAAGCGACCGCAGGACCGCGTCGTCCTCTCCCAAGCCGCTGACTCGTTTAACAAAGCTCTCCCCTCACTGATCAAGCCGAAGGCCTCCGCGGCCACCGCTTCCGCAACCGCAACTCAGACCGCCAAGGCCGGAAATTCCGCTACGTGGGAACAAGAAGGCGGCAGCCCCGGCGCCATCGGCGTCGAAGATCCAAACGTGCACGAGCACGTCCTCGCGAGTGTGACGAATTCTCTCCAACACGGCAGCGTAGTGATCGCCGCCATCACCTCCTGCACCAACACCTCGAACCCATCGGTCATGATCGGCGCAGGATTGCTCGCCAAGAAAGCCGTCGAAAAAGGTTTATCCGTTCCGCCTTGGGTGAAAACTTCTCTTGCTCCCGGCTCGAAGGTCGTTCGCGACTATCTCGAAAACGCCGGCCTCACTCCCTATCTCGAAAAACTGAAATTCCACATCGTCGGCTACGGATGCACCACTTGCATCGGCAACTCCGGCCCGCTCCCGGAAGAAGTCTCCAAAGCCATCGACGAAAGAGATCTCGTCGTCGCCAGTGTCCTTTCCGGCAATCGCAACTTCGAAGGCCGCATCAACTCCGAAGTCCGCGCCAACTATTTGATGTCGCCGCCCCTGGTCGTCGCCTTCGCCCTCGCCGGACGCATCGACACCGACCTCCGCAAAGACGCCATCGGCAACGGCAAAGACGGCAACCCCGTCTACCTCGCCGATCTCTGGCCCACGCAGCGCGAAGTCGAAGAAGCCATTGAGAAGTCGGTGACCGCCGAGATGTTCTCAAAAAGCTATGCGGAAGTTTTCGAAGGCGACGCCCGCTGGCGCGGCCTCGCCGTTCCCAAAGGCCAGACCTACGCCTGGGAAAAGGATTCCACCTACATCCGCCGCGCCCCCTACTTCGATGACATGAGCCTGAAACCGTCGCCCGTCGAAGACATCAAAGGCGCGCGCGCCCTTGCCGTTCTCGGCGACAGCGTCACCACCGACCACATCTCCCCCGCCGGCTCCATCAAGAAAGATGGCCCCGCCGGAAAATATCTGCAAGAGCACGGCGTCAAGCCCGCCGACTTCAACTCCTACGGTTCGCGCCGCGGAAATCACGAGGTTATGGTCCGCGGCACCTTCGCCAACGTCCGCCTTCGCAACAAACTCGTCAACATCGAAGGCGGATTCACCCGCCACCTTCCCACGAATCAGGAAATGTCGATCTTTGACGCCTCCCAGAAATATCAGTCCGACCGCATCCCGCTCATCATCCTCGCCGGAAAAGAATACGGCTCCGGCTCCTCCCGCGATTGGGCAGCGAAGGGACCACGCTTGCTCGGAGTCGATGCCGTCATCGCAGAAAGCTACGAACGGATCCATCGCTCAAATTTAGTAGGTATGGGAATCCTCCCTCTGCAGTTCGAGTCAGGACAAACCGCAGAATCGCTCAAACTAACGGGAGAAGAGACTTTCGAAATCACCGGCATCCGCCCCCTGATCGACCATTACGCCGCCGGTCAAAAGGTGAAAGTCCGCGCCGCAAGCAAGGGACACGCCTCAGAGTTCATCGCCCTAGTCCGCATCGACACGCCGCAGGAAGCTCTCTACTACGCGAATGGCGGGATTTTGCAGTATGTGCTGCGGCAACTTCTGGCGGCGAAACCGCAGCCGGTGGGAGTGTAGGAGCCGCCGTACTCGGGATGCTCCTCGGTGGGCACTTGTCTTCTGGGTTGGCCGGGTGCCCCACCCTTGGTTCTTTGAAGGGTGGGATTCCACAATAGCCAGCGGCTTTGCATTCTGTCCTTGCTTAGCGCCACTCCTCCACGTTTCCGCCGGGTGGCTGCATACTGTAAGTAATGGCAACCGACAGTTTCGTACTCTCCGGCCATCACATCCGTCTCGAACCCCTAGGCCACCACCACCTCGACGCCCTGGCATTAGCCTCAGCAGCCGACCCCTCCCTCTACCAGTGGAGCCCCGTCCCACAAAGCAAGCTCGAAGCCACCGCCTACATCAACACCGCGCTAGCCTGGCGCGGCGCCGGCACAGCCGTCCCCTTCGCGATCGTCCACCAGAATGACAATACCGTCATCGGCTCCACTCGCTTCTGGAACCTGGAACGCTGGTCGTGGCCGTCCGCACACGCGCGCCACGCCCGCCTCCACCCCGACGCCTGCGAGATCGGATACACCTGGCTGACCCCCTCCGCCATCCGCACCGCTGCCAACACCGAAGCCAAGCTACTCATGCTGACCCACGCCTTCGAAACCTGGCAGGTGCTTCGCGTCTGCTTTCACACCGACGCCCGCAACCAGCGTTCCCGCACCGCCCTCGAACGCATCGGCGCAAAGTTCGAAGGCATCCTCCGCGCCCACCGCATGGCCGCCGACTTCATCCCCCGCGATTCCGTTCGCTATTCAATCATCGCCGCCGAGTGGCCAGAAGTGAAGCAACAACTACGACGCCGGCTGGGGATCGACTAATGCCCGTCTAGACCGCACACAACCGCTGCCGGAATCGGATATCACTCATCCTCCGGAATCACATACGCCGGGAAAAAGTCCACCTCCTTCCGCGTGTGTAAGGCTTGCTGTGCGCATTCCGTCTCCAGCCGTGCCGCCCGCGCCCAGCTTTTGGGTGACGCAGGGCTTCAGCGCGCGATGAGAAGCAAAACGATCGAGGGCTTTAGCCCCGAGAGGGCTCGCGTTCGCCTGGGACGGACACTCCTGTCCGTCGCGTGAAAGCAGCAAGAGCATTTGAGGTAAAAGCCAACCCGAAATCCCATAAGGCGAACACTAAAAAGGCGCCCCGCTCTTTAAGAAAGGCGGACATCGAACTGAGCCAGGGAAAAGGTTATGCTGCGCTCTCTGTGTTAAGGATTTTTCTACACGATAGTCCCGACTCTAGCCTCCGGGGAATCGTCTCCCCCGCTGCTATAATCAAGAATTGCGCTCATGTCAACGAAACGCCTGATTCGCTCCACCACAGTTCTATCCATTCGCCGCAACGGCAGCGTGGTTCTCGCCGGCGACGGACAAGTCACGCTCGGTGAGTCCGTCATCAAACATACGGCGAAAAAGATTCGCCGTCTTTATAACGACAAAATCCTCGCCGGATTCGCCGGCTCCACCGCCGACGCCTTCACCCTTTTCAGCCGCTTCGAATCGAAGCTGGAGCAATACCACGGCAACCTCGGACGCGGCGCCGTCGAACTCGCCAAAGATTGGCGCACCGATAAATTCCTGCGACACCTGGAAGCCTTGCTCTTAGTTTGCGACAAAGAACAAACCTTCCTGCTCAGCGGGCAAGGCGACGTGATCGAACCCGATGGCGGCGTGGCGGCCATCGGCAGCGGAGGCCCCTACGCCCAAGCCGCTGCCGAAGCGCTGGCCCGTCACACCGAACTCTCCGCCCGCAAGATCGCCGAAGAAGCGATGAAGATCGCCGGCAAAATGTGCATCTATACCAATGACGCAGTGACCATCGAAGAACTCTGAAACCAAACATCTATGGCCATCTATCTTCCCTCCTCCGCCGAAGAAGAACAACTCGCACTCGACGAACTCACTCCACGCGAGATCGTGGCCGAACTCGACAAACACGTGATCGGCCAGAAGGACGCGAAACGCGCCGTCGCCATCGCCCTCCGCAACCGCACCCGCCGCCAAAAACTGACCCCCGACCTAGCCGAAGAAATCATTCCCAAAAACATAATTATGATTGGGCCGACGGGGGTGGGGAAGACGGAAATTGCGCGGAGGCTGGCGAAGTTGGCGAATTCTCCGTTCTTGAAGGTGGAAGCTTCGAAGTTTACGGAAGTTGGTTATGTGGGGCGTGACGTGGAGTCGATGGTGCGCGATTTGGTGGAGATTGCGATTGATAATGTGCGTGAAGAAAAACTCGAGGACGTTGCTGACAAAGCTGAGTTGAATGCTGAAGAACGGCTGCTGGATATTCTTTTACCGCCGCCTCCGGCGGGACGGCCTGGGGATGCTACCGCTACTGCGGGCGGAGTTGTGATCGATGGCGGGACGGCGCTGGCCGAGTCTTCCTCGCGGACGCGGGAAAAATTGCGGCAACAATTGCGTGAAGGCAAGCTTGACGAGCGGCAGGTTGAGATCGATGTGCGGGAGCGAAATTTTCCCTCCTTTGAAATTATGACGAACCAGGGTGTTGAGGAAATGGATATCAACATCAAGGACATGCTACCGAACATCTTTGGCGCGCGGACCAAGAAACGAAAGATGAAGGTGAACGAGGCATTTGAATATCTGATTCAGGAAGAAGAGCAGCGGTTGATCGACATGGACCAAGTGACGCGGACGGCGATCGATCGCGTCGAGAACGCGGGCATTGTTTTCCTGGATGAGATCGACAAGATTGCGGGACGCGAGGGCGGGCATGGTCCGGATGTTTCGCGCGAGGGAGTGCAGCGCGACATTCTCCCCATTGTTGAAGGGACAACGGTGAACACGCGCTATGGAATGGTGCGGACAGATCACATTTTATTTATTGCGGCGGGAGCGTTTCACGTTTCGAAGCCGAGCGATTTGATTCCCGAACTGCAGGGGCGGTTTCCGATTCGGGTGGAGTTACAGTCGCTGACCATGGAAGATTTTGTGCGCATCCTGACGGAGCCGAAGTCTTCATTGGTGAAGCAGTATACGGCGTTGCTTGAGACGGAAGGGGTGAAGCTGGAATTTACTCCGGAGGCGCTGCGGGAGATTGCGCACTTTGCATTTCGGGTGAATGAGAATACGGAGAACATTGGAGCGCGGCGACTACATACCATCATGGAGCGGGTGCTCGATGAGTTGAGCTTTGATGCTCCGGAGAGAAAAGGCGAGCATGTGAACATCGACGCGGATTATGTGCGGAAGATGTTGACCGATATTGTGAAGGATCAGGATTTGTCGAGATATATTCTGTAGTATCTAATACAGAGGAACACACAGAATAGATTCGACGAGCCGCCCTATTCGAAGAGTGCGGGGCCTTGCCTTTTTTTCGCTCATCTTGTTGGTTGGCAGCCTTGTCCGGGCGGAGGCGCAA
>Ga0185299_10004052_pt1 | contig 18215 bp, 15 predicted proteins | sample PaiPotPPA55metaG_FD_128002 | JGI IMG/M metagenome (GOLD analysis project Ga0185299, IMG submission 128002) | Iron sulfur acid spring bacterial and archeal communities from Banff, Canada, to study Microbial Dark Matter (Phase II) - Paint Pots PPA... ...
GCTGCTGTGCGCGCTCGTCGGGGCCGGACTTCCGCTGCTGCTGCCGATGCTGTTCGTCAACGTCGGCTGCCTCGGCCTCGTCCTGCCCAACGCCGGCGCGCTGGGCCTGGCCGGGCACGGCGACGCCGCCGGGGCCGCGGCGTCGCTGCTCGGTCCGACGCCCTACGTCCTCGGCGCGCTCGCCTCGCCGCTCGTGGGCCTGGGCGGGAGGCACGACGCGGCACCGATGGGCGTGGTGATCGCGCTGTTCGACGTCCTCGCGCTCGCCGCGTTCGCCCTCCTGACCAGGCGCGCGACGAGAAACTGACGAAACGAACGGACTACTTCTTCGCCCGGCCGCCGCGCTTCTCCCGGACGCGCACCGAGATCTCGACCGGGGTGCCGACGAAGCCGAACTCCTCGCGCAGCCGGCGCTCAATGAAGCGGCGGTAGCCGGCCTCGAGGAAGCCGGAGGCGAACAGGATGAAGCGCGGGGGCTTGGCCGAGGGCTGGGTGCCGAACAGGATCCTCGGCTGCTTGCCGCTGCGGACCGGGTGCGGGTGCTCGGCGACCAGGGTGCCGAGGAACGCGTTGAGCTTTCCGGTGGAGATCCGGGTCTCCCAGCCGTCCAGCGCGGCCTCGATCGCCGGGACGAGCTTGTCCACGTGGCGGCCGGTGCCGGCCGAGATGTTCACCCGCGGCGCCCACTGGACCTGCACGAGCTCCTGCTCGATCTCGCGCTCGAGGTAGTAGCGGCGCTCGTCGTCCAGCTTGTCCCACTTGTTGTACGCGATGACCAGGGCGCGGCCAGACTCGGCCACCTTCGAGATGATCCGCAGGTCCTGCTCGGCGAGGGTCTCGCTGACGTCGATCAGGACGACGGCGACCTCGGCCTTCTCGATCGCGGCCGCGGTGCGCAGCGAGGCGTAGTAGTCCGCGCCGGACGTCTGGTTCACCCGGCGGCGGATGCCCGCCGTGTCCACGAAGCGCCAGGTCTTGCCGCCGAGCTTGATCAGCTCGTCCACCGGGTCGCGGGTGGTGCCCGCGGTCGCGTCCACCACCACCCGGTCCTCCCCCGCGAGCCGGTTGAGCAGCGAGGACTTGCCGACGTTCGGCTTTCCGACCAGGGCGACGCGGCGCGGGCCGCCGAGCGGGACGCCGAAGCTCTCGGCGGGCGGCTCGGCGGGCAGCGCCTTGAAGATCGCGTCGAGCAGGTCGCCCGCGCCGCGGCCGTGCATCGCCGAGACCGGGTGCGGCTCGCCGAGGCCCAGCGACCACAGCGTGGCGGCCTCGGCCTCGAGCTGCGGGTTGTCCGTCTTGTTCGCGACCAGCACGACCGGCTTCTTGCTGCGCCGCAGCACCCGGACGAACGCCTCGTCGGTGTCCGTCATGCCGATCGTGGAGTCCACCACGAACAGCACGGCGTCGGCGAGCTGCACGGCGATCTCCGCCTGCTCGGCCACCCGCTTGTCGAGACCGTCGACGTCCACCTCCCAGCCGCCGGTGTCCATCACCATGAAGCGGCGGCCGGACCAGTTCGCCTCGTACAGAACGCGGTCGCGGGTGACGCCCGGCACGTCCTGCACGACCGCCTCACGCCGCCCGAGGATCCGGTTGACGAGCGTGGACTTGCCGACGTTGGGGCGGCCGACGATGGCCAGGATCGGCAGCGGGCCGCTGGAGTCCGACTCGTCGCCGTCCTCGCGGGAGAAGTCGATCGGTTCGGCGTTCCCGTACTCGTCGACGAACTCGCTCGGGTCGAAAGGGGCGTCGAGGTCGAACTCGGCGTCTTCGTCGTACATGGGGGGTCCTCACCGGCAGATTGTGTATCCCTCCCATTGTGCCGTAGTTAGCGCGACCGTCAGCCCACCGATTGCGCGGCGACCGCGGTGATGGTGGCGATGACCTCGGCGAGGCTCAGGTAGGTCCCGTCCACGACGACCGCTCCGGGTGCGGCGTCGAGCGGCCGGGTGGTGCGGGCGTCCTCGGCGTCGCGGCGGGCGAGGTCGGCCTGGGTGCGGGCGACGTCGCTGCCGCCGTTCTCCGCCTCGCGCCGGGCCGCGCGCACGGCCTGATCAGCCGTCAGGTAGATCTTCGCGCTCGCCGCCGGCCACACTACATCCGCGATATCCCGGCCCTCGGCCACAATCCCGGGCCCCTCCGCCAGCGCCGTGCGGATGTACTCGCGCTGCGACTCGATCAGCCGGTCACGCACGGCCTGGACCCCGGCCACGCGCGAGACCGCGGCGGTCACGGCCTCGGTGCGGATCTCGGCGTCCACCGGCCGCCCGTCCACCGAGATCGTCGGCGCTTTCGGGTCGGTGCCGGACTCCAGCCGCGGCCACCGGCTCGCCTCGACGATCGCCGCCGGATCGTCCAGGTCCACGCCGTGCTCGAGCATCCACCAGGTCATCGCGCGGTATTGCGCTCCGGTGTCCAGGTAGCGCAGGCCCAGCTCGACGGCCACACCGCGGGAGGTGCTCGACTTCCCGGAGCCCGAGGGCCCGTCGATCGCGACGACGGTCCCCTTCTCCCACGGCCTGACCTCGGACACCGGCACTCCCCACTCTCGGCTGTTCATAAGTAACTTAATGCGAAACGGAGCTCAGCTCTGCACGGTCCAGCCGCGCTCGGACAACTGGGCGACCAGACCCGGCGCGGCCTCCGGTGCCACGAACAGCGTGACCAGGCCCACCTGCTGGCCGGGCGAGTGCTCGATCGCCAGGTCCTCGATGTTGACCTTCGCCGCGCTCGCCGCCGCGAACAGCCGCGCCAGCTCACCAGGCGCGTCACCGATCACGACCGGCACCGTGCCATACGCGGCGTGCGGAGCACCGTGCTTGCCCGGGATCCGCGCTTGACCGGCGTTTCCGCGCCGCAACCGATCTACAAGTTCAGTGTTCGCCGCATCTCCCGAAGGCCCGACCGGATCCTTCGCCAGCGCACGCAGCGACCCGATCACCGCCGCCAGATCCCCCGCGTACTCCTCCAGCACATCGGCGACCGCGCCCGCGTTCGCGGTCAAGATCTCCCGCCACAGCCCCGGATCCCCGGCCGCGATCCGCGTCACGTCGCGCACGCCCTGGCCGGCGATGCGCGCGGCCTCCTCACTCGCGTGCTCGAGCCGGGCCGCCATCAACGCGGACACCAGATGCGGGGCGTGCGAGATCAACGCCACGGCACGATCGTGCTCGGCCGGATCCATCACCACCGGGACGGCGCCGCACAACGAGACCAGCTCCAGCGCGCGGTTGAACACGTCGCGCCGAGTGTCCTGCGCAGGCGTCAACACCCACGGACGCCCCTCGAACAGATCGCCACGCGCCGCCAAAGGCCCCGACTTCTCCCGACCGGACAACGGATGGCCACCGATGTACATCGTCGTGTCCAGGCCCAGCGCGGCCGCCTCGGCAGCCGGACCCGCCTTCACCGAACACACGTCCGTGTACGCACGGGCCAGACCACGCTCCTGCGCCTGGCCGAGCGTCCGCGCGACATGCGCCGGGGGAACCGCGAGGACCGCGAGATCCACCGGCTGCCCGAAGTCCTCGGGACTCGACACGGTGCCGGCGCCAAGGGAGGCCGCGGTACGCGCCGCGTCCGGATCACGGTCCTCGAGAAACACGTGCACCCCGTGCCGGCTCAGCGCCAGGGCCACGGACGTACCGATCAAACCGGTGCCGAGGACGACGGCCGTTTTCATCAGAACCCTCCCCTTGTGGTCGTGTCCGAGGCGCTCACTGCGCGATGTCCCGGCGCAGCACGGCGGCCCCGCCGAGGTAGACGTGCCGGACCTCCTGCTTGGAGCGCATCGTCTCCACGTGCGCGAGGATCCGCACCACCCGCGGCAGCGCGTCCGGCTTGGCGATCTCGGCCGCGCACAGCAGCGGGGTGTCGGCCAGGCCCAGGCCGCGAGCGGCCAGCGCGGGGAACTCGCTGGTCAGGTCGGGGGTGGCGGTGAAGACCATGGAGATGACGTCCTCGGAGGTCAGGGCATTCGCCTCGAACAGCGCCTCGACCAGTTCGGTGGTCGCGGCCAGCACGAGTTCGCGCTTGTCCGCGTCCACCTGGACCGCGCCGCGCACCGCCCGCACCGCCATGCTCGACCTCCCGGCAAAATCCGCGAGAACTCCTCGTCCGGACCAGCCTATCGGCGCCCCCGCCCACGTCGCCAACGCGGCCCGAGCGGCCGGACCGCGCAGCCGGTCTGCGGAAAACGTCACCCGGACGAGTCCCGCCCGAGTCCACCGCCTGACGAACCGGCGGACAATCGCTGATAAGCTGGTAGCCCGTGGACACGAGGCCGTCCCCTCTCCATCCGGCCCATCTCAAGACCACGGGAGCCCCGCTTTGGCACTGTCCGGTAAAACCAAGCACCTCTTCGTCACCGGCGGCGTCGCCTCCTCGCTGGGCAAGGGCCTGACGGCCTCCAGCCTCGGCGCGCTGCTCAAGGCCCGCGGGCTGCGGGTGACCATGCAGAAGCTGGACCCGTATCTCAACGTGGACCCGGGCACGATGAACCCGTTCCAGCACGGCGAGGTCTTCGTGACCGACGACGGCGCGGAGACGGACTTGGACATCGGCCACTACGAGCGCTTCCTCGACACCGACCTGCACGGCTCCGCGAACGTGACGACCGGCCAGGTCTACTCCTCGGTGATCGCCAAGGAGCGGCGCGGCGAGTACCTGGGCGACACGGTGCAGGTCATTCCGCACATCACCAACGAGATCAAGTCGCGCGTGATGGCCATGGACGGCGCCGACGTGGACATCGTGATCACCGAGATCGGCGGCACGGTCGGCGACATCGAGTCGCTGCCCTTCCTCGAGGCGGCCCGGCAGGTGCGGCACGAGATCGGCCGCGGCAACTGCTTCTTCCTGCACGTCTCGCTGGTGCCCTACATCGGCCCGTCCGGCGAGCTCAAGACCAAGCCGACGCAGCACTCGGTGGCGGCGCTGCGCTCGATCGGCATCCAGCCGGACGCGATCGTCTGCCGGGCCGACCGGCCGATCCCGGACTCGGTCAAGCGCAAGATCTCGCTGATGTGCGACGTGGACGAGGAAGCGGTGGCCACCGCGGCCGACGCCCCGTCCATCTACGACATCCCGAAGGTGCTGCACGCCGAGGGCCTCGACGCGTACGTGGTGCGCCGCCTCGACCTGCCCTTCCGCGACGTGGACTGGAAGGTGTGGGACGAACTGCTGCGCCGGGTGCACAACCCGGAGCGGGAGGTCACGGTCGCCCTGGTCGGCAAGTACATCGACCTGCCGGACGCCTACCTCTCGGTCACCGAGGCGCTGCGCGCGGGCGGCTTCGCGAACCGCACCCGGGTGAACATCAAGTGGGTACCCTCGGACGACTGCGACACCGACGAGGGCGTGACCGAGGCGCTGGCCTCGGTGGACGCGGTGTGCATCCCGGGCGGCTTCGGCGTGCGCGGCATCGAGGGCAAGATCAACGCGGTGACGTACGCGCGGGAGAACAAGCTGCCGATCCTGGGCCTGTGCCTGGGCCTGCAGTGCATGGTGATCGAGACGGCGCGCAACCTGGCCGGGATCGCGGACGCCGGCTCGTCCGAGTTCGACGAGAACACCGAGCACCCGGTGATCTCCACGATGGCCGACCAGGTGGACATCATCGCGGGCGGCGACCTCGGCGGCACGATGCGCCTCGGCCTGTACCCGGCAGTGCTCGCGGAGGGCTCGCTGGTGCGCGAGACGTACAACGGCCTGGCCAAGATCGAGGAGCGGCACCGGCACCGCTACGAGGTGAACAACGCGTACCGCGACCAGATCGCGGCGGGCGGCCTGGTCTTCTCCGGCACCTCGCCGGACGGACGCCTGGTCGAGTTCATCGAGCTGCCGCGCGAGACGCACCCCTACTTCGTGGCCACCCAGGCGCACCCGGAGCTGCGCTCGCGGCCGACCCGTCCGCACCCGCTGTTCGCCGGCCTCGTCGCGGCGGCGGTCGAGCGGCAGAAGTCCCAGACCGCCGCGGCCTGACGGAGCTTGGGACACTGACCCTAGGATTTCCGGATGACCGACTACGAGACCGAAGACGCCGCGGAGTCCTGGCCGGTGCTGGAGAGCAGGGTGCTGGCCGAGGGCGGGATCTCCGCGTACCACGAGGACCTGGTCCGGATGGTCGACGGGACCGAGGCGCGGCGGCAGTACACCACGCATCACGGCGCGGTCGGCGTGGTGGCGCTGGACGACGAGGGCCGGATGCTGACGCTGCGCCAGTACCGTCACCCGGTGCGCCGGCTGCTGTGGGAACTGCCCGCCGGGCTGCTGGACAAGCGGGGCGAGCACCCGTTGGAGGCGGCCAAGCGCGAGCTCTACGAGGAGGCGCACCTGCAGGCCGCCGAGTGGCGGGTGCTGGTGGACTACTTCAACTCCTCGGGCACCTCGGACGAGGCGACCCGGATCTTCGCGGCCCGCGGGGTGACCGCCGCGGACGGGGAGCAGTTCGCGCGGGAGGGCGAGGAGGCCGGGATCGTGGCGCAGTGGATCCCGGTCGCGGACATGGTCGAGCGCGTGCTCGACGGCCGGGTCGGCACCTCGTCGATGGTCGCCTCGGTCTGCGCATTGCAGGTCGCGCTGAGCCGTCCGGGTGGTTGGGACGCACTGCGTCCGGCCGACGCTCCGTGGCCCGCACGACCCTTCTGAATTCAACGGAAAACAACACCCGCCGCCTTGCTTATCAAGGCGGCGGGTGTTGTTTTCCTGGGAAGCAAGAGCAAAGTGCCCGACAGTGCGTCGGTGCTTCCAGGAAACACCGTGCACGCTGTAAGGCATATGCGCGACGTCAACGTCACATATGCGGACTACGCTGCACAGCAGATCCCTACCAGCTTCCCCCCTCTTGGACGGTTCGTCGTGAAGGTCGGAATTCCCCGAGAAGTCAAGAACCACGAATACCGCGTGGCGATCACCCCGGCCGGGGTTCACGAGCTCGTCGAGCACGGGCACGAGGTCTACGTCGAGACCGACGCGGGTGTCGGCTCCTCGATTCCGAACGAGGAGTACGTCGCGGCGGGAGCGAACCTGCTGGCGACCGCGGACGAGATCTGGGCCACCGGCGACCTGATCCTCAAGGTCAAGGAGCCGATCGCCTCCGAGTACCACCGGATGCGCGCCGACCAGACGCTGTTCACCTACCTGCACCTGGCCGCCTCGCGCGAATGCACCGACGCGCTGCTCAAGGCGGGCACCACGGCCATCGCCTACGAGACCGTCCAGCTGCCCAACGGCGCGCTCCCGTTGCTCGCGCCGATGTCCGAGGTGGCCGGCCGGCTCGCGCCGCAGGTGGGCGCGTACAACCTGATGCGCTTCTCCGGCGGGCGCGGCGTGCTGCCGGGCGGGGTGCCGGGCGTGGCCGCGGCCAAGTGCGTCGTCATCGGGGCCGGCGTGTCGGGCTGGCACGCGGCGACGATCGCGATCGGCATGGGCTTCGACGTGACGCTGCTGGACCGGGACATCAACAAGCTGCGCGAGGCCGACAAGGTCTTCGGCAACCGGGTCAAGACCGTCGCCTCCAACAAGTACAACCTGGAGCGCGCCTGCCTCGAGGCCGACCTGGTGATCGGCGCGGTGCTGATCCCGGGCGCCAAGGCGCCGAAGCTGGTGACCAACGAGCTGGTCTCCCGGATGAAGCCGGGCTCGGTGCTGGTGGACATCGCGATCGACCAGGGCGGCTGCTTCGAGGACTCGCGGCCGACCACGCACGCCGACCCCACCTTCAAGGTGCACGAGTCGGTGTTCTACTGCGTGGCGAACATGCCGGGCGCGGTGGCCAACACCTCGACCTACGCGCTGACGAACGTCACTGTGCCGTACGCGGTGGAGCTGGCGAACAAGGGCTGGCGAGACGCCTGCCGTACCGACCACGCGCTCGCGCTCGGGCTGAACACGCACCGAGGCGAGCTCACGTATGCCCAGGTAGCCCAGGCCCACGGCCTCGACTACCGCAAGCTGGACGAACTGTTGGCTTAGCTCTCGCAGGCCCGCTAGCGCGATTGGCTGCGATGTGTGCGGGTGAAGTTCCGAGGCTGTTGCACGTTCGGCTTTCGGAGCAGCGTGCCCGCCAGGATGCCCCGGTTCCGAGTGCGGCGGAACCGGGGCATCCGTGCGTGCACACCCGGCAAGGTCAGACCGCCTCGCGCTCGGCAGGCCGTACGTGCGAGGATTCTGAAGAGATGACCCCCCAAGCCACCGGAGGATCACCCCCGTGCGTGACATCGCCGTCTTCAGCGGTAGCGCCCATCCCGAACTGGCCGCCGAGGTCTGCGCGCACCTCGACGTGCCGCTGCACCCGGTGCGCGTGAGCCGTTTCTCCACCGACTGCCTGGAAGTGCAGCTGCAGGAGAGCTGCCGCGAGCGCGACGTCTTCCTGGTCCAGCCGCTCGTCGCCCCGGTGCAGGAAAACCTCGTCGAGTTGCTGCTCATGCTGGACGCCGCGCGCGGTGCCTCGGCGGCCCGGACGACGGTCGTGATGCCCTACTTCGCGTACGCGCGCTCCGACAAGAAGGACGCGCCGCGCATCTCCATCGGCGCCCGCCTGGTGGCCGACCTGCTGGTGACGGCCGGGGCGAACCGGGTGCTCGCGATGGCGATGCACTCGCCGCAGGTGCACGGGTTCTTCAGCGTCCCGGTGGACCACCTGCACGCGCTGCGCGAGCTCGCCGCGTACTTCGCCCGCTACGACCTGAGCAACGCGGTGGTCGTCTCCCCCGACCTCGGCAACATCAAGGAGGCGGCGCAGTTCGGCCGGATGCTCGGGATCCCGGCGGCGGCCGGGGCCAAGGAGCGCTTCGCCGACGACCGGGTGGCGATAAGTTCGGTGATCGGCGACGTGGCCGGGCGTGACGTGATCGTGCTCGACGACGAGATCGCCCGCGGCAGCACCGTCCTCGAACTGCTCGAACGGCTGCGCGAGCTGAAGGTGAACTCGGTCCGCGTCGCGTGCACGCACGGCCTCTTCGCCCAGGGCGCGCTCAAGCGGCTGAGCGACCAGCCGGACGTGGAGGAGATCGTGTGCACGAACACGGTCCCGGTCCCGAACGGGGAGCGCACGGAAAAGCTGACGGTGCTCTCGATCGCTCCGGCGCTTGCCGAGGCGATGCGCCGGATTCATAACGGAGAGTCGGTCAGCGAGCTCTTCCACGCCGCGAAGTGACGGCATATCAGGGCGGTCGCGTATGGAAAGCCTAAAGAAATGACGGTGCCCCCGGATTCGGGGGCACCGTCATTGGGTATTGCTACTGTCGTTTTTTCGCTGAACTGTTCAGCAACTCACTGCCATTGCTGCGGCGGCTGCTGCTGGCCCGGCTGCTGAGGCTGCTGGCCGTACTGCGGCTGGCCGTAGCCCTGCTGCGACTGCTGCTGGGGATCCTGCGGCTGCGGCTGCTGCGGGTAGCCCGGCTGGGGTTGGCCGTACTGCTGCTGGTCCTGCGGATACCCCGGCTGCGGCTGGCCGTAAGGCTGCTGCGGCTGCTGGCCGTAGCCCGGCTGGGGCTGCTGACCGTACTGAGGCTGCTGCTGGCCATACTGCGGCTGCGACTGCGGCTGCTGCGGGTAGCCCGACTGCTGGCCGTACTGCTGCTGCGCGGGGTCCGGCTGACCGTAACCCTGCTGCGGCTGACCAAACTGAGGCTGCTGCTGACCGTACTGCGGCTGTGCCTGCCCATACTGCGGCTGCTGACCGTACTGCTGCTGTTGCGGGTAGCCGCCGTACTGCTGCTGACCCGGCTGCTGACCGTAACCGAAGCCCCCGCCGACCTGGCCGGCGCCGGCGCCCGCCTGCGGCAGGTTCATCCCCCACACCGCCACGCCGGCGACGCCGAGCCCGCAGATCAGCCCGAGGTAAAGGCCGAAGCCCGCGCTCGAGGAGATGGCCGCGGCGGCCGGGAACTTGTACAGCGTGAGCCAGCGGATGATCACCAGCAGCGCCGCGAGCCCGCCGACCCCGATCCCCACCTGGTAGAAGAGCTTGCCGGCCAGCAGTTGCGGCGCGGCGAAGGCACGCACCAGCGTGACGATGCCCCAGATCAGCAGGAGCAGCATCGGGGCCCACACCAGCGGCCCCGCGATGGTCTCGCCGACCGTGCCCCCGTTGGACGCGCTGTTCCACCCGTTGACGGAGACCGACTGGCCCTCGCCGGAACCGCTCCACCAAGGCAGGAACGTCGAGATGATCGCGAGCAGCCCCGCCGCCGCGAACACGATGTCAGGCACCGCGATCTTTCGCTGATTCACAACTGATCCCCTCCGTGACCTGATTTGACGGCTTGCAGCATACGTTAATCGGGACAACCGACGTCAGATTCCGCACGGCCGGCGCGCGCTCCCCCGTAGGATGGTGACGTGACCGAGGCGACTTGTCGACAAATCTGCAACAGCTTCCCCTCATTAGCCCGCACGAGCGACCCTTCTTTGCTCTCATTGCCCCGTATTGTCTAGAGTCTGCCCTGGCCAGCCGGGCCGGACCCGGTCAAGTTGACGAGTCGATAGGTCGACAATTGCACCCCGAGCGGTGGACACTAGGGCGAGCGAGTCCGAGCCCGGACACGCGCGGGCGCCGCCCGTCGCATCGGGCCCGGCGGCAAGAACCGCGTGTTGGCGCGAACCCGCGCGCAAGCGCAGGAACACGCCAGCTACGGAATTACGAGTGGGGGCCTGGGAGGATGACCGGCAGGTGACTGATTCGACCATGGTGACCGCTGCGAGCGGTCAGGCGGCCGAGGCCGGCCGTTGGGCCGGCGACGTCGAGATCGATGATCCGTACGGCATCGACGACGAACTGCGCTACGAGGACGGCTTCGATCCGGACGCCGAGATAGAGCCCGACGCGGAGTACGCGGCCACCCTGGCCCCGGACCCGGCGACGCAGCGGCGCGAGCGGGTCGGGCCCACGGGCCGGCCGATGCCGCGCTTCCCGGCGCCGCGGCCCGCGATGGAGCACGGCCCGGCGAAGATCATCGCCATGTGCAACCAGAAGGGCGGCGTGGGCAAGACCACCTCGACCATCAACCTGGGCGCTGCGCTGGCCGAGTACGGGCGCAAGGTGCTGCTGGTCGACTTCGACCCGCAGGGCGCGCTCTCGGTGGGCCTCGGGGTGAACCCGATGGAGCTGGACCGGACCGTCTACAACCTGCTCATGGAGCGGGGCGTGACGATCGAGGACATCCTGCTCAAGACGATCACCCCCGGCATGGACCTACTGCCGAGCAACATCGACCTGTCGGCGGCCGAGGTCCAGCTGGTGACGGAGGTGGCGCGGGAGTCCGCGCTGTCCCGGGCGCTCAAACCCACGCTGAGCGAGTACGACTTCGTCATCATCGACTGCCAGCCCTCGCTCGGCCTGCTCACGGTCAACGCGCTGACCGCGGCGGACAGCGTGATCGTGCCGCTGGAGTGCGAGTTCTTCGCGCTGCGCGGCGTGGCCCTGCTGACCGAGACGATCGAGAAGGTGCGCGAGCGGCTCAATCCCGACCTCGAGCTCGACGGCATCCTCGCGACGATGTACGACGCGCGTACCGTGCACAGCCGGGAAGTGCTCGCCCGCGTGGTGCAGGCCTTCGGCGACCAGGTCTTCCACACCGTCATCGGGCGTACCGTCCGCTTCCCGGAGACCACGGTCGCCGGCGAGCCGATCACCTCCTACGCGTCGAGCTCCGTCGGCGCGGCCGCGTACCGCCAGCTGGCGAGGGAGGTGCTCGCGCGGTGCCCCGTCGCGTGAGAATGCCCGGGGCCGACGAGCTGTTCGGGCGCGGCCCTGTGACGCTGGGCAACACGGCACGGCTGCGGGCCGTGCCGGATCCGGTCGAGGACGAGGACGAACTCGAGCCGGAACCGGCGTTGCGCGAGGCCCCGGCCCCGCGCAGCGCCCCGGCCCCGCGGCCGTCGGCCGGGCGGAATTCGGGCCGGGCCACCGGCCGGGAGCGGCACGACGAGAAGATCACCGTGTACGTCTCGCCGGAGGAGCTGGTCGGCCTCGAACAGGCGCGGATCACCCTGCGCGCGGTCCACGGCCTGCCCGTGGACCGCGGCCGGATCGTGCGCGAGGCGGTGAACCTGGTGCTGGCCGACCTCAGCGAGCACGGCGAGGACTCCAGCCTTGTCCGGGTGCTGCGGATGGACACCATCGGCGAGCACTGACGGAACTTGCTGAACTGACAGAAGGGTCGCGGCGCGCTCGCGGGCGGTACTCGACGGCAGCATTCGACGAGATCGCGGAGTGTGGCGGGACCGGGGCCATCACCGGCGCGTAATAGAGTTGGCCGGGTGGAGCAGACAGTGGCCGAGCTCGTGGCGGACGACGCGCCGGGCGACGAGGGGGCGAGCGATCTCCTCGGCACGCCGCCGGAACTGGTTCCGGACGGCGAGGAGTTCGACCCGAGCATCTTCCGGGTCAAGCTGACCGAGTTCGAGGGTCCCTTCGACCTGCTGCTCTCGCTGATCTCCAAGCACAAACTCGACGTCACCACGCTGGCGCTGTCCGAGGTGACGAACGACTTCATCGCCTTCATCCGCGCGCAGGGCCCCGACTGGGACCTGGACGCGGCCAGCGAATTCCTGCTCATCGCGGCCACGCTGCTCGACCTGAAGGCGGCCAGGCTGCTGCCTGCGGCCGAGGTCGAGGACGAGGAGGACCTGGCGCTGCTCGAGGCGCGCGACCTGCTGTTCGCGCGGCTGCTGCAGTACCGGGCGTACAAGCAGGTGGCGGCGATTCTCGCGGAGCGCTACGCGAACGCCTCGCTGCGCCACCCGCGTTCGGTGCCGCTGGACGCCGAGTTCCGCGACCTGCTGCCCGAACTGGTGCTCGCCCTCAGCCCGGAGCAGTTCGCCAAGCTCGCGGTGCGGGCGATGACCCCCAAGATCCCGCCGACGGTCTCCATCGCGCACATCCACCAGATCCAGGTCTCCGTGCGCGAGCAGGCGGCCGTGGTGGTGGAGAAGCTGCGCATACTGCGCGTGGCCACGTTCCAGGTGCTGGTCGAGGATGCCCCGGACACGCTGCACGTCGTGGCCCGCTTCCTGGCGCTGCTCGAACTGTTCCGCGAGCGCGCGGTGGGCTTCGACCAGGACCAGGCCGTCGCGTACGCCGAACTGACGGTGCGTTGGACCGGTGACGACGACTCCAACATCGAGGTGGACGACGAGTTCGACGAGGGCGACGGCGTGAGCCCGCTGCCGGTCCCGCGCGAGGGTGGCGAATTCGCCGAAGACGATGAAGACGATGAAGACGATGACGAAGACGACGAGTTCGACGATGAGTTCGAAGAGACCGAGCAGGAGGACGACGAGTCGTGACCGAGCAGCCGATGGGCGGCGGGGCCGCGTTCTGGGCGGCGCGCGGGGTGCGGATCGAGCCCGAAGCCGGGGATGAGGCCGAGGTCGAAGTCGAGGACGTCGCTGAGACCGAGGACGTCGTCGAGGTTCAGGACGTCCTCGAACCGGCCCAGGTGGAACAGGAACAGCTGGAAGAGGCACCGGCAGCGGAGCCCGAGATCGTCGAACAGATTATAGAAACCCCCGTCCCGGGCTTTCCGCAGCAGCGTACGTCCGAGGCGACCGCTGACGACTCCCCCGCCGCCGAGCCCGCTGAGCCCATCGAGCCCCTCGAGACCGCCGAACCCGCGTGGCAGCTGACCGGCGGTGAGCTGGCCTCTCCGCTGCCGCCGCTCAAGACGTGCATCGAGGCGATCCTGATGGTCGTCGACGAGCCGACCACCGTCATGATGCTCGCGCAGGTGCTGGAGCGGCCCAAGACCGAGGTCGCCGCGGCGCTGGTGGAGCTCGCGGAGGAATACACTGTCCTAGGGCGCGGTTTCGAACTGCGCGAAGTCGGGATCGGCGGCGACGGTGCGGACACCGGGTGGCGGGTCTACTCGCGGGCCGAGTGCGCGCCGGTGGTCGAGCGCTTCGTCCGGGACGGCCAGCAGGCCAAGCTGACCCAAGCCGCGCTGGAGACCCTCGCGGTCGTGGCCTACCGGCAGCCGGTCAGCAGGTCCAAGGTCTCCGCGATCCGCGGCGTCAACTGCGACGGGGTCATGCGGACGCTGCTGGCGCGCGGCCTGGTCGAGGAGTTCGGCAACGACCACGAGACCGGCGCGGTGCTCTACCAGACCACCGGGTTCTTCCTGGAGCGGATGGGCCTGAAGTCGCTGGACGAACTGCCCGACCTCGCACCGCTGCTGCCCAGCGCGGCGGACGTGGACGTCGAGGACTTCGCCTAGCCGAGCGCCCCCGACGACCGACGACAGAGGACTATGAGAGGCACGGACATGGAGCGGCGCAAGCCCGGGTTCACCGACCCCAATGAGGAGGGCGTGCGCCTGCAGAAGGTGCTCGCCGCGGCGGGCATCGGCTCGCGGCGGGTGTGCGAGGAGATCATCGAGATGGGCCGGGTCACGGTCGACGGCAGGAAGGTGACCTCGCAGGGCATGCGGGTCAAGCCGGAGAGCGCCGTGATCCACGTGGACGGCCTGCGCATTTCGTCAGCACCTGATTCCTTCTACGTGGCCTTCAACAAGCCGCAAGGAGTGCTGTCCGCGATGCACGACCCGGAGGGCCGCCAGACGGTCGGCGACTACGTGGCCGACCGCGGACAGCGGCTGTTCCACGTCGGCCGGCTGGACGCCGAGACCGAGGGCCTGATCCTGCTGATGAACGACGGCGAGCTGGCCAACCGGCTGGCCCACCCGTCCTTCGGCGTGCAGAAGACGTATCTGGCGCGGGTCGAGGGCGTGATCCCGCGCGACCTCGGCAAGCGGCTGCGCGAAGGGGTGGAGCTGGAGGACGGCTTCGCCCGGGTCGACTCGTTCAAGATGGTGGACGCGGTCGGCAAGAACGCGCTCGTCGAGGTGGTCATCCACGAGGGGCGCAAGCACATCGTGCGCCGGCTGCTGGCCGAGGTCGGCTTCCCGGTCAACCGCCTGGTGCGCACCAACTTCGGGCCGATCGCGCTCGGCGACCAGCGCCCCGGCAAGGTGCGCAACCTCAACCAGCAGGAGATCGGCGCGCTGTACAAGGCCGTCGGGCTGTAACCCGCCGACGACGACGTCCGCTCAGTCGAACTTCCTGGTGTACAGCGCGGTTTTGCGCAGACAGCCGAAACCGGCGCGCTCGTAGACGCCGAGGGCCCCGGTCGGGTTCTCGGCGTCCACGCCGAGGCTGGCCGTCTCGAAGCCCGCCGCGCGCGACCTCAGCAGGGTGTGCGCGATCAGGAACGAGGCCAGGCCGCGGCCGCGATAGGCCCGCGGCGTGCCGATGACGTTGAAGTGCAGGTCGCGTAGGCCGGTCGCCTGGAAGTCGGCCGTGGCGAAGCTGGTCAGCACGTAGCCCGCGATCGCGCCGTTCGCCGGATCGCGCAGCAGGAAGCTGAGATCCCGGCGGACCGCGTCCTGGGCCAGGAAGGCCGCCCAGTCCTCGGCCGCGTGCGGCACCGCGTGCCAGTGGTCGAGGAAGGTCTCGTTGTGGACCAGGCGCAGTTCCTCACGCACCTCGTCGGTGTACGTCTCGAGCTCGAGTCCCGCCGGAAGCACGGCCCGCGGCTCCGGCGCCTCGGCGGGCCGCAGCATCCGGAAGAACCAGCGGTCCACCCCGCAGCCCTCGTTCGCGAACAACTCCCGCGCGGCCCCGTTCTCCTCCAGCACCCGCGCCGAGAGCTCCAGCGGGTATCCGGGGAAGTAGTGTTCGTGGATACGTCGCGCGGTCTCGACCTGCCCGCGCACTAGCCGGGTGCCGATGCCCCGGCCCAGGTACTCCGGGTGCACCCCGCCGTCCGACTGCATCCAGTGCACCGGATCCGCCTCGTCCCGGCGCGTGACCTGAACGTGCGCGATCAGCCGGTCGCCGTCGAACACGCCCTGGAAGTCGTCAAACCCGGGTGCGCGCAGCGGATGGTGCAGGTGGTAGCGGAATCTCCCCACGTCCACCCGGAACTCGCCGCCCCCGGAATCCGCGATCGCATGGGTCAAGGCCACGTAGGCGGCGGCGTCGGAGTCGGTGAGCGCACGTTGGGTGAAGGCGGTCATGGTCCAGAGCCTAGGCAGCGCAGCCCGCGTCGCGCACGTATTAAATCGACTAAATCTTCGGTCTGCGAGCCGCTGCGCGGGTGGATCCGCGCACCTATGCTGGGGCAGATATCCGAGTCCGCCAACCGGCTAAGGAACCTCATCGTATGCCCATCGCAGAGATCACCCGCACCGAGTCCGCAGAACGGGCGCGACTGCTGCGGGTCGATACCTACCACGTCTCGCTCGACCTCACCCAGGGTGAGCGGACTTTCGGCTCGACCTCGGTGATCCGCTTCTCCTGCGCCGAACCGGGCGCCGGGACATACGCCGACCTGGTCGCCGACGCGGTGCACGAGATCACCCTCAACGGCCGCCCCGTCGACCCGGCCACCGCCTACCGGGACGGACGGATCGCGCTGGACGATCTCGCGGCGGAGAACGAACTGCGGGTCACGGCCTCCTGCGCGTACGGGACCGACGGCGGCGGCCTCGGCCGCTACACCGACTCCGCCGACGGCAAGGTGTACACGTACTCGAACTGCGAGCCCTCGGACGCCCGGCGGATCTACGCGGACTTCGAACAGCCCGACCTCAAGGCCGTCTTCCACCTCGCGGTGACCGCCCCCGCGAGCTGGACCGTGCTGGCGAACACGCCGACCCCGGAGCCGACGCCCGCGGCCTCGGGCGACGTCGCCACCTGGGAGTTCCCGGCCACCGAGCGGCTGTCAACGTACCTGATCTGCCTCTGCGCGGGCGAGTACGTGGTCGTGTCCGGCACGCACACCACCCGGCGCGGCCAGCTGGTCCCGCTCGAGCTCGCGGCCCGCGCCTCGCTCGCCGAGCACCTCGAGCCGGAGGAGATGTTCGAGGTCACCGGGCAGGGGCTGGACTTCTACACGGAGCTGTTCGACTGCGACTTCCCGTACCCGAAGTACGGCCAGATCTTCGTGCCCGAGTTCCGGGCCGGGGCGATGGAGAACCCGGGCCTGGTGACCTTCAGCGAGCAGCTGCTGCACCGCTCCAAGGTCACCGACTCGCGGTACGAGCTGCGGGCCATGGTCATCCTGCACGAGATGGCGCACATGTGGTTCGGCGACTACGTGACCATGAAGTGGTGGGGCGACCTGTGGCTCAACGAGTCCTTCGCCGAGTTCAGCGGCACCTTCGCGTCGGCCGAGGCGACCCGCTTCACCGGCGCGTGGACCACCTTCGCCAATGAGCGCAAGACCTGGGGCTACGCGCAGGACCAGCTGCCGTCCACGCACCCGATCGCAGCCCACGTACAGACGCTGAGCGAGGCGATCGCGAACTTCGACGGGATCAGCTACGCCAAGGGCGCCTCGGTGCTCAAGGCCCTGGTCGCGTACGTCGGCCGAGACGAGTTCTTCGCCGGGCTGCGCGCGTACTTCACCGAGTACGCCTGGGGCAACGCCTCGCTCGGCGACCTGCTGGCCAAGCTGGAGGAGGCGTCCGGCCGGGACCTGTCCGGCTGGTCCAAGACCTGGCTGGAGACCGCGGGACCCAATACCCTGAGCTCCGAGTTCGAACTCGACGACGAGGGCCGCTACACGTCCTTCGCGGTAGTGCAGACCGCGCCCGAGGAGCACCCGCACCTGCGCACCCACCACATCGCCATCGGCCTGTACAACCGGGTGGACGGCGCACTCGTCCGCACCCGCCGGGTCGAGCTGGACGTGACCGGCGCACGCACCGAGGTGCCCGACGTGGTCGGGGTAGCGCAGCCGGACCTCGTGCTGCTCAACGACGACGACCTGACGTTCGCCCTGATCGAGTTCGACGAGCGCTCCCTCAGCACCCTCACCGAATCGGTGGGCGAGTTCACCGAGTCGCTGCCGCGCGCGGTGTCCTGGAGCGCGGCGACGAACATGGCGAACCAGGCGCACCTGTCGGTGCCCGCACTGGTCCGAATGATCGCCCGGGGCATGGCGAAAGAGGGCTCTGTCTCGGTCCTCCAAGGCCTGCTGCTCAACGCCTCCAGAGCGATGCGCGCCCTGGCCGACCCCGCCTGGATCCCCACCGGCAAGGCGGAGCTCGCTGAGGCCGGCCTGAACCTGCTCCGCGCCGCCGAGCCCGGCGGCGACCACCAACTCGTCTGGGCCCAACTAGCGGCCTCCGCAGCGACCACCCCGGAGCAACTCGCGTACGCCGCAGGCCTGCTCAGCGGCGAGATCGAGGAGCCTGGCCTGACGGTCG
>Ga0185299_10004053_pt1 | contig 18214 bp, 18 predicted proteins | sample PaiPotPPA55metaG_FD_128002 | JGI IMG/M metagenome (GOLD analysis project Ga0185299, IMG submission 128002) | Iron sulfur acid spring bacterial and archeal communities from Banff, Canada, to study Microbial Dark Matter (Phase II) - Paint Pots PPA... ...
TGGGCCAGCTCGTTGCAGTTGAAGATGGGAATGACGTTGGTGAGGGCATGGTCGACGACGAAGTCGGCCGCCTCCCAGATCTGTCCCTCGCGGGATTCGCCGTCGCCGATGATGCAGTAGATGTTGCGGTCGACCTTGTCCATCCGCGCCGCCGCGGCCAGCCCGGCCGCCACCGACAGGCCCTGGCCCAGCGACCCCGTCGCCGCGTCGAAGAAATGGAACCCGAGCTGCGGATTGGGGTGCCCGTCGATTGGCGAGTCGATGGCCCGCAGGGACATGGCGTCCTGCCGGGTCATCGGCCGAGCCTCGCTCTTGTTCTTCCCGATCGCGCCGCCGATGTCCGCATAAGCCGCGTAGATGATCGGCACCGCGTGTCCCTCGCTGAGCACCAGCCGGTCGAACGCCGGGTTCCAGGGATCCTTGGGGTCCCAGCGCATCTGGTGATACATGAGCACCGTAACCAGGTGCGCCAGGGACAGAGAGGTAGAAGGGTGCCCGCTGCCGGCGGCAGTGGTCATCTCCACCGCGAGTTTCCCGATATCGATCGCTTTCCGATGAACGGCGGCTTCAAAGCTCATGATGGGACCTCCGGTCCAAAGACCACAATTCTAGTCCCGTCATCGAGAAGACGGGAAAACAACTGAGGGACACTAGCGGAAGGAACACCAGCTCGCAATTGAGCCGCCGGATCGGACGCGGTTTGTGAGTGGCCCGACTTTCAACCCACCCGCCGCCGGTTATACATTGATATAATGCTTTTCGCCTGGGATGAGTGGAACATCAGCCACATCGCTCGGCACCGCGTGACGCAAGGGGAGGCTGAGTACGTCGTGGCGCACGGCCAGGAGCCCTGGCCCCAGCAGAAGGGCGATGACAAGCTCGTCGTGTGGGGGCCCGACCAGGCGGGGCGACTGTTGCAGGTGATCTTTGCCATCAAGAGACCGGATGAGATCGAGTTCGAGTCGCTGACCATCGATCAGTGGGCCGATTTAAACGAAAATGATCGCGTCGTTTACGTGGTCCATGCGATGGAATTAACAGCCGCAATGAAACGGCAATATCGAAGAAGAAAGAAGCGCCAATGAGACGGAACCATCGTCAAGCCTCTGAAGAATTGGAAAGGTCTGCACGGCAGACCGGGGATATTCGACCCCTGAGCTCTACCCTCCGCCGCGAGTGGGAAGCGGCCAAGCGGACCGCGGCTAAGAATTCCAAGCCTCGCCACCGGCCGAAACTAACAGGTTCAGTGCCGCGAATCGTTCCTATCTCCCTCGATCCATTGTTGCTGGAGCGGGTCGATCGCTATGCCAAATCCACAGGAGTGAGCCGCTCAACGCTTGTGGCCGAAGGGCTGAGGCTCCGGATTAAGCCATGAGCGACCTTGACGTCTCGAACTTGCTAAGTGTCCCCCAGGCGGTGCGGCGGCTCGACTCGATCCCTGTGCAGCCGCGGCTGATCCGCGTGCCGTTGTCCCAGGCACAGGGGCTGCGGCTGGCGGCTACGTTGAAGGCCGACCGCGACTATCCGCCGTTCGATAAGAGCCTGATGGACGGACATGCGGTGCGCCGCTCGGACGTGGCCGCGGCGCCGTCGGAGCTGCGCGTGATCGGCGAGGTGGCCGCCGGGGAGTCCTCGCGGCAGCCGGTCGGGCCGGGGGAAGCGATGGCCATCATGACCGGCGCTCCGATCCCGGACGGCGCCGATGGCGTGGTGCCCGTCGAGGACGTAGAGAAACTCACCCCCGAAGCAATCCGCGTCCTCCGCGCCGACAACCCAGCTCGCTACGTCGCGCCTCGCGGCAGCGACTGCCCTGCGGGGCAGATCGTGCTGCGCGCGGGTGTCCGGCTGGGCCCGGCCCAGCTTGCGGCGACGGCCAGCATTGGGGCCGCCGAGGTGGACGTGTTCGCCGCCCCCCGCGCGGCGGTGCTCGCCACCGGGAATGAGCTGGTTTCGGTCGAGCACCAGCCGGGACCGGCGCAGATCCGCAACTCCAACAGCCCCATGATCGTCGCGCTGCTCAGGCAAATGGGCTGCGAAGTAACGGACCTCGGGACCGTGCGCGATGAATCTGACGCCCTTCGCGACGCGCTGGCCCGGGGCCTCGAACACGACGTCCTGTTCGTCACCGGCGGCATGAGCATGGGCCAATACGATTACGTTCCCCGCCTGCTGCAAGAACTCGGCGTCGAACTTCAAATCACCAAGCTGCGGATAAAGCCGGGAAAGCCATTCGTGTTCGGGGTCAGGGAGGACGCGGGGACGCGGGGACGCGGGGACGCGGAGACAGAATCGGATCGGATTGCCCCCGGATCTCAGCCGGCGCCAGCGCCCGCCGGTTCCAGCGTGACTCCATCGTCTTCGGCCTCCGCGTTCCCGCGTCCCGGCGTCCCCGCGTCTCATTTTGTCTTCGGCCTTCCCGGAAATCCGGTCAGCGCATTCGTGTGCGTGGTTCGGCTCGCATCGCGATTGATTTCGAGACTTGGCGGAGGGGCGGTGGAGGAGCGGTGGATTTCGGGGAAGCTGGAGACGGGGCTGCCGGTCAACGGCCCGCGGGAATTCTACCAGCCGGCCCTCCGCACCATCACGCAGGGGCGCGACAGCAGTCACTCGGAGTTGGCCGCCATTCGGCCGCTGAACTGGAAGGGTTCGGCCGACCTGTTCACGCTGGCCCAAGCCAACGTCCTGCTCGTCCGCCCTGAGAATGATCCCCCGTTGCCCAAAGGGACCGTCGTGCGCGTGCTGGAAATCTAGACACGGAGACGCGGGGACGCGGAGACGCGGGGACGCGCCCAAGCTGAGATAGCGAGAAATAGGGCTACTCGGCGGGCATTTTCTCCGCGTCTCCGCGTCTCCGCGTCTCGGCGTCGTTTCTGGCGGCCGCGATGGCGAAGAAGGGCCGTCCTTCCCGGCGATACTTCCGCTCGAAATTGGTGCCGACGAACTCCCCTTCGCCGGCGGAGCCCGGGCGGTTGTAATCGATCACCGTTAGCCGGGAGCTTTTCACCACGGTCTCAATCTGCTCGAAATACTCCTGATGATCGGTGACGACCTGGAGCCGGCCCCCGCGGACGAGGACACGCTCGGTCTGTCTCAGGAAGGGCTGCTGGATGAGCCGCCGTTTGTGGTGCCGCGTCTTGGGCCAGGGGTCGGGGAAGTAAACGTGGAGGACCGAGAGACTTTCATCGGGGACGAACTCGCCCAGGAAGTAGCTTGCCTCGGCCCGGACGGTGCGGACGTTGAAGCACCTGTTGCGGCGAAGCCGGTCGCTGGCATATCGCCAATACCATCGCGCCCACTCAATCCCGAAGAAGTTTATCTCAGGGCGGGCCTTGCCCTGCTCAGTGAGGAACGTTCCTTTGCCCATGCCGATCTCCAGCTCGACAGGATGATCGTTTCCGAACAGCGCCCCCCAGTCGATGGGCCTCGGCAGACTTTCCAAATCAAGCCCGACCGGCTCGACGATCAGCTCGTGGTTCACCTGCATGCGTTTGGGATTCTACTCGTCCGTCGGGCCTGAACGTGCCTCCGTGTCTCTTTCGTCCGTCGCGTCCAGGCTCTACAATTCGAGAAAAGAAGGAGTGAATTCATGGCGGATGAAACGCTGTTGTTGCTGGCCAAGGAAGTGCGGGCCAAGACGTTGCGGCTGCTGGAGGACGTGGACGAGGGGCAGGCGCGGTTCGCGGCGCCGGGCCTGAACAACACGATCCTGTGGAACGCCGGACATGTGGTGATCGTCAACGAGCATCTGGGCGTGTCGCCGGCGACGGGCAAGCCGCCGGCTTACCCGGCGGAGTGGTTCGACAGATTCAGTTGGCACAGCGAGCCGGCCACCGTGACGAGCTGGCCAACCGTCGATCAGGTTCGGATCGCCTTGCGCGACCAGTTGCAACGGCTTACCGCCGCCATCGAACCGCTCTCGCCCCAGCAACTGGCCAAAGTCGTCGACGCCGCCCGCGGCCGCACGCTCCGCTACTCAATCCTTCACGGTCTGCACGATGAAGCTGACCACCAGGGGGAGATCTATTTGCTGAAGAAGATGTATGCGAAGCGAGCGACGGGGAAATGATGCGAACGACGTCATTCGTCATTCTGAATCAGGCTGGGTGATTCTACCCGCTCCCCTTACGACTTTGGCGGCTCATGATCGGCTTTGAGGACGATCACGCCGCCGGCGATGCGGTCGCCGGAGTTGCCGGCGGGCTGACTCTTCAGGTCATCTTCTTTCGCGTGGATGATCAGCGAGTGGCCGACCACGGGGTTCTTGGGACCGTCGACCGACAGGTCGTCGTCGGTTAGCTCCAGGTGCCCGTGACCTTTCTCGTCGACCTCGATGTTGCCGAGGTCGCCAGCATGGCGATCGGGATCTTCCGGGCCGGCGTGCTTATGAGCGGCGTCGTCCGGGTTGTAGTGAGGGCCCGCCTTCATCAGCTTGGGGTCGCTCAGGTCCGGCTTGTCGTGGACGTGAATGCCATGCTTGCCGGGAGAGAGGCCGTCCACGTCTACCACGACCTTCACGCCGTGGGCCATTTGCGTGAACGTGGCGGTGCCGTGGATCTTGTCGTGGTTATCACCAGCGCCATGAATCTCGGCAACAGCCTCCTTCCCCTGCTCGTCGGCCGCCACGGCAAGTGCGGCCGGCTGCGTCGCCGGCGCCGTCGTCGGGCCGGCGTCGTTCGTCAGGTCCTCGTGCTGTGCGCTACAGCGCCACGTTGTCCCCGCAGCCGCGAGGATAAGGGCGAAACGAAGGGAGTGGTTCATAGGGTTCCTCCGAAAGCAACGATACTAAATCCGACCCGCCCTCTGATGCAATCGACAAACCTGACGATCGCATAACTCACGAAGGCGCCAACTCCCGCAGTTGGCGCATTGTCCTTGCGACCACGCCGTCGCAGTCGCCGATCGAACGATACATGATGTAGAGCTTCTCGTACTGCCGCTGCGCCTCGGCGCGGGGGCGGTAAATCAGGTCCTGCCGCTGGCGGGCCATCGCATGGATCGCGTCGGAAACGGTTGCATGGCCGGTCGACTCCGTGCCCGCGGCCAGACATCCAAGAATTGCCGCGCCCAGCGCAACGGCGTGCTCGCTCTCGGCCAGGCGTATCTCCTCGCCCAGCACGTCGGCATAGACCTGCATGAGCGCGGGGTTCCTGGGTGGCAGTCCGCCGCCGGCGACGAACCGCCGCACGGGAACGCCCGCTTCGCGCAGCGTTTGCACGATCCACCGCAATCCGAAGGCGGTGGCTTCCATGAGCGCGCGATAAAGTTGCTCGGGCTTCGTGTTGACCGTGATCCCAATGAACGAGCCGCTGAGGCGGCCATCCATGAGCGGGGTGCGGCAGCCGTTGAGCCAGTCCAGCGCCAACACGCCCCCGCCGCCCGGCGGCAGCGCGGCCGCTTGTCGGGCCATCTCCTCGTGCGACAGTTTGAACGTCTCGACGAGCCAGCCAAACGCGTCGCCGACGCTGGCCTGGCCGGTCTCGTAGCCGAAATAGCCGGGCAAAATGCCGTCTTCGACCACGCCAGCAACCCCGGGTACGAGCTTCTCGATCGTGCTGTTCGTCATGTGACACGAGCTGGTGCCCATGACCAGGACCATCGTCGCGTCATCCGCCACCCCGGAACCCGGAACGCCCGCATGGGCGTCGATGATCGCGGCAGAGACGGGAATACCCTCTTCCAGGCCCAGCAACTCCGCCGCCCGCGCGGTGAGGCGGCCGGCGCGCTGGCCGGGCGCCATCAGCGTTCCGGGCATCTTGGCCGTCACCACGTCTTTCATCGCCGGGTGGACCGCGGCGAAAAACTCGGCGGACGGGTAGCCGCCGGCGTTGTTCCACATCGCTTTGTACCCGGCCTGGCAGGTGGAGCGGACCAGGCTCGCCGTCGAGCAGTGGGGGAACGGACCGGCGATGAGCTGCCACACGAACCAGTCGCCCGCCTCCACCCACACCTCGGCGGCATCATACGCGTTGGGCGCGTGATTGAGCGTCTCGAGCACCTTGGGGAAGAACCATTCCAGCCCGATGATGCCGCCGTAGCGTGCCAGCCACGGCTCGCCCCGCTCGCGGGCAACCTGATTGATCCGATCGGTCTCAGGCTTGGCCCCGTGGTGCTTCCACAGCCGCGGCCAGGCCAGCGGCGCCTTGTCGAACGGGTCCACAAGGCACAGAGGAGTCCCATCCAACCGGCAGGGGAGCATGGTGCAGCTCGTGAAATCGACGCCGATGCCGGCGACGTCCTGCGGCGTGATTTTCGCCGCCGCCAGGGCCGCTTTGCAGGCGTCGGCGGAACATTGCAGCCAGTCGCGCGGGTCTTGCAGTGCGTAGTCGGCCGGGAGCTTGGCGCCGGTGCTCGGCAGCGCGTCGTCGATTACTCCGTGCGGGTAGGCGCAGGTGGCCTGGCCCGCGACCATGCCATCGCGCAATCGCACGACCAACACGCGAACCGATTCGGTGCCGAAGTCGATCCCGATCGCACATCGCCCTTCCACGCACGCACTCCAATTGTTAATTGGCCGCTTATGATACGGCAGCGCGGGCCGCGGAACGAACCATGGCATGGCAAAACGACGAAGATGAGAGTGATTCGGAGAGTGCCGATCCCGGTCCCGACGAATCGGACCTGAGCGATGAGCCGGCCGAGACGCCGTGCCTGTACTGCAATCGTCAAATACCGGAAGACGCGCCGCGATGCCCGTACTGCGGGTGCTACATCAGCGAAGAGGACGCGCCCCGGCGACGCTCCTGGTTGTGGATCATCGCGGTGATCTTGCTCGTCCTTCTCCTGATGGCTTATTTGCTTTGGTGGTGATCCTGTTCCGCGGCCCCTCAAATTGATAGAAGAGTACAAATCCAGCGTTCGCATGCAATCGCGGCGTCGGCAGAACTGGACTAGAATTGCGCACGACGACAAGAGGGACTGAACAAATGTCAACGATCACCTTTTGCAGACAAGCGAGGCGCGATGGCAGCGTGCGCACCGGGATCGAAATCGATCAGAACACGGTCCTGGCGCGCTTCGAACAGGGAAAGAGCGACACAGACCCCGCATTGGTGTGGTACGTCGACGTGAAGTTTCGCGGTAATGGGCTCGCCACAACTCCGCAGGTAGCGCGCGCCTGGCTCATCCGACAGGAAAAAGCGGTAACTCGGCTGCTCAACGCGCTGGCCGATGAAATCCCGGCGGGCATTGATCCGTCGGACTGGCCCCTCAAACGGGAAAGAACGTTGGCCTCCGGTATTCGCATGGTGGTTGTCTGCTCGGCCGTGCGGCGGGTCGAAGCTGCCCATCTGGCTGAGATCCTTCGCGACCTTGCCGCGGGCTGGCGGAAGCGATTGGAGGCCCTGCCTCAGGTTGAGGCATGACACAGACGGTTCGCGACGTCAACTGGGCGACTGCCTGATCCGAGCGATCTGCGATCGCCTTCACCTCGACATCATGACTGCGGATAAGCGATTCCCAAACTGAGACTTGGTTTCAGTGGGACCGCTATCGTCGCGGTCGCGACTTCGCAAGCCGGTGGCTGGCGGCGTCCAGCTTCCCGAGCATCCTTCCGTAGCTCCCGCCGGCGTTCTTGCGCCGGAGCCGGGCAACTGACACGCGACGGACCGGGTACACCGTGAGGACGGTTCGCATGCGGCACTCCTTGCTGGCGATCCCGGGCCGAAGTTACGCACCCGCGCCCGAAGCTCCAACTTCGTAGCCGATTTCGCGACAGTCCGATAATGCGCCGGCAGGTATGGCTCCCGGATGCCAACCGCCCCCAAAGCAAGACCCGGCAGTCCTGATGCATCAGGTGCTGCCGGGTCGTGGCTCTGTTGGGCAGGCTTGCTTCTATTTCATCTTGGTCAGCGCGTCATACGCGACGTATCCGAAAACGGAGACGGCGGTGAGGGCCGCGATCGACAGGACAATCGCGATCGTCAGCATCGTGGTAAAGCGGGTGTTCTGCCGCTTGACGACGCGCTCCAGTTCGCCGTCGCGGCGGGCGGTGTTGTCGCGAAGTTGTTCGAGCACTTTCGCGCCGGCGGTCGAGTTCTCGCTTACCGATTCCAGCGCCATGCCGAGCGTCTGGAGGTTGAACGAGATCGCCTGGTCGTGCTGATTGATCGCGGCGAGGTTCTGCTGAAGCGCGTCGAGCGTGCGGCCCTGGCGCGTGTCAGCCTGGCTGATCCGGTCGAGCACCTGCCCGAGTTGCGATTGCTGAAGCGTCTGTTTCTCGATCTGCTGCTGAATGGCTTTGAGGGTCTCGCCTTGAAGTCGGCCGGCCTCGGGGATGGCTCGCAGCGCCGCCGGCAGGTCCACCAGATGGCCCAGCAGTTGTTCCTGCCGCTGTCCCTGCTTCTCCATGTTTTCGCGAATGGAGATCAGCAGGTCTGACAGGGCGCCCAGCCCGCGATTGAGGTTGTCGATGGCCTGGTCGCGACGGGCCCAGGGGCGGAGAAAAGTCATCCGCGGCTCGTTGCCCTCCGGCTCGTGGTTGCGGCGCCCGTTGCTGCCTTCATTGCCGCCGTCATCCCCGCCGCTTTCCACCAGCACGGGCGGCTGCACCTGCAACGGCTGCACCTCTGACGGCTGCACCTCCTGGCCCTCGGCCGGCTGCTCGTCGGCGGGGCCCTGGTTCCGGCGGAACCAACTCCCGATCCGCGAGAGGAATTTCTGCTGTTGCTCACCGATGACCCATCCTTGAGTAACTTGGCTCATGCCCAAAGTTATCGGCCACAGGGCGGGCGCGTCTTCGATGTTTGACACCGATTTTTTACACTCTACCATCGCCTCGCAATGAGCCGGCGGAGGGCGCGACGCGCCCGCGGCACTATTTTCGCGGCCCTTATCGCCGCGTCGGCCGCGCTGGCTGGCGGCTGCGATCGCCGAACCCCGACGCCGGCTCGCACTGCCAAGTCTCCCACCGTCGCGTCATTGGTGCCGGCGGCGACGGAGATGATCCTCGCCATGGGCGCCGCCGACCATCTCGTCGCCGTCAGTGATTTCGATGACGCATCCAGCCTCGTCGGCCTCCCGCGCGTCGGCGGGTACAATTCGATCGACTGGGAGAAGCTCTCGCAGATCCGGCCGAACGTGATCGTGAGCTTCTACGGCGAGAATACGCCCGCGGGCTTCGTCGAGCACTGTCGCGAACTGGGCATGCGTCAGGTCAACGTCAAGCTGCACCGGCTCGACGACATCTATGATGCGATCGTCAGACTCGGAAGCGCGTGCGGCGAGCCGACGAAAGCGGCGGCCGAGGCCGCGCGAGTCCGAGCCCGCATCGATCGGGTCCGGCGCCTGGTCGCGGGTTTGCCGCCGGTGAAGGCAGTCATCGTCATCGACACTGCCCCGCTCGCCCTGGCGGGACGGGGCACGTTTCTCGACGACCTGCTGCGCGAAGCGGGGGGAAGCAATGCGGTTTCCGCCGACGGGTACGTTACCCTGGACCGCTAGGCGCTGGCGGCGCTGGCGCCGCAGGTGGTCTTGCTGCTGCTCCCGGACGCCGACGCGCGCCAGGTTGCGGCGGCAAAGGCGTTCTGGGACGCTTTCCCGACAATGCCGGCGGTAAAGGACCATCGGGTGTGGGCGTACACCGAGACCTACATCAAGCATTCGGGCCCGCACGTGGCGGACGTGGCGGAGAAGTTCGCCGCGGCGCTGCATCCGGAGTCGGCGACAATGCCCAACCCCTCGGCTACCGGGCCGGCGCCATGAAACGCTGGGGCGCCGGACGTCTGCTCGCGACCTGCGCGACGGGCGCGCTGTTGTGGGCGCTGGTTGCCGCCGGCTGCCTGTGCGTCGGCTCGACCGGCTCTTTCGGCTGGCCTGACCATATTGTTTTTGCATACCGCCTCGAGGTTGTGCTGGTCGCATCGCTGGTCGGCGCGGCCTTAGGCGCGGCGGGCGTCGTCTACCAGGCCATTCTCCGAAACCCGCTGGCCGACCCTTACCTGCTGGGCGTCAGCAGCGGCGCATCTCTGCTGTCGCTGTTGTGGTATGTCGGGATCCTGGCGACGCGGGCGGCTCCCATTCAGGCGGCGGGGCAGCAGGCATTCGCGTTCGCCGGCGCGCTGCTCAGCATCACGGTCGTGTTCCTCGTCTCCAGCCGACGCGGCCGGCTCGACCCGGTCACGCTCATCCTCGTCGGCGTGATCGTCAACGCGGTGAACGGCTCCATCTACCTGCTGATCTTCTTCCGCCATCCGGAACTGGTCTCGCGCGGCGGCGAATTCACTTTCCTGGTCGGCGGCATCCAGACGAACCTCACGCGGCAACAGGAATGGGCGGCGGCGGCGTGCAGCGGCGCGGGGTGGCTCGGGCTGGCCTACCTCGCCGGTCAACTGAATGTGGCCCCATTGGGCGAAGCCGAGGCACAGGCGCTGGGGGTCCACATCCACCGGCTGCGCTGGGTCGCGCTCGTTCTCGCATCGGTCATCACCGCCTCCGTCGTTGCCATCAGCGGGCCGATCGGATTCGTCGGGCTGATCTGCCCGCACCTGGGCCGACTGATCGTCGGGCGCGATCAGCGGAGGCTGCTGCCGACCGCGACCGCGCTCGCCGCCGCGCTGCTGGCCATCGCCGACGCCGCCTCCCGCTACTTGTCGCAGGAATCGCTGCTCCGAACCCAGCTCCCGGTCGGCGTGCTGACCGGATTACTTGGCGGTCCATTCTTCCTCCTTCTCCTTTGGCGGAATCGTCGCGCGGGCGGAGGGTTGATGTGACGCTGCTCGACGCGAACAGCCTCTCCTTCGCCTACGGCGACCGCCCCGTGCTTCGCGACGTGTCGCTGCGTCTGGCGCGCGGGGAAGTCGTCGCGCTCCTCGGCCCCAACGGCGCCGGCAAGAGCACGCTCCTGCGCGTGCTCCTGGGGCAGTTGTCCGCCTCGGGCTCGGTCCGGTGGGACGATCGTGACCTGCGGGCGTGGGGCCGGCGCGAGCTGGCGCGCACGGTCGCTTACCTTCCGCAGTCGCCGGTCGCGGACGATGAGCAGCCCGTCGCCGACGTCCTGCGGAACGGCCGCGCGCCGTATTGGGGCGCGTTCGGGGTCGAGTCGCCGGCTGACGTGCGAATCGTCCACGACGTGGCTCGACAGCTCGAACTGTCCGACCTGCTCGCGCGGCCGATGGCCGAATTGTCCGGGGGGCAGCGGCAGCGCGTCTTCGTCGGCCGCTGCCTGGTGCAGCAACCGAAGGCGATGCTGCTGGACGAGCCGAGCACGTTCCTCGATCTGCGGCACCAGGTGGAATTGGCCCATCTGCTGCGGCGGCTGGCGCGGGAACAGGGGATCGCGGTACTGATGGCGTCCCATGATTTGAACCTGGCCTCGGCTTTTGCCGACCGGCTCGTCCTGCTGCACGACGGCACGGTTGCCGCCGAGGGGCCGCCGGCGCATGTGCTGGAAGCCGATCTGCTGGGCCGAGTGTACGGCTTGACGCTCCGCAGAATGGACCCCCCCGGCGGCGGGCCGCCGGTGGTCTTGCCCGTGGTCGATCCCGCATGAGTGGGCACTACTTCGCCGTCGCGTAGAGAAGCATCGCAGCCATCAGGTCGGTTGCGCTCGCGGGGTCATAGCCGTACACTCCGTCAACCGGCGCGCCGACCAGGCCCGCGCTGACGTCCTCGCGGCTAAAAAAGACGCGCACCCGGCCGCCGAAACTCATCCCGCGAATCCGCGGCTCCCTGGTGCTTCCGACCAACGTCTCGCGGGCGAGCATGCGGTATCCCACCTTTTCGATCTTCATACCTGGCTGGTTGTAGACGGGGCCGCGGAGGGGCAGCGGAGCATCCAGCTCGCCAACCGACGGGCCGAAGATCGTCCGGAGCTCGATTTGAGCGGAGGTGGCGAACTCGGGCGACCCGCCCGCCGCCTCGACGATCAGCGTGCCGCCATTGTTCACGAACGCCTTGAGCTCGGCCCGCGCGCTTTCCTTTAATGTGAACGTAGTGGTCCCAGTGAGATGAGCGATCCGAGCGGCCACGAGGCTGCCGCTCCCCGGCGTGGCGCCGAAGACGCTCAGGTCCACCTGATGGCGGTTGTGCATGACCGCCGCGAGCCGCTTCCAGCCATACGGCTCGGGGTCGGGGTTGGGACCGACCATCAGCCGGGCCACCTTGATCTTCCTGGTCGCCTGGACGTTCGGGTCGGGCGAAACCAGATACGTTTCCCCTTTGTTCCGCAGGTCGCGCTTGTCGATCGAATAGAGAAAGATGTCGGTCCCGAGCTGAAACAGGTCCTGCTTGCTTCGATCCGAGCGGGTCTGCCAGGCGCGGGATGGATCAGGCTCCGGCACGAGCAGCATCAACTCGCGCACGCCGTTGCTCAGGCCCAGCACGCTCGGCCGGACGCGCCACTTGTCGGCCCGGTATTGCTCGCGGGTAAAGATCGGGTGGGTCGCCGGGAGCTGGCGGAATTCGTAAGTCGGAAACATCTTCGTGCCCAGCTTCTTGAAGCTGTTGGCGAACGCCTGCTGCCCGCAGTCGGCATTGGCGAGGATCATGCCGCCTTCTTCGACGAACGTGCGGAGCTTGTTGACCTCGTCATCCTTGAAATCGAGCGGCTGAGAGCCGGTGATATAAAGGATCGGGGCGTCGTGAAGCTCTTCCGGGTCGACCTTGAGGTTGACGATCTGCCAGTTCAGGTCGCGCTCCAGCTCGTGGCCGCTCCAGCGGGCGAGGTTGGCGGCGTCGCGCGGCCGCTCGTCCCAGGCATCGACGATCCGCGGGGATTTGGGCAGATCATATTGAAGCTTATTCATCATCACCGGCGCCCGGCCGCGGGCCAGGAACAGGAGCGCGAAGCAGGTGTTCGGGTGGTCGCCGCCCCACGACCCGTCCTGGGCCTGCCGCTGGACCAGCACGTCGGCCCCTTTCCGGTACCAATCGACGGTACGGAAGTATTTGCGGCCGCTGGCCACGCCGATCCGCTCGATCCCATACATCGTGTACGGGTTGGCTTCGTCCAGCACCTGCTCGATCCGCTGGTCCATCCAGGCCAGCCCCTTCTGGATGTTCGGGTTGGGCGTCCCGCCGGTACAGGCGCCCCAGCGGTCGGGCAGGGTGTAATCCTGCGTGATGAAGAGCGTGGCGATCCCCGCCGCGGTCATCGACGCGGCCTCCTCACGGTCGGGCGTGTACTTCCAGCCGCCGTCCTCGCTCTGCGCTTTCTTCCACGCCTCCTCCACCTTCTTCCAATAATCGATCGGGACCTCCATTCCCCCCTCGGCCAGGGCCCACATGCCGAGCACGGCGTACTGGCTGTTGCTCAAATCGCGCCATCCGCCCGGCTGCGGGCCGTACCCCAGCATGTTGTCGGTCCACTGCGGGCTGCTCGTCCCCTTCTTCATGCCGGTCCAATACGCATAGAACCCGGCGTTCTCCCCCTTCTTGATCATCCCCTGTTCGAGCATCAGGAGTTCATGGGCCATGACGGCCCTGGTTTCCCGGCTCTCGGGGACCAGCAGCCAAACCTGCGCGCTCAGCCCCATGCCGTAGGTGCTCTGCACGTTCGCTTTTTGGAGGAACTCGATGGCCGGCTTGATCTTCGCATCCTGCGGACTGACGCCGCTGGCCAGCAGGGCGTACGTGGCGATCGCCGTGAGCCCGCCCCATTGCCGGGCCTTGAAGTCGGTCTGGCGGTTGTCCTTTTCGCTCAATTCCGGCCTGGCGGCCAGCTCCCAATTGCCGGCTTTGTTCTGCTTCGAGAGCAGGTACTGCTGCCCCCTGGCGAGGGCTTTCTCCACCTGCTCGGGCGTCGCCGCCAGGCTGGGAAGGGCGGCCGTAGCAAACACCACGACCGCAATGCGATTCCCGATCCCCCTGCCCCCGCGACGATGCCAAACCATAATCTTCCCTCGCGATGGCGCGTTCTCCATGGGCATCATAGCAGGTTGGTTTCGTCTTATTCGTCTCATGATGGCCCATATGATTGCCGTCTAACTCGTCGGCCGGCGTGGTCTTACACATCGGCTCCTTCTGACAAGGTGTGAGACGCCGTCCCAGAGTCTCGCCGGGCGTCTCGGGCCCTAACCGGGAAGAGTCACGGCTGACGTCCGCGGTCAGCCATGATTTTTGTCTGGATCAGTAGCAGGCGATGGTCGCCGGCAAACCGACGGCGGGGCGCTTTGGGGCGCTTTTCAACTCGCCCGGCGGACCATTTTATATCGTAAGCATATTTTCTACATAGACTTGCGCCATAGAGCGCGCGGCCTTTTTCGCGGGCCGCGCCCTATTTATCTAATAATTGCTAGATACGGGTGGGTGGCATCATCGGCAATGACCCGGAAGGATTCAGAACTCCTCCTTTCCACGGAGCGAATCCTAACATATACTTAACGACAATGCAAGCGAAATGTTCTGCCCGCGGCGAATTTTGTTTCGATGACAGGGAACGACGCGCGGGAGACGTATCGCGGCTCCCGCTGCGGTCTTCCCAGCGTTGCCGGCCCACCATGCCTGCGGCGGCAAGATGACCGACATCGGAACGATTTACCCCGAAGGTTTGAATAACCATGGAGACGTGGTCGGCTACTCGGGGAGCGGCAGCAGCGCCGCCGTCCTGTACCGGGCCGGAGCCATGGAGAACCTCAATGGGCTGATCGACCCTGCCTCGCGCTGGAAACTGACGGACGTGCAGGCGATCAACGACGAAGGGCAGATCGTGGGCTTCGGCATCGCCCCCTCCGGGCGAACGGAGGCCTTTCTGCTCAATCCGGTTCCGGAGCCGAGGGCGCTTTATCTCCTGGTCCTCGGATGCTCTGCCCTGTCAAGCCGGCGCCGACGGCTTTATCTTGACCCGTAGCCGCAGGGTTGGGATCGCGGCGCGTTCGGCAACGTGGGGAAGCCCACTAGGTGCGTCGGCGTAGCTGCTCCCCCGTATCTTCACCATTCAGTAATCGTTCGGGCCGGGGTACGAATCCGACCTGAGCAAGATGTATTTCTGATAGGCGGGTGTATAGATGCCGATCGTGCCCTTGTCGTTGGGCGTACTATCGAACATGTGGGCATCGATCATTTCGACGTGGCCGTCGGCCATCGCGGCATTGGACAGATGCTGGTGCCTGGTCGCCAGCAAACTGGCGATACGCGGGCCGGGGGCGCCGTCTCTGGCTTGCAGGCCGGTCACCTCCCCGGCTACCTCCGCGGGATACTGTAATTCATAGACCAGCATTTTCTGATCGGGGTGGAAGTAGCCGTTACCCGCGAGACGGGGCGTCGCGTCGGAAGGACACAGGAAAACGCGTTGACGGGCCGAAAGCCCCGGGTCCACGTACTCCCAAAGAGTGCCGTGGACAAAGTCAAGGGTGGTCAGGCCGCTCATCCGGACCCCTACATAATCGTGAACGTCATCCAGAAAGCCGGGCACGGGAAGGATGCCGCGGTTAGCGGCGGCGTAGATCGACATTGCCAGGTAGATCTGTCGCTGGTTGCTCGCACAAGCCGCGGATCGCGCCTGCTCCCGCGCCTTGTTGAGGACCGGCAGCAGCAGCGCGATCAACACGGCGATAATGCCGATCACCACAAGCAACTCAATAAGGGTAAAGCCACCTACCCGGATCGGACGCGACCGACGCATGGAGCACCTCCCGTGGCCAGATCATCCCCCCCAAGACTTGAACTGCGGCAGTGGCGGCTCTGGGGACAGGAAATCCTAGAGCGTGTTATGCACTTTTGCATGCCCCGCGACGGCACAGAATCGGCCCGCATGCTAGGAGCGACGGCGAGAGCTGGGTCTGCAATGACCCTTCGAGACGTCGCGACGACGCAGGCGGGCCGATTCTGCGCCGCCTGCGGTGGGCCGGAAAAGGCCCGTCTGCTTCGTTATCGCTCCTCAACGTATCGTCCGTCTGATACGCTTCGTCGCTCTGCCTCGCATCCGGGCCTTTTCCGGCCCATCGCGGGGTATGCAAAAGTGCATAACACGCTCTAGCTCACGACGGGCAGCGCTCGCGCGGCAGGGGTCAGCCGGCCCAGCAGGGTCATCGAGGCGTCAAAGACCATTCCCGGCGTTACCCGCGTCATGCAGCGGTGGTCCAGCGGGCAGACCTTTTTCTGGCAGGGACCGCAGAAGACCTTCACCGCGACCTTCCGCTCCTTTTCGAAATAGATTTCGGTCCATTCAGGATAAGTGGGACCGAAGATCGTGACCACCGGGACGTCCAGCGCGGCGGCGATATGACGAGGTCCGGTATCGTTGGTCACCATCAGGTCGCATCGCCGGACGATCTCTTTCAACGAGCCGAGAGTCAGGCCCTTGTTGGACAGGTCGAGGACGGCGCGCCGCATGCAGCGTTTGATGGACTCGATGATCTGCCGCTCCTTGGGCGCGCCGCTGAGGAGGACGGTGGCACTCAATTCATCGATCAATCGATCCGCCAGCTCGGCGAAATTTTCCGGCCGCCAGCACTTGGCGGCGCCGTATTGGGCGCCGGGGTTGAGCAGTATCAGCGGCGGCTCGCCCGCGGCGCCGGGACGGTAGATCTCCGGGTCCAGCCCGCAGCGCGTGAGCAGCTCGCTGGCTTCGCGTTTCTCCGACGCCGTGACGAACAATTGCAGCCGCAGGTCGCGATCCTGGCTCCCCAGATAATGGGCGAGGCCCATGTACGTCTTGACGATCGGCACCGGGATGAATTTGCCGCGATCCTTCACGTGCAGCAGCTTGTCGGTGAGCAGGAACCCGCGGCCGTCGCGCTCGTAGCCGACGACGCGCGGGACATTGGCCATCTTGCAGAGCAGGGCCGCCTTGAACGAGTTGGGGAGCAGCACGGCCAGGTCGAACCGGGCCGCGCGCAGACGCCCGGCCAAGTCGAGCAGGCCCTTGCCGGTTTTCGAGTGCGTTTTGCCGGTGCGGTAGGTGATGATCTGGTCGGCCCAGGGCATGCCGCCGTACAGCGGCTTGACGTATCGCCGCATCAGGTAGGCGATATGGGCCTGCGGGTAGAGCTGGCGAATTGCCCGAAGCGCCGGGGTCGCCATGACGGCGTCCCCTACCCAGCTCGGCTCAGCCACAGAGTATAACCGCGGGAGGCCCAATGTGGCACTATCGCTGCTTCACCGGGAGGCCTGGGCCGTGCATACGGAATCCGGTAGCTCAGGCCCGGGAATGATCTCAGGCGGCGCCAAGGCGGCGTTTCAGTTTGGGGAGGAACCGCCTGATCGTCCGGTCATCGACTTCTGCCGCCTGGTAGTTCTCGAACTCCCCTGCGGAACGGTGGCAAGGCACGTCTACCCGGCCGAGCGTGACACGTTTGAGCCACTCGCTTCGGCTCTTGGTGGCGTAGTGATTGATCCGCAGCAGCCGATGCGTCGGCGGAGAGTTGAACTTGTCCGGGACATTCTCGCCCTGCTCATTGACTGTCTCGCCGCGCGTGATGAAATGGTGCGCGTTGTTGCTCAATGCCTCCAGCCGGTCGAGCTTGACCAGGCACTTTACGTAGTCATTCATCCAGAACGTGTCCTTCGGCCGGACGGTGAATCGTTCAATCACCAGACCGTCGATCACATCTTCCTGCCCCGCCGCGCCGAAGCACAGCCAGTTCACCGCCACGGCGCCGCATTCCTTGAATGGGCCTTGATCCAGCGCTTCCAGCACGGTCCCATGGTCGGGCGAGAACAGAAACTCGTCGCAGTCGATGAACGCCACCCACTCGTCGCTTTGCCCGTGCCTGTCGACGAAGTCCTGGAATGCCGGCAACTGCGCCGGCGACGCCATCGGCCAGTCCGTTACCTCGACCACCCCAGTCTCGAGATACGGGCGCAAAGCCGACTGCCAGTCGTCGTCCGAGTTATTCTGGTACAGGCAGAAACGGTCGAATCCGACGATCCGGTGAAACTCGATCCACTCCCGAAGATACGGGGCCTCGTTGCGGAAGATAGCGCACACGCTCAAGGACATGCCCCTAACTTCTCTGGCGATTCCTGCTGCCGGTCGCCGGCATGGGAATCGTACAGGCAATCAGCCGCGGGTAGGAGGTATGCGCTACAGATAGAGACAGATTCCCACGGATAAGAATTGATAAAGAGTGCGTGTGTTATCTGTGTCTCCCGGCGCGCCCGGATGTTTATCTCCGGCGTTTATGCCCATCCTTCGCGTTTTGGCGGTTCACGCGGGCGCGCCCAATAATTCGGGCGGACCTTAGTTGTTATTACAGACGGCCTTGACCCAATAGCGGTCCCACTGGTTGCTCTGCCGCATGGCTTCCAGGGCCATCATCGCCTCGGCGTTGTCGCGGTC